>Ga0207884_1000131_pt1 | contig 77647 bp, 65 predicted proteins | sample MalvirmetaMSP144_FD_184236 | JGI IMG/M metagenome (GOLD analysis project Ga0207884, IMG submission 184236) | Marine viral communities from the Deep Pacific Ocean - MSP-144 (SPAdes) | ecosystem: Environmental > Aquatic > Marine > Oceanic | place: Pacific Ocean | collected 2011-07-08 | reverse complement strand
TCGCCATTACGGTCGTAATTGCCGCCGTTAGCGTAGTTTTACCGTGATCTACGTGTCCAATCGTTCCCACATTTACATGCGGCTTGGTGCGTTGAAAGGTCTCTTTTGCCATGTCTTTGTCTTGTTTGTGTTAATTAAATTTGTAAAACGATTACCGACAGAGCCGATAGTCGGATTTGAACCGACGACCCCTTCCTTACCATGGAAGTGCTCTACCTCTGAGCTATATCGGCTTCTATTCCAATGAGCGAGCGACCGGGATCGAACCGGCAACATTCACCTTGGAAGGGTGACACTCTACCAATTGAGTTACGCTCGCTTTTGCGTGGGGAGAGCAGGATTCGAACCTACGAAGTCGTAAGACAACAGATTTACAGTCTGCCCCAGTTGGCCGCTTTGGTATCTCCCCAAATTCTTTTCAATAAATCAATGAATGAGCCAGTGGCCGGAGTCGAACCGACGACCGACGGTTTACAAAACCGTTGCTCTACCAACTGAGCTACACTGGCATTTTTCGAAAGACTGGAAAAATACTCATAGTTCATCTTATAGTCAACAAATCCTTGTGAAAAAAATCACGAGCTATTCTGCGTTTCCCTCATCCTTTTTTCCAGACCTGAAAATTAAGAATTTTAGTACTATTACCGCAATAATCGCACCTAAAATTAATTTTCCATAGTTGGATAAATACCTTCCAACTATTTCCCAATTATCCTGAACATACCAACCCGCCCCAAGAAGCAGAGCGTTCCACAAAATTGAACTGAGAAATGAGTTCATCACAGTATAGGAAACTTTCAAACCACTCATACCTGTGGTAAGAGAAATAACTGATCGGGTCCCGGCTAAAAATCTGTTACCGAACACAACCCATTGCCCCCATTTATTCATCCATTTTTTTCCTTTTTGGAAATACTTATAGTCAATGAATTTCAATAAAAGATGACTCTTGGGATTCTCTTCAATTTGAGATCCCCACTTCTTTCCAAACCAATACATATTCATAAAACCTATAACAGAAGCAAATACGGTTACAACGAATAAGAGCATAAATGAAACTGTGCCCTCGGCAGCTAGATAACCACCAAAAGCAACGATCACATCTCCCGGCATTGGAGGAATCAGGTTCTCAAGATATGCAATACCAAAAAAGATCAAATAGATTCCTATTGGTGGAACCACATTAATCCAGTCTACTATATTTTGAACAACCTGATCTGCCATTTAATCTACCTTTGACAGAAGAACCACAGCAGAGCTCGAAATTCCTTCTTTTCTGCCTTCAAAACCAAGCCACTCGGAAGTGGTAGCTTTTATGGATACATTTTCAATTGCCGTATTCAAATCTAAAGAAATCAATTCTCTAATTTGAAGAATATAAGGTTTCAGTTTTGGTTCCTGAGCCACTACTGTTGCATCCAGGTTACCTAATTTATACCCCTTACTTTGTATTAACTTGTAAGCATCACGGAGCAAAACCCTGCTGTCTACATTTTTATATTTCGGATCTGTATCAGGAAAGTGAGTTCCAATATCGCCCAGTGCCAAAGCTCCCAATAACGCATCCGTTATTGCATGAAGCAGAACATCAGCATCTGAGTGCCCGTCCAGCCCTAATTCATAAGACACCTCAACTCCACCAAGTATTAGCTTTCGGTTTGGCACTAGTTTGTGCACATCGTACCCATAACCGATTCTTATGTTACTCATTGCATGTCTCCCGCTATCAACTCTGCCATTTTTAAATCCACCGGATATGTGATTTTAAGGTTCTCAGAATCTCCCATTACCATTTTTACTCTACCATCAATCCGCTCAACCAAAGATGCATCATCAGTCCCTAAAAAACCTTCCTTTAATGCTGATTCGTACGCTTCAACAATCAGATCTCTTTTAAAAACCTGAGGTGTTTGCGCTTGCCATAAAGAACTTCTTTCCGGCGTGCTTCTGATTTCAAGATCTCTTTTTACTTCCTTAATAGTGTCTTTAACAGGAATCCCTAGTACCGCCCCACCAACTTTATCCGCTGTTACAAAACAACTGGAAACAAACTCTTCTTTAACGAAGGGCCGAGCAGCGTCATGAACAGCAACCAACTCCACCTCAGGTTTAAGAACCTTTAACCCATTCCAGATCGAATATTGTCTTTCAGAACCCCCTTCAACCACTTCGAAATTAATTACCCCGGCTTCCAGCCCAGAACATATCCCTTCGCAGGTGCTGATATATTTTTTGGGAGCCGGAATTATTATCTGCATCATTCCATCAATATTTAGAAAACACTCGATGGATCTTTGAAGTATAGTTTTACCTGAAATTTCAATAAATGCCTTGGGCACATCGGAACCCAAACGAGTTCCTGACCCGGCAGCCGGAATTATGACCGCCTTCGATTTCAATTAAAGGATCAACATTGCATCGCCAAATGAGAACAGGCGATAGTTTTCCTTTTTTGCCTCTTCATACGCTTTCATCATGAAATCGTAACCTCCGAATGCCGCTGCCAGCATAAGCAAAGTAGATTCCGGGCGATGAAAATTGGTAATCAAACCTTCCGTTATTTTAAAATTGTAAGGAGGGTAAATGAATTTATCTGTCCACCCGGTTCCCATCTTTGACATCCCACTTGCCATTACACTTGTTTCAATAGCACGAACTGCACTCGTTCCTATTGCTACTACTTTATTCTTTTTGGAGGATAAAGCAACGTTAATTTTATCAGAAGTTTCTTTAGATAAGAAATAATTTTCTGAATCCATTCTGTGCTTTGTAAGATCTTCAACTTCTACATTTCGGAATGTTCCCCAACCGATATGAAGAGTGATCGGGAGCATCTCAACTCCTTTCTTTTCGATCTTTTTGATCAGATCTTCGGTAAAATGCATCCCTGCAGTTGGTGCCGCAACGGCTCCTCTTTCTGTTGCATACACAGTTTGATATCTGTCCTTATCTTCATCAACAGGCTCTCTTTCGATGTACGGTGGCAAAGGCATTTTACCAAGAGCATCTAATTTTTCATATAACTCATCGTAGCCACCGTCAAACAGAAACCGAATTGTTCTTCCTCTTGATGTTGTGTTGTCAACAACTTCCGCCATCAGCTCATCATCTTCTTCTCCGAAATAAAGCTTATTCCCGATTCTGATTTTTCTCGCAGGCTCAACTAAAACATCCCAAAGCATATTTTCCGGCTGAAGCTCTCTCAACAAAAACACTTCTATGTCAGCTTCAGTTTTTTCTTTTTTACCATTCAGGCGAGCCGGGAACACTTTTGTATTGTTATAGATAACAACATCGCCCTCATTTAAATATTCATGTATATCAGAAAACTTTTTATGCTCAATAGTCTCTTCTGCTCTGTTAAGAACCATAAGACGAGCATCATCTCTTTTCTTTAGCGGTTCTTCTGGTACGTTTAATCCTTCTAGTTCGTATCTAAAATCGGTGAGTTTCATCTCTCCTTGGGTTGAATGGAGTTTTAAATTGCTGTTTTCAAAAGTTGAGAAAGATAGCGTTTTATTAATTCTTTTTCAATTCAACTTCATTTGAACTCCTATTTATTATTAGGTGTTGTTTGATTATACTTATAGGTACGGTTCAACGTTAACGAACCAAATTATTTCGTCATGAAAAAACATCTTTATTACTTTTTACCCGCAATCATAATATTGCTAACCTTTGACACCAACGCTCAAATGCGTGGCGATGTTTCTCAGCCTTTTGATTATAGAGGAGCTGTAGTTAATACACAAAGCGCAACTGTTCAAAGTAAATTGGCTGGTTTCTTTGAAAACAAAGTTCAGATGAGCCATTCATATTCTATGAGCTTTGGCTCTTATGGAGGCTCTTATCAAAATCTGAATGCATACACCAACACGATGAATATTGCTTTCAGTGACAGGCTTCATGGACGGGTTGACGTTTCCTTTTTTCATTCCCCGTTTGGTGGTAACAATTTATACGGTGTAAGCCAAAATGAACCAAGAGTAATGCTCAGTAATGCGGAATTAAATTACAAAATCACCGATCGGACAACTATAAGTTTTCAATATCAAAGAACACCTTATAGTCCTTATGGGCTTTCTCCTTTCGGGTATAACCGCTATAACAATTTTAATCGCTTTAACTCTAGGTTCTATTAATTCCTGAATGGCTCAAAATCAAGACGAGAAGAACTCAACATCGAAAGATCTTTATTTAAATTCAGCAATTGGGTTTCTAAGCGTTCTTCTCATTGGGCTGTTGCTTGCTCTTTTCACTCGCATTATATATCCCAGAATTTTTAATCAAAGAGCTGACCAACCTTCTGAGTTAATTGGCTCTATTATACAATTAGAAGTTTTAAATGGATGTGGAGAATCGGGTATAGCGAATAATTTTACAAATCTGCTAAGAAACAACGGGTTTGATGTGGTAGAAGTGGGAAATTTTGAACGATTTGATGTAGAGAATACTTTTGTAATTTCCAGGAGCTCAGCATTTAATAATGCAAAGAGAGTTGCTAATGCTCTTGGTGTGAGTGAGGAAAATATAATCCGGGAAGAATCAGATGATTTTTATCTTGATGTCACCGTTGTACTTGGGAAAGATTATCAGAAACTAAACACTAATTAAACTTAAATAGATACATTGCCTAAAAAAGAACAATTTTCAAACGCTTATTCTGAAGAAAATCTAAAAACAAATGAAGTTTTAGATGCCATTACAGAGGCTTTATTAAGTAAAAAGGCTAATGATATTACGATTTTAGATGTTTCTGAATTAACCACACTGGCAGAGTTTTTTGTAATATGCCATGGTAATTCTGATGTTCAGGTAAAAGCACTAGCGGATATTGTTGAGGAAGATGTACTGAACAAATGCTCAGAAAAATCCTGGAGGAAAGAAGGTGGAAGCTCCAGAGCATGGATTATTTTAGATTATGTTAACATTGTAGTGCATGTAATGAGTGAAGAGAAAAGGAATTACTATAACATCGAAAAAATGTGGAATGATGCAAAGATCACTCATATCAAAGATGAAGTAAATTAAACTGAAATGGCTCAACAAATTCCGAAAGTTCTTGTTACAGAGCCGATCCCTGAAAAAAGTTTAGCCTATCTTCGGGAACATGCAGTAGTAAAAGTTGGTGCAAAGGGAGAGTTTCAAAATGAAACTAACCTCATAAATACTATTACAGATTATGACGCTCTGCTTTGCATGCTTTCCACTCCCGTTACAAAAAAAGTTTTAGAAGCAGCTCAAAACCTTAAAATAGTAGCAAATTTCGCTGTTGGCTATAATAACATAGATGTAGAGTCCGCCAAAATTCTTGGAATAAAAGTCGCCAACACTCCTGATGTTCTTACTGAAGCATGCGGGGATTTCGCTATGGGTTTGCTTATGGCTGTAACAAGAAAGTTTAATGAGGCTGAACGATATTTAAGAGAAGGAAAATTCACCGGATGGGAGCCAATGGGTTTTCTGGGGATGGAGCTGAGGGGTAAAACACTTGGAATTGTTGGGATGGGAAGAATCGGACAGGCATTCGCACACAGGGCTCGTACTTTCGGAATGAACATAGCCTATCACAATCGTTCCAAAGTTAGTTCGGAAATAGAACACTCTCTTAATGCTACATATATTTCATCAATCGAGGAACTTGCTAAAAATTCTGATGTTCTAAGTTTAAATTGCCCTCTAACAAATGAAACACATCATTTAGTTGATGAAAAGCTTTTTAAGCTAATGCCTTCACATTCTATATTGATCAATATTTCCCGTGGACCGGTAGTAGATGAATCTGCTCTTGCTGATGCTCTGCACGGCAAAACTATAGCAGGGGCCGGAATAGATGTGTTTGAAAATGAACCTAAAGTTCATCCTGATTTACTTAAAGCACCCAACTGTGTTCTCTTGCCTCATATCGCAAGTGCTACTTTTGAAACCAGAGAAGCAATAGGCATGCTTGCTTCTAAAGCTATAGTTTCAGTGCTTAAGGGTAAACACGATAGCAATATTCCTAACCTTATTTAAAAGTGAAAGCTATAAAATCCAAAAAAGTTACCGCACTTTTTTCTCTTCTTTTGTTGAGTGTATTAAGCCTGGTAATTCTGGAAGTTAACTTTTATACCAACCCACCCTCCGAGACCGATATTGAAAATATGGCGGTACAAAATGTAGGGTCTGCTGCTAAATCATTAGAAAGGTTTATCACAGATTTCAAAAGTAAAAGTAAATTACTAGGAGAAAAAATTACGCCACTACTTTCTAAAGATTCTTCCAATGAAGAAATACACGACCTGATCGGTAAAGAAACTAATTTTTGGGGAGTAGAACTAAGCGATAGTGCAGAAGCATTGGTGTGGACGGGTTTTAGAATTCCGAATAATAACTCGGTCACAGTCTCAGATACTATTCTGACAGAAGTCATTAACATTCAAAATGTTCTGGCAATTAAAGCAACGCAATGGCTTCAAGATAATTCAGGTGACTCATATTCTCTTACCACTGCAAAGAAACTGAAACAAACTAATGTACTGGATCTAGGTAGTGATACCGAACTTAGTATATCAGAGGTTCTTGAAATAGGGTTTAATTTCCCTGTCCATTTTAGTGTAAATGAACCCCTTCCAGACGAAGTGATTTTTAAGACTGATCAATCATTTGAAGAAGGTACTTTTTCTGCAACAATTTATGCTACTCAAAATGATATGGAAATATTTTTTGAGTCAAGAAAAGCAGATCATTCAAAACTGCGGTTGATCTTTATTGTTCTGATAATATTTGTTACGGAGCTTTTTCTCTCTTCTCTGTCCTTTATTTACGATCCAAAAAAGGTTTTTCTGATATCTACAGCTTCAATATTTATTTTCTGGATTCTGAGCTGGCTTCTTTTGCCCTTTCTGGATCTCCATCTTGTTTTAGGTGAGCAAACCGTTCAAACCGAACTTTTTTATCTGGGACTTAACTCATTCCTGGCATTTGCATTTGCTGTATTCATTACGGATTTCTATTACTCCAATAAATCCTTCGAATATAAATTACCTTTTAAGTATGGGATAATTATAAATTCTGTAATCGGTATTCTGATTGCATTGGTATTTGTTGGCATATCTTTATCTCTCTTCAGAATTACTGCTGAAACATCTCTCAACCTTAACGATCTAAATCTGGTTCCGGAACTCAGTGTCATTTTATACTTCTTTTTTGCGGGCTTGCTATGGATAGCAGCTTCATGGTCAACCGTTTATCTATTCACTTTTCTGTTAAAATCGATTCGTACAAAAGGATTTATATCTGTTGCTCTGCTTTCCATTAGTTTTTTCCTGACACTTATAGTCCTTTACTTTAACAATCTGAGTTCAGAGAAAATATGGATCCCTGTATTGGCAAGTATCCTCTTTCTCATCCTATCAAGTATCTCTTACTTTTCATGGAATGGTTTTTGGAATCTTAGATCTAAATCACGGCTAAGACTCCTTCTTCTAATTTGTGCTGTTTCGTCTGCACTAGCCTACACTCCGTTTTATTATGGACAAATGGAATGGAGATCTTATACCATGGAAAGTGAAGCGAGGAATTTTGCAAAAGAAAGCGAACTGGAGATTGACGCCATTACATTGGAGACACTTTATATTTTGGAAGAAGTACTGTCAAAACTTGAACTCTCTTCTACAAATAATGAGTCTTTGATAACTTCAGAGTTCAATTCCCAGATTGAAATGCTTTTTCGCCAAAACCCTGACTGGCAGACATTTTCGTTTTCTGTTCAATTAATAGACAGCAATGGAGATCCTATATCTGAATTTACTTCTAATTTGAATGCACCCGGCTGGACAAAAGCCTATGATATGTTCAGTCTTGAAGTGCCATATGTTCAAGAGCGTATTAGAAGAGACCGAATAAGACCCATAATACGACGAAATCCCCTAGAACAACCTCCTGCAAAGTATACTTCATTCAGGCAAGGTTGGATTCCATTTTTCAAATCTCCAACAAGCGAGGAAAAACTGGGATGGATAATATGTTCAGTGTATCAGGAACAACCTCAATACCGAAAACCCCTGCGTGCAGTAGTTGCCAGCAAAAAAGAAGAAGACACCTACTCCACTTTTCTTTTAAGTGAATATGAGGATAAAAAATTAACCAGAAACTCTCTCTCGGGATTGCCATTAGAAATTCCGAATTATTCTATGCTCTCAGATGAAATTGATTCCAGACTAAATCAGGATTCTTTGTTTGTAACTTCTGAGACCATTCACGGAGCTGAGGTTGTAGAATTGTTCTGGAAGCTATCACCAAGCAAAGTAGTTAAAGTTTCTACTTTAGAAGTTACTTTGTTCAATCATGTTTTTTCCATACTGAGGTTTTTCTTTTATCTGCTGATCTCCATTTTCATAATATCAATTCTTCTTCAGTGGCGGAGAGATTTTAAGATCTTTGAGTCTAACAGAAAATTCAGAGACAGGCTTATTGACCGCTTTATGATCGCTTCTCTGCTATGTTTAACCGCACTAATTGCAACCTCTTCCATAGCAATAACAAACCAAAGCCAGGAAATCACTATTGACGAACTGGAAAACAAACTAGTGGGTATAAACTCAACTTTTGAGAATAGTGAAGAGAGTGATATTAATCAGACACTTCTACTATCCAGTACACTCATTAATTCTGATGCAGTTCTTTTTGAGGGTAACACCCTGATTGGGTCAACTGCACCTCAGATATTTTCTCAGCACTTGTTACCTGCTCAGGTACCTTGGAATGTATATAATGCTATAGTTAACAATGGAAGCGAAATAGAAATCGAGGAATTCACACTTGGTGATCTCGAATTTTTAATCGGATATACTCCTGTAAAAAAAGAAGGTGTGATCACAAATATTGCTGCGATTCCCACTTTTTTAAAAACACCTACTTTTAACGAACAACTTCTTACCACTATAAGTTATCTGGTAGGTCTTTTTGTTCTGGTATTCGGAATTTTCATCTTTGCCGCCGCTCTTATTGCAAACAGAATGACAAGCCCACTTGAGGAATTGAGTGAAGGAATAAAAACGATTTCTGATGGAAGCCTTGAAACCACACTCCCTGTTAAAAGTAATGACGAAATCGGAGCGCTAACCAATGCTTTCAACTTGATGGTTTACCGATTACAGGAACTGAGAAAGAATCTGGTGGAAGCCGAACGCGAGGCTGCATGGAAAGAAATGGCTCAACAAGTAGCTCATGAGATCAAAAACCCGCTCACACCGATGAAGTTAAATCTTCAACATTTACAACGTCAGGTTAAAGCAACTGATATTGATCCTGAACAGTTGAAAGAAAAAGTCGCCAAAATAAATTCGAATATGATCGATCAGATCGAATCTTTAAGCCGAATTGCTTCAGATTTCTCAAAATTTGCACGGCCATTGGAACAGGAGTTCACCAAAATTGACTTAAATAACATCCTTCAGAATGTAGCTGAACTATATGCAAATGAAGAATCTATAAAGATCGAACTTAGTTTGAACAAAACCCCACTTTGGATCAATGGAGTTAAAGATGAGTTGCAGAGAGTATTTATCAATTTAGTTAAGAATGGGATTGAAGCTATCCCCAAACGCCGCAAAGGAATCATCACATTAAAAAGTCTGCATACTGACTACAAAGCAATTATAGAGATTACCGATAATGGAGAAGGAATATCGGCAGAGAATGAACGCTCTATTTTTGTTCCAAACTTCAGTACAAAATCAAGCGGAACCGGCTTAGGTCTGGCCATCAGCAAAAAAGTAGTTGAAGAGCACGGCGGTGAGATCAATTTTACTTCAGAAATTGGGAAGGGAACAACATTTACATTAAGTTTTGAACTTTTTACAGGAAAAGAAACAGAATAACTTACCATTCATCTTGCTTCTTCGTACCATAACCGGCTAAGAAATTGACATGTCGGCTACTTCCTCAAAAATAAAAAAAGAAAGTTCTGTTCTTCTAAAATTAGGTGGTCCAATTATTGCCACACAATTAATGCGGATGGGCTTAAACTTTACTGATACAGTAATGGCCGGAAATCTCTCTGCGCTGGATCTTGCCGGAGTAGCAATCGGAAATGCCATGTATCTGCCTTTGTCCATTTTTTGTATGGCAACACTGATAGCGATCAATCCTATTGTTTCAGAACATTTAGGAGCCCGAAGATTTAAGGAAATCGGAACAAGCGCCCGACAAATGTTTTGGCTTGTTTTATTGCTCACTATCCCCACTTTTTTCCTTACTCGAAATCTGGATATCATAATGAACTTGGTTGGGGTTACAAGTGAGATTGTGCCTATCGCTACAGACTATCTGAAAGCCATCTCATGGGGACTGTTGCCTTTGTTTGCATATGCCGGAGTTCGCTATTTCAGCGAAGGTTTATCTGTAACCAAACCCGCTATGTATATCGCTGCTATAAGTCTGGTTCTGAACATCGGAGCCAATTATATATTTATGTATGGCGGGCTGGGAATCACCGGCATGGGAGCTGTTGGTGCAGGTTATGCGACTTCATTAATTAACCTCTTTGCAGCAATTATTTTTATTGGTTTCATGATGAGGTTTAAACCATTTAAGAGATTTGATATTTTTGCCCGAACCAAAGGGCCCGATCCAAAAATATTCAGTGAATTTCTGCGTGTTGGAATTCCGAACGGAGCAAGTACCGCAATGGAAATTCTACTTTTTGCAAGCGTTAGTGTTTTGATGGGAACACTTAGCGTTGAAGCTTCAGCCTCTCATCAAATTGCAATAAATGTAGCTGCCACTTTATTTATGATTCCATTCGGCCTATCCATGGCCATTACTCAACGTGTTGGCTTTTCCATTGGGCAAGGTTCGTTATCAAATGCCCGACTACGCGGATTCGTAGGCATTGCTATGTGTGGCTCTATAATGACTTTAACTGCAATTATGTTATTCTCGATTCCGGAAGCAATAATCAGCATTTATACTGATGACCCATTGGTGAGTAAAATGTCAGTATCGTTGTTATTTATGGCAGGATTATTTCAAATTTCAGACGGGCTTCAGGTTGGTGGCTTTGGAGCGTTAAGAGGTTTAAAAGATACCCGGAGACCAATGATCGTAAACTTTATTGCCTACTGGCTGATTGGTTTTCCTATTGGCTATTATCTGGGAATAATTTCAGACTTTGGTCCAGAGGGACTATGGGTTGGATTGATTTCAGGATTATCTGTTGCAGCAATTCTTCATAACTTTCGTTTTCATAGGTTGACCGTTGGTGATTAGTGATTCTCACTTCCTCACTTAAAGCATGAACTATTCGTGATACAAATTCGTAGAGTTAGTTGTATAATATAACTTAACGATGCCTGTATATATTCACGACATAGCAACTTCTGTACCTGAAGGATCAAATTCTCAGGATTCAGTTCGGGAAATCATGAAATCTGCTTTAGCCAAAGACAGAAAAACTCAAGCTATTCTACATCGAATATATACGCAATCAGGTATTGAAAAGCGTCATTCTGTGATAAATGAATTCCATCAAACTGAAAAAGAAAACCCTTACCTGAACGGCTCCGTTACCTCTACTCCAACTACTGGAGAAAGGAATGAAGTTTATAAAGCCTCAGCATCTTCTTTATTTGTGGAAACCGGAAAAAAGTTATTGGAGAACAACCCTCAATTTCAGAAAAATGACATCACTCATGTGATTACGGTTTCATGTACCGGTTTTTATGCGCCGGGTCCTGATTACGATCTTGTGAAACAACTTGAGCTAATGCCTTCAACTGAACGTTTTCATTTAGGATTTATGGGTTGTTTTGCTGCTTTCCCTGCTTTGAAAATGGCTCACTCTTTTTGTCAGAACAACCCGGATGCAGTGGTCCTCATTGTAGCTACCGAACTATGCTCTCTACATTTTCAACAGAAAACGGATTTAGATAACCTGATATCAGCCTCTGTTTTTGCGGATGGATCCGCAGGTGTATTGGTAAGCCAAAAAAAACCTCCGAAACTTTCCTACGAAATTCAGGGGTTTGCTTCTTCTCTGACTCCCAACGGAGAGAAAGATATGGCCTGGGATATAGGCGATCATGGCTTTGATATGATCTTGTCTACTTACGTTCCTGATATAATTGAAAGCAATCTAAAGCAAGTAATACAGCCTCTTTTTGATAAATATGATCTTCAGCTTTCTGATATTGACTATTGGGCTATTCATCCCGGTGGCAGAGCAATCATAGATAAAATTGAGTCCGGTTTGAATCTTAAAGAACGCCAGATCACAGCCTCGCGAAAGACTCTGGCTCAATATGGAAATATGAGTAGTGTTACCGTTCTTTTTGTTTTGTATGAATTGATGAATTCCAATCCTGAAGAAAACTCCACAGTTTTGCCAATGGCTTTTGGTCCGGGGCTTACCATTGAAAGCGGATTACTAAAGGTAGTCTGATGCCATTTTTTCTACGTCATAGAAAAAATGACCTTCACGAATTAATGGACGACCCAAACTGTGATTCTGAGAAACTAAAAAATACATATCGCCAGTTTCGAACTATCAATAAGTTCTTATCAAGATGGGATCTGATCTATAAAAAAGAAATTAAGCCGATATTAGAGCAACAAGACGGAAAAGCCAGCTTATTGGATATAGGTTTCGGAGGTGGAGATATTTCCTTACATCTATCAAAATTAGCAGCTAATGATGGTTTTCATCTAAATATAACCTCTATTGACTCTGATCCCCGATCTTTAGAGTATATTCAAACTTTAGAAATTCCGTCAAATATACATTTCAGACATGCTTTATCTACTACTCTGGTTAATGAGCAAGCTTCATATGACTTTGTGATTTCAAACCATCTGCTCCATCACTTAGATCAAACTTCTTTCGAAACTATTTGTGCCGAAGCAAAGCTACTAGCTACAAAAAAGGTCATCTTTAATGATATTGAAAGGAGTGATTTAGGCTATATTTTTTTTACCGTGCTCTCTAAACTTTTCTTCAGAAATTCATTTATTTCCTATGATGGACGAATTTCAATAAAACGCAGTTATACTTTTGATGAATTGTCACAAATTGCCCCTGACAATTGGGAAGTTCGCCGGATTATTCCCTACAGATTGAATTTAATCTATGAAAAAGAATAAATCAGATATAACAATTGTAGGTGGCGGACCGGTTGGACTTTTTCTAGGAATTTGTCTTTCTAAACAAGGAATAGATTGTACCATTCTTGAAAAAAGAAATGAGCCTGTTCAGGATTCAAGATCTCTTGGGATTCATCCTGTCTCTTTGGAATTATTTGAAAAAACAGGGCTGGTAAACGAGTTTCTTGAAAAAGGAATTTCTATTAAAAAAGGACTGGCTCATAATGGAAAAGAAGTGCTAGGAAGCATCAATTTCGATCAACTTGAAGGACCTTTTAATTTTATTCTGGCTTGCCCACAGTTTTATACGGAAAGAATTCTGCTTAACAAATTCCTTGAACTAAACCCTGAAGGCTTGATCACTGGAGCTAATGTAACAGGGCTTCATCAAACTAATGAACAAGCTTCGTGTCGGTATCAAAAAAAGGGAAAGGAATATTGTATCATCTCAAAATATATTATCGGCTGCGACGGGAAAAACAGTCTCGTTCGTAAGGAAGCGGACATCCTTTACGGAGGCGAGCAATACACCGACACTTACATAATGGGCGATTTTGATGACAACACCTCTTTTGAAGATCAAGCAGTAGTATTTTTACCTAAGCAAGGTTTAATAGAATCTTTTCCTCTTCCGGATAACATGCGTCGTTGGGTGGTAAAAACCGACTCATATATTGATTCTCCAACTACAAATATACTGGCTGATTTTGTAAAACAACGAGTTGGCACTGACTTGAAATTACTCAAAAATACTATGATCAGTAGTTTTGGGGTTCAGAGTTTTTCTGCTGAGAATTATTTTAAAGACCGTGTCATTCTTTGTGGAGATGCCGCTCATGTAGTAAGCCCTATTGGTGGACAAGGAATGAATTTAGGTTGGATTGGTGCATGGCTATTGGCAAAGGCTTTATTCAAGATTAAGATGAACCCTGAAAAAGAAACTGAGCTCTTATCAGGTTACCAGAAACAACAAAAGAAGATCGTAAAAAAAGCTTCACGCAGGGCCGAATGGAATATGAGAATGGGGAGAAAGCAAATATTCCCCTATTTCAGAAAGATATTGGTTCAGCTAATTTTAAAAACTCCTTTGAAAAAAATTGCCTTGAAAGTGTTTACTATGAAAGGACTATACTGAAGGTGGATTAGTTGTTTCTCTTGAGAATATCAGTGTAAATGTTGTTCCTCCATCTTCATTCATATGCTGTCTGGATTCTGCATTAAGCTTATCACCCAAAGTTTGAATTACAACTGAAGCGAGATTCCCTGCAACTGTTCCATCCAGATACTCAGAAATGCCGTTTCCATTATCCGAAATACTGATTAAAACCTTATCTCCACCGTCCTTTTTTACAGCAATTGCGATCTTACCTTTATCATAACCAATGAAAGCATCCCTGTACATATTCAGAATAACTTCATTTATAATAAGTCCAGCTGTTAATGCTGTACTCGCTTTCAACTCTATTTTATCAATATCCAGATTGTAACTTATATCCTTGTCATAATCACCGAATATTTCGACAATCGTTGATGTAAGATGTCCCAAATAAAACCCTACGTCGATTAACTCATTATCTTCTGAATTAAACAGGATTTTATGAGCATGGGCTATAGTTTCAATTCTGGAACCGGTAGACTTCATCAAGAACTTAGCATTTTCATCACTAAGCAACGGGACCTGTAATTGAACCAGCGCATTTAATGCCGATAAGCTATTCTCAAAACCCTGATGAACCTCTTTTAACCGGTGTTCTTTGTCCTTGATTGTATTTTTGAGATCATCAACTTCTTTAGCTTTTTCGATAGATAGAGCCGCATGTGCCGCCAGTGTTTCTAAAACCGGAATATCTTTTTCAGCAAACTCCCGACTCTCTTTTTTATTCAATGCCTGCATAATTCCAATCACGTTGTTCCTTGAATCGAACATAGGAACACAAATCATATTTCTTGTAGTAAACCCTTTACTGATATCTCCAAAAAACTCTTTGCTCTTTGTCATGTCGTTGATCAGATAAGGCTTCTCATTCTTTAAAACCCAACCAGCAACCCCTTTATCTCTTGGTATAATTTGCCCTTTTATCTCATCTTTTACAGGTCCTGTTGGAACACTTAAATGTAACCTTCCTGTAGTATTATCTAATAACATCAATGAGCTTGCCTCGGCTTCAACTACATAGCACACCGAATCCATACACTTCAAAAGAAGTTGTTTTAACTCCATTGTTCGATTGATTCCCTCAATCGCATGGAGCAGCAATCTCATATTTTGATGGTTTTCAGACATAAATTTATAAACTGTTAAGATGCTTTTTTCAACCCAAAAAACAAAAGTCGTATTATTAATTTACAAGATAGGAAGAATAGAAATTTATAATGGTATTTCTACAGAGAAACTAGTGCCTGTATCACTTGGTGTTTGAGTGATTTTTGCATTCATTTGCTTAACAAAAGCATGAACAACAAATAAATGATCTGATTGATTTTCTAAGACAGGCATCCCAATCCCATCGTCTGACAAGTTCAATTGAATTTTTTCGTTCGCTATATTTCTGACTCTGATGTTAATTGTACCGGTATTTCTATCAAAAAAAGCATGCTTAAAAGCATTGATAAGTAACTCGTTTAAAGTGAGGCCACATAAAATAGATAAATCAGCAGGTATTACCATTTCATCAATTTGAGCTTCAACCTTTATATCTTTCTCTTCTTGATTATATATCCGTGTTACATCTTTTACAACATGGTTTAGAAACACACTGAGACCTACTTCATTAGTATCGCTATCTTCATATAATAATGAATGAAGATGCGCTATAGATTTAAGTCGGGAGCTGGCATTTCTCAGAACATCAATAGAATCTCCTTGTTTCAATCTGTTGGATTCCAGTTCCATAAGTGCTGAAATAGCAAATAAATTATTCTTTAACCGATGATGAGTCTCTGACAGAAGTAGTGTTTTCTTCTCAAGCTTTGCTTCCATTTCATCATATTCTTTGTTTCTCTGGATTGCCAAAGAAATATGTTCAGCAAGTATTTTAAATACTTCTAAGTCCTCTTCGTGAAATGAAAGACCATGTTCTTTATTTACAGCTTGTAAAACACCATAAGTTTCCCCATATCTATCTCTTAATGGAACACAGAGCAGGCTTTTGGTTTCAAAATCTGCACTAAGATCTTGCCAAAAAGCATCGTCATTCGAAACATCATTGCTTAAGTAAGCTTTATTATTTTGAATCACCCAGCCACCTACTCCTTTGTCTTTAGGAATGGTAAAACCCGTTATCTCATCTTTAACAGGTCCGGTGGGAATGCTCACATTTAACTCTCCTGTTCCTTTATCGAGCAACATTAACGTACTAGCTTCTGCACCCAATACAGTTTGTATTGCATTCATGCTTTTTACAAGAAGTTCTTTAAGTTCTACTGCCCTGCCAATACTTTGAATGGAATGAACAAGTAATTTTGTGTGCTCTATTTTCTGCACTTTTACCCGAGTTAAATTTTTCCAATATCAGGTTTTTTTATGTAAAAAAGAAAAAGCTCCGCCTGCATTCACAAACGGAGCTTTTCAAATAATTAAAAGAGAGAATTAACTATTAGTTTTTACTTTTCTTCAAGTAATCTAAAAGAACAGTATGGAGAATTCCTCCATTTCGGTAATAATCTACCTCTACCGGTGTATCAATTCTACTGTTTGTAGTAAAGCTGATCTCTTTACCATCCTCAGTTACTGCAGTTACTTTTACATCTTCACGAGCTTTTATATCATCACTCAAATGAATAGTAAATGTTTCAGAACCATCTAGTCCAAGAGATTCCGGAGTTTCTCCTTCTTTAAATTGAAGAGGAAGTACTCCCATCTGAACCAGATTAGATCTGTGAATTCTTTCGTAAGATTCAGCAATAACTGCTTTCACTCCAAGCAGATTAGTACCTTTAGCAGCCCAGTCACGAGACGAACCCGTTCCGTATTGGTTTCCTGCTATGGCAATAAGTGGAGTATTATTCTCTTTATACTTCAATGAAGCATCGTAGATATTTGTGATCTCACCGGTTGGATGGTATTCAGTAAATCCACCTTCTTTTCCCGGAGCCAATTGATTTTTAAATCGAACGTTGGCGAAAGTACCACGTGTCATCACGCGGTCATTTCCTCTTCTGGATCCGTAAGAGTTGAAGTCTTTCTTTTCTACTCCATGTGCTTTCAGGTATTCACCCGCCGGAGCATCTTCTTTGATGTTCCCTGCCGGAGAAATATGATCTGTTGTAATGGAATCTCCAACTTTCACAAGTACACGAGCTCCTTCGATAGACTTGATCGGCTCAGGCTCTTCCTTCATATCCATAAAGAAAGGTGGTTCCTGTATGTAGGTTGAATCTTCACTCCATGCAAACTGATCTCCCCCTGAAACAGGAATTTCTTCCCAGGTCGGAGATTCGAAAATATCGGAATACATTTTATCAAAAAGATCCGGACGAATTGCATTGTCTAAATGCTCTGCAATTTCTTCTGTTGTTGGCCAGATCTCTTTCAGATAAACATCATTTCCATCTTTATCCTTACCAATCGGATCGTTATTCATGTCAATATTAACCGTTCCGGCAAGAGCATAAGCAACCACTAATGGAGGTGAAGCCAAGAAATTAGCTTTTACCCATGGGTGAATACGACCTTCAAAGTTTCTGTTTCCGGAAAGAACACCTGCTGCAATAAGATCTCCTTCTTTAATTGCCGTTTCAACTGCTTCCGGAAGTGGTCCTGAGTTACCGATACAAGTTGTACATCCATATCCAACTAAGTTGAATCCAAGCTTATCCATGTATTCAGTTAAACCTGCTTCCTGCAAATATTCAGTTACTACTCTCGATCCCGGAGCTAATGAAGTTTTCACATATGCCGGAACTTTTAATCCACGCTCAACAGCTTTTTTAGCTACAATACCTGCCCCAAGCATCACACTTGGATTAGAAGTGTTTGTACAACTTGTGATAGCAGCAATGACTACATCACCATGAGTCATTTCAATTTCCTGACCATTCTTATACAAGCCTTTGCTGGCGAGTCTTTCCTGAGCGAGATTGAAACCCATCGTAGGATTATCACTGGTCAAAGAAGTTTCGAAAGCCTTCTTCATATTGCTAAGCGTAATTCTGTCGTGCGGAAGTTTTGGTCCTGCCAAAGAAGTTTCCACTGTGCTTAGATCTAGTTCAAGTGTCGTCGAAAATTCAGGATCAGGAGTATCATCTGTTCTGAATAATCCCTGAGCTTTGGTATAATTTTCAACCAAACTTACTAACTCTTCTGAACGACCGGTTCTTCTCATATAGCGGAGCGACTCGCTGTCAATTGGGAAGAAACCCATCGTTGCGCCATACTCAGGAGCCATATTTGCGATAGTAGCGCGATCAGGCAAACTCATGTTGCTGATGCCTTCACCATAAAATTCCACAAACTTACCAACCACTCCGTGCTTTCTCAGCATTTGTGTTACAGTAAGAGTAAGATCGGTAGCTGTTACGCCTTCACGAAGTTTTCCGGTTAATTTCATTCCGGCTACTTCAGGAACCAACATAGAAATAGGCTGGCCAAGCATTGCTGCTTCCGCTTCAATTCCACCAACACCCCAACCTAAAATTCCAAGTCCGTTGATCATGGTTGTATGAGAATCTGTTCCTACCAGCGTATCAGGATAAGCCGTTTTGGTTCCGTCAGCTTCTTCGCGAGTAAAAACTCCACGACCTAAATATTCTAAATTAACCTGGTGAACAATTCCACGTCCCGGAGGCACTACTCTGAAATTATCAAAAGCTTCTTTACCCCATTTCAGGAATTCGTAACGCTCGTTGTTACGCTCCATCTCTTTTTCAACGTTGAACATGAGTGCCGCATCTTGGCCAAACATATCAACCTGAACAGAGTGATCAATAACCAGATCAACCGGAACTTGCGGGTTGATATCTGTTGCTTTTCCGCCCATTCGTTGCATTGCAGAACGAAGAGCAGCAAGGTCAACTACTGCCGGTACTCCGGTAAAATCCTGCAGAACCACACGTGATGGTTTGAATGGAATTTCTCCTTCAGGGCTTTCTGCGTTATAAGTAGCCAGTGTTTCGATGTCCGCATCTGTTATTGCGTAACCATCGTTTTCTCTTAACACGGCTTCCAATAAGATCTTTATCGAAAATGGAAGTCGGCTGACTTTATCATAACCCATTTCAGTAAGCTTAGGAAGACTATAAAAAGTCGCTTCCCCATTACCCGTTTCAAATGTTTGTTTAGTGCTTTTAAATTTGTCGCTCATTTCAGAATAATTTTAAAAATTCGAGTAGACTTGGAAGATACAAATCTTTTAACCCTTTGTCTTTCTGTGAATAACGTTTTTGAGGGTTTTATCATTTCAAGAAGCTATCAATAATATTTTGTAAGGAATCAAGCATTTATCGGTCTTACTTGAATAACTTAAACAATTCAAGAACCATGGCACAACCTCGGATAACACTTGAAAGTGGAAATACTTATCACATTTGGACACATGCCAATGGAAATGAAAACCTATTTCGGTGTGATGAAAATTTTCGGTACTTCTTGCGGCGTTACCAATATTATCTTCATCCTGTAGTAGAAACATTTGCTTATTGCCTGATGCCTAATCATCTACACTTGATGGTACGTGTTAGAAAAGAAGATGAGATTTTGGAGTTTGTCAGAAAGAAAAAAGATAAACCAAACCTCCAAGGTCTGGCAGACCTTGGAGGTTTGGAGAACAGTATTGTTAGCCAACAATTCTCCAATCTTTTTAATTCTTATACCAAATCCATCAACAAGAAGTACGACCGCAAAGGCAGTCTCTTCATTCCCAATTTTAGGCGTAAGCTAATCGATTCAGATGAATATTTTGTTCGTTTGATCGCCTACATTCATAATAATCCCGTACATCATGGGTTTGTAAAAAATCCGAATAATTGGGCTTTTAGCAGCTGGCATTCTTATTTATTTGACAAGACTACGAATATCAGCAAACAAGAAGCTTTAAAATGGTTTGGTACTAAGAAAAATTTTAGTGCTATTCACAATCAGCTTAATCTAGAAAAAATGAAAACGCTGTTTGAAGATTGAAGAAAAGGAGAATCAAAACGATTAGGTAATGGTTTCCATTGATCAATTTATTCCATAAAAAAAGCCTTGCTCTGTAAACAGAACAAGGCTTTAATTTATATGTTGGAAGCAAGCTTCCGAAAATTCCTTTCTTTAAGTCAGGAACTACGTAATGATTGGCTTATAAACCAACAACATTATTCGCGCATGGTCCTTTTTGACCTTCGCCTACTTCATATTCTACCTTTTGACCATCCTTTAATTCTGCATAGCCATCAGTTTGAATTTCAGAGTGGTGTACGAATAAGTCTTTTCCACCTTCATCAGGTGTTATAAAACCATATCCTTTATCTGAATTAAACCACTTTACTGTTCCTGTACTCATATTAATTTACTTATATAATTGTTTGTGTAAGTGTGCAATATATGGTTTTTATTACTAACAACCACTATTTACTATTTATATCCTACATCCTATAAAAAATTGGTACAATAATTGCGTAATTTATCATGCTGTATGTAAATAGCATACATATCATTTTTTATTAAAAGTATTGCACAGTTTATGTTAGATAAGATCGGAAAGGTTATTACCAAAATTTTTGGCTCCAAGAGTGAAAAAGACATCAAAACTATCCAACCCATTGTAGATGAAATCAATGCTCTGGGACCTGAAATGGAGAAATTGAGCGATGAACAACTGAAAGCAAAGACTCAGGAATTCAAACAAAAGATCAAGGATGCCACCGCCGAAACTTCTATAAAAATAGAAGAAGTAAAGGCTAAAATGGATGACATTGAAAACTTATCGCAAGGTGAGAGCAGAAGGTTATCCGATGAACTGGATATTCTGGAACAAGAGTGGCTCGATATACTCGAAGATACTTTAGATGACATTTTGCCCGAAGCTTATGCCGTGCTTAAAGATACCTGCCGTCGATTTGTCGGTAAAAGCTGGAAAGTAGCTGGGGATGAGGTTGAATGGAATATGATTCCTTATGATGTACAGCTGGTTGGTGCAATTACACTTCATCAGGGAAAGATCGCAGAAATGAAAACCGGTGAAGGTAAAACACTTGTAGCTATTTTCCCCGCTTATCTAAATGCGCTTGCGGAACGAGGTGTTCATGTAATTACGGTTAACAATTATCTTGCAAAACGTGATGCCGAATGGAACGAACCTATCTTCAATTTCCACGGATTGGAAGTTGCTTGTGTTGACAATTACGAACCAAATTCTGAAGGCCGAAGAAAAGCATATCGCAAAGACATTACTTACGGAACTAATAATGAATTCGGCTTTGATTATCTACGTGATAACATGGTAATCGAAAAGGAACAATTGGTTCAGCGCGAGCATCACTATACTATTATTGATGAGGTTGATTCCATCCTTATTGATGAAGCAAGAACACCACTTATTATTTCGGGTCCGGTTCCGAACGATAACAAGTCGGATAAATATGAGGAAATGAAACCAAGAATGGCATCACTGGTTGACGCCCAAAAGAAACTGGTTTCTGAGTTAGTGAAGGAAGCTCAAAAACATCTCGAAGCCGGGGATGAAGAAAAAGCCGGTTTGGCGTTATTCAGAGCACAACGTGGATTTCCGAAGAACTCACGTTTCAGAAAAATGCTTCAGGAGCCTAGTATCCAGAAGATGATTCAAAAAACAGAAGCATTTTATCTTCAGGATAATGCCAAAAATATGCCTGAGGTAGACGAGTATTTATATTACGCTGTAGATATGAAATTGAACTCCATCGAAATGACTGAAAAAGGTCGTGAGTTCATTACCAAAAAAGGAGAAGATCCTGACTTTTTTATAATTCCTGACCTGGGTGCTGAAACTTCAGACATCGAAGAAGAAATTAAACAGCTTGAAACAGAAAAGGTTGAAGAAGTAAAACAGAAAGAACTCAGCGACGAATACAAAGAGAAAAAAATAGAAGAAGCTAAAGAAGAAGTTCGTCAGGAAAGAGAGCAACGTTTCAATGAGCTTCACAGATTATTCGCAGAACGTGGTGATAGAATTCATACAGTAAATCAGCTTCTGAAAGCTTACACCCTTTTCGAAAAAGAAGATGAGTATATCGTACAGGATGGAAAAGTTCAGATCATTGATGAACATACCGGCCGTGTACTTTCAGGTCGTCGATATTCTGATGGCTTACATCAGGCAATTGAAGCAAAAGAGCAAGTAAAGGTGGAAGCGTCTACGCAAACGTACGCTACTATCACCCTTCAGAATTATTTCAGAATGTACCACAAACTTTCAGGCATGACTGGTACTGCTGAAACGGAAGAAGGTGAATTCAACGAAATTTATGATCTCGACGTTATAGTGATTCCTACGAATCGACCTATTCAACGTGATGATAAAGAAGATCTGATCTTTAAAACGAAGCGTGAAAAATTCAACGCCTCTATTGAAAAGGTTCGTGAATATCATGAAAAAGGACAACCTGTTTTGGTTGGTACAACCAGCGTTGATGTTTCTGAAACCATGAGTAGAATGCTCCAAAGAGCAGGAATTCCTCACAATGTATTGAATGCGAAACAACACGCCAGTGAGAGCGAAATCGTAAAGTCTGCAGGACAGCCCGGTGCTGTTACCGTGGCAACGAATATGGCAGGTCGTGGTACCGATATTAAATTAGCTCCAGGAGTAAAAGAAAATGGCGGTTTAGCAATTCTTGGTACTGAACGACATGAATCTCGCCGAATTGATTTGCAGCTTCGTGGTCGTTCCGGTCGACAGGGTGATCCCGGAGAATCTCAGTTTTATGTTTCTCTGGAAGATAACCTGATGTCAATGTTTGGCTCTGACCGTGTTGCCAATGTGATGGATCGATTGAATTTTGAAGAAGGTGAAGTTATTACCCATCCTTGGATGACAAAATCTTTGGAACGAGCTCAATCAAAAGTGGAGCAAAATAACTTCAGTATAAGAAAGAAGCAGCTGGAATATGATGATGTATTAAACAATCAACGTAATGTGATCTATGCTCGTCGGCGTCACGCTCTTTCAGGAGACCAGTTGATCTCTGATATCATGGATATGTTGGAGGATTTCGTTGGAGATCTAGTCGAAGAGCATATTGCTGCAGGAGATTATGCCGGTCTTCATCAGGAAATTCTGATCAACCTTGCCGTAGATGTGGAGTTTGATGAGGAAGCCTGGAGAAAAATGAATCCGGATGAACTTGTTGACAAGATCATTGACAAAGCGTTGGAAGTGTATCGCCAAAAAGAAGAGCGTATGGCGAAACCTCTTTACGAAGTGATGAAACGAATTGCAGAAAGTGAAGCTGAAAATCGTCCTGAAAGAGTTCAGGTAATTTTTACAGACGGCATTAAGAGAATGCGCGTGGTTGTAGATGTTGATGCTGCATTAGAAAACGAAGGTAAAGAAGTAGCCCGGGCTCTGGAAAGAACAGCTGTTCTGGCAACTATCGATGACAAGTGGATGCAACATTTACGCGAATTGGATTCTGTAAAAGAAGGTATCGGACTTCGAGCATACGGACAAAAAGATCCACTATTGGAATACAAGCGCGAAGCTTTTGATATGTTCAAACAATTGATCGGAATGATCAATACTGAAGTGATTTCCACCATTTGGAAATCAATACCGGAAGGACAAGCCAATAATGACAGCCTTCAGCAAGCTCAGAAACAAAAATCCAGATTTGACACCAGCCGAATGAAAGCAAGCCAGGCAGACTCTACTAATATGGGAATGCAAGGCGGGCAATCACAGAACGGAAATCAGCAAAAACCAATGGGACCAAACGTAAAACGTAAACCTGTTGTAGTTGAAGATGAACCCGGACGAAATGATAAAGTCAGCATCCAAAATACCACCACCGGTGAAGTGAAAGAAGGTATTAAATGGAAGTATGCTAAGGACATGGTGGAAAATAAAGGCTGGGTAATGGTTGAGAAGTGATTTGTAACCAAAAAGAACACAGAGAATTCTTTGTGTTTTCTAAGATTAAAAAGCTTAACAGGTATATTTAGCAATTTGGAAGTACTTGGCATTGATATCGGCAGTTATGGAATTAAAGGAGCGATAGTAAATACCGTTCTTGGAGAAATAATATCCAAGAAAAAAACTACGGGTGAACTTGAAGACTCCCGTCCCCATAAGTTGATTTCTAAAATGCATCACATTGTTAAGCAGTTTGATTGGGATGGTCCAATCGGTTGTGCTTTCCCGGCAGCAATGAACAGAGGCATTGTATTATCTGCAAACAGAATAGACGAAGCTTGGGTTGACGCTGATGCCAATCATCTTTTTTCAGAAATTACCGGTTGTAATGTAAATGTCATTAATGATACTGACGCAACGGGATTAGCTGAAATGACTTTTGGTGCCGGTAAAAATCAACGGGGAACTACCATTGTATTAACGGTAGGAACAGGTGTAGGATCTTCTATTTTCAATAATGGTTCACTTCTTCCAAATACTGAACTTGGATTAATGCAAATCAAAGGAATGCCAATTGAAGATCAGGCTTCTAACAGAGCTCGAAAGAAGGAAGGTATCAAAAGAAAAACCTGGGCTAAAAGATTGCAGGCTTCTTTGGAACATTACGAACGTGTTTTCCACCCCGATCTTTTTATACTCGGTGGGCAAGTCAGTAAAAAGCCCGAAAAGACATTCCCTTTTATTAAGATCAACACTAAGTTGAAACCTGCCACTTTCAAAAATGAAGCCAGTATTGTGGGTGCGGCCTACTTCGCTTCCTTAAAACAAGCTCCTTCTGTTAATATCAATCACTAATTGGTTGGTTTATACTGACTAGTTGAACTTCGATAATGCTTTTTTAGCTTCCTCGTGATCTTTATCTAATTTCAGAGCAAACTCATATGAGGATTTTGCTAACTCAATTTCTTTTTTATGTTCCAGAATAGCACCTAATCTATAGTAACCCCAGGCTAAAGTAGCGTTGTTATAAATGTCTGTTTTGGAGTTAAATTTCCTTATAGATTCCTCTCCCATTTCAAGACGCGTTCCTGATACTGCCGCTAATCTACCTATCTGATAATGAGCTGTATACAAAGTTGAATCGAGAGAAAGAGCTTTTATATAATCATCTACAGCTTCATCAAATCTTTCCAGTTGTTGTAATGAATTCCCTCGATTAACATAAATAATAGGAATAGTGTCGTTTTGAGCTAATTGACTTGTTGTTAATTGCACAGCACTTTCAAATTCGCCTTCATTATAGTAGTAAGTATTCAACATGTAATATGGAGGCATTGCATCAGGATGATTTTTGATCAAGTTTGAATAGGTTTCATGCGCGAGCTCAACTTGGTCTGTATATGTGTAAATCCTACCCCATACCATTCCGCCAGCTATCGGGTCGAGTTTTTCTATTTCGTTCGCTTGATTCTCTGCTTTATCCACTCCTCCGCCAAGAAACCCCGGAGCCTGTAAGTAATATTCGATCAGACTTTCTCTGGCTTCAATATTTTTGGGCGCAAGCTCAACTGATCTCTCATAATTTTTTCTGGAATTCCTTGCTAAAAAAGGCTGCTTGATGGTTGGAGCGTTCTGGGCTCTGGAACCATAAGCATGACCCAGCCACATATGATATTTAGAATTTCCTTCATCGTAATCTGCTGCTTTTTCGAACCAGTCAGCTGCTTCTCCGAATTCATCTTCATCAAAATGAGTACGTCCCATGTAGAAGTTCGCTTCCGCATCTTTTTTATTTGATTTGAGATGGGTTTTAAAAAATGATCGAGCCTCTTCAATTTTTCCTTCCTCAAATAAAGTAATTCCCTTCCGGATGTTCGATTGAGCATAAGCAACAGATGTAAAGAGAACAGTTAAAAACAGGAATGAAATTTTCTTAAACAAGTTGGTCGAAATGTAGCGCATAATAAATAGTTTTTGTTGCAGGGGAATTACGCGTATCAAAAGCTATTTGTTTCGTCACTCTTCAGGATCTATATCCTTTTTTTGACTGTGCCATTTATAAACTAAGCGCACCCCGAGCCTTGCAAACAGGATGATGGCGATAACCATTACTATGTCAAAAGTTTCCAATCCGAATCCAGTTTTAGCTATTAGAATGCAATGCTACTCTATTCCCTTCGGTGTCTTCAAAGACAGCCATATAACCATAATCGGGAGAAATTTCTCGTTTTGGAATAGTAACGGTTCCACCCGCCGCTTCAATCTTATCCTGAACAGCTTGTAAGTCAGGGTTACCATTTAGATAAAGTAAAGGACCATCCGTTTTGCTTGGTTTGTACCAGGAATCATTATAAACCAAAGCTCCACTCACAGAGTCTTGATCACCCGGAAAAACTTCCATTTTGAACTCATCTCCCATGTCCATACCCGAAAGTTCTATATCAAAAATAGCCTCATAGAATTTCTTAGCTCTTTGAATGTCCTTAACCGGGATCTCAAACCAAACTGCCATATTCTTGCCTTCCATAACTCCTCCACTTATTTAAAGTTTTAAGAATATTAATCGAATCAATTATGGAATCAAAATTTCCTTTAGTCATCGTCTCTCAGCTTTGGGATAGCTTGTATAAGTTCTTTAGAATTATTTGATGGATCATTCACCAATTCAGGCACTCTGTATACAGCTAAATCCGGTATTAATTGTGTGTCCTGAAACTGAGATTGCAGTACTTCTTTTTCATTCCCTTTTATCCATTGCTCAAAATTCCCGGGATCTAAAATACAAGGCATAGTAGGCTCTAGTGGCTGAAGCAGTACATTTGATGCTTTTGTAATTACAGCAAATTCCAATGACTTCTTTCCGCTCTTGTCTTCAGTTTCCTGATACAGTCCTGCTAACCCCAAGACCTCTCTTCCCAACATTCTTATATAAAAAGGATATTTATCATCAACGGATTGCTTCCATAAGTAAAAGCCGCTTGCCGGAATAATACAGGGATTTAACTCAAGTCCTTTGATCGAGTTTTCCTCTACTTCATTTTTGCTGAAGCTTGTGATCTTTTCTTTTTTGGAACTAATTCCCCAAACAGCTGATTTAATTTCCCGCTCAGAATCATGAAAAACTACAGGCATTGGAGATCCCGGAAAAACATTATAGGAAGGCTCAAATAGTGACTCTGATGAAGATGTAACACTAAAATTTTCTTCTATAATTTCTTTCTCGGTATGCAAAACATATCTTTTCATAATGATGTAGTTCTTTAAAGAGTTAGTATTTTAAGGAATGGATTGAACAAGTTAATAACAAGCCAACCCGCATGAATATTCTTTACAATAATTCTGAACAGAGGTTCCGGGCCGGAATTCGAATCGTGGTATTTTTGGTTATTTCTATTCTTTTCATAAGACCTTCTAGCCTTATTTCCATTAGCTGGGTAGCTTCGCTCTCCATCTCTTTAGGATGCCTCCTAGCTGCTTTTCTTGTTGTAAAGGGAATGGATAAAAGACCTATTTCTTCGATTGGTCTCGAGGTCTCAAAAGTATGGTGGATAGAGTTTGGGCTCGGAGTTTTTATCGCTTTTCTAGCCCAGACCATCATTTTTTCGATCGAATACGGATCTTCCTGGCTGGAAATTACAGGTTACGGTTGGCAAAGAGCAGGTATTGAAATGTGGGGATGGTCAGCGTTTACATACTTCATGACAATGCTTTCAGTTGGGTTTTATGAAGAACTGCTGTTTCGAGGTTACCCCATAAAAAACTTAGCTGAAGGATTTACTTTCGGAAAAATTACTTCTCAACAAGCTTCATGGATTGCTGTTATTTTAACATCAGTACTTTTCGGTCTTGCCCATGCAGGAAATCCAAATGCATCTGCAATTTCTACCTTTAATATTATTCTGGCGGGCTTTATGCTCGCGGTTCCATTTCTATTGACCGGAAGGCTGGCGATGTCGATAGGAATTCACTTTTCATGGAACTGGGTAATGGGTGGAATTTACGGATTACCTGTAAGCGGACTTGATGGAAGGCGGTCTGTTCTACAAACAAACGAAACTGGCCCGGATATTTGGACCGGTGGTAAGTTTGGACCCGAGGCCGGATTACTCGGAATTTTAGGGATGATTTTTATTCTGATCTGTATTCTTTTATATGCCCGAAAACAAAATCCGTCCGGGAAACTTGAGTTAGATGAGAGTTTTAAGAATGATTACAAGAGAGTGAGTGACTAGTCTTGTAATGAAAGTTCTAGAAAAAATTCGCCTTTAGGATTTAAGACGGAAAAGAGAGCATGATCCGGATGCGTCTGCGAAGCAGGAATAATCCTTTCTGGTGAAAAGTGTAGAAATGTATAAGATCGAACGAAGACCTTTAGGATTATTCAGCGCAGGATCAGTGAGCCCGTCTTAAATACTTCGGCTTGATCTTTTGCTACTTTTGTATCAAGACAAAAGTAGGTAGCCTTGTTGTGTATTTAAGTCTGAATAGTTATTTCAGTTCCTTTGCTATGTGTACTTTTGTACCGACAAAAGTACCAAAAGCTCCCGACAAGAATTATTGGCGCGAACTCCATTACATCGACTAATCATTACAAAAGGTCTACGTTCGAATGATACATATTCAAGAATCAGCCTGAGTGTAATGATTGCTCCTTCGGAGCCGTCGATTTCATTGCGTTCTTGGTTCGCCAGTAATTCTAAAGGTCGAGGTAGTTGGAAGCTTATTCTGAAAATTCAGGACTATACACAGGCTGTCTGCTTTAAATAAAAAAAGCGAAGCCTGATAAGACTTCGCTTTTGATAAAATTAATCATCCGAACTATCAGTCGATAGAATTCAGATATCTGTAAAACTCACTATCCGTAGATATGATAAGTGAAGTTTCCTTGTCAATTGTTCTGCCGTAAGCTTCCATGCTTTTAACAAATGCGTATAATTCTCTTGCTTGCCTGGTTTTATTATAAGCATCATTGTAAATAGCAGCAGCACGCGCATCTGCTCTACCACGAATGGTTTCTGCTTCCTGAAAAGCTTCGGACTGAATACGGAGTAATTCACGCTCCTTTTCACCTGTAATACGAGAGGCTTCACCTTGCCCTTCTGATCTAAACTTATCCGCAATTCTATTTCGCTCAGAAATCATACGATCATAAACCGTTCTGCGAACTTCTTCTGCGTAATTGATTCGCTTAAATCTGAAATCAAGCACAGCTATTCCAAGGTCTTTAGCTCTTTCATTAGCTAAGTTTTGAATCTCCTCCTGAATTTTATCTCTACCAACGCTAATAAATTGAAGTGAATCACTAACAATATCAGCTCTGCTCAAGTCCTGAGCCGGCTCTCGGTTGGTACTTCTGATAAGTTCAGCAAGATTGTGTCCCGCCACTGCATTTCTAGCTTCACCATCCAAGATATCATCAAGCCTTGCCTGAGCTCCCTGCTCATCACCAAGCGTCTCAAAATATCTTAGAGGATCGGTAATCTGCCAACGTGCATAGGTATCCACAAAAATGAATACTTTATCTTTCGTTGGCACCTGATTTGGATCGCCATCCCACTCTAAAAATCTTCTTTCAAAGTAGTTTGCCTTATGCAAAAATGGAACCTTTACGTTTAATCCCGGCTCAGTAATAGCTTCGCCAATTGGTTCACCAAATTGGGTAATAATTACTTGCTCTTTCTCTGATACGATAAATAGTGCTTGCGATGCTACTAACCCAACAACACCAAGTACAATCAGTAATCCTATTCCTTTTACGTTTTTCATGATTATACCTCTTAATTATTTTGGTTTTTAACTGGGCCACTCATCTGCAATTGAAGCAGAGGAATTACACTATTGCCCTTTTCATCTGTGATAATCTTCTGTCCCATTTTAGGAAGTATCTCTTCCATCGTTTCTAAGAAGATCCTTGTCTTTGTTACTTCCGGAGCTTTTATATACTCTGAGTACAGATCATTGAATCTGGAAACTTCACCTTCTGCTGTATTTACACGGCTAAGGGCATAACCTTCAGCTTGTTGAATAGTTTGTTCAGCTTCACCTGCAGCACGAGGAATTACTCTGTTGTAATCTGAGCGAGCTTCGTTTATAAGAGTCTCTCTCTGCTGTTCAGCTTCATTTACCCCATTATAGGAAGGTTTTACCGGATCCGGTGGGTTAACATCTTGTAGTACTAACTGCTCAATTTTGATACCTAAAGCATACTCATCACAGATTTTCTGGATAATAAGCTCGGCTTCTAATGCTACTTCAGCACGTCCAACAGTAATTACTTCATCAACTGTTCTGTCACCTACTATTTGGCGCATTGCAGTCTCTGAAATATCGCGGAGTGTCTCATCCGGATTTCTAACTTTAAATAAATAGTTATACGGATCATCAATTCTATATTGAATAACCCATTCTACATCAGCCAAATTCAAATCCCCGGTAAGCATGAGTGATTCTCCACCATAACCGGCTTTTCTATAGGTTGAATTTACTCCTGCGGATGCTGTTCTGTAACCAAACTCATCTTTAAGCTGCCTTCGAACAGGTACATATTGCACCTTGTCTATAAAAGGAATTTTAAAATTTAAACCCGGTTGTGCTTTGGAGATATATTTTCCAAATCTGGTTATAACTCCCACCTCTTCAGTTTCAACTGTATAAAAAGATGAGAAAATCACCAACACCGCTGCTAAACCGATAGCAATCGATTTTATGTTCTTTGTAATTTTCTCAAACTCCGGCGGTACGTTGAATGAGAAATCTGTTTCTTGAGCCATAATTTTCGGCCTTAATTATTAGTTATACTTTTAAGCAAATTACAGTGGTATCATCAGCTAGCTGATAATTACTGAATTTTTGCACTGTTCTTTTAATTTCCTGAGCTATCTCATTAGCAGAAAGGTTATCTGTATCAATACGTTCCACAAGAGCCGGAACTTCATCAAATCCAAACCATTCACCCTTTTCGTTTGCCGCTTCCGGTAACCCATCAGAGTATAACAAGAAAAAGTCACCTTTCTTAAGTTTGAATTCAAGGTTTTGGTATTTCACATCCGGCTTAATACCTAATGGTAGTTTTGGATCGGGTGTTTGGATAAAATCAGCTTTTCCTTTTCGCTTTAAAATTGGTTTACAATGTCCTGCGTTGGCCACGCTAAGCATTTTGGTAGCCAGATCATATCTTGCCATTGCACAAGTTATAAATGTGCGCTTATCTGTTCGCCCGAAAATCGGCTCACTAACTTCAGATAATATCTGAGCAGGTGAGTCTTCTTTCATCCTGGAAAGTAATAATCCACTGGTAAAAATAGCGGGCATAGCTGCTCTCATTGCTTTACCTGATACATCCACAACAACCATTGTGAGAGCTTTCGCAGAACCATCTCCATTTTCGCTCAATACATAATCGAAATAATCACCGCCTACTTCAAAAGAAGGAAGAAAGAACCCGTGAACGTCAAATCCTTCTGCTTGAGGTGGTTTTACAGGCATTAGTTTATACTGACTTTCTCTCGCAATTTCTATCTCTCTTTCTACTCTTAAGTGTTGTGAAATCCGTTCTTCGTATTCTGGAACATAATCTCCTATTTCAGAAAGCGGCGTTCCGAGACGGTATGAAATCAAACCATAAATTAGTGGTACTGCAATAATTCCCGCCTGAGCCCAGGAAATGTATGCAACCTCAATACTTGGAGAATTCCAATATGGTGTGATTATATACACAACTGCAAAAACCCACCACGCTGTTAACACAGTAAGAATTCCATAAGTCCGATAACCAATTATTGTTACTACAGAGACAATCAGAAAAACTAAATAATCCTGAAAAAATTCTCCATTTGTTCCGATCAATCTTCCTAACGTTGATACAAACAGCGCACTTGATAATATACTTACTATTAAAGCGAGCCACTTATTGCTAATCCAATGATGCACTAACCCATATACAAAACCGATCTGTACAAAAACAACTAACCAGGTGGTAGTCCAACTGCTCATGTTCATTGTTAACAACTGAAATTCATTACTTGGCTCAGTAAAGCCAAACTGACTATCAGCTTGATAGAAGTATAAACCCAGTGCAAAAACCATCAGACTAAAAAGTCCGATAATAATTCCGCTAAGAGCAAAACCATGAATTAGGCCGGATCCGGTTTCCCGCACAAAAAACTTTCTTTGCCATAAAGCATCGATAACATCAAGCTGAGCATGTTTCTGAGATCTTGCCAACGCTTCCCAAGCCACATATGCCAAGGCCATATATAAACCAACTGCTAACCCAAAAACCAAACTGTTTATTGCTGCTCCAAGTAAAACAGTATTTTCATAAAAAGGCATAAATGAACTCATCGCAAACATTGCCTGCCATCCATATACACCTAAACCCACTGTGGCAAACATGAATAAAGCTCTACGCCACTCAACTTTTCCTCTGAAAATATTTTTAATTCCTACTGTAAAAGCACATGCTACGATCAAGATCAGACACCCGAAAAACACAAATGTAAATGTACTGGCCTGTTGTGTAAGAGAAGCATCAAAATTTTCAGGCTCAAATTCATTCTTTGCTACAAATGAATTGATCTTATATCCAAATTCAGTACTGAACGAATTTTCATCTTCATATTCCTTAATTACTGATTCCAGATTTATGGACAGCGTGTTAGGAAGCCCGAGGTTATCCCCTTTACTAATCCAGTTAAACACCAATCCCGAACTAAACGAACTATTTGAGACCTGAGTTGGTGTTTCCGGGTTTAGCTCTTCCTGAGCAATGGAGCTGGTATCTTCATCTGAACTTAGAAATTTGTACATACTAAGATCGTAACCCAAAATATTGCCAACCACCGTTTCAGCGATCTCAATAGGAGAACTACCCTTCAGAAAAGTAGGGTTGGGTGCAAACTCGTTAGAAGAAAGACGCGTTATCCTTCCTGAATTGGAAAAACGCATTTTAAATCTTCCATAAGATTCAAAGAGTGCCCCGGGATTGATAATAGTTTCATTTACAGCTCCTTTTTTACCTATTACGCTGACCCAGGATTGAAGATTTCTTTCTCTTTGATTCAACTCATAGGGAGTGAACTGATCATCAAGAGTATCATTGATAGCATCAAAATATCGGACGTGTTGCTTTCTTGACGTGAAAATTTCCAGACTATCTGTTGAAAAACCAAACGCCTGAGACAACTGAGTTACTTTTGATTCTACTTCATTTCTGCTTTCAGAAATTGGCTCTCCGGCGTAGAAATCTGTATAAGGCCTCAGGAACACGAACCCGGTAAATCCCAAAATCCCCAGCAATATTAATATGTAAGAGTTTCTGTTGATCACTCTTAATCAGCCCTTTAGTCTATTTAAATTTTGCGTTCCTGAAGCTACGGCTTTTTCTGTTTTTTGTTACCCGTTTTCTTTTATTATTCATCTTTTAATGCCTCCGAAACATTCTTTATTTTATTTGCTGTCAATTAATTGGATTTATTTATGAGTTTAAAACGTTTTTTCGCGTCAGGGTTTATTTCTTTGCTGTTTTTATTGTCAGGATCAGTGATAGCTTTTCAAAATGCGCAGTCAGAGCTGTTGTCTACGCCGCAGAAGTCTTTGCACACATTTCTGCACTGGCAACAAACAGGGCATATGGATCTGAAAAAAGCAGCAACAACCATGAAATTGCTGGAAGGATCTGAAGAAGAGCGGGTTGAACTTGCTACCGAATTAAAAAAAGTGTTGGATGCCAGAGGTTTATTAGTTGAATATGAGGACGTCCCAAATACAAGAAATTATGTAGATAGTCTCTCCGGTTTGCAGCAGTATATTTTATTTGATGAGCTTCCTGAAATTTATCTTACCAAGACAAATAATGAATGGGTATTCTCAAAAGCCACTATTGAGCAAATCCCTCAATTATATCGAGATACTTTTTCATCTTTAGTTCAGGCTGTTGTTGGGGAATTGCCCGAATCCTTGAAACAAGATTGGTTTGGAATACAAATCTGGCAATACTTAGCTGTTTTTTGCTGGCTTTTACTCGGATTGATCTTCCGAAAAATATTCGAATTTATCCTGGAAAATTACATCCATAAATTAGCCAAAAAGACCAAGTTTACCTGGGATGACGACCTGATTGACGGAATAGACAAGCCATCCGGGTTTATTTTTATGATGTTTTTCTGGCTGGCAACATTTACCAACCTTCAACTATCTGTTACGGTTAATCACTACCTCTCACTTATTCTTGAAATAGCTGTTTCAGCAGGATTTATATGGTTATTCTATAATCTTTCAGATGTATTCTCTAAATATTTAGGAGTGCTCACATCAAAAACCGAAACCAAACTGGATGATCAACTCGTCCCTCTGATTCGTAAGACACTCCGCTTTTTTGTTCTTGTGATGGGGATAATTCTAATCCTCCAAAACAACGGATATAATGTTGCTTCTTTAATTGCAGGTCTCGGTATTGGTGGTCTTGCAGTTGCGCTTGCAGCGCGAGACACTTTAGCTAATTTCTTTGGCTCGGTAACTATATTTGTTGACAAACCTTTCAGAATAGGTGATTGGATAAAAGTTGCTGGAGTAGAGGGAACTGTTGAAGAAGTGGGCTTCAGATCAACCAGAATAAGAACTTTTTATAACTCTCTGGTTAGTGTTCCAAACTCAAATATTTCCAATAACGAAGTTGATAATTTAGGGCTACGAGAATATCGTCGTTTATTGACCACTCTTAATCTAACCTATTCAACCTCTCCTGAACAGATGGAAGCTTTTGTGGAAGGCATTAAAGCGATTGTAAAATCGAATCCTCATTTCCGACAGGATTTTTATGAAGTGCATTTTAATGCTTTCGGAGCCCACTCATTAGATGTAATGATATATGTATTCTTTAAAGTGCCTGATTGGAGTACCGAATTACAGCAAAAGCATAATTTCTTTCTCGAGGTGCTGAAACTAGCCAAAGAAGTTGGTGTTGAGTTTGCGTTCCCGACTCAGACGCTGCATGTGGATTCATTCCATAAAGATGAACCCAGACAAGTTGGTGAACCCAGAACTGAAGAAGAGTTGGCCGCTAGTATTACCGAATATGGCCCCAATGGCTCAAAAAGTAATCCTGATGGACTTAGAATATTTAAAGACGGTAAAGAAGTGGATTTCGGTAGCGGACAGTGATCAGACCGGTTTTGTTGTTCCTGTCATTTTGTAAACTGCATTTGTGAAATCGTCTTCAGTAACTGGTTTTATCAAAAAAATCGAATTTGAAACCTCAGAGGCTCTGCTCATATTTAATGAGTCAGAGTTGCCGCTGGCAAAGATCACGGGACAATTCGTCTGCTTTCTGATTTCTACCATAGCATCAATGCCATCTATTATACCATTCAGCATAATATCCATGATAATAATATCAACTTTTTCCGTACTCAATACTTCAATGGCCATTTCCCCTGTTGTTACTTCCTTAATGATCTTGTAATTCATTTTTTCGAGGTAATGCCTGTAAACAACTGCTATCAGTAAATTATCTTCAACGATAATTGCTTTTTTCATTCAGTTCCCAAAATTTTAGTACAAACAGTGTTATCGACACTTATTAATTTTACTAAAATAAAAAACCCTGAGTACTTTAATACTCAGGGTTTAAATAAATAGTGATCATTTAAAGGTTTTTACTTTTCATCCTTTTCTTTTCCAAAGGCTTCGAAAACCATTTTAAGATCATTAGCTACATCTTCACTAGTTCTGCCTTCTATTCTGTGGCGGGGAATCATTGCTTTAATTTCTCCATCCACAAAATATGCAAATGCAGGTGATGATGGTGGGTACTCACTGAAGTAAGCGCGTGCATGAGCAGTTGCTTCTTTATCTTGTCCGGCAAACACTGTAACCATATAATCCGGTTTTGCTTCAGAATTTTCTAAAGCAATTCCAAGACCCGGCCGGGCGTTTCCGGCTGCGCAACCACATACCGAGTTTATCGCCATCAGCATTGTGCCTTTGTACTCTTTCATTGCACGGTCTACATCTTCCGGAGTTTTGAGTTCTTCCACACCAAATTGAGTGAGTTCTTCTCTCATCCAGGACGTATCCGGCCCCATTCCAAATCCAAATTGCATACTTTCTCCTATTAAATTGGAGTTAAGATACGAATCTCTTTAAAAAGATTACTTCGCGTCTTTATAGTTTTCATTTACCTGATCCCAATTGATCACATTCCAGAAAGCTGAAATATAGTCAGGACGTCGGTTTTGATAGTTTAAATAGTAAGCGTGCTCCCAAACATCCAATCCAAGCACCGGAGTCAATCCATCCATTAAAGGACTATCCTGGTTTGCTGTAGAGTGTACTTTCAGGTTTCCGCTTCCATCAACTGATAACCAAGCCCATCCGGAACCAAAACGTGTTCCTGCGGCATTGCTGAACTCTTCCTTGAATTTATCAAAGCTGCCAAAAGTGTCGGTTATAGCCTCAGCGATATCTCCGTCTGGATTTCCGCCCCCGTTTGGTGAAAGAACATTCCAAAACAATTTATGATTTGCATAACCACCACCGTTATTGATGACTCCCTGCTTCACTGAATCAGGTACTTCATTAATTCTGGTTAGTACTTCCTCAATATCCAGATCTGCAAAAGCGTGACCTTCAAGAGCTGCGTTAACTTTATTCGTATATCCCTGATGATGCTTAGTGTGATGAATTTTCATCGTTTTTGCATCAAAATGAGGTTCTAATGCATCGTAAGCATATGGTAGTTCCGGTAATTCGTAAGCCATGGTTCCTCTTTGTTAATTTAAATTTCTATTCTTTAGCATCTACAAATTTGATGCCACTCTTTACGCTTACTAAAATAAGCAATGCCATTATTAAATTCGTTCCTATGACCATATATACTGTCTATCTTTTCAATTTGTTTACACTATTAGCTGATTCTATATCTGATTTAGGGTTAAAAATGGGCTATCTTTCAGGCTCACATTTATTACACTAACTATGAAAAAGTACGACTACGACGTAATTATCCTTGGTAGCGGACCTGCAGGATTTTCTTGCGCGATGCAAAGTTCCAAATTTGATAAAAAGGTGCTGGTTATTGAAGCCAATCAGGAACATTTAGGTGGAGCATGGATAAATTCAGGAACAGTTCCCAGTAAAGCTTTGCGTGAAACCTCAAGGATCATTCAACGATATCAGAACCAATTTCCTGAAGAAGCTAAAGAAAAACCCTATTCTAAATATTTGATGGGAGACTTACTTTCTTACAAAGATCAGATCTTGGAAAGTAAAAATAAAAAAGTTGAAAATGACCTCATCAAAAATGAAGTTGATACTTACAGAGGCTATGGTTCTTTAGTAGATAAACATACCGTGGAAGTAAAGAACTGGGAAGGAGAAAAAAAGAAGTTTACTGCTGAATATATCATGCTTGCAACCGGTAGCCATAATAAAGCACCGGATGGTTTTAAAGTGGACCATGAGATAGTACTTGATGACAATTCTGTTCTTTCTTTAACTCATATTCCACGTCGTATGGTAATTATCGGCAGTGGAATAAATGCCATTGAATACGCCACAACATTTTCATCATTAGGAACACGTATAACTATTCTCAGTTATACCTCAGAATTCCTTCCATTTCTGGATCATGATATCAGATCAGAATTAAATAAAGTACTGGCTGATAACTCCATCGAAATCATAGAAAAAGTCAGAAACCTATCCATTGGAGTTAATGATCTTCGTGGAACCGTGGAAGTAATGCACACTCTGAAAGATGATAAAGAAAAGGGCAGAAAATATGTTCTGGAAACAGAACATGTACTTTATTTAGGAAAAAAACTACCCAATACAGATGGAATTAAGTTAGATAAAGTTGGCGTAGAACTGGATGATGAAGGTTTTATCAAAACTGACGGGACATTCCGTTCCTCGGTAGAAAATATTTTTGCAACTGGAGATGTAGCTGGTTTCCCAAGGTTAGCTTCAGCTTCTTTTTCACAAGGAAGAATAGCTTCATGCGAAATGTTCCGTGAGGATAACTCTCTGGAAATGCCTGATCAAATACCTTTTGCGATTTATTCTATTCCCGAAATTTCGAATATTGGTCTTACTCAACAAGAAGCAATTGATAAAGGTTTTAATGTTGCTGTTGGGCGAGCTTACTATAAAAACATTACTCAGGGTGATGTTAGTAATCAACAAACCGGCTTACTTAAGATCGTTTTTGATCAGGAGACATTTAAAATTCTTGGCATTCATATTATTGGAGAAAGAGCAAGCGATCTCATTCATTTGGGTCAATCAGTTATGAACCTAGGCGGTGATATCCGCTATTTTATTGACCATGTTTTAAATTACCCGACATACAGTGAAGCCTACAGAATTGCGGCTTTCAACGGCATCAATTTTGTGCACAAGGCAGGAGTAAAGTATAAGAAAATACTGAAATAGATTTTAGCTACTAGACAGAAGATGTTAGAAATGCCTCGCCAATCTTACATCTTATGTCTTTCTTTTAAACAAAGTGATAGGCCTTCGGTAATCCCATCCCGTCTTTCTCAACTTCTGCCGGAATTGTTTTCAGGGGCTTTTCTTTTGACCATTTGGCAAACAGAGCCAACACCATTGCATCTACAATATCATCTTCAGCGATTTCACTGCGTCTGTATTCTTCTTTGATATCCCGAAAAAAATCATCTACAACAGGCTCTTCCTCTTCTATCAATTTAAGGCGGTGCTTAATTCCTTTCTTCAGGTTTTTCTTTTGAAAGATCTCACCCTCATTCAGGATCTGAAATAAATGTTCTGGGTGGCTTTCCAGTACTTTTTCTTCAAGTCCTTTATGAGTAGTAAGCAGATCATCCACCATTTGAATCTTTGGTGTGATGTTCCAGGATTGAAGAGACAGCTTCTTCTCTGTGTATTCGTAGCTGATCATATTTGCTTCCACATAACTGGGAGCGGCCAGCGCCGGACGAATTGGCGGAGAAAAAACACTTGAAGAATAACTTCCGCCCACTTTTTTTCTCATTAAAGCATCACATTCACGAGTGTATTCTTCGTCTTCTAAACCAATGGGCATATCAAGAAACACACGATCCGTCTCAAGAAACTTTTCTTCTAATTGCTCCTTGGTTTCAAGTACTTCCCATTTTTCGTTTCCTTCATCAAAAGAAATAAATAGCCATCCGATTTTACACCCGTCAATGCCGCCTGTTTTCATCAGCTTAACTTCTTTTTTATCTGAATATGCAATTCATCTAATTGGTGTTTATCTACCACATCAGGGCTGTTGTCCATGATGCTTTGTGCTTTTTGATTTTTAGGAAATGCAATTACATCCCTTAAACTTTTTGCTCCTGTCAGCAACATCACAATTCTGTCCAAACCAAGAGCGATACCGCCGTGTGGAGGAGCTCCGTATTTGAATGCTGAAAGTAGAAAACCGAATTTTTCTTCTGCTTCTTCTTCTCCGATTCCGAGAAGCTCGAACATTCTTTGCTGTACTTTTCTGTTATGAATTCTGATCGAACCACCACCAATTTCACTTCCGTTTAATACCAAGTCATAGGCTCTGGCTTTAACAGCTGCAGGATCCGTATCAATTAATTCCATGTCTTCTTCTTTTGGTGAAGTAAACGGATGGTGCATGGCATGATATCTTCTGGTTTCTTCATCCCAATCCAATAACGGAAAGTCAGTAACCCATAAAAGATTGAATTTAGAGTTATCAATCAAACCAAGATCCTTACCCATCATTAATCTAAGCTGACCAAGTTGATTTAAGACATCAGGTTTTGGTCCTGCCAGAATCAATACCAGATCTCCTTTTTCTGCACCGGAAGCTTCTACCATTTCAGAAACGATCTCTTCAGTCAGAAATTTACCAACGCTGCACATCGGCCCGTCTTCCTGCATTTTGATGTAGATCAGTCCGCCTGCTCCGGTTTCTTTTTTAACACGGTCTGTTAAACGATCGATGGCTCCGCGTCCCATTTCTCCTTGTCCGGGAACTGTAATTCCTATTACTCCGCCACCATTTGCAACTGTACCTGAAAACACTTTGAATTCCGCATCTTTAACAATATCAGAGAAGTCTTTGAACTCCATTCCAAAACGAGTGTCAGGCTTATCAGAACCATATGTATTCATGGCATCATCGTAAGTCATTCTGGGAAACGGAGTTTCAATATCAAGATTGATCGTTTCCTTGAAGATCATTTTCATCAAACCTTCATGATAGGTGTAAATATCATCTTCGGTTACAAAGCTCATCTCCACGTCCACCTGAGTAAATTCCGGCTGACGATCAGCTCTAAGATCTTCATCGCGGAAACATTTCACGATCTGAAAATACCTGTCGAATCCTGAAACCATCAGTAACTGCTTGTACGTCTGAGGACTCTGTGGAAGCGCAAAGAACTTTCCTTCATTTACTCTGCTCGGCACCAAATAATCGCGCGCGCCTTCGGGAGTACTACGCATCAATACAGGCGTTTCTACTTCAACGAAATCATTCTTATGATAATAAGACCGAATCGCATGGTATGCTTTTGAACGGAGCATCATTTTTTCCTGCATCTCAGCGCGACGAAGATCCAGGTAACGATATTTCAAACGAACTTCTTCATTTGTAGCAATACCGTCTTTAATTTCAAACGGAGGAGTTTCTGCTTCTGAATAAAAGATCAAACCTGTAGCTTCCACTTCAATTTCACCGGTAACCAAATTCGGATTCACATTTTCATCGCCACGGGTAATCACTTTACCTTTCACGCCTACAACATATTCAGCACGTAGCTCTTCTGCTTTAGCATGTAATTTTTCATCGGTTTCAGTGAAAACAACCTGAGTAATTCCATAGCGATCACGCAGATCAATAAAGATCACACCGCCAAGATCACGACGTGGGCCAACCCAGCCGTTTAATATTACTTCTTCTCCGATATTCTCGGCTGTTAATTCTCCGCAGGTATGTGTTCTTTTTAAAGTCATTTTTAGGTTAAGTGAATCGTAGAATGAAAACTTTGGTTATAAGATCGCCAAAAATAAGGAATACAATAACGAATAGCTTGTTTGATGTCGCTTGAAACCATTTTTTTGATAAATACTTTCTGCACTTTTTTTATGACCGGCTTGATATGGTACGTGCAATTAGTTCATTATCCTTCTTTCCGCTTTTTAAATGAAGAGAATTTCCAAAAATTCCATAAGCATCACTCTGTGAGAACCGGGATTATTGTGATGCCCTTTATGAGTATTGAACTTGCAACTTCAGGCGTTCTTGCATGGATGGAAGGCTGGACAACTCTCAATGCTTTTGGTTTCTATCTTGTAATATTGATCTGGCTTTCTACATTTTTTCTTTCCGTACCAAGGCATAACGCATTAAAACACGGCAAAGTTGATTCACTGATCGATGGATTGGTAAACACGAATTGGTTCAGGACGGTTCTTTGGAGTTTAAAAAGCGGAGTTAGTTTTTGGGTTCTTTTGGAATTTTGATGCCCTAAAGAAAAAAGATCATCCTTGTAGATGTTAGTTGATTCGCTGACAAAGTTTCTTTATCCCAACCTCAATATTGCAATCAGGTCATTCCGAACTTGTTTCGGGATCTTTGTAAGGAATACATCTTGAATCTTTATTAATAACTTAAAACAAAGCCTATCTATATTTTTGACCAACTTCGGATAAACTAGCAATACGTTTATAAACGGGATTGGTATGACACATTAAAATAATAGATGCTCGGATATTTAAACTAAGCCACTCCGTAAGATCCTGAAACAAGTTCAGGATGACCCAATATATGTATTGATTCATAACATCAACAAAAATAATTCTTGCCTAACCAACTATTTTAATTAAATTAGCTGTCCATTTGTATACCAATGAGCCTGGGGAGATGTTTAATCTCCCTTTCACATGTGCTTGAAATGCGTTATTAATGTGAAAAACAGCGTTTCACTTCAAAAAAGTATTCGTGTTTTCGTACCGACTTTAACTAAATTTTAACCGTGAATAGTTGTGAATTAACAAAAATCTATTTATTTATTGAATGGAACTATAAATCTAAATTATAGATTTATTAAGATGTACAACTTTTTGACGATAATAGAGTACACTATTCAATAACAATTATAGTTATATACATTCAATGTACATATTGTAATATTGATTAAACTATAATAGATTGGAAAAATCGAGGCGGTATTATGACGATTCCAGTACTTTTAAATAACATAGAAAATCAGAACAAGGGATTTGACAGACGGTTAACCATAAATTATTGGATAACCAGCTTTCAGGGCTATGCTATTAGTTTTCTAGAGGAACTACTAGATAATTTAATAGATAAAACCGTTTCAAGAGTAACTGAAAATAGAGTTCAACTATTAGAATTATACCAAGTTGCAAATGATATTCAGCTTGAAGAAGCAAGAGAGGCTTATCCGCACGTTGTCAATATTCGAAAAATAATTTCAAAGCAAAATAGCAACTTTGCTAATATTGATTACGCCGGTAGGGAGGACTTGAAAATAGAGTTTACTAAATTGGTTAGGTTAGTAAATCGAATAGAGGCTCGTGTTTATTCAAAAACATTTGAAAAAAATAAAAAAGAGCCATTACCAGGTTACATAAAAAAACAAGTCATCTCAAACAGCCAAAAAATTATAGGAAATGCCCTACTCAAAGAGGCAAATTGTTGAAGTATATTTCGATTTCGAAGGAGAAACAAAACCTCACCCAGCAATAATACTCTCAGTTGAAGACGTATATCATACCGAAGAGTTTTATCTTTGCGCTATGATAAGTAGCTCTAATCGATCTGATGAATTTTCTTTCCCTTTAAGAGATGAGGACGTATCAAAGCCATTAAAAAAAGGTTCTTGTGTTAGAACGCATTTAATAGCGCCTATACCAGAAGATCAGATAAATAAAGCCACGCCAATTAATCATATTAAAACTGAATCATTTCAAAGATTAATTGATCATATTGATGAAGTCGTTTTTGGCTTAGAATATATAGTAGAAGATTAGCATTTATTCAATTACTAATATTTTGAATTTTTTAATTTAAGTAGTATCGTAAGGCTCATTGAATTTTGAATTATTTGATTTTTAATGACTTAAGTATAAACAAAGGCGTGGTCAAAAAGAGCAGAAAAACTTTAACCATATTTTAACTTTTTTAAAATAAAACATCGTTTAATTCGCTTTAAAACAATATCTTATGAGTCTGGGGAGGTCTCATGGGTACTATTACCACAATTGTTGCTGACGGCAACGAAATATTCAGGCATGGATTGAGCTCCATTCTTCGTGAGGCAGACTTTGACATCCTCAGCGAAATAGATAATGGTGCACTCATTTTAACAGCGTACGAAAACGTGTTACCCGAACTATGTGTCATATCTTTTGATATGCCTGAAATAAGTGGAATTCAATTAGCTAATAAGATCTCCGGCAAATACCCTAATGCCAAGATCTTAATTCTGGCTGATAATGCTTCAGAAAAAACACTGAATGAATTTCTGGATTCCGGAGCAAATGGATTACTCCTGAAATCAGCCGACAAGATCGAGCTTACAGAAGCTGCAAAAAAGATTTCTGAAGGAGAAACACATCTGGGTAAGCAATTCTCAAAAATGATGACCAGAGAATACTTACGATTATCCAGACTTAAAAAAGGAAAACGATCTTCCATTACACCCAGAGAGCAGGAAGTACTTTCATATATTGTAAAAGGCTTAACCAGTTCAGAAATCGGAAAAAAGCTATTTATAAGTCCCCGAACGGTAGACAAACACCGCACTAATCTTCTCAAAAAACTCGGTTTAAAAAATACCGCCAGCCTTGTCCGCTACGCCCTCAGTAATGATGTAGCATAGCTTTTTTAATTACCGTAACTGTTATTTGTAATATGAGTTTTGGCTTTTACACAGTGTCTACATAAAACTACGTACACAAATTACGTAAATATCACTATTGAGCGTGTTGAGTGTTAGACTTATGTTTTAATTGCAAATGGGGTAATAGCCGTCTGTAGATGATATTAGCCGACCTACATTGATTTGGGGTCGGCTTTTTTTGTATCTAATTTCAGGTTTTAAGCTCATTTTTACCATCTCCTCTCTTCAATTTTCCTTCAAAGTTTAGACTTATCTTATTTGTGCTATGAAAATATTAGTTATCGAAGACAATCAGGATCTTTTGGAGAATATTCTCACTTACCTGAAGCAAGGAGGATATCGCTGTGAAACTGCATCAGATTACGATGCCGCATTCAACAAGATCATGTCTTTCACTTATGATATTGCTCTCATTGACCTAATGATCCCGGGTGGAAGTGGTCTTCAGATTTTAAGAGAATTAAAATCTGCACGTCCCCAAACGGGTACTATCATAATTTCTGCAAAAAACTCTCTCGACGACAAAGTCACCGGTCTGGAAATCGGTGCCGATGATTATCTAACTAAGCCGTTTCAGCTTGCTGAACTGCATGCTCGCATTAAGGCTGTTTACCGGAGAAATAATCTTAATGGAGATGATGTTGTCCGGATCAATGAAATTGCTATTCATACAAAAAAGATGGAAACGAAAGTAAACGAAACAGTAGTGGATCTTACTCCCAAAGAGTACGACCTGTTACTCTATTTTTCTTCCAATAAAAATCATGTGCTTTCCAAACAAACCATCGCCGAACATTTATGGGGTGATTATGTGGGACATCTCGATAATCTGGATTTTGTTTATCAGCATATCAAAAATCTTAGAAAGAAACTTATACAGGCAGGGGCAAATGATTATATCGAGAGCATTTACAGCATCGGCTACAAATTCAATGTTAACAGGAGATCGTCGTGAAGCTGTTTACTAAGTTTCTACTTATTTATCTCGCCGTAAGTGTTGTTGTACTCGGCATAGGTGGTATTATATCCTATCATATCATCAAAGATGAAATAGACCGGGAACTGAAGTTTGAATTTCTTGACAGAATTGACAGAGTTACTTATTTGTTGGAGCAAGGAAAAACCTTTGCCAAATTCAGAGAGCTCGATCAGGATGAAAATCTGGTTATTGTTCCTTTAGATACTTTTAAAGAAAACGATACACAAGTATCTGACACATTGATTTGGGATGATCGTTTTGAACGCGATGAAAAAAATGTGAAGGTTTCTGCTTTCAGAAACATCAACGATACAACTTACTTTATTTCTACATACGGAAATATGATCGAGTCTAATGATGTGAGAGAGGCTGTTATTTCTATTCTGCTCTGGATTTTGGGACTACAGGTACTTGGTGCTGCCGGAATAGGATTTGTTGTTTCAGGTCCTCTGTTTAAACCATTTCGAAATACCCTTCACAGAATTCAAAATTTTCAAATTAACGAAAAAGAATATCTGAAAGCTGAACCAACCAATGTAAAAGAGTTCAGAGATTTGAATATTTTTGTTGAAGAGATGACAAAAAAAGCTGTTTCTGACTTCAATAATTTGAAAGAATTTGCCGAAAATGCATCTCACGAACTTCAAACTCCGGTTGCTATAGCTAAAGGCAAATTAGAGCTGCTAACGGAAACCAATCTGAATGAACAACAATACAGCTATGTGGAAAAACTGGAAACAACATTGAATAAGCTTTCGCGGCTAAATGATTCTTTGGCTTTGTTAACAAAAATCGAAAACCATGAATTTTCCACAAACGAAACTGTAAATATAAGTAAGATAGTTAAGGATGGAATTAATGCTTTTCAGGAATTATTAAGCCTCAATAACCTACATCTAGTTACAGATATCAGTGATTCCATAATGCTAAAAATCCACCCCTCACTTGCCGAGATTATGTGGTCAAACCTATTCCGAAATGCTATTAACCATAACATTCAGAATGGTGAAATAAATATTAAACTAAACAGTGACTATCTTGAAATTTCAAATACAGGAAAAGAATTGAATACCGAACCATCTGTCCTTTTTGAAAGATTTAAAAAAGGCGAACAAAATTCCGAATCGATTGGCTTGGGTCTTTCCATCGTAAAAAGAATAGTTGATCAAAACGCAATGCCCATCTCTTATACCACAGTAAAAAACCGGCACACCATTCGAATTAGTTTAAAGAGTGTAAAAATAGACTAAACTTCAAAATTGATTCAGTTTTGCTACAAAATCAGCGCAAGATTGCAGGTTAACTTTGATTGTATCATCAATTAACTCAATCAACGAAAGCGAATGATTACTCTGAGAGCGCTGGTTTTAACCTTTTTATTCTTACTCTTTTCGATGAGCTTAACAGCTCAGGATTTTGCAACATCCGTTAATCTCACCGGTAAAGTTTTTGATAATGAGGGAGAACCTTTAATTAATGCTACTGTTGCAGTTTATAAAAGTGATTCACTATTGACCGGTACTGTCAGTGATACTCAGGGAAATTTTTCGCTTCAACTCAACCCCGGCTCTTATTCCATTGAGATAACTTTTCTGGCATTTGAGGCTACAAAAAAACAAGTAGTTTTAACAGCTGATGAGAACCTTGACCTAGGTACTATTACAATGCAACCCTCACAAGCGGAGCTGGATGAGGTAGAAATTCGGGGAGAGCGTTCCTATATGGAAATGAATTTTGACAGCCGCTCTTTTAATGTACAGGATGATATTACAAGTCTGGGTGGTTCCGCTCTTGATGTACTGGATAATGTTCCTTCCATTTCGACTGATTTTGAAGGCAACGTGAGTCTGCGAGGAAATCAGGGTGTACAAATTTTAATTAATGGCCGGCCATCAAATCTGGTAAGAAACGGAACCGATGCCTTAAGCAGTATTCCTTCCGGTTTGATTGAAGAAGTAAAGATCATCACAAATCCTTCCGCCCGTTATGCCGCAAATGGAACCGGCGGTATTATTGATATAATTTTGGTGGAAGGAGCAGAACTGGGATTCAACGGAACGGTTCGGGCAAATGGCGGTTACCCACAAGATTACAGCCTGGGAGCTAATGTAAATTATCAAAAGAAAAGAATAAATTGGTTTGCTGACGCCCAGGTTGAATATGAAAATGAGCCTGAAACCGGCAGTACTTTTCAAAGCTTCAGCAATGATACAACTTATGCATACAGCGAATCCTCAGAAACTGACGAAACGGAAAAGGAAGTTAGTTTTAATATCGGAGCAGATATCTTTCTGGATAACGACCAAATTGTTACCATTTCATCCAGAATTAATCTGGAAAATCAGATCGAAGACCGGAATGTAAATTATATTGATTACGATCCTGATAACAACCAAGTGTACCAATCAGCAAATCAAAATTGGGATATTCTTCAGGAAACGGAACGAGAAGTACTTGAAGATGAAACTGAGAATGATTTTGATGTCAGAGTCCAATATGAAAAGAAATTCAATAAGAACCGGGATCACAAATTAGTAGCGGATCTTGATTTCGAATTTGGACAAGAAAACGGAAAAATTAATTTTGATCAATTTGTGCAACAGGGAGCCGGAACAGCTGTTCAGCAACGAACCAATGCAGGAGAAGTGTATCGGGAAGCTCGTTTTGATGTTGATTACGAGCAACCTCTGGGCGAATCAGGAAAACTGGAAGCAGGACTTCGTTATGATTATGAATGGCAGGATAATGATTATCTGGTAGAGGAATTCCAAGACGGTAATTGGGTACGTTCCGGTCAGGATATCGGACCTGCTGATAATTTTATTTATTCTGAAAATATTAATGCACTGTATGGAATCTACTCTGGCGAAATTAAACCATTTACATATCAGATCGGTCTGCGTGTCGAAAATACGAGAATCAATTCCCGGCTAGATGAATCCGGTACTTCCAGTTCTCAGAATTATACCAACTTTTTCCCAAGTGCTTTTCTGTCCTATACGATCAACGAGCTGAATTCAGTACAGTTAAGTTATAGTCGCAGAATTTCCAGACCTTGGTCAGGACAATTACTACCATTTGTGGAAATCGAAAATGACAGAAACCGGGAAGTCGGAAACCCTGACCTGAAGCCGGAATTCAGCAACTCTTATGAAGCGGGTTATTTGCGCTATTGGGAAACAGGCTCCGTACTTACCAGTTTTTATTACCGGCACCGAACAGAAGTTATTGAAGATGTATCTACCATTGATAATGGGATAACTACAGAAACTCCAATTAATCTGGCTACCGAAGATGCTTGGGGAGTTGAGTTCTCAGCCGACCAAAAACTTTTTAGTGGACTTCAACTTTCAGGAAGTTTAAATATTTATCAATCAAACAGAGAAGGAAGTTTTCAAAATCAGGTTTATCAAAGTGAATCAGAAACCTTTACCAGTCGCCTGAGGGTTCGGTGGCAGTTTCTGGATGGCTGGAATTTTCAGTCATATATATCATATCGTGGAGCCCAACAAACCACACAAGGCACGCGAGCGGGTCGGTCTTTTGTAGGTACGGGGCTTTCGAAAGATTTTTGGGATGGCAAAGCTAACATTTCATTGAATATCAGGGACCTCTTTAATTCAAGGAATAGTGATCGTGAAATCATTCAACCATTTTCGTATACAAACAGTCAGTACAGTTGGTCAAGCAGAGCCTTTCGTTTAAACCTACGGTACAATTTTGGTGGAAGTAGTGATAATTCCAGAGGACGGTAGTTGAAACAGAATCTCCATTTGAATTACTCAATCGGTTTTATGGATAGAAATCATCAGTTTTGCCGGAAATTTGATGCTTTTTATCGGATTGCCTTAACTCATGGAATTTCATTTCCACGATGTTGTTGTGTTCCTTTACTTGTTTACCCAAAGTAAACAGATCATAAGCTGCGCCCAACCCAAACACACCGCCTGAGGCAAACCAACCAAGTCCAGTACCATATTTCTCCAGATAAAAACGTTGAAAGCCAAGCGTTCCGAAAAATCCAACTAACCATAACAAATAAGCTATCTTTCTAGATTTGAACTGACTTGGATCTTTGAATCTTTTGGGAATCAGTGACTTTTTCCCGGTTCCCGCTTTTTCCAGAAATTCGTCGATACTTACTAATATTCTCTTAGCCAGTCTCTTTACTCTCGGATTGGCATTTTGAGCCAGATCCAATTCCCCTTCAAGAATTCCTTTTTCAAAATTAAACTCGTCCAGTAGTTTGTTGATATCGATCTTTCCATTCAGGTGAGCTTTGATCTTTCTGTTTAGATTCTGGAGTGAATCATGAATGGAAGTGATTAAATTAGATTGCTCTTTTTCCTCATCAGACAAATCCTGCACTACTTCTTCGTATTTCTCGTACGCTTTCAGAAATACATTTTGAGCAATATAAATGAGTTCGAGCTGGTCTGACCTGTTCACGTGATGTTAGTTTGTTTTTTTAAGAACCGAATAAAATTCGGTTAACTGATACCCTGATTTTGAAAATATGTTACGGATTTAATAAAACATACTCGAATGAATATAGCTGATGGTGTTATAAATAAAAAAGCTCAACCCGTTTCCAAGTTGAGCTTTTTATTTAAGATTCCGCTTATTTCACAAGAAGCATCTTTTCAGTAAATACTTTCTTAGGTGTAATTAATCGATAAAAATATATTCCCGAAGCTAGGTCACTCGCATCAAAATTAAGCGTGTAAACACCGGAATTCTTAAATCCGTCAACTAAAACTTCAACTTCCTGACCAATCATATTATAAACCGAAACTTTCACCATAGTTGCTTCCGGTAGCTCAAAATTAATAGTAGTTGTAGGGTTAAATGGATTTGGATAGTTCTGTTTAAGAGCGAAAACTGAAGGAGATTCTTCGTTAGGTTCATTTGAAACCGTACTTGGGCAAGTTCCCCATACGGGCTTATTTTCAGAGGTTAACATACTAGAGGTTGAAAATGAACTTGGCTCAAAAGTAATATTAGTAACACACCAACTGCTCAAATTTTGATTAAACTTGGAAGCATCATTGAACATCTCGTCCATGTCTGTTACTAAACTCACATCCCAACTACCTATGTCTTGATTAAAAGTGGATGTAGCCTCAAACATGCCATCCATTCTTGTTGCTGAACTCACATCCCAACTGCCTATATCTTGATTAAATACGGAAGCACCTTCAAACATACTTATCATATTGGTAGCGGAGCCTACATCCCAACTGCTTATATCTTGATTAAATACATGTGCACCTTGAAACATTCCTTGCATAATTGATACCTTACTTACATCCCAACTGCTTATATCTTGATTAAAAGAAGTCGCTCGCAGAAACATGAAGATTGTATTGGTAACAGAGCTCATATCCCAACTGTTTAGAGGTTGGTTAAAAGAAGCCGCAGTCGCAAACATATACCCCATATAAGTCACCATGCTAACATTCCAGCTGTCTATATCCTGATTAAAATTTATTGCCCTATTGAACATACTATTCATTCTAGTAACTTTTCCTGTATTCCAGCTCTCTATTGGATGGTCGAAAGAAGTTGCATCATCAAACATGCTAGACATAGTTGTTACGTTGCTCACATCCCAACTTCCAATAGGCTGATCAAAAGAACGTGCTCCAGCAAACATGCTAGACATATTGGTTACGTTGCTCACATCCCAATTTCCAATAGGCTGATCAAAATGCCGTGCTCCAGAAAACATGCGGCTCATATCAGTAACTGCACCCACATTCCAATTTCCAATAGGCTGATCAAAAAGCCGTGCTCCAGAAAACATAGCAGTCATATTGATTACATTACTCACATCCCAACTACTTATATTTTGGTTAAAAGTATCAAAATCATCAAAAATCTCTTCCATATCCGTAACAGGAGTTGTGCATACGACTGATAAGTCTTCATCGGCGTCTCTCTTTGAAACTAAAAGGCTCTTGTCTACCGCTGTATATGTAATCCCACCCACTACACCCGTATCACCAGAATTTGCTCCATCACAAGTTATAGTCACTCCATTTTCTGCCAAGGCAAAGGTTCCTTGTGCTTTTAAAAAAAATGGTGCCAATAAGAACAAAACAAAGCATATTCCGATTACAAATTTTCTCATAATATCTTCCTCAGTGTTTCGATACGTTAAATTTTAAAACTTAAACTATAGAAAATTAAATATAAAAAAAGCCCAACTCATTCCTGAATCGGGCTTTTGTTCTTAGAGTAGCGTGGGACGGAATTGAACCGTCGACCTCACGATTATGAGTCGTGCGCTCTAACCATCTGAGCTACCACGCCATTTGTCAATAAATTGAAAGCTTCAAAACTCAAATGACAATTTGTGATTTCGAGCTTTCGTAGGGTTTCTTTTTTTCAAAGAACTCCAAATATAAGGACTTCCAACATCAACCGTAAACAATTTTTCAGGGAAATCTGCTATAACTCACTTCTAAGTTTGTTACCTTTCTTCCGCTGCTTAAGCAACCCTGTCAGGGTTGTTTGAAATAATTAAATCTTAAATAAAATTTAACCCTGACAGGGTTTTTCAAAAATTATGGCGCAAAAGATCACAAAAAGAGAAAAAGATTATTCACAATGGTACCTAGATGTTGTAAAGGAAGCCAAACTTGCTGAACATTCTCCGGTGCGTGGATGTATGGTTATTCGTCCTACGGGAATGGCTCTGTGGGAAAACATGCAGCAAGGTCTGGACAAAATGTTCAAAGATACCGGACACGAAAATGCTTACTTCCCTCTTTTTATTCCAAAATCATTTCTTTCAAAAGAAGCGCAACACGTAGAGGGTTTTGCGAAAGAGTGCGCCGTTATCACTCACAGCAGATTAAAAGCTGTAGATGGCGGAGTCGAAGTTGATCCGGAATCCAAATTAGAGGAAGAGCTCATTGTTCGTCCAACTTCAGAAACCATAATCTGGGATACCTACAGAAGCTGGATACAATCGTACCGCGATCTTCCGATCTTAGTAAATCAATGGGCAAATGTTGTGCGTTGGGAAATGAGAACCCGACTATTCCTCAGAACGATGGAATTTTTGTGGCAGGAAGGACATACCGCACATGCAACCAAGCAGGAGGCTGTTGATGAAACACTCCAAATGCTGGAAGTGTATCGTACTTTTGCAGAAGATTATATGGCAATGCCGGTTATAACCGGAGTGAAAACTGCGAGCGAACGATTTGCAGGCGCTGTTGACACTTATTGTATTGAAGCACTGATGCAAGATGGCAAAGCATTGCAAGCAGGAACTTCTCACTTTTTAGGACAGAATTTTGCCAAAGCTTTTGATGTAAAATTTCAGGATAGCGATGGTGATCACAAACTGGTTTGGGCTACAAGTTGGGGCGTTTCAACCCGATTGATCGGTGGATTGATCATGACGCATTCGGATGATCAGGGATTGGTAATTCCTCCGCGTTTGGCGCCTACTCAAGTTGTGATCGTTCCGATCTACAGAAGTGATGAAGAGCGAGAAACTGTTCTTGAGTATGGTGATTCTATTTACAACGAGCTCAAAGATCTTGGAGTCCGGGTAAAACTGGATGACAGAGATAATTACAAGCCGGGCTTCAAATTCGCGGAGCATGAAGCTCAGGGAATTCCATTGAGAATTGCCGTCGGACCAAGAGATGTCCAAAAAGGAAATGTGGAACTTGCTCGTCGTGACACTTTAAGTAAATCGTTTGAATCCAGAGATGGAATTGGTTTAATGGTTAAGGAATTACTGGAAACCATTCAGGTTGATCTTTTTGAAGCTGCTAAGAAACGCAGAGAAGAAGCTACTTCAGAAGTGGAAACTTACGATGAGTTCAAAAAAGTTCTGGAAGAAAAAGGCGGATTCATTTACGCTCACTGGGATGGAACTGAAGAAACTGAAGAGCTTGTTAAAAATGAAACCAAAGCAACCATTCGTTGTATTCCTTTAAAAACTGACGGAAAAGAAGGTAAGTGTATGGTTACCGGAAAGCCTTCAAAGCAGAAAGTGTTATTTGCAAGGTCTTATTGATCTCTTTACCCACCCTTTTTTAACTAACCCGGATTAAGTTAGAAAGTCTTTCTCTCTCAGGGGAGAAAACAAAAGAGGGGGTAAATTTTTGAGTATAATTTTGTTACAAACATAGTTTCTATTTAAACAAATGAACATTCCTCCATATCCATATCATCTTTGTTCTGCAGAACAGTGCCGGAGAATGGACGAACGTACCATAAATGAATTTGGGATTGATAGTTTCACGTTGATGGAGATCGCCGGAACTAAGGCTGCTGATTTCATCCTTTCTGAAATAGAATCGGGTTCTCATGGTTTGTTTATATGCGGAAAAGGAAATAACTCGGGAGATGCTTTAGTTGTAGCGCGAATTCTCTCTGAAAAAGATCATCCGGTTACGATCTGTTTTGTGGGAGGAACTGATTCTTTAAGTGAAGACACTTCTAAGAATCTCGAACTGCTTAAAAAGTTGAAAGGAAACATCAATTTTGTTGAATGGGTATCCGATTTTGATTTCAGAGAGTATGATTTTGTGGTGGATGGAATGTTTGGAACAGGGCTTAATTCTGATGTCCGCTTTCCTTATGACGAAGTGATCAATGAATTAAATCAGTCAAAAAAAACGATCTTCTCTTTGGACCTACCTTCCGGTTTACACACTGATACCGGCAAAAAAATGGGAAGCGCTGTACTTGCCGGTTTTACGATTACGTTCGGAGCACTAAAAACAGGTTTCTATCTGAATGACGGATTTGAGCATTCTGGTGAAATTGTACTTTGCGAACTTCCTTTTCCGAATCATTTTAAAGAGAAGTCTGCTTATTTAATTCATGAAGATTGGTTTTCAAAATCAAACTCTAACCCGAAACAGCGCGAACACAAATATGATGGAGGAGTTCTTTATATAATAGCAGGTTCAGAAGGACTGACCGGAGCAGCAGTTTTAGCAGCACAAAGTGCCTGGGGTACAGGAGTTGGAGCCGTGGTTCTGATCACCCCAAGGGGGTTACTCAATATTTATGAAAAGAATCTGACTCAGATCATCAAAAGACCTGTTGGTACAGATAATGACATCCATTTTTCGATGTCTCATTTGGAGCAGATACAATCGATTTTAAATGAAAAGCCGGGATCGCTATTGATCGGGCCCGGTCTTGGCAGAGATCCCGAAACCATAAATTTTGTTCAAAAATTACTTTCTGACTTTAACGGAAACGTTGTTATCGATGCTGACGCTCTCTTCGCTCTTTCAGAATCTGATAGTTGGAAAAAACCTGATAATGCAAACTGGATTCTCACCCCTCACCCCGGTGAATTGAAAAAGCTTTTAGGTTCAGATATTCAAGATGGGTTTGACCGATTGATACAGGTTTCCAAAACTGCGAAAGAAGAAAACATCACTATTTTGTCGAAAGGATTTCCTTGTATTTTGGGAACAACTTCGGGCGATGCATATTTAACGGGATATGATACCCGAATTTTTTCCCGGGCGGGTTTCGGAGATATACTTGCCGGTAAAGTCAGTGGACACCTGTTGGCTTTGAAAGAACCTGATTCAGCATGCATTAAAGCACTAATTGACGGCAAACAAAAAGCAGTTATTCATTTTAACAACTCAAACTCTGAACTTGAGCCAATTCATTTAATCTAGTCAGGACCAACCCATCGATATTATTTTTAAATATAAACGGTTTTTTGGCATTCTTGTAGCTTTCACAACCATATCTATATTGGTGGCTACTCTCTATCCATCTAAAACATCACTCTCTTTGAACATTTGGGATTATGATAAATTGGGGCATTTTATCATGTTTGCAGGTTGGACTTTTCTTGTTGGACTTTTCAGAGCAAGTAACACGAAAAGAAAACCTAGCCTTTGGAAAGTATTTTCTCTTGGTTGCTTTTATGGTCTGATGATCGAGTTTCTACAATTTGTAGTTCCGACTAACAGAAGCCCTGAAACTCTGGATTTTGTAGCTGATGCTTTGGGTGCGCTATTTGCAATTTTTGTGCTTCATTTCTTATTCAAATCAATGTTCTCTACTGATAAAGCTAATACTGCATGATTATGTTATACTAACATCTTCCTAAAAGAGATTTATTACCAGAGCACACTACTAATCAAATCTCTTGCTTTATGAAAAAGAATCGCTACTTCGACCTGAAGAAAAATCATTTCATTCTTTCTGAAATTGGAATTATTTGTTCGCTTTTATTTTTGATAGCTGCTACAAATGCGAATATCGGGACTCAAAAAAACTCGAGCATCTCTGATCAAAAGCCTTTAATTCCTGACACCTTACTAGTCCTTCCTCCCATTACACCGCCTGAAAAAGTTGCTCCTCAAAAACCAATGATATTTACTCCCAAACCAAACGATGATCCAATGGATATTGAGATCCCGGAATTTCCAGAGTTTGGAGATTTCTCTGATAGAATACCGGTACCCCTAATACCTGACAATAAAACAGACGATGAGCCGGTAACTTTTTTAAAAGAAATGCCTTCAATTATTGGCGGACAGCGGGCTTTATATTCCAAAATTAAATATCCTGAAATTGCACAAGATATCGGTATTGAGGGCAGGGTTATGGTACAATTTATTGTTGATAAACAGGGGAATGTTACCAATCCCGAAATCATACGTGGTGTTCACCCAAAACTTGATGAAGAGGTTCTTAGAGTTATCAAACTTGTAAAGTTCTCTCCTGGTGTCCAAAATGGTATACTGGTCAAAGTAAAAATGGTGCAATCAGTAAGCTTTAAACTAAAAAGATAGTATTTAAACCCTTTTAATAGAATAAATGTGGTTAAATCACGTTTTTTTTACATAAACATCAAAATATAACTTGCAGTCAAACTGAAATATCATTTTCTTTAAAGTTCAAGAAAAAAGGCATTAATTATGATTAACAGAAGAAAAGATTCAAAGGCTGATTTAAAGCGATCATACAATATTTTCCTGGAAGCAGGTCTGATTGTAGCGTTGCTTTTTATCATTGCAGCTGTACGAATTAACTTATACAGCCCTCCCCCAACTCCTCCTCCGATTGATGAACAGGAAGAAGTTGTAATGGAAGAGGCGATTCAAACTAAGCAAATTGAAACACCACCTCCACCTCCTCGTCCACCGGTCCCGGTTGAGGTTCCGAACGATGAGATCATCGAAGACGAGATTCTGGATATAGCCGAGTTCGATTTGGACGGACCAATGGATTTACCTCCACCTCCTCCTCCCGCAGAAGATGAAGAAGAGGAAATCTTTATAGTTGTGGAAAACATGCCGGAACTTAAAGGTGGACAGGCTGGTCTTCAAAAACGAGTTAAATACCCTCAGGTTGCAATTCGTGCCGGCATTGAAGGTCGTGTTACTGTACAGTTTGTAGTTAACGAAAGAGGCGAAGTTGTTAATCCGCGAGTTATTCGTGGAATCGGCGGTGGGTGTGACGAAGAAGCACTCAGAGTTGTTAAAACTGCTAAGTTCTCTCCGGGAATGCAACGGGGTAGACCTGTACAAGTTCAGATGAGTTTACCGATTTTATTTAAACTCAGTAACTGATACATTTTCAGATCAAATTAAAAGGCGTGATTGGCAACAATCACGCCTTTTTTATGTCCGCTAGTTTTTTACTTTGAAATCCTCCAGGACAGGAACGAGGTTTTTAAATCCCACTTTATCTATCGCTTTATCAAGCTCTACCCATTCAACCAACTCAATTCCTTCTGATGTTTCGGGTATAAACGATTGTGGTTTTTCAAAATGCATAGCAAACCAATAGGTTGTCTTGTGGTAGATTTTTCCTTTTTGGTTGTAAGAATGTTTTGATGAAACCAGTTCGTTTGAAATTAATGGAAGCGAGTCTGCACCCACTTCTTCCATTACTTCTCTTCTCGCGCACATTTCAATGGTTTCACCTTTCTCTCTTTTACCTTTTGGAATATCCCAAAAACCATTCCTGAAGATCATTAAAACTTCAGTTTGGGGTTTTTCGGTTTTTCTGAAAACAATTCCGCCGGCTGCTTCTACTTTTTTAGTCTTCACTATTTGACTCTTCTGAAGGTGTACCCTCTCCTTTCTTTTTTTCGTCGGCATAGTTTAGACGAAGAGTGGTCAGTGTTTGATCCAAAAATCCTTTCAGCTCTTGAGGAAGATTACCTTTCGTATATTTATCTAACATATTCAGAGTGTCAATGGCATATTTAGCTGAAGAAAGGTCTTTCTCCATTTCGCCTGTTGCCGGATTTTGAAGCTTTCCCAGTCCCATCATAGCAATTTGCTGATGCTGTTGAATTAACATCATACACAGCAACTGATCTTGTTGTTCAGGGTTTAAATTATCAGTATTCATCTATCAGGTAGTTTAGTTTTATAGTTTTTTAAAAATAAGGTGTTTTCACATAAATAAAGATGATTTTTAATTACCTTTATTTATACATCAAATTCAAAATTAATATCACGTATGGCAGTAGTAAAATCCTTTAAGGCATGGCGACCTAAACCTGAATCTGCAAAAAATATCATAAGCGTTCCTTACGATGTAATCAATACAGATGAAGCCAGAGAATTAGCACAGAACAAGCCTGACAGTTTCCTGCATGTTATACGTCCTGAGATCGATCTTCCAGAGAGCACGGATATTCATGCCGAAGAAGTCTATCAAAAAGGAGCGGAAAATTTATCGAAACTTTTAAACTCTGATCATTTTGTGCAGGAGGGAAAAGACGCTCTTTACGTTTATAAACTCAACTGGCGAGGACGTTCTCAATCAGGAATCTTTGGTTGTGTGAGTGTTACCGAATATGATGAAGAAGTTATTCTGAAACATGAGCTAACCAGACCTGACAAAGAAGATGATCGCACAAAGCATATAATTACTCAGCAAGCACATGCCGAGCCGGTTATGATAACCTTTGACGACACTGCCGGAATTTCTGAAATGATGGAATCGGTAAGTGATAATGAGCCTTTATATCAGGTTACTATTGAAGATGTAGAGCATCTGATTTGGAAAATAGATAACAACGCAGAATTTGATAACGCCTTTTCAAAGATCAAAAACCTTTATATAGCAGACGGACATCACCGTTGCGCAAGTGCTTCAAGAACGGCTGCTCAAATGAAAAAGAAAAACCCGGATCATACGGGAGAGGAAGAGTATAATTATTTTCCGGCTGTGGTTTTTCCTATGCAGCAAATGGAGATTCTTTCCTATAACCGCATCGTATATTCCACTCCTGATAATTTTCTTAGCCTCTTGAAGGAGAAATTTGAACTGAAAGAAACAACAAATCCGGTACCTGATCATAAAGGAGATATATGTGTTTATCTGGATGGAGTCTGGTATTCATTTTCTCTTCCTGAGAGTGATAAATCTGATGTTGCATCATCATTAGATGTAGCTAGGTTGCAGGAACATTTGCTTGAACCATTACTTGGCATTTCGGATCAACGCACAGATAAAAATCTATTCTTTGTTGGCGGAATCAGAGGTACTAAAGAACTGGAGAAACTGGTTAATTCCGGTAAAGCTGATATGGCAATTAGCATGTATCCAACGAATATCCGAGAACTGGTTGATGTTTCTGATGCAGGATTACTGATGCCTCCAAAATCTACCTGGTTCGAGCCTAAATTAAGATCCGGATTTTTAATTCACACTTTTTAACTCACATTCACTTAATACATGAAACGCGCTCACAATTTTAGTGCAGGTCCAGCTGCTTTACCACTGGAAGTTTTAGAACAAGCTCAATCTGAACTGTTAAACTACAATGGAACCGGTTCTTCTATAATGGAAATGAGCCATCGTGGTCCGGATTACACCAAAGTGAATACAGACGCTACAGAAAGCCTTAAAAATATCCTTGGCCTTGGAGATGATTTTGAGGTAATATTTCTTCAGGGTGGTGCAAGTTTACAATTTCTTCAAGTTGCAATGAACTTTCTAAGCGAAGGTGAAACAGCTGACTACATCAATACAGGTGCATGGTCTCAAAAAGCAATTAAAGAGGCCAAAAGATTTGGCAACGTAAATATTGCTTTCAGCAGTGAGGATTCAAATTTCAACAGAGTACCAACTTCCGGAGATCTGAGTTTAACTCCTGATGCCAATTTTGTTCATTACACTTCTAATAACACAATTTTCGGAACGCAGTTCGCTTCAGAGCCCGAAACCAATGGTGTGCCTTTAATTTGTGACGCCTCTTCAGATTTTCTTTCCCGTCCTATCAACATTGATAAGTATGGATTGATATATGCTGGTGCACAGAAGAATCTGGGGCCATCCGGTGTGGCTGTTGTTATTATCAGAAAAGACTTTCTGGGTAAGATCAACAAGTCTGATATCCCAACCATGCTTGATTACCGCACACACACTGCTAAGCTGTTTCATACTCCTCCTACATTTACTGTTTATCTGGTAAGCTTAGTTCTTAAATGGCTGGAGAATAAAGGTGGCTTGAAGCATTTTGAAAAGTTAAATACAGAAAAAGCTGAGCTTCTTTACGGTACTATTGATTCAGATGATTTTTATCGCGGAACTGCTGAGCTTGAATCACGATCAAAAATGAATGTTACCTTCCGGATGCCTTCAGAGGAGCTGGAACAAACATTTCTACAGGAAGCAAAAACCCACAATCTAGTTGCACTTAAAGGGCATAGAAGTGTGGGCGGCATAAGAGCCAGTATTTATAATGCTTGTGAATTGAGTAGTGTAAAGGCGTTGACAGATTTCATGATAGACTTCAGAAACAAAATGGGATAAGAGACACAAGATTTAAGATGTAAGAAAAAATCTATTTTTAATTTTCTTACATCTTCTGTCTTAAATCTTTCATCTATAAAAGTCCCAACATGGATAATACATGATCGAGCGCGAAGGGAACAAAGGCAAGCATGTAAAAAATACCCCACGCTGCACCGGCTATATGAGCTTCGTGATTGATAGTTCCCTCTTTTTTGCTGGCGTAGATACTGTAACCTATAAAAGCGACACCAAATAAAAGGGCAGGGATTTCTATTGGTATTAACATCAGGTAAAGAGGCTCAAAAGGGAATAGTAGTATAAATCCAAACAGAACGGCTTCAACTGCACCTGAAGCACCCAGCGTTGCATACTGTGGGTTGTCTTTGTGTTTTATTAAAGACGGAATTGAAGATGCGATCAATCCTGTAAAATAAAGCCCTAAAAACTGAACCTCTCCTATTTGCATTTCTAAAACCGGCCCAAAGAAAAAGAGTGTTATCATGTTGAACAACAAATGAGATATGCTTCCATGCACAAATCCGGATGTTATCAACTCATACCAAGACTTGTTTCTGATGGTTCGGTACGGCATCATCATTCCAACTTCAATTACTTTCGGGTACATAAATAACCCGATCAAAGAAATTATTGCGTTGGCTGCAATCAGATAATAGGTAATATACATTCTGTAGATAAATTAGATTGCTACGAAGATACAGTCCTTTTAATTTCGACCAAAATTAAACAAAAAAACCCGCTCGATTTTATTCAAGCGGGTTCCCCCATCAACCATAACATGTTAAGCAAGCTACAATTACTTTTATGTTCTATTAATAGAAAAAACACCTGAAGCTGATCCCTCTTCTATCTTCAGGTATTAAATCCTGTGATTATTTCTAATCTTCAGTTAATGAGTTCGATGGATTTGAAGCTCCGGAACTGATTAATTTTTCGATTCGTGATAATCTGAGTTCAAGCTCTTGTTGCTTGTCAACTTTTGCCTGAAGAGTGGCATTATCATTTTTCAAATCCTGCAATTCAAGATGTAAAGCTTTTACAGCTTCAATCAGTACTGCTGTCATTTGAGCATAGTTTACCGATTTCATGCCGTTTTCATCAGTCTGTACAAATTCCGGATAGATCTTCTCTACTTCCTGCGCAATCACTCCAATTTGTGGATCTTCATTAGATGTATCCGTTTTCCAAGTATATGAAACTCCGCGCATTTCAAGCGTTTTTTCAAGAGCATTATCCAAGGTTCGGATATCTCTTTTCAATCGTTCATCAGAAGACTGATTCAATGTTCCTGAAATATTGATATTACCGTTTCCACCATCCAATAAAATAGTTTCCTGACTTGTTTGACCAACAATATTGGTCTTCTTTAGGCTCACGGATCCCCATTCATCCGTACCATCTGAAGCTACATTTATCTCTGCATTTGTGAGATACCATCCATCTCCACTAGGGGTACTACCGAAAAGATTTAAGAACGCCAGATCATTATTCTCCCAGGATTGTCCTCCGTATTGGAAATTCGGGCTTGTGTCTCCGAACATCGTTACCTGAGAAGATTCACCAGAAGGGTCATTGCCGCTTGCATCATTCGAAATATGAATATTAAGCAGACTGCCTAATCCATTTTCTTGTCTGGCTAGCGAACTCATTTCAAACCATGATCTGCCACCTTCTGCAGCATTCTGAATTCCAAACTGCAGAGGTACATAAAAGTTATCATTCTGATAAATGTCCATGTAAAAATATCCGCCGTTCATCCCTGCACTTCTTTCTCCGTTTGCATAGTCTTCTTGTGAAACCTGCATGCCTCCTTTATTAAACCAATTATATACAAATCCTGTACCCTCTGAGTCAGTATCTCCGTATTGCAAGGCTCTTCTTGACAGAGTTACAAAATTTCCATCTTGATCTGTGTTACGAATAAATCCGGGATAAAAAGCCGTATTCCGCTGATACTCTGCTTCCGGTTGAGTTGAAAGGAAAAGTGAGTCCAGAGTTTGGCCATTGGCACTACCGCTTCCAACGGAGCCAAAAATGTTTCCATTTACAGTAAGATCTCCATTAATTACTGAGTGACCATTTAAAATAGCAGCAGTATCTGCATTTACTTCCATTCCAATGTTAGAACTTCCGTTATATACATTTAGCCTTAAACCTAAGTTAGAAGTACTTCCGCTTGCTTCACCTTCAAGTGCAACATTTTGTTCCGGTGAATTAAATGCTTCTCCACGAACACCAATATTTGGACTGCTTCCTGTTCCTATGGCTCTGGCAATAACACCAAAGTCAATTCTACTTCCATTTTCTCCTGAGGCTTGGGCTTCAACTCCAACATTTCCATTCAGGTTTCCGCTGGAATAAAATCCACCTGCAATATTATAAGACCCGAAATTCCCATCAACCTCTTCTCCTAAAGGAACAATTTCACCGGAGCCATCACCTAACGCTACACCATATGCTCCAAAATTAAACTTTCCTGTTCCAAGGGCATATCCATATGTCCCATAATTACTTCCTCCTCCTGATCCCAACGCAAGACCATATGCTCCAAAGTGAGGACCTGAACCATCTCCTGAAGCTCTGCCATAAAGACTTAATTGTGCGCTCTCATTCCCTGAAGAACTAACAATTCTTGAGTCAACTCCTCTATTCTGTCCATCTGTTTGTGAACGAACTTTTAATGCTCCCTCAATTGATTTATTCCCCGTCACATCAATAATAAAAGAAGTATCATTTTCGCTGGTATTCAAATTATATTCAGTAATCTCACCACCTGACCCTGTTCCGCCTTCAACTGCTTTTTGAGCAACTAAAGCATAAGGAACAGATAACAATCTTGTAGTTCCAAGGTCTGCGTATTCTGTACCTCCAGCCGGATCAATAGCCAGTTTTACAAAATAATTATCGTTACCAAAATCGATGTCAGAAAATACCTGTCCTTCAGCAGCTGTTCCTTCTCCGATTATTATTTGAATTAAACCTAACGGATTTGTAGTGACTGTATGAGCTTCCTGATATAGTGGATTCCCATCTTCACTCCCTTTAATTATAGATACTTGTACTCCAAGTTGAGTATCAGCAAGAATATCTCCATTTGCTCCCCTGGCAACCGCCTGAAAATTAAATCCTTGTGGCACCTGAGCATAAACACTGATCGCTGTTATTAAAACTACAGCAACACTTCCTATTAATTTTTGTAGAATTGATTTCATAATATTTAATTTATTTTATTAACAACATCTTTTGAGATTTCAACACTTTGCCATTTATCCTTAGCGTGTAGAAATAAACCCCGCTTGAAAGGTTAGCGGCTTGAAATTGCGTTGAATGAACGCCTGCAGTTTTTCTTTGATTCACAAGGCTGGCCACTTTCTTCCCTAGTACGTTAAACACGTCGATCGATACTTCGGATGCTTCCGGTAGTGCATAATTGATAGTTGTAGAAGGGTTGAATGGATTTGGATAATTTTGACTCAATCCAAATTCTTTTGGCAGATCTTCAGGGGTTTCTATCGAAGTTGGAATAACTGAAAGATCAGGAATACTAACCACTGCCAGTGAAATAGATTCATTGCCAAATTCACCAACTATGGTTTCTCCTGCTGTAAATACAAGAGATATTTCTCCATTTGTCGCAAATCCGGATGCGGGTAGTATTACTCCTTGTGCATTTACAATAATGGGCATCATCAATAATGTAGCGAGAGCCCCGATAATTTTTGTATAACACATAGTTCTATGATTTAGAGTTTAAATGAATCTAATTTTCCGGTTTCTAATTTTCACTACCCATTCGGGTGGTATTTAGGAATTTGTTTTAGTTATCTTCCTGAAACATCATCTTTATTTTATGCGGGCTTTTAATAAACTATTCCTTCTAATTTGTATCTCAGTTTTTGCCATTTCCTGTGGGGTAACAAAAAAAGGAATCAAATCGGATTCCATATCCGGAGATAGAACCGGGTCAAAAACACCTGCCACATCTGATCTTCCTACAAAAAAAGGAGCGTTAATTGAAACCGGAGTAGCCAGTTGGTATGGGCCTAACTTCAATGGCAGGCTAACTGCAAATGGTGAAACGTTTGACATGAATGGAATCTCGGCTGCCCATCGCACACTTCCCTTTAATTCAGAAGTTATTGTAGTTAATGAGGACAATGGAAAATCTATCCGTGTAAGAATTAACGATCGGGGTCCTTATGCTAAAGACAGGATTATTGATTTGTCAAAAGGAGCTGCTCAAGCTGTAGATATGATTGGCCCCGGAACAGCAAATGTGACTATTTATTTGGTAAAAGGAGACTTGAAAAACTCTCGGGTTACAGATCTTAAAGTTCCTACCTATACTGTTCAGCTTGGTTCTTATAATGATCTCGCCCCGGCTCAAATACAATCAAAAAAGATAAAAGGCAGCCGTGTTGAAACTCTGAATCTTAACTCGGGGACAGTATACAGGATCTACTTTGGACTTTATAAAGACCGTAACAAAGCTGAAAAAGAAATGCGAAGCCTTAAAAGAAAAGGATTTAACGGTTTTGTAAAACAAATCGAAAACGATTAATCAGTTCGGGATTGATTCCCTGTGTTTTTCGGTTTAGCGATTGAACCGAATAAAAATTCAGCATGAAGAAAAAGATCATTGTTATTGGAAGTGGTTTCGGAGGGTTAGGAGTTGCTTCTCGTTTGCTATCCGCCGGGCATGATGTAACCATTTTAGAAAAAAGAGATAAGCTTGGTGGACGTGCCTACGTTTATGAACAAAATGGTTTTAAATTTGACGGAGGTCCTACCGTTATTACTGCACCATTTATGTTTGATGATATTTGGGAAGCTGCTGGTAAAAAAAGATCTGATTATGTTGAATTTGTATCCTGCGATCCTTTCTACAGAATATTCGACCATAATGGCGAAAAATTTGATTACAACAATGATCATGAATTTACGATCAAAGAAATTGAGAAGAGAAGTCCGGGTGATGTAGCCGGTTACGAAAAGTTCTTAAAAACTACTAAAGCCATCTTTCAAAAAGGATTTGTGGAGCTTGCCGATCAGCCATTTTTGAAGTTTATGGATATGATGAAAGTTGCTCCCGACCTGATCAAACTACAGTCCTATAAAACGGTTTATAAGTACGTTTCTAAATTCATTAAGGATGATTTTTTACGACAATGTTTTTCTTTTCATCCTCTTTTGGTTGGTGGGAACCCGTTTGATACGACTTCTATTTATGCCATGATCCATTATTTGGAAAGAGAATGGGGCGTTCATTATGCAATGGGAGGAACCGGTGCAATTGTAAACGCATTTGAAAAGCTGATCACAGAACAAGGAGGCAAATTCTATCTGCAAACAGAGGTGGATGAGATTCTGGTTAAGAATGGCAAAGCTACAGGAGTCCGTCTACAAGACGGTGAAATTCTGGATGCTGATATTGTAGTTTCCAACGCTGATGTTGGATTCACTTATAAGAATATGATCGACTCCAAGCACAGAAAAAAATATACGGATAGAAAGATCGATCGTACCAAGTATAGCATGTCTCTTTTCGTGATCTATTTTGGAACTAAGAAAAGATATCTGGATTCAGGATTAGCACATCATAATATCATTCTTGGTAAACGCTACAAAGGTTTACTGGATGATATCTTCCATAAAAAGCATGTAGCTGATGATTTTTCTCTCTATCTGCATATGCCGACTATAACGGATTCAAGTATTGCTCCCGAAGGTCACGAAGGGTTTTATGTGCTCTCTCCTGTTCCTCACTTGGACAGCGGAACAGACTGGAATGAATTTGCTCCGAAATATCGAAATGCTATTATGAACTTCCTTGAAGAAAACTATTTGCCTGATCTTCAGGAAAACTTGGTGGCTGAACACTATATCGATCCGATCCATTTCAGAGATGTTTTAAACAGCCACAAAGGTTCTGCCTTTTCAGTGGAGCCGATTTTGACTCAATCAGCATGGTTCAGACCACATAACAAGTCAGAAGATATTGATGACCTGTATTTCGTTGGAGCCGGAACTCACCCCGGAGCCGGTTTACCGGGCGTACTTTCATCCAGTATTATTGCTCAGGACTTGATTGGGAAAGCGTGATGAATGTTGAACATCCAACATCCAACATCCAACATCCAACATCCAACATCCAATAAGAAAGTAATCTTATCATTGCTCATAAGTTCGATACGATAAAGGTCAATTAGGATATAACAGACTACATTTTCAGTAAAGCTGCTTTAAAACGGTAATATTTTTGAGCGAAATAGGTGATCAATGAATCATTAAAGGCTATTTGATTAAACTGAAGAATATCTAAAAAACCTGCGGTTAGTTATTGTTTAATAATAACTAATCACTAATAACTTTTAACTAAACACATCCTTCATAATCCCTGCTCAAAACCGTATATTTAAGTCTCTAAAAATTTGAATTTCAAAACGGAAAGCAGAAACCATGGCAACAGGATTTTTTAACGTCCCACCGGCAATCAACGAACCTATTTTGAGCTACGCTCCGGGTTCTCCTGAAAAAGAAGAACTTCAGGCTGCACTCAAAGAAGCTCGATCAAAAGAAATTGACGTTCCAATGTATATCGGAAGTGAATTAGTTACTACCGATAACAAAAAGCCAATGTCTCCACCACATGACCACAAGCATATCTTAGGTCATTTTTCTGAAGGTGATGCTTCTCATGTTAAGCAGGCAATTGATGCCGCTATGGAAGCGAAAGCTGATTGGGCAAATATGGGTTGGGAACACAGAGCCAGTATTTTCCTTAAAGCTGCTGAATTGATCGCTGGTCCTTACCGAGCGAAATTGAACGCTGCAACTATGTTGGGTCAGTCAAAGAATGCATTCCAAGCAGAAATTGATTCTGCATGTGAGATCATCGATTTCTTAAGATTCAATGTTGAGTACATGACTCAAATCTATTCACAACAACCGGAATCATCAGATGGCGTTTGGAACCGATTGGAACAACGTCCGCTGGAAGGATTTGTATTTGCACTTACTCCATTCAACTTTACAGCTATTGCAGGTAACTTACCAACTTCTGCAGCGATGATGGGTAACACCATTGTTTGGAAGCCGGCTTTCACTCAGATCTATTCTGCAAATGTATTGATGGAAGTGTTCCGCGAAGCAGGTGTTCCCGATGGCGTAATTAATCTGATCTACGTGGACGGACCAACTACCGGAGATGTAATTTTCTCACACGAAGATTTTGGTGGAATCCACTTTACCGGAAGTACCGGAGTATTCCAGCATATCTGGAGAACAATTGGTGAGAACATCAAAAAGTATAAGTCGTACCCAAGAATTGTAGGTGAAACAGGTGGAAAAGATTTCATCATGGTTCACAAATCATCCAGAGCAAAACAAGTTGCTACCGCAATTACCCGTGGTGCTTTTGAATTCCAAGGACAAAAATGTTCAGCGGCTTCCAGAGCTTACATTCCGTCTAACCTTTGGGAAGATGTAAAGAATTATGTGATTGAAGATCTTAAGTCGTTCAAAATGGGTGGCACGGAAGATTTCAGTAATTTCATAAATGCCGTTATTGATGAGAAATCATTCGATAATATTGCAAAGTATATCGACGATGCAAAAGCTAGTGATGACGTGGAAGTAATCGCAGGTGGTAACTACGATAAGTCGAAAGGATATTTCGTAGAGCCTACTGTTCTGCTTTCTAAAGATCCGAAGTATACGACTATGTGTGAAGAGATCTTTGGACCGGTTATCACCATTTATGTGTACGACGAAGACAAGTTCGAAGAAACGCTTGAGTTAGTTGATAACACTTCTCCTTATGCGTTGACAGGGTCTATTTTTAGTCAGGACAGATACATGATCGAGCTTGCAACCAAGCGATTGGAGCAATCTGCCGGAAACTTCTACATCAATGATAAGCCGACCGGCGCCGTTGTTGGTCAGCAGCCATTTGGTGGAGCAAGAGGTTCCGGAACCAACGACAAAGCGGGATCTATGATCAACTTGTTACGTTGGGTTTCTCCAAGAACGATCAAGGAAACTTTTGTAACTCCAACCGATTACAGATATCCGTTTTTGGGTGAAGAGTGATCGCTGACTTTAATCAGTTATTAATTGATTTGAAAAGCCCTCGAGAGAGGGCTTTTTGTTTACATAATTAAATTTGACTACTTTTTTTCTTATCAAAAGTTCATGATAAAGATAAAATTAAAAACTATAACCTGTCCTGCAAAACACGTGTCGCATTAGAAACTAAAGAATATCCTAATGAAATTTGGGAAAAAATTAGTTTTAATATTACTATGGAAGACTAAATGTTTAGAAATATTATTCTACCGAATTTAATCACATAAACTTACATCCTTTCTAACATGAAAAGAGATATCGAGTTGGTAAAACAAATTTTATCTAACATTGAGTCAAATGACACAAATAACCCAATATTCGATATAGAGTTAAAGGATTATAAGCCTCAAAGAGTATACTACCATTGTCATTTACTTATAGATGCCGGACTAATAGAAGGGTATGTTGATAGATCAATAGGCGGAACCATGAGAATAAATAGAATATATGGACTTACGTGGGAAGGTCATGAATTTTTAGATGCTGCCAAGAATGAAAAAGTATGGACGGCAATCAAAGATAAGTTTACTGACCAAAGCATATCAATCCCATTTAGTATTTTAAAAAAATTGTTGCTAGAAACCTTTTATGAACTTTTGTAAGTGACCAGAAAAAAGAGTAAAACTTGTTCTGAACCTCTGGTTCGGAATGCTAAACGGAAGCTCTGCTTCCGTTTAGTGTTATTGGTAAGAAAGAAAATCCTCCTTTGAAGGAGGTGGATTTTGATCGGACAGATCAAAAGACGGAGGATGTGTGAGGTTTAGAAATTAATAAACTTCACACATCCCTCGGATTATCCAAAGAACTGTTTGGATAATCATCTCCCTTCGAAGGGAGATTTTTTTCTTTTAAAGTCATTCAGAGTCTGCCTGCACGAAGCCGTTTCGGCAAAAGGCTGGCGAAAGCGATGAATCTTCAAGTAGATAAACCCAGCCAGAGTCAAGTTTTGCAGATCCTTCGGAAGTATCCTCAGGATGACGTCTTTATTTTAAACCTGAAATGATACTGTTCAAAGTTGAATGTTCCTTGTTGGATATTGGATATTCTTTAGTTTTTTCTCTTCCCTGGTTTGTACGTTTCTTCCGCTCGGGCTTCTACGTCTTCTCGGTAATAGGCTACATCTTTGAAATTGGCATTGATATATGGTTCTGCCTGATCAAAGAAATGAGGCGAATCAGGATCTCCACTTTGTCCACCGGCGAGGATACTTTTCGCTTTTAAACTATCTCCAAATTCTACAACCGCCACAAAACTATTTCCTGAAGTTCCGTAGATCTTTTTGGTGTCGTAGGTTCGTGCCCCATAAGAAGCCAACGCTCCCCATCTGCCGGAGGCAAAACCAACGGGTAAACTTGGTTGGGCATCATCAAAATGAGGCTCAATACTTCCGTCTAGCCTTTGGAATCGGTTTACTTCCCCCCAGGCTGTATTCCAGCTTCCAAAATCTTCATCAAGCTGATCAAGTGTAGTTTTCAGTATTTCTAATCGCTCTCTGAACGGAGCTTTAGTTCCGAAATAAGAAAACCGCTCCATAAAATTCAATCCATTAGGAGCTTCACCGTTTCGCATGAAGTTGATCCCATAGAAATGAGCAATAGTCATCGCCATTGATTCTGCATTTGTTTCAAAGTTCCAATCTCTTAGTACATCGATCGCTTCTTTAGGAACTCCGTATTTATTATTAGAGCGATCATAAGCCCGAACTACTCCAGGAATCAACTCTTCAAAAGCAGGAACTCTGGGTGAGTATGCGAGATCGATCAATCCGTCTAATGTTAAATTCTCTGCTTCTGCTAAAAGATCCTGAGCATGTACCCCTCTGAAGTTTTCAGGAATTCGAGACATGTAATTCGGATAATCTTCTTTCTTCGGACTGAATTCCGCCGCAGCTGTAAACGGAGTAGAGTTCGCATTTTGGATCCAGCCATTTCCGGGATTCAGCAAAGTAATTGCTTCGTCTACCGGATGAAGTCCCTGCCAATCGGTTGCAGGATCGCTTCCATCTACAGGCTGTGTATAATCAAATTGCGTGTCTCTGATCGGAATAAAATTTCCGTGGTAGTAAGCGATGTTTCCTTCTGAATCAGCAAAAACAGTGTTGTTAGATGAATTGGTTTTGATACCCATCATATCGTTGAATTCTGCATGATTTACCTTCTTTGTTCTCGTATAAGATTGCTCCAACGCTTTCACCGGTTCCCACATCATTGCCGTTGCTACCCACTGATCGTCTATCATATGCGTGATCGGTCCGTGGTGTGTTCGATACATCGGAAAGGTTTTCTCTAACATTTCGCCACCTTCTAGGTATTTCAAAGTGACTGAATCTGTCTCAACTTGTCTCCACTCTTCCCCATATTTGTACATGAGATTTCCGTCACGCTCTTCGATAATTTCTTTGAATTCATCGATCACATCCGTGTAAGTAGAAGTGTGCATCCAACCGGTATTCTCATTAAATCCCTGATAGATAAAAAACTGTCCCCAGGTTACCGCACCGTACGCATTCAATCCTTCTTCACTCACAGCATGAACTTCTCCACGGAAATAAAAAGAAGTATGAGGATTGATCAGCAACATGGCATTCCCTGATTCTGTGAGCTCTCCTGAAATTGCAATACCGTTCGATCCCTTTGGTTCTTCATACGGATCAACAACGGTTAAACCGTTTCCGAATTCATTCAATGAAAGAGACGCTTTTTCCTCATAAAAAGCTTTAATTCTTCTGGTTGAAACTCGTTCGATGTCACCACCAATTGAACCCTCACTGAAGTACATCGGCATCCACGGTTCAAATTTTTCTAACAGCATTGGTTCAACTTCAGGATGAGTAGCCAGATAATAATTCAATCCATCGGCCCAGGCGTCGCACAATTCTTTAAGCCAATCCGGAGCGTTGTTATAATTTTGAATAGCTTCTTCTTTGGTCATGAATAATCGAGCACGAAGATCGCTGTATAAAGCATCTTGACCTTCTACTTCTGCAAGCCTACCAATAGCCCATACATAATTTCTTTCAATTCGGGGAAAGTCATCTTCTGCCTGAGCATACATCAATCCAAAAACAGCATCTGCATCCGTCTTGCCATACACATGAGGAACTCCGAAATCGTCACGCATTATGGTGATGTTTTCAGCTTGTTTTTTCAGACGATTTAGTTCAGGATCACATGCCCCAAAAACAAATAAAAGTGCACATACAGGAAGGAAAAGCTTATTCATAGCAAAGTTTAGTTAGTTATTGCTATGAAAGTAGGCAGAGCCGGTAAGAAAAGAAAAAAGAACACCGGGATTTAAAAGGATTTACAGAAAGAAACTAGAATTTCACTTTTCACTTTTCACTTTTCACTTTTCACTTAAAAGTTACCACAACATCATTTTCATACAGAATACACTGCCGCCGCTTTTTAGATATTCAGCAGTACTGAATTCATGTACATTAAAATCGTGATCTCTTAATTTCTGGTTTACATCCGTGCAACCTTGCTGAATAAATACATTTTTGCCGTCAGGAGATGTTGCGTTACAGGCAAAAAGTTCCTCTGCTTCATATTTAGATGCCTCAATAACATTGTCGAATAAAGCATGAATCAGGTCCAGTCCATTTTTGGTAAAAGCTTTTGGATAGATCAGCGCCGTTTTTTGATCCAGAATACATAAACAAGTATCTAAGTGATAGAATTTTTCGTTCAAAAGCTCCAATCTTATTACCGGCACATCATACATATCAGCTATCAAATCGTACACTTCTTGAGAGGAACGGAATCCGTACCCACCCCAGATCAGACCAGTTTTGTAGTGCCAAAGTGCATCTCCCATTCCCTCAAAATCTTCAAATTTATCTTCATCCAAATGAAACACCTGATAACTGCTGTCTTCATACATTTGCTGAATGTGTGGCACTTCCCCTTTACGTTCATCGGCATGCATCACGCTCATCAATACTTTTTTATTACCGCTCTCATCTATATAAGGAAGACTCTGATTTGCGCAAAAAACCATATCCGGCAATCCACGAACGCCTTCAAGTACATGTGTATCAAATCCTAATTCTTCGTAGCCGTTTTTCAGATGCTCCCACTCATCCATCGCAGCCATTTTATCAATTTGTCCCACATGACCTTTCATATGCGGATTAATTACATACTCAACGGCGAAATGGGTTGGTTTTACTAGCAACACTTTTTTAGGAGCCGGCATTGGCTTCAGATCAGCTATTGTAAAATCCAGTTCATTTATGGTCGAAATTACTTTTTTCATGTATGTATTTTGAAGATTTGACAGGACATTGAAGATCAGAAAAAACTTGTGTCGGAACAAATTTGAAAGAGTTTAATTGTTAATGAAAAGCACAAACAATTCCCTATTTTCCATCAATAAAAAAATTTCATTATCTCTATGTCTACTAAGAATTTGATAATTGCCTTCGGCGGCGTTTCTCCAGAACATGAAGTTTCTGTGCTTTCAGCTATACAAGCTATTTCCAGTATGGAAAACTCTCAATATAACCTCGTTCCGTTGTATATCAGCAAATCCGGAAAATGGTTTACAGGCAACCAGCTTTTAGAGTTAGAAACTTACAAGGATTTATCATTGCTGGAAGAAAATGCTCTTCAATGCGCTTTTGTTAAAGATGACATCGGAAGAACACACCTTAAACAACAAAACTCTGCTGGATTGTTTTCGAAGCCGAAATCTTATCCTGTTTATGCAGTAGTTTGTGCATTTCATGGCAGTGGAGGAGAAAACGGTGCGTTTCAGGGGATTTGTGATTTCTTTAATGTGCCTTATACAGGAAGTGATGTTTTGGCTTCATCTTTAGGGATGGATAAGGTAAAGGCCAAGCAAGTATGTGTAGCCAATGATATCCCCGTTACAGACAGCCTGGATTTTTATGAATCAAATTGGGAAACAGATCAGGAAACAATAATCAAAGAAGCTGAGATTCTTGGATATCCGCTGATAGTTAAACCATGCAGTTTAGGAAGCAGTATTGGTGTGGCTAAAGCCGACTCTCAAGATGAGTTAATCAACGCAGTTGAAATGGCTTTCCGGTACGACGCACACTTATTGATCGAAGAAGCTGTTCATCCACTGATGGAAATAAATTGTTCGGTTTTAGGTACAGCACAAGAATGCCGAGCCAGTGTTTGCGAAAAACCCTTGGGAACCACAGAAACACTTTCTTTTAAAGACAAATACCAAAGTGGAGAAGGCGCCGATAAAGGAATGGCTTCTGCGGATCGTGTTATTCCGGCTGACATTTCCTCTGAACTTACCGAAGAAATCAGAGAACTGGCCATACGGACTTTTAATACATTCGGAGCGAGCGGAGTTGCACGATTAGATTTTCTGGTAAATGCTGAAACCGAAAAAGTATTTTTCAATGAGATCAATACTATTCCGGGATCTTTTTCATTCTACCTCTGGGAGAAGTCTGACATCTCATTTAAACAGCTTATTGATGAACTGGTAGAAATCGCTCTCCGAAATCATCAACAAAAAAATGGCCGTGTTCAGAGTTATGACACCAACTTATTGAATGAAAAAGCGGTAAAAGGCATTAAAGGTTTAAAAGGTATAAAAAACTAATTTATGAGATTAAAGGCGACGAGCATACTATGTACACTTTTTCTGATTATTTCCTGCGGGAAAAGCACGGAAGTAACCATAGTAGATGACTCTTCGGGAATTTTGCCCGGCGAAAAGACTAATAGTGAATTATCATCTGAAAAAACGGTAACTCAAGACGATTTTACTGCTATCAAAATAGGTGAGCTAAATGCTATACGTACTCTGGATCCTCTTTTTGGAACTACCAGCAGTGAATTCCGTGTTTTTTCTTTGATTTATGATGGCTTAACCCGAATTGATTCAGAAGGTATCATCCAGCCTGCAATAGCTAAAAAATGGACTATCAGCCGGGACTCTCTCCGGTATACTTTTACACTTCGTGATAATGTATTCTATCACAGTGATTCCAGGTTTACCAGCGGAATTGGAAGACAAATAGTTCCTGAAGACATCGTTAAAAATTTTGAAAGAATGGCGTCAATTCTGGTTCCTGACAATGCTGCTCAGTTATTTACATCCATAAAAGGGTTTAATTCATTTCACACCGAACAGACATACATTAAAATTCCTGCAAACCGAACCATCAATTCTATTGAGGGGATTTCTGCTTCAAATGACTCAACTTTAGTAATGCAGTTAGCTAAAAAAGACAGCCGGTTTTTGGAAAAACTGGCTCATCCACTGGCTTCTGTTTATCCGGGTGAAAGTCTTCCTTCAAACAAAACACCTATTGTTCAGCCTATCGGAACCGGGATTTATTATCTGGCTCAGAAAAAAAATAATCTTCTTATTCTTGCTTCTAATGACGATTACTTTCAGGAACAAACTGTTCCAACTCGTATTGATATTACTCACGGTAAAAAAGAAGCTGACTTATATCAGGATTTTGCCAAAGGCTCTCTAGATGCGCTGCTTGAAATAGGGCCGAGCACTATTCAACAGGTTACCGATTCAACAGGTTCCCTGGATTTTATGTTTGAATCAGCATTTTCGCTTTACGATCCGTCAGTTAATAATGAAATTAATTTCTACTACAATCCTGAATCCGGCAACACCTCTTTATTTTCTTTTATAACTGATCAGAATGATGATTTTTATGATTTTGAAAGTCCATTGGGTGAATTAACCTTCCATAATAAATCACCGAAATCCGACAGCCTGGAAAAACGTACTGCATATATTGCGTACACAGAAAATCCGGCGGAAGTATTTCTTGCTGATGCCATTGCCGAAAAAATATCAAGCACCGGTGTTACCATCGTTATGAATTCATCGTATGCCGTAACTGAAGATGTCACCTTTTCAACTATTTATTTTCCTTCCGCCACTAAGGCAATAACCTGGAAAATGCCAGTTCTTATTTTATCAAAGCCAACCGTCTCCGGGATCGTGATCTCAAAACATCCATGGAATATTTCTTTTGACGGGGTAACTATTAATCAATCAAATTAATATGAAATTTGCTGTAGTTGCCAATCCCAATAAATTTGAAGTAAAAGCGGTTCTAAAGGAAACTATCAACTGGGCTGGCAAAAATTCTGTTTCTCTTTTGATCTCTGAAGATACTTGCAAGCTTACCGGTCTTGATAACCCTGATGTAATTCAAAAAATGAATTCTGACAAGGAAGCTATTGATGAATGTGATGTGGTTATAGTAATTGGCGGGGATGGTACAATTTTATACACGGCGAGAATTTCGTCCCATTCTTCCAAACCGATTTTGGGAGTAAATGGTGGTCGTTTGGGCTTTATGACCGATACCAGATTTGAAGATCTTAATGAAGCACTTAAAAAGGTAAAAAGTGGGAACTATACCATTGACAAACGTCATTTTCTTAAAGCCGTAGATACTATTGGCAACGAATATTATGCGTTAAATGAATTTTTATTCGCCCGTAAAGATTCTACGGCCATGATCAATATAACCGCTGAATATGACGGCAGTTTGATCAATACTTATTGGGCGGATGGATTAATTGTTGCTTCATCCACAGGCTCAACTGCATATAATTTATCCTCTGGAGGACCGATCGTTGTTCCGGGATCGGGAGTGATGCTGGTTACACCTATTAATCCACACACGCTAACTACAAGACCGTTGGTAGTTCGATCAGACAAACCATTGAAGATCCGAGTAGAAGAACAGGAAAGCGATGTTTCGTTTTCATATGATGGTGTGCATTGTAATGTGGATACACTGCCGCTGGAAGTTGAGATCATTGCTTCTGATCTGGCTTTTAACTTGATAAGATTGCCCGGTCAGGATTACTTTGAAACACTCCGGAATAAATTGATGTGGGGAAAAGACTCGAGAAGAAATTAAGAATTTTGAATTGCTTCATTCTGAGTAGGAGCGAGGAATCTGCACATTAAACTAGCTTGGCTGATCCTTAGGAAGTACCCTCAGGATTGTGAATGCTAAATAATTCACTCACAAAAATAATACTGTATCTAATACATCTGACGATTTCAGAAAAAGCTTCCAACTACACCGACCTTTAGAACTATTGGCGAGCCAAGAACGTAATGAAATCGACGGCTCCGAAGGAGCAATCATTACACTCTGGCTGATTCGTAAATGTGTTAAGTAAGAACGAAGACCTTTTGTAATGATTAGTCGGTGTAATGGAGTTCGCGCCAATAATTCTTGTCGGGAGTTTTTGGTACTTTTGTCGGCACAAAAGTACACAGCAAAGTAATTAATCTATTTCTTTAAGCTTGGCATAATCCAAGTGTATTTACTTTTGCCTTGATGCAAAAGTAACAAAAGATCAAGCCGAAGTATTTAAGACGGGTTCACTGATCCTGCGCTGAATAATCCTAAAGGTCTTCTTGCATTCGGAGAAAAATTAATACCTCTTCACCTGAAAGGATTATTCCTGCTTCGCAGACGCATCCGGATCATGCTCTCTTCTCCATCTTAAATACTAAGGGCATAGTTTATTTCAGCAATTAATTAAAACTGTCAGCGAATTACATGTCATCTACAAGGATGACTAATAGAGTAAACTATTCCTTGCTTCTTTTAATAACATCCGAGCTAAAAAATTCATAATTTTAGAGTCTGAAAGGGATTTTCATAAAACTTAATCACAAACAAATAATCTAATGAAAGTAACAGTTGTAGGAGCAGGTGGAAATGTTGGTTCAACCGTAGCATTAAGCGTTGCTCAAAGAGACTTCGCCAAAGAAGTGATCGCCGTTGATCTTGAACGCAAAGAAGACGATAAAACATTTTACCCCTCAAAGGGAAGAGCTTTAGATCAGTGGGAAGCATCACCGATTCATTTGTTCGATACAAGAGTTAAAGGAACTACTGATTATGCAGATACTGCAAATTCAGATGTTTGTGTGATTACAGCCGGTGTTCCGAGAAGACCGGGAATGAGTCGTGACGATCTTTTAGAGATCAACGCAAATATTGTTAGAAGCGTAACTGAGCAATTGGTAAAGCACTCTCCTGATACGATCATTATCGTTGTTTCTAATCCTTTAGATGTAATGGTTCAAGTTGCTAAAGATGCTTCCGGACTTCCATACGAGAAAGTAATGGGAATGGCTGGGATCTTAGACACTGCTCGCTACCGTGCATTCATCGCTGAAGAATTAGACGTTTCTCCAAAAGATATTCAGGCTTTATTAATGGGTGGACACGGTGATACTATGGTTCCGCTTCCAAGGTTTACTACACTTGCCGGAATGCCAATTACACACTTCATTTCTGATGAAAGACTGGAAGAAATTGTAAACCGTGCTAAAAAAGGCGGTGGAGAGATTGTTGGTTTGATGGGAACATCAGCTTGGTATGCTCCAGGTGCTGCTGCTGCTCAAATGGTGGAAGCAATACTTCTTGACCAAAACAGAATTTTCCCGGTTTGTGCTCACATTGATGGACAGTACGGTGTAGATGATCTTTACATTGGTGTACCGGTTAAATTAGGCAAAGGCGGAATCAAAGAAGTAATTGAGGTTGAATTAACCAAAGAAGAAACCGATCTTATGCATCAGTCGGCTGATGCTGTGCGTGGCACACTCAACGACTTTAAAAAACTAATGAATAAGTAAACTAACGAGGACTAAGGTCTTCACTACTTGCATTTATAAAGCCCTTCGAATTTCGGAGGGCTTTTTTT
>Ga0207884_1000129_pt1 | contig 79180 bp, 66 predicted proteins | sample MalvirmetaMSP144_FD_184236 | JGI IMG/M metagenome (GOLD analysis project Ga0207884, IMG submission 184236) | Marine viral communities from the Deep Pacific Ocean - MSP-144 (SPAdes) | ecosystem: Environmental > Aquatic > Marine > Oceanic | place: Pacific Ocean | collected 2011-07-08 | reverse complement strand
AAAACATCTCCGAAAAAGCCCTCTAAAGAATATTATTCAGCGTTAACAATTTTGCATCTCAGTATAGTTGTTGGGCTTGCTGATGATGTATTTAAAATTGAGGAAAAAAGATTTTTAGAGAATTATATAGAAGACATTTTTAACCTCTCAATAGAAGAAAAAAAGCGCATACATGGTTATCTATTATGGCTAGAACAAAGTAAGCCTTCAACAAGAGGGGTCAAATCAAAAATTGATGGACTTTCTTTAGCAGAAAGAGAAAAACTTCTTCTGTATTTAGTAAAACTTTCTAATGCTGATGGATACATCCACCCAAAGGAGGTGGAAATCCTTCAAAAAATTGCAGGAATTTTAGAAATTGATAGCCAACTTATCTTTAGTTTAATTCATTCGGTTCAGGCTAATAATGACGATCCTGTACTAGTTAAGAATAAAGACAAAGAGTCGGGGTTTAGTGTACCGAAAGAAAAGGGAAGTAATCAGTTAAACAAAGAAGCAATAAATAAAACTCTTAAAGAAACTGAAGAAATCCAGAATATATTGGGTGAAATTTTTAGTGATAAAGAAGATGAAATTCAAAATTCAGAAGTAGTCACCCGAGAAGATATTGTGATTAGTACTCCAATATTTACATTAGATGATTATCATTCCAAGTTGCTACATAAATTATTGGAAAAGGAAGAATGGGAAAGATATGAATATGAAGAGCTTTGTGCTGAATTAAACCTATTTCCAGAAGGTGCTTTGGAAATAATTAATGAATCATCTTTTGAAGCATTTGATGATGAGTTACTTATTGATAATGGGGTAATAACGATTAATAGAGAACTAATGGATTTCAATAATGGCTGATAAAAGAATTAGGATAAAAGAAAAAGAGGCAATTCTACAATCATTAAGAGCTGGAGTTGTACCAAGTATAGGTCTTCAGAATATACAAGTTGGTAGAAATGAAGAAATAAAAGCATTAATAAGTGATATTGAAAAGATAAAAGATGGCGGATCTGCGATTAGATTTATTATTGGTGAGTATGGATCTGGGAAGACATTTTTCTTACACCTTATAAGATCAATAAGTCATCAGAAAAACCTAGTTACTATCCATGCGGACTTGGCTCCCGATAGAAGAATCCATGCTTCAGCAGGCCAAGCCAGAAATCTATACGCTGAGCTTATGAAAAATATGGCTACAAGATCTAAAGCTGAAGGAGGAGCTTTACCAAATCTTGTCGAGAAATTTATTAGTAAAGCAATGGATGAATCTCGGAAAAGTGAAAAAAAAGTAGATAGTATTATTCATGAAAAATTAGGTGAAGTTAAAGAAATGGTTGGAGGCTATGACTTTGCGGAAGTTATCAATGCTTATTGGGAGGGACATAATAATGGAAACGAAGAATTAAAAAGTGATGCCATTAGATGGTTGAGAGGTGAGTTTTCTACTAAAACAGATGCTAGAAATGCTTTAGGAGTTCGCACGATTGTGGATGATAGCAATGTATATGACCAGTTAAAATTGCTCGCTTTATTTGTAAAAATTGCAGGATACGACGGTTTAATAATCGGGCTAGATGAGATGGTAAACTTATATAAACTCAATAGTGGTGTAGCAAGAAGAAATAACTATGAACAAATTCTTCGAATTTTAAACGATTGTCTACAGGGTAATGTATCAGGATTCGGATTTATACTTAATGGTACCCCAGACTTTATGATGGATACTCGAAAAGGATTATATAGTTATGATGCGTTACAAACGAGACTAGCCGAGAACAGATTTGCGGCCATGGCTGGAGTACGGGATTTAAGTGGTCCCATTATCAGGCTAAATAATCTTCAACCAGAGGATATCTATATTCTTCTAAAAAATATTCGGGAAGTATTTGCGGAAGGTAACCCAGATAAATATTTGATTTCGGATGAAGGACTTGAATTATTTATGGTGCATTGTAAAAAACAAATTGGGGAAGCATATTTTCAAACACCAAGAAACACAATCCGAAGCTTTGTAGATCTTTTATCTGTTCTAGAACAGAATCCACAAGTAGATTGGAAACCTCTATTAGGTTCAATAGAGATTGAAGTAGACAAAGGACAAAAATTGAGTGATTTGGAAGATGTGCTAGATGAAGATGACGAGTTATCTGACTTCAGTCTATAAGAATGCCAGATCAAGCAGAAAATAATTCCAACTCATTCGATTTACTCGATAGATCAGTTCAGCATTGGATATGGAACGAGAAGTGGGATCAGCTTAGAGATATACAAGAAGAAACCATACCTATAATTCTTTCAGAGAAACATGATTTAATAGTGGCATCAGCAACAGCCAGTGGCAAGACAGAAGCTGCATTCCTACCTATTCTTTCAAATTGCATTAAACAAACGTCTAAAGGCGTATACGCTATCTATATAGCACCGTTGAAAGCTCTCATAACCGATCAAACATCCAGGCTAGAACGAATAACTAAGTATACTGATGTGAAAATTACACCTTGGCATGGTGATGTGAGTCAAAACAAGAAATCAAGCCTGATTAAAAATCCAAATGGGATCTTACTAATTACTCCAGAGTCTTTAGAATCCATATTCATGAATCATGGAACCAAGCTCAAGTATCTATTCAACAATCTGTCTTATATAATCATTGATGAGATGCATTCATTCATTGGTGTAGAAAGAGGGAAACAACTAAGCTCTCTTTTAGATAGACTTGAAATTGCATTAGCAAAAAGAACAATAAGAATTGGACTAAGTGCGACTCTAGGTGACAAATCTTTAGCCAAACAGTTTCTTAGAAAAAACTATGATGTTCAAAATATTAAATATGTTGAATCCAAAGCATTTAATAGCAGTTTAAAATTACATTTGAAGGGGTATATCAGTAAAAAACCTGATCTGAATTCAGGATCTCCAGAGTTACCACCGTCTTTTCGAATTACAGAACATTTGTTTCGAAATTTAAGAGGAACAAACAATTTAATATTCGCCAATTCAAGAAGTAATGTTGAGTTGTATGCGGATTTGTTAAGACAAAAGTGTGAAGAGGAAAAGGTTCCTCTGGAATTTTACCCTCATCATGGGAATTTATCTAAAAGCATTAGAGAGCATGTTGAAAATGAGCTAAAGAGTAAGTCAAAACCATCATCAGCCGTTTGTACAACTACTCTTGAGATGGGAATTGATATAGGAACAGTAAAAAGTATAGCACAGATTGGTTGTCCGCCAAGCGTAGCAAGCATGAGGCAGCGGTTAGGAAGGTCAGGGAGGCGTGGTGAGGCTTCTATTTTGAGGATGTATCAGACCGAAACTGAAATTGATAAACAGACATCTATTCAGGATAAGTTAAGAGTAGGACTGGTTCAATCGATTGCAATGATAGAATTAATGTTAGAAAAATGGGTTGAACCGCCTCAAATTAGCCGTTTACATTTATCTACTTTTATTCATCAGATTTTGTCAATTATTTCTCAGTATGGAGGAATTCGCGCTAATGAGCTATGGCATATTTTGATAGAGAAAGGATCATTTCAAGGTGTTAGCAAAGAAGATTTTAAAGAGCTTCTCATAAAGTTAGGCAAGGATGAAATAATTACTCAACAAAGTGATCGAACACTGACTTTAGGTATTAAAGGAGAAAGCATAGTAGCTCATTATTCATTTTACGCTGTTTTCAAAACTCCAGAAGAATATACAATAATTGCAAACGGCAAGAACTTAGGTTCTTTGCCTGTTGAATTTCCCTTAATTGAAAAGACGCTCATTATTTTTGGAGGGAAAAGATGGTCTATTAAAGCCATTAATGAAGAAAGTAAAATAATTGAGTTAATTCGTTCTAAAGGAGGAAAACCTCCTGTTTTTAATGGAGGCGGTCTAGAGATTGATGATAAGATTCGAGAAAAAATGCTATCGGTCTACCTTAGGAGTGATATCCCAATCTACTTAGACCATGTTGCTAAAAACCTTCTTCTTGAAGGGAGGAAGTACTTTGGCTTCTACCAACTAAGTACTAAAAAAATATTAGTAGAGGAAGGTGCCATATTTATTTTTCCATGGAAAGGTTCGGTTGTTATTAATACAATTCAACTATTATTAATTATGCATGGACTAAAAGCTGTAAATGAAGGAATAGCGGTTAGTGTAGATGGTATTAGTAAAGAAGGATTATTAAATGTATTACAAAAAGCAGCCAATACAAGTACTGAAGAATTTTTTGATTTTTTAGATAATGTGAAAAATAAAGAGATAGAGAAATACGACCATTTGCTTACAGACAGGTTGTTAACTTTTAGTTATCAGTCGAGATCTGTAAATCTTGAGAATACTATAAAGTATTTAAAACTTTTGTTGACTAGTTAGGTAAATACCCTCCCAACCTGCTCACTAATATCCATATTCAGTAAATCAGCATACCGCTGAGTTGTTTTAACATCAGCATGGCGTAGCCAGCGTTGCACAGTATAAATAGGCACTCCGGCGCGGAGTAATTCTATACAGCAAGTGTGTCGTAGGCTGTGAATATTCAGGTAGGTTTTATTGGGTAATGCTTTTTTTAAATATCGATTGAAGAGTCTGTTGGTATGTCTTCTACAAGAGTGACCAAACAACCGATCATCCTCAGAGCTACATTCAGCGAGTTTACTTCGAGTTATCTCTTTCAATGGCTCTACACTTTGAATAGGCAGCACCTGCTTCTTTTTACTCTTAGTGACGAAGTGGGCATTTCCAATAGTAATCTCCCAGGTATCAGTATTTATATCATTTGCTCTGAGGTTCAGTGTTTCAGATAGCCTCATACCAGATAAACGTTGCCAATGAATAAAATCAATCAGCCATAAAGCATTCGTTTCCTTTTTCTGAAAACCTTTTTGCAGATCTTTGGCCACTTTGCCACTGATATAGCTTGTCAGCTTTTCAATGTCTTCTTTTGTAAAGTAGTTGATGGATTCTTCCTGTTCACCCCCATCATTATTCACATGCAGTTTCTTTGAATTCAGCTTAGTCAGATTATTCTCATGTAGCCAGATCAGAAAGGTCTTAAGTTTCTTTTTGTGGGATCGTTTGGTTTCGTACTTAATGTCACTCCTATTAAGAAAAGTGTTGAAGTGATCCTCTGTAATTCCACCGACCGGAAGCTCATTACTAATCCTCCGTACAAAATCTTCCAGCACATACTTAGCATTCTTTGCGGTGTTTGGCCGCCAGTCTTTCTTTGATTTTACCTTGATATAATGATCCAAGGCTTCTTTGATAGTAGAATCTTTACTTACTTCTTCTCCTTCTATTGAAATCGTGTCATCCAGCCAAGGATCAAAAGCCCCGATAGCAAATTCATCTTCTAGCTTTCGCTTTAGTTTTAGTGCTGTGTTCTTTGTGCGGGTCTTTAATGCAATTCGTTTTCTTATTGGTCTTCTTTTCGTGTTGTAGAACTGAAGATAGTAGAGTCCATGTTGCTTAATAAGTGAAGCCATTTCGATAGCAGTTTTATAGCAGTCACTACCATTTTGTGCCCGAGAAAAGAAAAAATAAGATTGAACACCGTCGTCAAAGCCCGTATTATTGCCTTTCAACAATTCGGGGCGTGGCGTAGTCCGGTAGCGCACTCGGCTGGGGGCCGAGGGGTCGCAGGTTCAAATCCTGTCGCCCCGACAATTAATTAAACTATTCTCAAGTTTTCCTGTTAATAAAGCAATTATAGGCGTATGTTTATCGCCTTAAATTAATCTACAATAGAGAAGCTTCATTAAGGGTATTAATGTCTGAAATTATTTCATTTCTTCAAGAGCTGGTTAAAAATGAGATCGTTCAATACGTAATAATAGTTCTATATACCATTGGTCCTATTCTGATCACAGTGTATAGCATTGGTCAATTTCATCTTCTTTATATCTTTCTTAAAAATAGAAAAAGCTATTCAATTGAAGCCCCGAAATACAAAGATGGAGAATGGCCTTACGTTACGGTTCAGATTCCTATGTTTAATGAAATGTATGTTGCAGAACATGTAATTGATGCCTGTGCCAAATTAGATTATCCGGCAGATAAACTCGAAATACAGGTACTCGATGATTCCACGGATGAAACTTTACAAATAGCTGAAAACAGAGCTGAACATTGGCAAGAGAAAGGAGTAGATGTTGTAGTTATACATCGGGAAAACAGACAAGGCTTTAAGGCAGGAGCATTACACGAAGGTACTCAAATTGCAAAAGGTGAGTTTATTGCAATATTCGATGCCGATTTCAGACCAAATTCTGATTTCTTGTACAAAACAGTCGGCTATTTCCAGGATGAAAAAGTGGGGGTTGTACAAACCAGATGGGGGCATTTAAACAGAGATCATAACTTTTTAACGCGTGTTCAATCTCTTCTTCATGATGCTTTTTTCATGGTTGAACAACAAGCCCGATCCGTTGCAGGATATTTTCTAAGATTTAATGGTAGTGGAGGACTATGGCGAAAAAAAACTATTTCAGATGCAGGTGACTGGTCCGGTGAAACTCTTTCTGAAGATTATGACCTGTGCTTAAGAGCCCAATTAAAAGGATGGGAAATAATATATGATAACGAGATCGAGGCGCCAGCTGAACTCCCGGTTAATATGATTGATTTTAAGATTCAGCAGTACAGATGGACAAAAGGTCGTGGACAGGTAATAAAAAAGCATCTTGGGAATCTAGTTAAGGCAAAACTCCCTTTACTATTAAAAATACATGCTGTTTTTGATCTGTTGAATGTTTTTATACATGTTGGAATCCTTTTAATCGCATTGTTTAGCGTTCCATTAATCTTTTTACTAAGGGTTAATCCTGATTTGAGTACTTTTTTCATGTACCAATCCCTTGCCCTTATTAATATTGTAATCGCTCCTTGGTTTGCCTGGATAGTTTTTGATAAGTATGCCAGTAATGTTATAGAGAAGCTAATTGAGATGAGAAAGACCTTTCTTCCGTTCTTGGTAATTTTAGTAGCATTCCCCTTATTTATGGTTGTATCTTTGATTGATGGCTTTTTTAGCAAAAAATCCTTTTTTCACAGAACTTCAAAGTACAATGCCAAAGAGGGAGATCTCTCCTGGAGGAATAAAATTTATTCCCCTAGCGAAATACCTTTAACATCCTGGTTTGAAGGTGTCCTGGCTATATATTTTTTATTAGCCCTTTTTGTCGATTTTAGAATCTTAAGCATCGCGTTTATTCCATTCCATACTTTATTGACACTAGGATTTGGTTCGTTATTTATGCAATCTGTAAGAAAAGCTTAACTTTATGTCTTTATCTGACATTTTTTATTTCTGGGAACAAGTATTAATTGATACTTCTGAAGCGGGTTGGGTCGTATGGGTTTTTTGGGGCGTTTTTTTGGTCTCACCTATACTCTTAAGCTTCTTGACTTTTGGCTTTCTTCTTAACAAAAAAACTAAAAAAGTTAAATCTCCTTCATTAAAAATTACGGTTCTTGTAAGTGCCCGAAATGAAGAACAAGATTTCCCATCGTGTATAAAGTCGCTTATCGATCTTGATTACCCAAAAGAATTGTTGCAAATAATTCTGGTAAATGACCGATCTGAAGATTCTACTAAAGATATTATTAACAGGTTTGCCTCCGAAAACGATCATGTTCTTGCTTTACATACTGAAGACATGCCTGATACTCATCTAGAAGCAAAAGCAAGAGGGATAGCATGGGGAATGAAGCATGCTTCGGGCGATTGGGTCTTTATTACTGATGCTGATGGTGAGGTAAACTCTAATTGGCTATCCCACAGCTTGAGTGTAATCGATGAAAATACGGGAATGATAGGCGGGGCAATTGTTGTAGAGCCTAAAGGATTTCAAGGAAAACTGGAGCGTATGACCTGGGCATTTGTTCAAATGTTTAACCTCGGGATGTCTGGTTGGGGCGTACCTTTTGCTTGCGTTGGACCAAATATGGCAATTAGAAGAGATATTTATGAAAATGCCGGTGGGCTTGAAAATGCAGAGTTCTGTATTGCCGAGGATTTAGCGCTGCTTAAAATGGTAGAAAATGCAACCGCAAAAATTATAACACCCGCTAGCTCCGAAACCACCATTTCCATAAAGCAGGTACCTAGTTTTAAACACTATCTAAGTCAATTAAGAAGATGGTTCCGTGGAGGAGTTGACAATGGCTTAGATTACAAGTTTATCCTTTATTCATCTTTTTGGTTCGGCTTTTATGTTTTCACTTTTCCCTTTTACGGATGGATTTTTTCGTTTAATGTATACGTTATATTATTGTTGCTACAAATAATAAGCGACATTTTATTATTATCTACTCAAAAGTATAAGCTTGGCTTAAGGTCACATGTAAAGTATTTTCTATACCTTAAATTAGCTCAGATAATTGCTTTTACATACATACCTCTTTCATTTCTTTTTACTCGTAAAATCCATTGGATGGGTGATGGATACAGCGTTGATTACGAATAGATATTAAAAAGAAAATCCTGACCCGACATACACTCCTGCGCCTTCTTTTGAAAACCCCATCTCGTATTTCAAAATAAAATCTCGATTAAAGACGGACATAAACCCACCAAAGCCAATTGTAGAAGCCCTTTGATAATCTTTAAAAGATGAATCATACACAATTCCATTGTCTGTAAATACACTAACTCCAACCTGTGATTTCAGCCAAGGGAGTTTAAATAGCCAGGTACGTATTTCTGTATTACTCTGAAACACACCTTTCCCCACAAACCTTCGGTATATATATCCTCTTATTGAGCCACTACCACCCAAAGAAGGGGCAAACCAATACGGAATGTCCCCAATGGTTTGATTCAAAAGAAACCGTTGCGCTATAACGACCTCAGGAAGGGTTTCAACCTTTGTTACCTCTTTAAAAACTCTGAATTCACTGTAAACCTGCCCGATTACAGAATTACTTAGTACCGGAACAGAGGCTTTAAAACTAATCGCGAATAAGTTTCCATTTTTTGATCGAAACTCATTGTCTCTATTCTCTTTTAAATATCCCAGCTCAAAAAAAGTATAGGTCGAGCCATCCCATCCCTTAGGACGGCTTGTGGCCATAAAGCTGTTTGCTTCAAGATCAAAAGGCTTTTCGTGAACAACCCGTAGACTTACTTTTACATCAGTTCGGTTTATACCTGAAATTGCCGAAATTGGGACTCTTGTACTAACCCCAATATTTAATAAAAAACTATTAAACTGATAAAAAGAAGTCGTATCGAAACGCTCTTTAGAAAAGCCTCCATTTACGGTATAGCCCGGAAAATAATTACCATAGTTCTGCGAAACTAAAAAATCGATTGCAGATCTTTTATCTGTACCAAAGGTTTGTACTTCGTCGTGATACAAAGAAAGCGTATATGCTCCAATTCCACTATAGTTAAACCAGTATTTCCCAAAACTCTGAAAAGGAAGAACCTCTTTGTTGTACACAAAACGTTGAAGTTCTAAATATATATTTATTCCATTATCAGAATTGTATGAAAACCCAGGTAAGAAACCATACTTTACGCTATCTGTTTTTTGGCATAAAGCCGAAACTGAACACAAAAAGGTTATTATAAAAATTAAAAAAACTTTGATCTTATACGACAATACTATATGCGAATAAATGGAACTTTGCTTAGCTTAAGCTAATGATATTTTTGAATCTTTTTTTATATATAAGTTTACTTTTTATACCCCCTGAACAGATTAACCCTCTTCCTGTTTCTTCTTGTAAGGAGTATATGGATGCTGCAAAAAAAGCAAGAGCAGATAAGAATCGCCTTCTTGAAATTTCCATATTGGAAGAAGGGATAGTAAATCAATGTGCTGATAGTAGCATTGCCTATAGTCAACTTTCATTGTGTTATTTGGAATTAGCTGATCAATCCTATTCCGACCGAAATGAAAATAATGAAAATAACAGGTTAGAAAATTTTACCGCAGCATTAGATTTTGCCAACCAAGCTATTCAAATTGATCCTGAGAATGTTTACGGATATGAAAGAAAGTCTATGGCTTTTGCCGGGCTTGTTGATGTTCAGGGATTAAAACAAAAAGTTCAGTTGGCTGATAGTGTGAGAATTAATGCGGAAATAGCACTTGAACTAGATCCGAAAAATGATCGTGCACTCCATATTTTAGGTAGATGGCATTACGAAGTTTCTCAATTTGGAGGATTTATGAGGTTTCTTGCTCGGTTATTTTTTGGAACTGCTCCTAAAGCATCGTACGAACAGGCATTGCATTATTTTACAAAATCAGCTGAGCTCCAGGATTACCCAGTGCACCATTACTGGATTGGTATAACTCATTTAAAACTGAATAATGATACATCTGCTAAGAATCATTTCGAATATTTACTGTCTTTAGAAAGCCAGCATCACAATGATCAGTTTTTCAAAGATCAGGCAAAACAGAAACTGGAAGTTTTGAACTAGATTCATCAGGTATAATGTAAAAAGTGAAACTAAATACGCGTTTAAGTAAATATATATACCCAAAGCTAAAGTTTGTTGCCGGCTCTATAATTTCTACAGGTGTAGATTATTCTGTATTCTTCCTTTTACTGAGCACATCCTATACTTTACCTGTAGCTCTTATACAACTAATAGCACAAAGTTTTGGGATGCTTTCAAACTTTCTCATCCAGAGAAATTTCATCTTTGCAAAACACAGGACTATTACCGCTTCTTTAATTTGGTCCGTTAGTTTTTCAATTATAGCACTAACTTTATCAAGTATTCTGATTCACTATTTGTATATAATCACATTTTTCAATGAAAACCCATTGATTATGAAAATTGGAGTCTCTGTTATTTTCTTTTTCTTCAATTTTTACACTAAACAATTTGCCTTCGAAAAAAAAATAAAATGGTAGATACCTCAGTCTTTAAGTCCTTCTCAATCGAAAGAATATTTTGGCTCCTGATAGCAGGATTATCAATTTATGTATGTTATGCTGCGTTCTCTATGCGTATATTTTATCCTGACGGGACTATTTATTTTGTACATATACTGGAAAATGTAAAGTCTGTACACTGGCATTGGGACAGGCAATTTGCATACTATGTACAACATTTTCCATTAATAACAGCTATCAAATCAGGGATTATCGATATACCCACTTTAGCTCGTATTCATACAGGATGGTATTTCAGTTTTGGTCTTCTATCTTTGTTAGCTTGTTTTTATAGCCTGCCAAAAGACAAAAAAGTATTTATCATTTTTCCCTTGTTATGGATGTTTGGGATTTATATGCAAACTGAATTTTTTCCGATAACTCCCGGGCGATTATTAACCGCGATTTATTGGGTTGTTGTTATTCAACTACTGTTCCGATCTTCTTGGAAAAGTTGGATTCTAATTATTTTAATAAGCTGGTGCACACTCAGGATATATCAAGGAATGATGATCTTAGGTCCTGTTCTGGCTTTTCTTTGTTTTTGGAGGTTTACTAAGTTTGATAACAGAAAGAGTTTTCTAGCCTGGGCATATATCTTATTAGGATTATATTTCCTTACAGGAGCTTTTCTGTCATTTCTTTCAGTGCTTGATCCTCAGGACAAAACAAGTTTTATAACATTTATTTTAGGCCTCTTTCTTTTTGTGGATGAAGAAGGCTATCCATCTTTTCCATTACTATTTGGTTTAATAGGTACATCTGTTTTATTGTATAGAATATTTAAGCCTCGCACCGGGAAAACTTCGGTTTTTGGAAAAGTATCTTTAACTACATTAACATTCCTTGGCGTATTATCAGTAGCAAGTCCAATTTTGTGGGCAGAAGCTATGGCACCTGAGACACATCAACAAGTAAGATCAATAAACATCTATCTTTCTGTTTTGTTAGTAATTCCTCTTTTTTTTATTGTAACCAATAGAATTAAATTATCTGAAAACTGGAAAAACACTGCAAAAACATTCGTTTTTATTTTGGGATTAGTTCAGGTTTTCTGGGGAGTTATGGCAACATCAAAATGGAATGGGTACATTAATTTATTTCAAGATACGATTGCTAATAGCCCTAATGGATTAGTTTTAGCTCAGAATACTGACTTATTAGATTTGAACAATCAGTATGGAATCTCAAATGGATTTCACAATGATTGGGATACTCCTTTAATGAGTATATTATTTGCTCCTGATCGCTCTGACATTAAAACCATAATTGCTCATTCTTATAACAATATTTACCATCCTGTAAACCCAAAAGACCTCTCCCAATTCCCTGATCTAAGTAAATATGGAGTCAATTATGAAAGCTATATAGAAGCTCTAAGTAAACAGGATTCTGTCTTTATCCCGGATAGACCAATACCTGAATTTCTTCAATGGATTGAAACAAATACCACCGGTATCAATGATTACTTTGAAGAGACTTAAAACCCAACGGTAAAGTCTGCCCAAAAAATAGCACGATCATTTAGTTGATCCCCATTTATCATTTTTCTTACATCAAAGTTTAGCTTAAGAATGTATCCTCTTTTTGGCTCAAAACTTCCTTTTATTAAATATCTGTGCCATTCGTGTAAATCTCCATCCAAAAAGAGGTTTGATCGATCTATAGGAAGATCTCTTCCATCATTAGGTGATGCACCCGCTAAAAATATTCTATTTCCATCTGAATCGAATTCATCTAACCCTTTTCTGTTGTAGGAATAACTCATCGATAAATAGGATCTTCCTGCCCCCCAAACTTTTATTCCAACTTCAGACCGATCTGCATTAGGGCCTATTTGGCTACCCAGGCCTATGCCTTTATCCGTATGTGCATTTAAGTCTCTGGGATGAGAATACATAAAAGGATCAAGCCTTGTATATTCCGACCAAAATTGAATTCCCCTATTAGTAGCAACACTCAAACCATACCTTCTTGCAAATCTACTGGTCTTAGGAAATTCTTTCTTTTTGAAAATATCATTTCTATGTCCCAGATCATCAATAAGCAATTCTGTATAAGCTTCAACAAAGTTAAAAGGCCGAATAATTAAATAAGCACCCGCCCATCCGTTGTCTTGATCCTGAAGTTCCCATTCTGCGAATGCGTATCTGTTAACAGGGTTTAGATATGCTATCTCTGCACCACGATTTGAATAGTTTATCATTTCATATGCTGCAAATGTAATTCTCTTAGATGGCTGTATAATGATTTTATGGTGGGCAACCCATCTGCGTGGAGAATTGCGGGTACTTATTGTAGAATCACCTGGAAGCACCGAATTAATTGCAGGCCAACTAAGCGTACCATGTGTGAAAGAATATCTGATTTTCTTTTTTCCTACTTTGAATTTTAACCAATCAAAAGGTATAGATGATCTTGAGAAAGCAAGGTTTTCAGTTTGACCAACCCCTTCTTTTAAATTTCCCCGCCCAATAGAAGCTTCAAATATTGAATACCCAGCCGTGACATACGCTTCGTAGTGATAATTATTAGTCTGTCTTTGAGAAGGGGTTAGAGACTTCCAGTTATAACTGTAAAACCCATCATACTCAAAAATACGTTGGTCACCAACCGGGACCGCCCGAATATACTCAATGTGATAGCCAACAGAATTTCGATAGGCGCCATATGTTCGCCAATGCTGGTTTAATATATATGGAGCCTTTCTCATTTCATCATCATCGTTAACAAGCATTGTTCGCCTTCCAAACCCATGATCTAAAATTAAAAACGAGGAACTGTCTTTATATGAATAAATATGTTTTTCATTGTCACTCCAGATCCAATCTTTAAAACGATCAAAACTCAATCTTGAATTATTTGTTATTAAAGAGTGAGTTGAATTTTCTTCCAAATGATCAGGATTAAACTCTCTAAAGAAACTTTTTAATGTCCGTGCTTCTTTTCCTGTTTGATAATCCGGATTTTGATTAAGGTCTTCAAGAAATGCCAAGATATCTTTTCTGTTTAACGGCAGAGATTCATAATCGTAATGTGGCAAATCTCCTTTCACTCTTTGCATATAAAGCCACTCATATACAGGATGGTACGATGGAACAAGTGAAGCTTGTCCAAAAGCTTGGAAGCTAACTAAACTTAAAAATAATACAATGGAATAACACTTAAATAACTTGGGCATAGAACTCTGGAATTTAGAACAAACTACGAATCTTATTCTAATTTATTCCCAGTAAAAATGAGGAACATTTTAATACTATTTCTATATAAATGGAAAAGACCCTGCTATGTATGTTTTAGATTACCATCAACAAGTCAAAAGAATCAATCAAATGATTCCCCTTCGAAAAAATGACAAAACCTTCGAAGTGTATTATCATGATCCACAATCCGGTGAATTGTGGAAAAGCTTTTTCCCTTACGGAAAAAAAATGGCTAACAGTCCTAAGTTGTTACGTCCCGAGCCGCTGCCGAATGGAATGGAGCATCAGCTTGAGCTTTGTTTGAATAGCGGAAATCTTGCTGATGCTGAAGGTTTGGGAATTGAATACTCACTAAACCCTGAAAAATGGGATGCCTTACTCACCTTACTGGATCGTAACAGAAAAAAATATACAAGAGCAGGATTCTTTGCTTTCTTAAACAAACTCGGTGTAAAAGATCCGGGTAAAGCATTTGAAGCGCTACAGTTTGATTTTAACAAAACTCCCATCTCCAAAAATGAACTAAATACATTAAAGAAGAGAGCCCGAAAACTTTGGTTTAAGAAGTTAATTGGAATTTAAGCGTATTTAAAAGCCGTTTTAAGGTTAGAGAAAATTAATATTAAAATTTCTTAATATTTGTCGATAAGTGATATAACAATCACTGTCGAATGAAAAAAACCTTTTTTTTACTACCTTTATTGATACTCTTTTCTGTTGGTCTTTGCGCTCAGGTTACTTCTACAATGACGGTTTCGGCACAAGTAATTAGCGGAGTTAAGACCGAAAAAATTTCGAACCTTTATTTAACCAATCATTCTTCTTCTGCTCATAATGGTGAAATTATTATTTCAACCTCTCCTCTTTCTGATGTATTTATTTTTGTAGAAGAAAACTCAGTACTGACAAATTCCAGCGGGGATACTTTTCAAATCGAAACAGACAGTCTTATTTCTTCTGACAGCCACACCGGAATAAGCGCAGTTTCCATAAGTGGGACACTACCTTCAAATAAAAACCTAACCGGCCAATATTCCGGCACTATTACCACTACTATTGTTTATTTGTAGAATTTACCTAATTGTACCCCAAGCCCTTTCTGGTTGATTTCAGGAGGGCTTTTTTTATTAATAAATAACCATGAGTTTTAGTAACTTCGCAAAGCTAAACAGGCATAAATAATATTCAACCAGACTTTTTGATATGATCCCAGAGGAATTACAAGACATTATTGATGAAGCAGATTTAAAAATGGATGAAGCTTTTTCATTTTTGAAAAAAGAGTTCTCTCATATTCGCGCAGGTAAAGCTAACCCTGCTTTAGTTGAGGGCGTGAAAGTAGAGTACTACGGATCACAAACACCTCTTCAGCAATTGGCAAATATCACAGTTCCGGAACCAAGAATGCTTATGGTTTCACCTTACGATAAATCCACTCTTCAGGATATTGAAAAAGCTATTATGGCTGCCGGTTTAGGATTGAACCCAATGAATGACGGTGATTTTATCAGAATACCTTTACCAATACTTACAGAAGAAAGAAGAACTGAGTTGGTGAAGGTTGCACGTGAAAAGGCAGAGCAGGCAAGGATCAGTATCCGAAATACCCGAAGAGACGCTAACGATGAAGTTAAAAAGGCTGTTGAAGCAGATTCTTTACCGGAAGATTCTAAGTTTGAAGCCGAAGATGAGGTGCAGAAAATTACAGACAGCAACATCAAAAAAGTAGATGATTATCTTTCTCAAAAAGAAAGTGAAATCATGACTGTATAATCAACTACAAGACACAAATTTCAAATAATAAACAACAAACAATGTTCAAAATTACAATTATAGAATTGTATCTTGAAATTTGAGTTTTGTGATTTTGATCTAAATGTATATATCCGAATTAAACTTACAGGGATTTAAAAGCTTTGCTCACAAAACAAAAGTGGGTTTTGACAGCGGGATTACATCTATTGTAGGTCCTAATGGTTGTGGAAAATCCAATATCGTTGATGCTTTAAGATGGGTGCTTGGTGAGCAACGTCCTTCGCTGCTCCGTTCTTCCGCAATGAGCAACGTTATTTTTAATGGCACAGCTAAAAAGAAAGCTCTGGGAATGGCTGAAGTTTCCCTGACTTTTGTTAATGACAAAGGTATTCTTCCCATTGAATACAGCGAAGTAACTATTACTCGGCGCCTGTATCGCTCAGGAGATAGTGAATATTTGATCAACAACACTTCCTGCCGCTTAAAAGATATCATGGAGCTTTTCATGGATACAGGAATGGGCTCTGATGCTTATTCTGTGATCGAGCTTAAAATGGTAGAAGAAATTCTGAATGATAAGAACAACGATAGGCGTCGCTTGTTTGAAGAAGCTGCCGGAGTTACCCGCTATAAAGATCAGCGAAAGCGAACACTCAGAAAACTTGATGAAACCAGAAAAGATCTTCAGCGGGTAGATGACCTTCTGATCGAGCTTCGGAAAAAAGCGCGTTCGCTGGAAATTCAAGCTGAAAAAGCTGAGAAAGCCAAGAAGTACAAGGTGGAACTCGAGTCTCTTGATAAAGGGTATACGCTTCACGAGTTCAATAAAATAAAAGAGGAGCTCGAGCCGCTTCAGGAACGCATCAATAACGCTGAAAAAGAAAAGAAAGAAATTACGGCAGCAGCTGAAGAGTTTGAGACCTCTGACGAAAAAGCTCGTTCTAATCTTCAGGAAAAAGAAAAGCAGCAAGCAGAAGCTCAACGGCGTGTAAGCCAGCTACATAATGCTATCAGAGAAGCGGATACCTCTCTTAGAATCACCAAAGAAAAAATTCAGAACGAAGAAAAGGTGATCAAAGAATATTCTAAAGATATTGAGCAGGGTGAAATTGATCTGAAAGAGTTGATGGACTTGCTTTCAAACAGCAGAAGTAAGCTGGAATCTTTTGATGACGATCTGGAAAAATCTTCCAATACACTGGAAGAATCAAAGAAACAATATTCCCAAATACAGCAGCAATATAACCGTGAGCGACACGAGTTGTACGAAATTGAAGTTCAGCTGAGTGAAGCCAACAACGAATTAAATCAACTTCAGACAAAACGAATAAAGATCGAATCCCGCCTGGAAAATACCGAAGGTGATCTGGAGCGAATCGATGATGAGATCGTAGATCTTAATGATGAAGTTGACAACCTGAACGGCGAACAGAAACTGATAGAAGGCAAGCTCGATTCCCTAACGGAAGAACGTGACGAGCTTGAAGTAGAATTGGAAAGCGCCCGTGAGAAAAGAGAAAGTTTTGCTGAAAAACAGAATGAGATCAAAGATGAACTAAGGACTCTGCAAAGCAAAAACGCTTCTCTGGAATCTGAGATCAATCTGATGAATGAACTCGCGAATTCAAATGAAGCTTTCCCAAGCAGCGTAAAGTACCTGATTGATAAACACCGGTTTGAGTTCAAAGAACTGACCACTGTTTCTGAAATTTTTGATACAGATGAAAAGCACGCCGTTGCTCTGGAAGCAGCGCTGGGCGATGCTCTGAATTATGTTGTGATCAAAACTCTTGATGAGGCACAGCGAGCTGCTAAAATTCTGAAAGAGAATAAAAAAGGCCGTGCCACTTTTATTCCGCTGGATCAGCTGGCTGCTACTTATGAAGTTCAGGACGGTAGCCTTTTCGATCAAGTGAAGTCAAAAAGAGAGTATTCCGCACTTAAACAGTTATTACTTGGAAATGTGTTGATCGCAGATTCTGTGGACGATGCCTACGCTGGAATTAAAAATTCTTCTTCCATTGGCGTTACCTACGACGGAGAAGTGGTCACAAGATCCGGATTCTTTCAAAGCGGTAGCAAGAGCAAAAATGCCGGGATAAGAGTTGGGTTAAAGGATAAGATCGAAAAGCTGGAAAAGGAAAAAGCTCAGACTTCAAAAGAGATCACCAAGCTGGAAGATTACTTAAAGCAGATCGTTGAGAAATATGAAAAGCTGGACGTCGCAAACCTGAGTCAGAATCTGAAAGAAAAGGAGCAGGAAGTACGTCGACTTGAGCAACAGCAGCATAGTCTGAGTTCGAAAGTTCAGGTGTATCAAAAGAATATCGGTGAACTTGTTAACAGAAAAGATCATCTGAAAACAAACGAGGGTTCTGCTCAGGAAGAACTGGATTCCATCCAACCAAAGCAGAAAGAGCTTCAGGCTAAAATGCTGGAACTGGACGAAAAACAAAATCAGAAGAAGGATCTTCTGGAGTCGCTTGAAGAGGACAGAAGCATTGCACAGACCAGATATAATGATGCTCAACTTCAACATCAGGATCTAAAGAACAAGGTTGAAAACCATGAGCGGGATGTTCGCAGAGCTGAAACCGGAATAAACAGTGTTCAGTCCAGAATTGAGAACAGAACCAAGCTGACGGAAGAGAGCAAAGCCCGAATTGAAAGCTATAGCCAACAAATTACTTCACTGGAACAAGAGCTTACTGACAACCAGGAATTGAAAGTTGAAGCGGATGAAGCTCTTAAAAAAGCAGAAGAAGCTGCCAGCATCCAGCGCGGTAAGATCAATGAATTTGAAAAAGAGCTGAAAGAAGTTCGCCGTCGAAAAGAGGTGAATATGGAACTGGTTCATCACCTTGCTATGGCCAAGGAAAAGATGGAAATGCAAAGCCAGGCTTTAACAGATCATATTTGGGAAACGTATGGCATTCTGATGAAGCAGGTTGAAGGCGAAATGCCGGAGGATATGACGACCGATGAAGTTAAGCAACGGATAGGATGGCTTCGTCAAAAACTGAATAACATCGGCGAGGTTAACGCTCTTGCCATAGATGAATACAAGGAAGAAAAAGAGCGTCTGGATTTCTATGAAGAACAAATAGACGATCTAAATAAAGCTGAAAAACAGCTTCTGGAAACCATTGCTGAAATAAACGATACTGCAACGGAACGCTTTAATACTACTTTTGAAAAGATCCGGACCAACTTTCAGGAAGTTTTTAAAACACTTTTCTTTGAAGATGACAACTGTGACCTGATAATCGAAAAGGACGTGGAAGATCCGCTGGAAGCCAAAATTGAAATCCTGGCACAACCCCGCGGTAAACGCCCATCCGGAATATCTCAGCTTTCTGGTGGAGAAAAAACATTAACTGCGATTGCATTACTGTTCGCAATTTATCTGGTTAAACCATCTCCTTTTTGTGTACTTGATGAGGTTGATGCTCCCCTCGATGACGCCAATATTGAACGTTTTGCTCAAATGATCAAAAGCTTTAGCGCAGACACCCAATTCATCATTATCACTCATAACAAAAAGACTATGAGTAAAGCCGAAATGATGTACGGAGTTACCATGCCCGAAACCGGTGTAAGCAGACTCGTTGGTGTTAAAATGGACGATGTAGAAGACGCTGCCTGACAGTTATTGAACGAGATTCATATTTCGTAATTAAAACTTCAAGGTCATCCTGAACTCGTTTCAGGATCTTTGTGGGGACTGGTAGTTTGACCTGGGCTCCGGCTCTGTTTCTAACCCACCGCCGGGCGTGAACGCCCTACTAGCATAAATTTCGTTGCGTGATTTTAAACCGGCAGATCTTTCAGATTCTGCGGTCTATGTTTTGTCTGCCGTTAATCGCTGCGGATTAAAATCCTGGCTGGTGTACCTGAGTAAATCTAAATCATATTGAATGTTCAGAATCACGTTCACCAGTGAGGACTTCAGTCCGAACGGTTACTAATTATCAAGATTCTTATCTCATAATTAAATTTCCAATCTCCGGGGTTTCCATCAAGATTACTTTGATCTGTACTTTAGCCTGTTGAAAAGAATAAAATCGCTTTCATTTTATGAATCAATTTCTATCCAACTTTTTACTCACAGATTCTTTTTGAATAATATTCATCAGGGTTTTTTACTTTCAGCTATGAGTAGCCACGTTGATACCGTTCCCGATAACAATTGCCTGAATTGCAATGAAAGCGTTTCGGGAAATTACTGCTCTAACTGCGGACAAAAGCTTCAGCCCACCAAGCTGCCTCTTCGCATATACCTGGAAGACACTGTTGAGACTCTTTTCAATGTTGACAACCGGGTTTTTAAAACGCTTAAAGATCTTTTTCTGCGACCCGGTAAAATCACCAAAGAATATATTTCCGGTCATCGGGCAACTTATTTGCCACCTCTGAGAATCTATATTTCCTTAAGCATTCTTTATTTCTTCCTTGCCATAATTACTGAAAGCACACAGGTATTTCTGGTGAATCTCAGCGCCGATCAATATGATTCAAGTTTCGGCAAGTTGATTCAAACGGCAATGTTCGTACTTGTTCCGATCTTTGCATTAATTACGAAATGGCATCATAAAAAAAGAGATGGTTATTATGTAGAGTATCTGATCTTTTCTCTTCATATACACTCCATATGGTTTGTTCTTCTTACCATTTCTATAGTAGCCACTTGGTCTTATACTTACTTTGGAATAGAAGAAGGGTCGCTGTTTTACTATCTGATTGCAGTCGTTCAGATCCTGGAACGTTCACTGTTTATGATCTACTTTGTTATTTATCTCAAAAGAGTCTTTGATAACACCTGGTGGAAGACCTTTCTTAAAACTTTTGGGATATTATTCCTTTATCTTATAGCCCTGTTGGCAGTAATTACTCCTTACTTACTTATAATGAATAAAGGCTCATGATCTACGAATTTTTAAAACGTACACCGCAATTTGATGAAACCGCATTTGTCGCCCCAAGCGCAGACATTATTGGCGATGTAACCCTGGGAAAAGAATCCAGTGTTTGGTTCAATGTAACCATCAGAGGAGATGTGAATTTTATACAAATCGGTGACCAAAGCAATGTTCAGGATAACGTTTGTATTCATGTGATGAATCAAACCGGCCCAACCATTATTGGGAATGAAGTTACTATTGGTCACGGTGCGGTTGTCCACGGATGTACTATCAAAGATCGTGTGTTGATCGGAATTAACGCTACCATTTTGGATGAAGTTGTTATTGAGCCGGACGTGATCGTTGCAGCAGGCACATTGGTTCCTCCGGGCAAAACTCTGGAAAGTGGATATATGTACATGGGATCACCCGCAAAAGCAGTTCGCAAACTTACGGAAGAAGAAATAAAGTCCATTCCGAAATATGCTTCTAACTATGTGAAATATCTTCGTGCATATCAGCAAAAAGACAAATACGACGAGAATCCTTTTTATCAGCCTAAGGGCTGAACAATTAAGAATGATACAATTACCAATTGAACCATTTTTAATTGATAATTGTATCATTGACCATTGATGTCCGGAATCTACATCCATATCCCGTTTTGTAAGCAAGCTTGTTCCTATTGCGATTTCTATTTTGTTACCAGATCCGGCAACAAAGATGCATTTGCTGATAAGCTTGTTGAAGAGATCCATTCAAAAAAAGACACGGCCTATTCAAGCGACGTTATTGATACCATCTATTTTGGAGGCGGAACACCCTCTTTACTAAGCGCAGAACAATTTGATCACATATTCACTGCTTTAGATCACTCATTCAATTTAGATCTGAAAGAAGTTACCGTTGAACTGAATCCGGACGATGTTACCAAAGAATATTTGTCTGCCCTTAAAAGCATTGGCGTGAACCGGGTGAGTATGGGAGTTCAAACCTTTGATGAGGATCTGCTTAAATTCATGAACCGAACTCATAATTCGGCTGAAGCTTTAAAATGTTTGGAGCTACTTAAGGCTTCCGAAATAAATGTGTTTACCGCTGATCTGATCTACGGAAATCCCGGGCAGACTTTAGAAATGCTGGAAAAAGATCTGGACATTCTTTTGCAGTTTGACCCGCCTCATGTTTCTGCCTATTCCTTAACCATTGAGCCTAAAACCCGATTGGGAAAACAGATGGAACTCGGCAGACTTATCCCAGCTGAAGACGAAACCGTTGAAAAACATTTTGAGCTGGTGGAAGAGAAACTGAAACAGAAAGGCATTCATCGCTATGAAGTAAGCAACTTTGCTAAAAAAGGATCGGAAGCTGTTCATAATGCAAATTACTGGGAGCACAAAAACTATCTTGGTTTAGGTCCCGGAGCTCACTCATTCCAATGGGATGAATCAAAGACTTTTGCTAATCGCTGGGAAAATGAGCCCGATCTGAAGAAATATCTTCAAAAAACAGATTTCAACGAGTCCGAAAAAGAAGAGTTATCTCTTCAGAGTCTGGCAGAAGAACGGATCATGCTCGGACTCAGGACCATAAAAGGAGTCTCTATTGAAAAGCTGGAAAAAAAGTATGAATACAAATTTTCTGAAAGACAGCTCGCATACTTAGCACGAAAAGAAAAAGAGGGCAAAATTCACTTTGACTCCGACTCTATCCGGCTCAGTTCTTCCGGACTAAAGATCGCCGATGCCCTCACTTTAGATCTTATAACCGCTTAGTTTTTACTATGCCTTTCATACTTTGCAGCGATTCTTGAATATTCTTTCGCTCTTTCTGAATTCCCTGATCTAGCATAGGCTTCAGAAACTAACTTGGTTGCTTTGGCCAGTTTTGCATAATCTTCTTTTGTAAGGTTAGACGAACTTCCATCCAACGAAGGTATCATAAGTGTATTAGCCGGTTCCACTAAATTAGGATCGTCATCAATTGTTTTATTAGCTTCAAAAATCAGCGGCCATAGATACGGTTCACCGTACACTTCTCTTGAAATATCCCACATCCATTCATCTTTTTCGATAATGTAAGCGGTCATTTCTTTTGGGGTTGGCTTTTCTTTTTGTGCTTTCGATTCGGCGCTAACATTGGTTTTTGCTTCTGATGCTGTAGCTGAAGTTTCAGGAGTTTTTTCTTCTTTTACAGCCGTTTCAGTCGGAGGTACTTTTTCTGCCTGCTCTGTTTGTTGTTGAGCAGGAGCCTGGTTTACGGCAACTACACTGTCAATATTCCCCGGATCTGAATCTCTAAGAAAGAAAAACCAAATTCCCGTTCCCGCTATCAACAATACCAGCACTATAAAGATCCAGCTGACCTCATTGCCTTTTTCTTTTTCGGGTGCCTTAAAAACAGGTGGCGCTTCAACTTCTTTTTCTTCTTGTTCCTCTTCAGCTTCTTCCTCAACTGAATCCGGTGTTTCGGCTTCATCTGCTTGTTCTTCAGCTGGCTTTATAACTTCTTCAAACGGATCTTCAAATACTTCCGGTTCTTCCTCTTTCTCTACCTTTGCCGTTGCAGCTGTTTCTTTTGTTTCGGTTTGTTCTCCCAGCAAAGTTGGCTCCAATCCGGCAAAAGGGGCATTTACAGTTTTTTCAAGTGCTTTAAAAGGCTTGAACGACACTTTTTTATGCGCCGGAATTACGATCTCTTCTTTTGTCTGCGGGTTTATACCTGTTCTTTCAGCAACATCTTTTAATTCGAAGCTACCAAAGCTGGTTATAGATGCTTTCCCATCTTTTTCCAGATCATCAATCACCAGATCAAAAACTCCACGGATCATGTCCTCTGCTTTCTGCTGAGTCAGGTCGTGTGATTCAGCAAACGCTTTTACCAATTCCGAAAATGTGATCTTTTTACTCATAGCTCCACCTCATTGAATTCGTCTTTTAAAGCAGAGCTTTGAGAAAACCGAACCACTTTCTTTTTAGGAAGCAGCATCATTTGCTTATAGTGCGGATTATAAGACTTATATTCTTCTCTGATCTCAGAGCCGAAGCTGCCGAAATCAGGAATACTGAAGCCGTTATTTTGTGACAGGTGTTCCGTGAAAGTACTCACTAACGAATTATATAATTCTTCCGTTTGAGTTTGAGTGAGCTCAAGTCGTTCACTAAGTACTTTTATCGTTTCTGATTTGTTCATATCCCATAGTTAGTTAACCCCAATTAGCAACAAAAGTCTGATTTTGTCAAATAATCCCTGTAAATAATACATTATCAGGAATAATGGCGGCAGAATACTCACAATTTTGATAGAATTCTGTTAAGTTGCTCCCTTAATCAGAATTAATAAGCAAAACTGATTTGAAGACTAGTTTACGCCCCTTTTTATCCAATATCGTTGATTATGCAGGCTTATATCCGCCGTCTGAGCTGCCTTTGGAGGAAGCTTTCAAAAAATATCTGTCGCATATTGAGCAGAAGGAAGCATGGATGCTTTCAAAGTTTGTTGTGGGTACCGGTCTTCTGAAAGATCTTATTACTCTCATTGATGCAGAGCCGGAATCACCTTCCCCTTTTAAAATAACACTTGTTGGTGCTGCTTCTGATGATGTTGATGGTTTCAAAAAAGTAATCGATAACACTGTAGATGCCATTAAAAATGCTCATGCATCCACAACCAAACGCGTCCGCATATCCACTTTAGAAATTAAGATACCGCTGGCTTTTCTTCAGAAAGAAAGCTCACCCGAACTTCAGCTTGCAATCGAGTACGCTGTTCAATACATGGCAAAGACTGAAAAATTGCCTTATCAGATCTTTTTTGAAGTTCCCGGGTTTGATTTCGACATGAAATATGCCAAAGAACTTGTCCGGGGCATTCATACACACAATGAGTGGCTTGAATCAAATGAAAAGGAAAATTACTGTTTTTCCGGTTTTAAGATCCGTTGCGGTGGAGTAGAAGCCTTTCAATTTCCTCCTACAGAGTATCTGGCTCAAGCAATTACTTTTTCCAGAGAACAAGCCGTTCCACTTAAATTCACTGCCGGACTTCATCACCCTGTCCGTCACTTTAATGACTCTGTGCAAACCAAAATGCATGGTTTTCTGAATGTGTTCGGAGCGTCTCTGTTAAGTTATTCCAAGAAGCTTAGTGAATCAGAGTTGCTGGAAATTCTGAACGACGAAACAGCGTCAAATTTCTCATTCGAAGAATCTGAGTTTTCATGGAAAGGGCAATCTGTTTCCTTTGAAGAGCTGCACATGTTGCGTGATCTTTCTGTTACCTCTTTCGGGAGTTGCAGTTTCGATGAGCCCGTTGAGGATCTTCAGCAATTAGATTTAATTGCATAAAAAAAGCCGGATGTAATTAAACACCCGGCTTCGAATCTCTGATCAAACTTGGCTTATTTAATCAGGTTCATTTTTCTTGTGAATACTTTGTTCCCTGCCTGCAAACGGTAAATATAGATACCACTCGCAACATTGGAAGCATCCCATGTTACGGTATAAGAACCTTCACTTTGTGTAGAATTTACCAGTGTCGCCACTTTCTGCCCTAACATGTTGAACACGTTTAAGGTCACATCTGCATTCTCAGCAACAGAGTAAGAAATAGTTGTGCTTGGGTTAAATGGATTCGGATAGTTTTGTTGTAATCCAAATTCAATAACCTGCTCAGTATATACTTCCTCATCTTGCGGCAGTGCCTTGGCTTGTGTTTCTGTACCTTCGAAACTTGCAGTTGAACTTCTGGTCACCGCAACGGCAAAATCAGCTCTGCTTACATTGTCTCCGGGATTGAACTCGGCTGTAATTACAGGCTCCAGGTCATACGATCCTTGTACAAGATCAAATGTCACGTTCATGATATTCAAATCAATTGCGATTTGAACATAAGGCCTGAGTGCTGCCGGTATTTCGTTTGAATCTTCAACCGGGACCCTTTCTCCTTTAAATACAATAGTAACATCTTGCTGTCCAATTGCCTCTGCTGCCCATTGTAATCCTAAACTTTGAACTAAAGAATAGGCTAGTTCAGCACGATTTACGTTTCCGTTGGGATTGAAATTCGAAGTTGAGGCCGTAAGCATCACACCGTCATTAAATTGAGTAGTGTCTTTTAATGGTGCTCCTTGAGCAACAACCGATTGAGTGATCAGTGTTTCAAATGCTCCGTCTATATCGCTGAATGTATTTCCATTCAGTGGTAGCGACTGGCGGATTTCCTGCCCCATAACCAGATATTCTGCAAGCTCAATACGTTTCAGATTTCTGTTCGGCTTATACTTTTTATCATTAAAGCTATCGGTTAGTCGTTCTGAAATCGCCAGCTTTATAGCCGTTTCAGCCGGGTGACCATTTATGTCATTTAAACCGGTGTATCCGCTAGCTGTTTGTGTTTTAACAATACCTGAAACCGTTTCAGCTATACCTAATCCGTTAGTTGGATTTGCTTCATCTCCTCTGAGTCCGCGAATTTCCACGGTCCAATCACCTGCTATAGGATTTGTAACTTGTACTTCTCTGAGATAAGTAAGCGTAAACAGAACGGGAATTCCGGAACTGTATTCAACACCATTCGGGTCAATAACTATCAGGTTAACAGGGTTTCCGGTTTCGCCGGCAACACCTTCTAAGCTAACTCGAACGGACATCACACTTTCGTTTCCTGTTAAGGTGAAATTATGCGTCTCATTTGTAACTCCTGTAGGGTCATAGTTAACCGTAAACGGAGTTGTCTGAACATCAAACTGAGCTTCGCCATTAAATTCTCTGTTGGCGTTTATGCTGCTTCCGAATTCAGCGTTTCTGTCATACGTTTTTTGAACTGCTGCAAAAGCATTCACATATCCTGTACCAACTTCCCAGCTTTCTCTGCTTTGCATGTTGGTAGCTGTACTTTGAAGAATACTTTTAACTTCATCCGGGTTTAATGTTGGATCTACTTCCAGAAGTAATGCTACGATTCCGGCAACATGTGGTGTAGCCATTGATGTACCGCTTGAAGTAGTATAGAAAGGCAGAAAAGCCGGTTCTATTAATTCTGCGTCCGCTTCTGCTCCTAATAAAGGAATTGGAGCTACTGTTCTTGCAGAAATGATATCCACACCGGGAGCTACAAGACTTGGTTCATCTACAAAAGTAAAAGTTTCGCCATCCAGCTCAAAAGTTCCGCTTCTTCCTTTTGTTCCTCTTGATGAAAAATCAGCAAGTTCGCCGCTTTTCGTTCCGGCTCCTACAGAAATAACCCATGGTGCTTTAGCATATGGATTGTGAGTATCTTCGCCCGGACCTTCATTTCCTGCTGCAAAAAGTGTAACAATGTTACGATCGTAAGCCATTTTACTAGCAAGGTTAATCGGGTGATTCGGATCAAAGTTACCTGAAGAACCCCAGGAATTAGTGATCACACGGATTCCATATTGAAACTGATGTGTTATGGCATAATCAAAGCCGCCAATTCCATCAAGTACAAAAAGAGCTCCACCGGATCCATAACCGATTAGATCAGCACCGGGCGCTACTCCCTGATGTTTACCATTAGAAGCAACACCACGGCCGCCAACTGTTCCGGCAACGTGTGTACCATGACCGGAATTAGTATCTGTATTGGGCACATCTTCAACATAGGTTACAGGACCTAAACTGCTATAAGCATGCAGATTTGTAGATCCCAGTACGTTTTGAACTAAAGCGGTTCCATATTCCAGATCAGGATGAGTTCCATCGACCCCACTGTCATTCACAACAACTCCAATTCCTTTTCCGGAAATCGGGAAGCCTCCATTTTGAGATGTGAAGTCAGCGTTAGATTGAACTTTGTCTACTCCTGTAATAGCTCTTGCATCATTATTGAAATAAGAAAGTTCTTTATTTAAATAGATCGATCTTACTTCCTGCCTGGATGCCAAAGCAGTAATTTGTGACGGAGTTACAACGGCACCTGCCATAGGTAAACTTTGAAAAGAATAACCTACAGAAATACCTGCGTCATTTAGAATAGACAGTTCACCGGAATCGGGTGCTTCATTGCCCCAAAAGGTAATAATTACCTCTACGGATTCCGTTGCTGTATTCAGTGTGTTTTGAAGATCAGGGCCTATCACAGCCTGAGCTTGAGTAAAATTTGTAAGTGATATAGAAAGAATTCCTATCACCAGTAGTGTTAGTATATTATTGGATTTCATATCCTCTTTGTTCATTAATATTAAGTTGTTTAGTGCACCTTATTGATGGGCTATAGAAAGCGCGCTTAAGTACACCGAACACAATGTTTACTAAATTTTACCTTTTGGGTTCCCGATTCTATAACACCGTTGATTTCAGTTCTTAACTAAGCCGAGGTTTTTTTACCTTACGATGACCTTTTAAAACTCAAAAGACTTTATGCTTACTTCATTTATTCCCGTCGATAAAGAATCTCATTTTCCAATTCAAAACCTTCCGTTCAGTGCTTTCGAAACTGAAGACGGAGAGATCCATCTCTGCTCTGCTATTGGTGATTATGTGATCGACCTTTTTGTGTTGGATGAAGCGGGTCTATTTGACGGCAAACATTTAAAGGATCAATTCGCTTTTCAGGATTCCACTCTCAATTTCTTTATGGGACTTGGAAAGCCGGCCTGGCAGGAAGCGCGGGAAACATTGACAAACCTCCTCGATAAAGAAAATTCTATTCTACGAGATGATGATTTGCTCAGATCAAGGGTTTTTGTTCCCATGGAAGATGTAGAAATGGTTATGCCCGTCGAGATCGGAGACTACACCGACTTTTACTCGTCTGAGCAGCACGCTTTCAATGTGGGTTCTATGTTTCGCGACCCTGACAACGCCCTGATGCCAAACTGGAAACATTTACCCGTTGGTTATCACGGGCGAGCAAGCTCGGTGGTTTTAAGCGGAACTGATCTGCATCGCCCAAAAGGACAAACTATTCCAAATGATTCTGATCAGCCTGTTTTTGGTGAAAGCAAGCTTCTGGATTTTGAACTGGAGGTTGGTTTCTTCACCGGTCCCGGAAACGAGCTCGGTGATACCATTTCTGTAGACAACGCTGAAGATCATATTTTTGGGATGGTTCTGGTTAACGACTGGAGCGCACGCGATATTCAGAAATGGGAATATCAGCCGTTGGGACCTTTTCTAGCCAAAAACTGGGCAACCAGCATTTCTCCATGGATCGTGACGTTGGACGCATTATCTCCATTCAGGTTGGATATGCCGGAACAGGATCCAGAAGTACTTCCGTACTTGAATCAGAAAACCCGTTCTACTTTTGATATCAATCTGGAAGTGTATCTGGATAATGAAAAGCTAAACGAACCACACAAACTGGCAGCATCAAACTACAAGCATATGTACTGGAGTATGGCGCAGCAGTTAGCCCACCAAACGGTTACCGGTTGTAATGTACGTCCCGGCGATATGTATGCTTCAGGGACCATCAGCGGAAATACTGAAGATTCTTACGGAAGTATGCTGGAACTTACCTGGAAAGGAAGCAAGCCCATACAATTAAATGACGGCTCGGAAAGAAAATTCATTCAGGACGGAGATAATATTGTTATGACCGGGTTTGCCGAAAACGATGACTACCGAATAGGCTTCGGTGTTGTGGAAGGGAAGATCTTGCCAGCGAAACAGTAATTCAACATCCAACATTGAACATCCAATTTCCAATGTCGCTCACGTGACTGTTGATATCTGGACGTTGGATGATCTCTGTTCATCATTGGATAGTTAGTTAATTCATTTCAAAAGTGTCATCTCGCGGCGTATGCCCGGGATCCGGATTCCTGCCTGCGCCGGAATACCTTAATTATAGAGGAGAAGCCTCACAAAGATCCTGAAACAAGTTCAGGATGACCTCTATGTTTTAATCCTATTGCGATATAATTAAAAAGTCCTTCCCCTTATCCAAGGGGAAGACAAAAGGAGTCAAAAACGGCTGGACTAAGCACATGGCTAAAGCTCCATCAGACGGGGAATCCGTCAGATGGGCATTAAGAAGCGCCCCTCCCTAATCTTAGGGAGGGGACGGGGGTGGGTTAGAAATCGTAGCCTAGAGACCTGATCAAACTACCAGCCCTCACAAAGATCCTGAAACAAGTTCAGGATGACGTCCATGTTTTTAAACTATTCAGATATAATTAAAAAGTCCTTCCCCTTATCCAAGGGGAAGACAGAAGGGGTCAAAAACGGCTGGACTTAACACATGGCTAAAGCTCCATCAGACGGGGAATCCGTCAGATGGAGCTTTAAGATAATTCGGGATACACCACGCGCCGGCCCTGAAGGACCTGCTTGTTTAAAATCATATAACAAAATTTATGCTAATAGGGCGTTTACGCCCGGCGGATAGCTACAATCTGTGTTGATGACATTCGATCTTGGTAAAATCCCAGCCTTGGTCATCTCGCGGCGTATGCCCGGGATTCGGATTGGTTTAGAAGAGTATACCTTTTGATAGCGATCCGGATTCCTGCCTGCGCTGGAATACCTTAATAATAAGGATAGAATAAAACCTCGTTCATAAGCTAGCAAGGGCTTCAGCCCTGCGTTTGTGTAGGTGGGTTAGAAAACAAAGCCGGGAGATTTGATCAAACTACCAGCCCTCACAAAGATCCTGAAACAAGTTCAGGATGACGTCCATGTTTTTAAACTATTCAGATATAATTAAAAAGTCCTTCCCCTTATCCAAGGGGAAGACAGAAGGGGTCAAAAAAAAGCTTGACTTAACTCATGGTTAAAGCTCCATCAGACGGGGAATCCGTCAGATGGGATCTAGTTTTTAGGCTTAGGCTAACTTCCTTATTTCACTAATGTCATTCTTTTGTGAAAAACGCCATTTTCTGAAGTAAGCCTGTAAACGTAAACGCCGGAAGCAAGATTAGCTGCATCAAAAGGAATATTATAAGTGCCTTTTAAAATCTCTCCGTTGTATAAAGTGGTGACCTTTCTTCCTGTATAGTCAAAGATCTCGAGGGTTATTTTCTGATCTTCAGGAATTTCGATAGGTATTTGAGTATCGGGATTAAAAGGGTTCGGAAAATTTTGCTCCAGAACAATCTCATCCGGTATACTTGAAAAAACGCTGTATTGATAGTTAACGCTTTGACCTCCGCTGACGTTTGTAATTACCAGCCCTGCTTCTCTCACATCGCTCCATTTTACGCTTGAGCGGATCAGGAAATCCTGATTTGATGCAACTGAGTAATACTCCTGGACGGAGCTTCCGTTTTCCAAAGAAAAAATCAGAGATACTTCCAATGTTGAGGTTGTAGCTAAAATTGAAATTGAAACCTGTCCGGGTTCTTGTTCGCTTAAGTCGATCTTATAAAAATCTGCTGCCAATCTATTCAACGACTGAGTTGCTGAAAAAGAAGTATCAGTTTCATTAATAAAAGACTTGATTGACGGACCGGGATAATTCATGGCCTCATCAAAACCGAAACCGAGAGTGCTTTCACTCCCCGAAGCGTAATGCCACAGATAGAGTTCAGAAATAGACTTCCTCACACTTAGTCCCCGCGCATTAAGTTCTTCACTAACTGCTGCCAGAAAGCTGAGCCCTGATGGATCGTTTTCTATTCTTTCCCAGGCGTTTGGCCAGAAATCAGATCCGAATTTCTCATGAAAATACAATGCCCAGGTTACGTCTTCATATGATCCCGGGATAACAGTTGTGCCGGGATCACCAAAAATATCTCCTGAGCCCCCTAAATAATTGTAATAGTCATTGACCTCGTCGTACACCACTTCTTCGGCAAGTACTCCATCCATTTCTGCCCATAGATCAGAATCTCCACTAAATCCATTTTGAACAAACTGAATAGCATGCTTGAACTCGTGTGCCATAGTTACACGGAGTGCACCAAGCTGATCCCCGTCAGGATCATCATTTCCCGGAAAGCCATCAAAATCGTTCTCTAATGCAATCCTTGTTCCCGGACCGCCGGGGTTGGAATACGTTTCTGCGAATCCGTAAAAACCCATATCCAAAAAAAATATTTCATAGGTTGTGCCTGTCGGGATGGGGTCTGAGTATCCCAAGTTTGTAACCAGCACGTCGTATGCAAAATCGGCAGCTAAACCCGCTTCTTCCACATAATCCGGAACTCCGTTTGAATTGCTGTCAGTGGGTGGAACTCCATCTTCTCCGGTGGTCTCGTAAGTAAATTCAAACTTTCCCCCCGGACTTATATAAGTCGCTAAACCTGATCCGCTGCTCTGAGATTTCTGTCGTCTTATAAGATGTGGGCTGATCCGGTCTTTATACTTATACTCAAAAACATGTAAGGGCGCGGCACATTTATGAATTTCGCCGTTATCGTACATATTGGTCATCTGAGTATACGCCTGGTCGGCCGTTAAAACTCCGTCCCTAAACTCCTTAACAATTTGTGAGATTTCGTTATGCTGATGTTGAGCTTGCAGTCCTGTTGTCAGCAGAAAAACAAACGTCGTAATAAAGAATACTTTTTTAGTGATTTTCATCAAGTCACGGACATTTTTAGAATATAAGACAACCTCTTTTGCACCTGAGTTTAAACTCTTTCAAAAAGATAATATTATAAGCCGTAAATCTCTTACAGGAGATGCAGGAAGTTATTCATTAACATATCGACCATTCAATTGAGAGCTATATCAGCAAGCATCTTCACTTAAACCGAAATAACATCCCAATTATGATGTGCGTAATTGGGATATCAGATAATTCATTATAAAAGCGGCATCCCGAGGAATGACTTTAATACTCATGTAATTTAGAGTCCGGGATTTGGGATTTAACTTTCTTATTTCACCAGTGTCATTCTTTTGATCTGAACCATATCATTGGTTTGAAGGCGATACATATACACTCCCGAAGCGAGGTCTTCCAGATTTACAGAAAGAGCATGGTTTCCGCTGGGAAGAGTTCCGTTAAAGACCGATCTCACCAATCTTCCGGTTATATCATATACATCTACTTGTACTTTTTGAAACTTCGAAATGCTTACCGGAATAGTCGTACTTGGGTTAAAGGGATTCGGATAGTTTTGCTTCAGCTCAGTGACTTTTGGTTTTGTATCATCAAGCTCATTTGATGTAGGCAAAGGATCAGACACCTTGATCTTAAATGTGTTTGGATTATCTATGTTTTCATTCAAAACAATAGCGCCAAGACGTTCAATATCTGACCACGGCCATCCTTCATTAACTACAAAGTCACCTGATTCCGGTTCGGCATATGCGAAAGCCATCGATTCATCCTTGAATAAAGCCACCACAGCCAGACTAATATCTGAAGACTCTGTATTTATTAAAACAGAAGCTTCTCCCGTTTGATTTGACGAAGGTTTAACATTCAGAAAGTAGCTGGAAAATCTCCCTAAGGTTATGTCTTCTGATAACACATCGTCCACCTGCGTATCGGTTCTTTGGGCATTAGGAGTTGGATAAACCATGCTTTCACTAAAACCGAAGTTTACATTGCTATAGGCGCCGGACACAAAATGCCAGCTATAAAGTTCTAAAAGAGAAGCTGTGTAATCCATTGCTCTGGATGACAACTCCTGATCTATAGCTTCTAATATTGAATGACTTGCACCGGTATCTTCAATTCTCTGCCAGACTCCCGGCCAAAAGTCAGAACCATATTTTTCATGGAAAAAAAGCGCCCAGGTAATATCTTCATAAGAACCCGGAATAACGGTTGCGCCCGGATTACCAAACACATCACCTGAACCACCCAGATAACCATAATAGTCATTCACTCCATCATACACGACCTCTTCAGCAAGAGTTGCGTCCATTTCTGCCCATAGATCAGAATTCCCTTGATAATTATTTTGAGCAAATTGAATAGCGTGTTTGAACTCATGAGCCACAGTCACTCTTAAAGCACCAAGTTGGTCTCCATCGGGATCATCGTTAGCGGGAAATCCTGCAAAATCGTTTTCCAATCCTATGCGGGTACCCGGTCCACCCGGATTTGAATACGACTCAGCATATCCATAGAAATTCATTTCCTCAAAGAACATTTCATAAGTTGACTCAGCCGGAATCGGGTCAGTATATCCCAACGTAGTAACCAAAAATTTATAGGATGAATCGGCTGCTATACCCGCTTCCTCCACATAATCCGGAATTCCGTTAGAATTTGCATCGGCACCAGGAACGGCATTAGCGCCTGTGGTTTGATAAGTAAATTCAAATTTCCCGGATTCGCTTGTATACGTTGCAAAAGAAGAGTTCTGCTTAAATACTCTTTTCGGTTCTAATAAAGAAGTTGATATCTCATTTTTATGTTTATGAGCAAAAATATGGAGAGGACTGGAGCATTTATGAATACCGCCGTCATTATAAACATCAAGCATTTTAACATAAGCTTCATCTGCGGTAGTGACCCCCGCATCAAAATCCATCAGGATCGCAGGTATCAACACCCTTTCTGTTTGAGCCTCAGAAACCCCTGTACTGATCACCCAAATCATACACATACATAAAATCTTTCCTCTTAACACCATAGTCGCCTCAACATTATTTTAATATAAAATTCGTAACTTTACCCCGTAGAAAGAACTGCATTGAAAAGATAATATTTTAAACGAGAATTGCACTAAGAAATATGTACGAAGTTATTCTCTACTACTACTTTAATAAGATCGAGCATCCGGAGCAGTTTACGAAGCAGCACAAACAATACTGCAAAGATCTGGGCATTAAGGGACGTATTTATATTTCCTCTGAAGGAATAAACGGAACCGCTGCCGGTACGCCGGAGCAAATGGCGCAGTATAAAGCGGACCTGAGAGCCATCCCCGGATTTGAAAACACCGAGTTTAAGACGGATGAATCAGACTATGTCCCGTTTTCCAAGTTGATCTGTAAGACCAGAGAAGAAATTGTTTCTCTGCATGTGGATGGAGTTGATCCCAAAGACGGAGGAAATCATTTATCGCCGGCCGAGTGGCGCAGAGTGATGGAAGAGGAAGATCACGTGATGATCGATGTTCGAAATAACTACGAATCAAAGATCGGTCACTTTAAAGGAGCCTTAAAACCGGACGTTGAGAATTTCTTTGATTTCCCGCAATGGCTGGAAGAAGCTGAGATCCCCAAAGACAAAAAAGTACTGATGTACTGTACGGGTGGTATCCGTTGCGAGAAATTTTCTGTGCTGATGAAAGAGCAAGGCTGGGACGATGTAAATCAGTTACACGGCGGAATTCTTCGCTATGCCAAAGAAGAAGAAGGCAAGCACTTTGAAGGAAAATGCTTTGTGTTTGATGATCGATTGGTAGTTCCTGTTAATCCCAAAGATCTGGCGCCGATCGCCAAATGCGAGATCACCGGAAAACCGGCCGACACCTACGTGAATTGCGCCAATATGGAATGCAACAAACTGTTTGTCTGCTCAGAAGAAGGCGCACACATAATGGAAGGCTGTTGCAGTGAAGAATGTAAACAAAGTGAATACCGCCGACCTTTTGATCCTGAAAATGCCTTTAAACCTTTCCGTAAATGGTACAACTATTTCGGCGACGACTTCAAAGACCGACATGCTTCCCAACAAGCAGCTGAACAGTCGTAAAGTACGGCTGATATCGCCGTACCCGATCACACATCGTTTTAAAGTTCAGGACGAATTTGTTGGAAGATCATTGCTGGAGATGATGGTCACCCGATTTCCCTTTCGCGCTGAAACCGAATGGGAAAAACGAATCCAGAACGGAAGAGTGGGTCTGAATGAAGAATCCGCAGCGCCGGATGTATTGCTCAAAAAATCTGATTCTGTATTTCATCACAATCCGAAGGTGATCGAGCCCAGCGTACCGGATGAAATTGAGATCCTGCAGGAAACCGACGACTGGATCGCCGTTTATAAGCCTGCGCCATTGCCGATGCATCCGGGTGGACGTTATTTCAAAAACACACTCACGGCTATGTTAGAAGATATGGGCTATGCCGATCTGAAAATTGTGCATCGCTTAGACGCCGTGACTTCCGGCATTGTACTCTTCGCCAAGACCAAAGCCTTTGCCCAGCGCGCCATGACCGAGTTCGCCGAAGGTAGAGTACAAAAAACCTATTTCGCTGAAGTATCGGGCGTTCCCGAAGAAGATTCCGTGATCATTAACACGCCCATTAAGCGTAAAACGGGATTCGTATTTGAAAGCAATCCCGATCTGACCAACGCCAAACCAGCTGAAACCACCTTCACCGTTATAGAACGAAAAGAAGATTCTGCGATCATTAAGTGCGAACCCAAAACCGGTCGCACCCACCAGATTCGTTTGCATTTAGAACATTGGGGATACCCTATCATCGACGATCCCATCTACGGACATCGCGGCGACAAAACCAGCAAAAAAGCCCAGAAAACCGCCATCAGTTTAGTAAATGCGGAGTTGGTTATTGAGGAGTTGGGGGTTAAAACAGAGATTGATTCATTCCCATTCTTTCCCATCTACTAATTTTGCGGGATCATTTGCAGTCATATCCTTTTCAAAAACTTCGATCATTAAAAGTTTACTCTACATACAGGCAGGAACCTGGTTGTTATCAATACTGAGGCGCCCTGAGCAGCACCCTACTCTAGATTTCTTTAAATTTTGATTTCAACTTCTCTGCCAGTTCATGTACATCTTCTCTTGAATTAATATCAAGCATATCCCTGAAATAGAGGTAACCCCTCTCAAAGACATGCATTTTACTGTTATCACTTGGTGAAGGATCAACCTTATACCATGTATTTGGTTGAAGATCTTCCCTTGACTCAACTTCCGGAGTGTATTTATGTAATTTTTCTGAATCATAAAGAAATGGGATCCACCAGTAATCTGATTTAAATTTCTGGCTATTATTGCGAATGATCCCAATTATGATCTTTGGGGATTCGCTAGGATGGTTCTCAAAGTTATAGGCGATACTTACCCCCAATAAATATTCAAAATCATTCTTTTGCTCCTTAGGAAGAAAGTAGCGCATCACGTATTTCTTGAGCCATTTCTCCCCTACATTCAGGCTGTTACTGCTCTCCGTTCCAATTTCATAACCTCTATGAAGAGACTTGAAACCGCTTTCTGATGAAATCATTTCAGCATCAAAATCTAACATGAGGATTGAGGCCTCATCAAGTGCTTGTTTAACAATCCGAAAAGCGTTGGTAAGATTATCGTTTGCGTGATTCATAGTAGAAAATTTTTTCTTTTTCTGTTTCTCTTACAACATCTTTATTTGTAACTCTAAAGCCTGTAAAATGTGCCAATTCTTGCTTTTCAAGCAACTCGCAGAGATCCTGCAGGATCAACGTATCAGGGAACGTGGATATCTGCTCGTTTTTCTTTGAAATAAACGACCACACATCAAACCAGGAAAGCCAGTACAGGTTTGATCTGAATTTATCACGATTTTCCTCTTTAATGCCCTCACTACGTATTGAATTATATAGTATCTCTTCTGGCATCAGCCTATCCTTGGTCAGGTAGATGATTGCGCCATCTGTACCTTCCGTGTTTTGAAGATGTTGAAGATCATTATGGAGGTCCACATACTGATTAGCTAACTGGTCGTGTTTTCCTTCCCCGCTCTTACTGGAGTGAAATTTCACTTCAATAAACAGCTTTTTCTGCCCAACTGTAAGTTCCATATCAGGTTCTCTTCGATACCGGGTAGGCCAAAAGATAAGATCAGGCATATGGTCAGCGTACGACAGTTTTAGCCGTTGATGAGCTAGGTTTTTTGACTGTTCGAGTATGGGTTTTAAGAACTCATTAAATGATAGGTATCGGAGCGGTCCAAACACACTGGCCGTAAGAATGTCTTCAGAACCTGAATGACTAACCTTACCTTTTATGACCGCTATACTCATTATTCCATGATATAATTATTCATGTTAACTCCCTGCAAAACTTGTTGTAGCAACACCTCATTTAGTCTTCTCATCTAGCTCCTCGATCTGTGACAGTACAAGTCTCCGCATCCGGTCAGACTTAAAACATCTTGGTGTCCAATATTTATTTCATTTTCTTTGGCCATACTCACCCCCCTCCAATACCTCACTCATTACACCCTTAAACAGTAAATTATTCACACTTGGCGTTGATTTACTTGGATTTTGAAACGGTTTCAAATTGATATTTCAAACTGAGGTAATGAAGAGGTTTGAGCTGGATAATCCCGTAAGAGCTTCTCTTATAAAAGGTATAGCATCTTCAAAAGTAAGTGGCTGATAATCAAATCTTCTCAGCGCACCTGAACCCAGCATATTTTCGTACCGCTTCTTTACCGAACCTGATTCGTCAGGATCAAACACCCAAAATTTCTTTAAAGTTAAATCACCTACAGTTCCTAATGCATATAGGTGTTTAAAGAACATATCTGTTTCAGGTAATGAAAAACCAATCACTAAAATATTCTCAGCTTCTTCAAGTTCTATAGCAGCTTGTGACCATACTTTACTAAGTTCTGAGTGGTTTAATGATTTATTCCATGTGGGCGGTACAATTACTGGCTCCCCATCGATCTTTAAAGAATCTTTTTGTTCATTCAAGTGTGTCCCAATTGGAATTTTCACACTGCTCACATCAGAAAATATCCTGTCAAAACTATAATTTTTAAAATATTTATGTAGGTCATATGGGATTATTTGATCGTAATCGCTTGAGCTACCCCAGTTTATTGACCCATGGAGTTTTAATAAAGAAACGGATTCTTTAGATTCGGCATGTCCCATCAGGTGATAATTTGGGCCTAAACGATTTATATGAAGGGCATGATCTAAAGCAATGTCATAGTTAAATGTGACGATAGATACGCCCGGCTTTTCCATACTGTTATCTCTAATCTCTTTTAGTAGATTACAGAAAGCACCATATGGTAGTGCTTCTCTAGCTCTTTTGGAAGAAAAAGGAAACTCCAAAGTTTTTTCAATAGTAACAACAATTACACGCTTCATTGATGTTATCAGATCACTAAGTTCAGCTTCTTCAAAGCCAGGAAGTTTTCCTAATAGTTTGGCCATCTCAAAGGTTGAAAATACCGCTTCAAGATTGACTAAATCGAGCTTAGATTTAGAATGAACGATTTGAAGTTTACTGATTGCCCTAAATACTCTTTCAAAATGTTCTGTGTCTTGTTCATTTAATTCACCGGATCTCCAGATATGCTCTGCCACATCTAAGAACTCACCCATTAAGGGCACTCCTGCTTGTTTAGAAGCTCCTGCACCTAATACAAATACTGTTCTACTCATTTTTTACTCTATATTTAAGATTCACCTTTTTCCCCCTCCAAAACCTCACCCACCAAACCCTTAACCAGCTTCTCATTCACTTGCTACCGTTGCTCAAGTTGGGCTTTGAAATGGTAACCGGTTTTAAAAATTTCTATTGCCAATCTTACATACTAGCTCTTCATTACAGCTCATTTAATACTGTATTTAAAATACTCTTCAGTCTCTTTATCCGTACAGTAAATGTAACACCCCTTCATCCCTCTGGTCATTAAGGTGCGATAGGTATTCTTAATTATCTCATCTCCCAGTTGAGTCGCCGATTCCGGATCTTCTTTCATCATCTTTTTCATTCCAAATACAGAGCGATCATTCTTTGATCGCTCATAAATATCAGTAATTGCCTTTCCTGCTCTGATCTTAAAGTCTGGTCCTATTATTACACCTACATAATCTAGTTCCAAGCCCTGACAAGTGTGGATACAGCCAATTTCATTAATGGACTCTTCTTTTATCAAAAAAAGCATTCCATCATCTTTTAGATTCCATTGCTTTGCAAAACCATATTCCGGAAAAACAATGTCATTGGCCTCGGGGTCTTTTTTACTAGCCCAGTCCCAGCAATAACCAGCCACCATACGGGATTTATTATTGATCTCGTTCTTTTCTCTTATTTTCTCAAATACTTCATTTGGGCCGTTCATTACCTGAAAATCATAATCTATTTCATCAAGATCAGTATTAGCTGTTTCACGGATCTGAAGTGTATGGTCCAGCCATGCCAGATATCCATCTGAACCATTACATCTAAACTGTGATGATAATTCCGAGGAGATCACTTCAGCATTATGATACTCTGCCCATTTTACAATCTCTTCTTTATCTCCTATATCATGAATATGAACTTTTTGATTTTCATCCAAGAAAAAGACGGTGACATTCGCTGCATGAATCAGTTCTTTGATCTGATTCTCTCCTTTATTTCTAAATAGTCCAGATTGTTCATTCAATCGGTGGGCTTCATCAACAACGAGAGCGTCAAAGGTGTTTTCAGGAGCTTCTGTAAATGAACCTGAACTTCTAAATAAATTATCTATCCGGCTTCTGGTCATACTACCGGATAACAATGAGGAGTATACTTTTCGCGGAGCTGAGTTCTTGGAAACATAGCTTACAAATTTTTCCTCTCCGATCAGCTTTACCAATAAATTAATAGCCACTACAGATTTTCCAGTACCAGGACCACCTTCAATGATCACAACTTTCTTTTTATCTCTTGGAGTGCTATTTATTGCACCCATAACATATTCAAAAGCCAGCTTCTGATCATCGATCATCAGGAACTCATCATTGCCCTTCAACATAGAACTCAGACTATCTGCTAACATCTTAGATGGCCGAATACGTCCGTTTTCTATGCGCCCAATAATATCTTTTTGATCCCCAACCTTTATAAACCCTTTAATAAATTCTCGAAGGTTGGTAATATCTGTTTTTGTGAAAACAGGGGCTTTTTTTGTATAAAAATCATAAATAGGGTCGTCTATTATTCCATCTGATTCATAATTATGCAAAAAGGCACACGGATAGAGACCAATATTTCCTGTATAAACCGCTTCATTGAAATCATTCAACAAGCAGGCATATGACCATGCCTGGTATGAAGGATGTATAGTCTCACGAATGCCTCCGCCAAGAAACGTTTTTACTATCCCATCTAAATTGGTTTTCTGTGCCGTTTCCCACTGTTTCAATTCGACTATAACTGCGTTATCCCTTTCTTTTTCATCATGGCCAGAAATTATAAAATCAATACGCTTAGACGTTTGAGGAATCTGTAATTCAATACTGATTCCTGAATCTTGGGGTATTTCAGGATCATTAAGTACAGTATTCATATAAAATAAAGAAGATTGCCAAGACCGCTTTTCAGATGGAGAGACTCCTCTATTCAATTTCTCCTTAACCTTGTATTCAATACGGTCTTCAATCACACCAGACTCAACATCAATAGTAAAAGACTCTTTAGTAGCTTTATATACGATCATATTTAAAGATCCGTATATTTTGTTGCTGACCCTTTTGCTTTATTTACAGGATATTTCTGAGCGTTAGAACTAAGCTTATCAAGTATTATCTCTTTAATATCTAGATTATAATTCTGTGCTAGTGTTAGGGCGTATATTAAAACATCTGCCAATTCTTCTTTTACCTTTTCAGGGTCTGCTTCTTCATGTTTTTTCCAAAGAAATGACTCCAACAATTCCCCAGACTCAATACTAAGTGCAAGTGCAAGATCTTTCGGATTGTGAAATTGAGCCCAATCACGTTCATCCCGAAATTTTATAATGGCATTGGTAATTTCTTTTATTTCACTCATACACTTAGAAGTCTTAAAACTCATATTAATAACAAGGGATTATAGCGAAAGCGAAACTCACTAGAAAGAATTGCTTGTAAAATTTTGAGTTACCCTTTGCGAGGAGTGCATACGACGAAGCAATCTCCTGTAACGATATATCAAACATATTCGGGAGATCACTTCTCCCGAATTCTCGGGATCGTGAATGGAGCCGGGATTTTAATCCGTAGCGATTACAGGCAGTCAAACCACAACGCGCCGGCCCTGAAGGACCTGCTGGTTTAAAATCATACAACAAAATTTATGCTAGTAGGGCGTTCACGCCGGTGTCCAGACAAGAAATAAACCTTAGAGCTAGTTCTTTAGTTGTGCAGATCCTTCGGAAGTATCCTCAGGATGACCAAAAAGGAAATCAGCGCAATATTTCAGCCTATAGTTACTCCTTACTTTGTTAATGCCTATGAAATAAGGAGTCGTTGCACATGAAGGAGGAAAGAGATGCGCGTCTATTCATAGATTGTTGCGCAACAAAAAAAGGCATGACTACGGGTGCAGCCATGCCTGTTAGTGTTCTTTTTTATGGGTTATCATGATTTTTCGTACTCCAGGTTACTGAGCATGTTTGCGAACTTAGAACCCGGTCGGAACAGAATACGCGACTTACGGATGTTCGCTTTCGTTACTTCTTCTTCGGTATCGCTACCCTCACTGGATACGCTTAAGCGGAAGTTACCCAGATCACCGATCGTCACGATCTGTCCTTCGCTCAACAACTGAGGTACGATATCAGCAATAGCATACAATACCGCGCGTATATCTGCACCGGTTACTGTACTCATTTGCTGGATCCTGTCGGTCAGGGCTTCTATTCCCAGACTTCCTGAACTTATTAAAGAAGCGTAAAACTTCTTGGTTCCACCGCCGAGCACTCCCGGCTCTCCTCGTTCTATGACTTTATACTTTACAGACATGATGTCTCCTGTTCGTTAATGGTTAATGCAGCTGACGCTGCTGACTTGTTAACGACATGTAGCTGTTTTACAGTGTGTTGAAGGCAGTCACATAAAGATGTTAGAGGGTGCGGGGAGGGAAAAGGGAAAAGTGAGAGGTGAAAAGTTAGAAGTTAGAAGTGTCGGACTGAAGTCCTCTCTGGCGAACTTAATACTAAATATTGGTGGTGATTTAGATTTACTCAGGTAACCCAGCCAGGATTTTAATCCGCAGCGATTTCAGTGAAGTAAACCGCGCCGGCCCTGAAGGACCTGCTGGTTTAAAATCACATAAAAAGGTTTAAGCTAGTAGGGCGTTCACGCTCGGGGTGTAGGCAATAGCTCAACAACCAATACTGAACATCCAATGTCCATTGTCACTCATGTGACGTTCGTAACTGGATGTTAGGTGTTCCTTGTTCAACATTGGATATTGGGTTAATTCATTTCAAAAGAGTCCTCTCGCGGTGTATGCCCGAGATCCGGATTCCTGCCTGCGCAGGAATGACCAGATCAAAGGAAGGAAAACCTACATTGATTCTGTGCTAATTCTTCAGTTGTGCAGATCCTTCGGAGGTATCCTCAGGATGACTTTGCTTTTGAAATTTATTTCTAGCTCATCTGACTCTTCCCGCTCCTAAGGAGCCCCCCTCCTTAATCTTAGGGAGGGGATGGGGGTGGGTTAGAAACGGAGCTGAGAGATTTGAGCAAACTAACAGACTCCACAAAGATCCTGAAACAAGTTCAGGATGACCCTGGGTTTTTAATACTATTGTGATCTATTCAAAACGTCCTTCCCCTTATCCAAGGGGAAGACAGATGGGGTCAGAAAAAGGCTTGATTTAAAACACGACTAAAGCTCCATCAGACGGGTAATCCGTCAGATGGGCTTTAAGAGAATGTTTTAGCTAGTAGGGCGTTCACGCCCGGTGGGCGGGCAGGAAATAAACCTTTGAGCTAGCTCTTTAGTTGTGCAGATCCTTCGGATGTATCCTCAGGATGACCCTAGGTTTTTAATACTATTCAGATCTATTTAAAAAGTCTTTCCCCTTATCCAAGGGGAAGACAGAAGGTGTCAAAAAAAAAGATCCTGAAAATATTATGAACCTTCTTTCCCTTTAAACAACGAGATCAGATTATTCACGGAATAGAGTAACATAAACGCCGCTATAAAGTAGGCGATGGAATCGGGGTTCATGTAAATAAGGATTCCGATCACAAAAGTGAGTACGCCAAGTATAGAAAGTGAAAACGAGAAGAATAAGATCAGCCCGAATATTGCCAGGAATATCCCAAAGGTGATGGGTATCAATTCCGGGAAGATGAAGATCAGAATACCGGTGACTAGCGGGATCGCTGAAACCAATGCCGGCATTTTAAAACTTAAGAAAAGAACTCCTAAAGCAACTAAATAACCACCGGCTATCAAATACAGAAAATCCGGATATATGAGTGCTAATACTGCCGTTGCCAATGTAAGTATGGCGTTCAGCGTTTGTCTGGTGCGTGGTTTATGGTCGGTTTTGATCTCTATGAAATGTAGCATACTTAAAGCTACAAATTTTCTTTTAAAGTAGTTCCTGTGCAGTTTAAAACGCTTGAATAGAGGGTTCAGCCCTACGTTTGTTTGGATAGGAAATTTTTATCGTTAAAAATAAACTATATAACCGGTCGGACTGAAGTCCTCTCTGGTGAACTTGATTCTGAATGTTGGTAGTGATTTAGATTTACTCGAGTAAACCAGCCAGGATTTTAATCCGCAGCGATTAGAAGCAGGTAAACTACAACGCGCCGGCCCTGAAGGACCTGCTGGTTTAAAATGATTTCTAGCTCATCTGACTCTTCCTGCTCCTAAGGAGCACCCCTCCTTAATCTTAGGGAGGGGACGGGGGTGGGTTAGAAATCGTAGCCCGGGAGACTTGAGCAAACTACCAGCCCTCACAAAGATCCTGAAACAAGTTCAGGATGACCCTGGGTTTTGTATAAGCTCAATCCTATTCCTTCGGCATGTAGTTCATGAAGTAATAGCTTGTCATCATTGACAGAAGTGAGCAGGGCAAAACTTGCTGAGGAACGAAGCATTTAGGTTTGTCCCTCGCTTCGCAGATGACAGGCACGGAATGAACTACGCCGGGAGTTTTTGGTACTGGAGCCTGTGCTGAGGAAGCTCAGTATCGGTACAAAAGTACACAGAGCCAAGGAACTGAATCCTATAAAAGGCTTGACTTAACTCATGGCTAAAGCTCCATCAGACGGGTAATCCGTCAGATGGGGTCAAAAATCATAGTGAAATTTTTCTGACATATCACCATTCCGGCTAACCTGTCAACAACAAAAAAGCCCCACTCATAAAATGAATGGGGCTCTAAGGTGGGACCGGGCGGAATTGAACCGCCGACACACGGATTTTCAGTCCGTTGCTCTACCAACTGAGCTACAGTCCCGGTAGATTTCCTTAAGCTATACAGCTTGAAGGGCGACAAAGATATCAGGATTATTATCTAACAGCAATACCAAATTGAAAGTAGTTCTGTTTTTGTTGGCTTTGAATTGCTTCAGCTCTTTCTGTAACAAGAAGACTCGCTGATAAAACTCAGAATCAGTTTAGGAATTCCACCTCCTTAACCCGGGAGGGGCGAATCATATTAATGGCATAATCCAAATTATTATTATAAAACCCTTTTGTAGGGGCGATTCATGAATCGCCCCTACGTAATAAAATTTGAACCATAAAATCCCGGGAAGGGAAGCTTCCTATGCAGAGTATCAGAACCAGATTAAAAGAGTATGCCTGTGATAACAATCCAGATTCCTGCCTCCGCAGGAATGACCTTAGATATTTGATTCTGAGTCAGCACTAGTTCTGAGTAAAAAACCTCGTTCATAAGCTAGCATGGGCTTCAGCCCTGCGTTTGTGTAGGTGGGTTAGAAACGGAGCCGGGAGATCTGATCAAACTAACAGACACCACAAAGATCCTGAAACGAGTTCAGGATGACCTTGATGTTTTAATCCTATTGCGATCTAATTAAAAAGTCCTTCCCCTTATCCAAGGGGAAGACAGATGGGGTCAAAAAAAGCTTGACTAAACACATGGCTAAAGCTCCATCAGACGGGTAATCCGTCAGACGGCTTTAAGATAATTCGGGATACACAACGCCCCAGCCCTGAAGGGCCTGCTGGTTTTAAATCAAACACCAAATTTATGCTAGTAGGGCGTTCACGTCCGGCGTCCAGGCAGGAAATAAACCTTTGAGCTAATTCTTCAGTTGTGCAGATCCTTCGTCCCGGATGCTCGGGATCAGGATGACTTTGCTTTTGAATTTTATTTCTAGCTCATCTGACTCTTCCCGCTCCTAAGGACCCCCCCTCCCTAAGATTAGGGAGGGGACGGGGGTGGGTTAGAAGACGGAGCCGGGACACCTGATTAAACTAACAGACTCCACAAAGATCCTGAAACAAGTTCAGGATGACCCTGGGTTTTTAATACTATTATGATCTAAATAAAAAGTCATTCCCTTATCCAAGAGGATGTTGGATGTTCTTTGTTCATCATTGGATGTTGAGTTAATTCGGGATATACAACGCCCCAGCCCTGAAGGACCTGCTGGTTTAAAATCACACAAAAAGGTTTAAGCTAGTAGGGCGTTTACTCCCGGCGGATATTTATAGGCTGTGTTGATGGCATTCTATCATCGTCATCCCGTGGCGAATGCCCGAGATCCGATTGTTATTTGTAATTTGAGTTTTGGAATTTATTTCATCGTTAATTCTGATGGATATCTTTTATACGTATTTGAAGTGTTCGCCGTCCGTTCCAGTGATTTTCTTCAACCACATACGCCATATCGAAGGTCTCTTTTCTGACAAAAGGTAAATACTCATGCATGTTGAAACCAATCGCATCAAATACGCCTGAGTCTCCCTGCTTTACTTTCATTTTCAAATGTCCGTTACCTACAATAGTAGGAACACCAACGGCTTCTACTTTACGGCTTGCAAAAATTGGTCTCAGGTTATGTGGTCCAAAAGGCTCAAACTGATTAAGTAACTTCCAAAACTTCATATCAATATCCCCCAGATCCAACTCGGTATCTATCTGCAATTCCGGCTCAAATGAATTCTCCGACAAGTCCAGATAAGCAATTTCATTCATTCGCCTTTTGAATTCAGACAGCTTGCCTTCCATAATAGTAAGTCCGGCAGCAAACTCATGTCCTCCGAATTGTTCCAGCAGATCTTCACACTTTTTCATCGCATTGTAAATGTTGAAGCCTTTTATGCTTCTACCCGATCCTTTTATTACTCCTTCAACACTACTTAACATTATTGCGGGACGGTGGTATAAATCCACCAACCTTGAGGCCACAATTCCTATTACCCCTAAATGCCAATCTTCTTTATACAATACCATGATCGATGTTTCGCTCAGATCCATATCGTCATCAATCATAGACAGCGCCTCTTCCATGGTTTTGCTGTCTTTGTCTCTTCGGCGCATATTCACCGACTCCAACTCATGAGCAAAAGCTTTTCCTTTCGCTTCACTTTCAGCGATCATCAACTGAACAGCTGTGGTAGCGTCACCCATTCTACCCGCTGCATTTATTCTTGGACCGATTGAGAAAACGATCTTGGTTGTGTTAATCTCTTCTCTAGGCATTCTGATAAGATCCAACAGTGCCTTAATACCAACTCTCGGCTTTTTGCGAATCATGGTAAGGCCCTCTTTCATCAAAATCCTGTTCTCGTCCACGATGGGTACAATATCTGAAGCGATGGAAATGGCAACCAGATCTAAAAACTGATATGCTACATTTTTTGGAAGTCCCAATCTTGAGATCGTAGCCTGAATAAGTTTGAAACCAACTCCGGCGCCGGAAAGTCCGTCAAAAGGATAGGTGCAGTCGGGTCTTTTCGGGTCCAGCACAGCCAATGCATCAGGGATTTCATCGCCTACAGTATGGTGATCACAGATAATAAGATCGATCCCTTTTTCTTTGGCAACCAGAGCTTCTTTTATAGCGGTAATACCACAATCTACAGAAACAATAAGGTGAGCACCTGTATCTTCTGCATATTTTATCCCATCGGGATTGATCCCATATCCTTCTTTAAAACGATGCGGAATATAATAATCCACATCCACGCCAAACTTTTTTAAGAAAATGTACAGACATGACGTAGCTGTAGTTCCGTCGACATCGTAATCGCCGTAAACGAGTACTCTTTCGCCATTGCGGATAGCCAGCGCAAGTCGATCTGCTCCCTGATCCATATCTTTCATCAAGAATGGATCATGAATTCTGTCTATAGTTGGTCTGAAAAAGAGTTTTGCATCATCATATGTTTCTATTCCGCGTATAGCCAATAATTCGGCTATCTTGGCCGGGACACCGAGCTTCTGCTCTAATACAGACATACGGATGTCTTCGTCCTGCTGCGCGAATACCCAGCGGAATGACATGGTTTACCTTATTTATTTTTTTATACATAAAAGGCTGCGAGGCGATCAAGCCTAAGCGCCAAAGCATCTCTGCTTATTTGTTATAAAATACAATATCGTAGCTAAAAAACTTAATTCGTTACAATATTAAATATTTATTTAAAAGGGTGCAGATGTACTTAAATCCTTGCCTTTTACGTCTATGTAGTGATGAGTACAAAAAATCCCGGGTAAAAGTCCCATAAATAGTGGATGTTTTATTATATTTGGAGGCTTGATCGAAATCGATATTCAAGCTTAAAATTTGAGAGTTTCGAAATAATTGAAGAGCTTGTGGAAGCGTTTCCATAAAAGCCGAATTTAGTACCAAAAAAATATTTTCTAGTATGACTGAAGCAACTATACAGAACACCATGAATACAAAAGACACCGATCCTAATTTTCCAATTTTTAATGCCCTTCAGACTAAAGGTCACGAACAAATTGTTATGTGTTCTGATCCGGAATCCGGTTTACGAGCGATCATTGCTATACATGACACCACATTAGGCCCGGCTTTGGGTGGTACAAGAATGTGGAACTATGAGAACGAAGCAGCCGCATTGAAAGACGTACTTCGTTTATCACGTGGGATGACGTATAAAGCTGCTATTTCCGGTTTAAATCTTGGTGGCGGTAAAGCGGTTATCATTGGAGATCCGCATAAAGATAAAACAGAAATGTTATTCCGTGCTTTTGGTCGTTTTGTGGATGGGCTTGGCGGTCGTTATATCACAGCTGAGGACGTTGGCATGGAAGAAGAGAATATGGAATGGGTGTATTCTGAAACCAAGTTTGTGACAGGTATTCCAAAATCTATGGGTGGTAGTGGAAACCCTTCGCCTGTAACAGCTTTTGGAGTGTATATGGGAGTTAAAGCATGTGCTAAAAAGGCGTATGGAAGCGACTCGCTGGAAGGAAAGAAAATAGCTCTTCAGGGAGCCGGAAATGTAGCTTCTACTTTTGCGAGGCATGCCGCCAAGGAAGGAGCGAAGCTTTTTATTGCTGATATTTATGAAGAGAAAGCAAAAGCATTGGCTGAAGAAGTTAACGGAACTCTGGTTAAACCTGACGATATCTATGGACTGGATGTAGATATTTTTACTCCTTGCGCACTCGGCGGTGTAATTAATGACGACACTATGGGACAATTCAAGTGTGATATTATTGCCGGTGGAGCAAATAATGTGCTCGACATCGAAGACAAGCACGGTCAGGAATTAATGGATAATGGCATTGTGTACGCTCCTGATTATGTGATTAACGCCGGTGGCTTGATCAACGTTGCCGGAGAACTGGAAGGTTATAACGAAGAGCGCTGCCTCCAAAAAGCAGGTAAGATCTATGATACCATCTTGGACATTCTGAACTTCTCTGATGAACATGAGATTCCTACTCATTTGGCTTCTAATAAGCTCGCTGAAAAGCGTATTGCACAAGTTGGCAAAACACATAAGATCTACTCTTCCAAAGGTCACTTTTCCGGAAGAATGGGCGAAATGTATATGACTAACAGGAAGTGAGTTAATAGTTTTGAGTTATTAATTTTGAGTGGGGGGGGATCGAATTCGCTTAGCCGTTAGCTTTTAGTGAATACCGGAACACTAAAAGCTAACGGCTAATTGCTAACAGCTATAAAACAGCAACCCTCTATCTCTCTGATAGAAACTCTCTCTGTAGCCATTTATTTATTCTCCGTCAAATATCCTTATCTTTCACGGATACATTAACGTCTATTCAATAAGAAGTTTACATTCATGAATAAGAAGGATTTTGAGTTTAAGGACCGCCTGATAAAAGGAATATCTAAAGATGGTCATTTTAAAATATCAGTAGTAAAAACGTCTGAGCTCGTTAAAGAAGCACAACAAAGACATGAGCTTTCTCTGTTGAATACTGTTATTCTGGGAAGAGCGCTTACCGCTACAATGCTAATGGCTTCAGAGCTGAAAGGCGAAGAGCGTATTCGTTTAAGAATGGAGGGCAATGGCCCAATCGGGTTTTTGGTTGCAGAAGCGAACAGCCTTGGTGAAGTTCGTGGCTATGTCGGGAATCCTGCCGCAGAACTGGATTATTCTGATTCATCAACCTCTTTCGGGGAGGGACTTGGCCTTGGACTACTGACCTTTTCTAAAACTTTATATAATGAAGCGGAACCAAGAACAAGCACCATCCAGTTAATAAAAGGAGATGTAACTTCTGATATCGCACACTACCTTACTCAGTCAGAACAGATTGACTCTGCTTTGATCCTGGATGTTGGAATGGATGATAACGGAGAAGTTACTGAAGCCGGCGGCCTGCTGATCCAGAAGTTACCTGATGCGCCTGATGGTCAGATTGATATGTTGCAGGAGCGTCTGAGTTCTTTTCCTCCGGTTCATAAATTCTTTGAAGACGGTCAGTATATCGATGCGGTTATGGAGAAGGTAATGTCACCAATTAAGGTGAAAGAGCTATCACGTCAATTAGTGGACTTCTTTTGCAGATGCAATAAAGATCGTTTTCTGAATGCTCTTTCAATGCTGAACTACGATGACCTCAGAGAAATGAAGGGTGAGTCACAAGAAATCGTATGCCAGTATTGCAACAATAAAGAGAATATCTCGAAAGAGGAGATTGCTGAATTAATTACTGCAGCAAAAGCAAAAATGAACTAACACCATATGGCTGACCTGAAAGAAGAGGAGATACGGAGAATAGTTAACCGGGCTACGATGTTCCAAAAATTCTATGGCTCATCGTCTCAATCTCCTTTGGCTAAGCTGGAGAAGGAATATCCTGATCTTTTTGAAATAACTGATTCTCTTAAGCTGGAACGTGCTTTCGTTTGTGAAGCCTTGTTAGAACATCAGGGAATACCAGTTGACGAGCCCGTAATTCTGGACGCCGGTTTTTCGGAAGCTGAAGTAATGGGTTTTTCCTCTGGGAGTCTGAATCCCGATACTCTTAAAGAACTTAAAGGCCAGATTGAATATCATTTCAATACAGTTGGTGAACTGAAACATCGTAAGAATAAAACGGTCTGGAACGCACGTCCCAAAGGGCTTTCAAGATTTCTTTCTTCACAAAGTTCTCCTCAGGTTCTTTTTGAAGAATCCAGAGGCGCATTAAAAATCTCTGTTAAGCAGAGCATGAAGACCTTCAACAAACTATATCTGCCTGTTTTGGTGGGAATATTTGCCTCAATCATGATGTTTGGTGGTTCCGTTTTTGGCGCAATGGAAAATGAAGAAGAAGTAGGAATAATCATGTCGGGTGTTTTCGGACTTCTGTCTTTCTTATATGCACGATTCATGAATAAAAGAAAGCGGCTTAAAAAAGGTAAGCTGGTTGATCTGGCAGATCGGCTTCAGCAAATATTAGAACGTCGTCAAAAAGTGAGTGCTTCTACACCGGAAACTATTTCTATCCCGGAAAATGAATATGATGGCATGGATGAAATAGAAATCAAGGACACAAAAAAAGTGTCTGAATAATTAAAACAGACACTTTTCTTATACACGTAAAGTCTTTCAGTTAATTCTCCGGAACGATCTTATAAATTCCGGCGCCGTCCACAGCTACATAAATATAACCGTCGGGACCTTGTTTAACATTTCTTACACGTCCGATGTCTTCCAGTACAATCTCTTTTTCTTCAACATCAGTACCGTCCAGCTCTACAACAACAAGATAATTGAATTTCAGCGAACCCAGAATTGCTTTTCCTTTCCATTGCGGGTATAAATCGCTTGTCACAAAATCCAAACCTGAAGGAGCAATGGACGGATCCCAGTATGTTTTCGGTTGCTCCATTCCTTCTTTTTCAGTTTCGTCAGTAATAGGTGTGCCGTTGTAATTGATTCCGTAAGTAATTACCGGCCATCCGTAGTTTTTTCCGGCTTCAATAAAGTTTAATTCGTCTCCGCCACGAGGCCCGTGTTCGTGCGACCAGATCTTTCCTGTTTCCGGGTGCATGGCCATTCCCTGAGGATTTCTGTGACCATATGAATACATGGCTTCTATTGCGCCTGCCTGTCCCACAAAAGGGTTGTCATCAGGAACTGAACCATCATCATTTAAACGATAAATTTTTCCGCCGTCTTTACTGAGGCTCTGTGGAAGTTCGTCGCGATTTCCTCTGTCACCTACAGAAAAATACAGATAACCATCGGAATCAAAAGCGATTCTACCTGCATAATGCTGACCGCGGGTTGTGTTCGGAGTTGCCTTATATAAAACCTGCGACTGAACCAGAGCATTGTTTTCTAGCTTTGCTCTCATAATAGCAGTGTTCGCACCTTCACCCATACCTTGAGTTGAGGAATAGGCGATATATATCCAGCCATTGGATTCATAATCAGGATGAAGTGCTATATCTAATAAACCTCCCTGACTTCTGGCGTATACATCCGGTACTCCGGAAATTTCTGCAACAAGATTTCCTTCTCTGACCCTGAGCAATTTTCCTGATCGGTCAGTAATTAACATATCTCCATCCGGCAGCCAGGTCATTCCCCACGGTACGGAGACTCCTTCAAAATAGAGTTCGGGTGCAACATCTACTTCCTGCGGGGTGTTGTCACCATTTTGAGGTCCATTGGTACTCGGCTTTTCGGTGCAAGCAATAACAAGCACTGCAACTGCCAGCACACTTAAAGTATTCATTACTATTTTGTTCATGATATATCCGTTTTGAGCTCAAAAATTTATTTTATGAGCCCGGGTTATAAAGAAATTGTCTTAGTTCGTCCACGTTCATAAATCCGGTTCTCTTTTTCAGTACGTCTCCGTTTGCATTTAAAACCAACACTGTTGGAAAGGCATATGCTCCCTTTTTTTGTGCAAACTCTCTGGCTGAAAGTACTTCTCCGTTAAAGCGAATGGTTTCCTCAGAGTTCCCGTCTAGTTTTACAGGAATGTATCCCTGATCAAGAACTATACGGACGGTAGTATCCGGGTATACTTCTCTTTCCATAGCTCTGCAATATTTACAGCCTACTTCGTACACATCTACCATAATCAGTTTATCACTTTGTAAAGCTTCTTGTTGTGCTGCTTCCAAAGTCACCCAATTTGGTGCATTCTCGATTTCTTTAGGTTCTACACTTCTCAATGATGAGTAGAGAAATATCCCTAAAAAAATTCCTATTCCCGTAAGTATTGCCAGTCTTTTTTTCACAAGCTCCTGAGGTTCAGTTCATTAACTTTCTTAAAATACGGAACTGAAAGCGGTTTTTTTTAATTAAACTAGTACTAATACTAACAAACGGATTAAAAAATGAAAAAATTCATATTCTCAGTACTAACCTTAGCTCTTGTAGGATTTATTTCTCCTTTGAGCGCTCAAAGTGCCGGCGATGCTGAAACCATGTTTAAAAAGCATATCAATAAGATGGTTGAAAGTGTAGAAAAAGCTGAAAGCCCTGAGAACAAACGGGAGATTCTGAACGACTCCTTTAACGACCTGATTGGAGCAATAGAAAAAGTTGAAACGATGAGTGCAGTTCCGGAAACTGAAAAACAGGGACTAGCCACTTTTAAGTCTGATATTCAGGATAAGCAGAGCGAACTGAATGGTGAGAATGGATTTGCAGCGGTGCCTAATAATAACCTCAACAATTTTGCGAACTTTGTTCAGCAGGATCTTGAACAGGCAGATACTGTAACAATTGGTGTTACTACTCTGTTGCTGATCATTATTATTTTACTACTGCTTTAATGAAGCAATTTCCCGATGTTGAAAAAAGAGTTCTTTGTTTCCTGATTTCAGCATTGGGATTTCTTTTTTGGGGATGTTCATCCTCAAATAACGTTGTTCCGGACTCTCCGCATGATGTAAGTGATATCGATTACTCACTGGTTTATATTATTCACGGAGATGCCAATTATTTATACCATCAGGAAGGGGTTCAGTATAATGCTGACAAGGAAGCACTTAGCAATGCTATTGATATTGCCCGTAACGCCGCTTCAGGCGAAGTGTTTATTTTCCACCAAAAACCCGAGCGTAAAATTCTTTGGCTCTTCCCAAAAAAAGACCGTCGGTATTACCATTTCAGAAACGGAAAACTTGTAGCTGAAGGTAAGTATTCCCCAAAAGATGGCGGGTTCTCCAAAGAAATTGAACTCTACAACAGTCGTTCTGCACAAAGCAACGTCCGCTCTATGTTCTTTTATTTCGGACATGAAATTCCAACATTCTCAGATCAAAAATATCACTCAACTGAACCGGAGCTCGCTTTTGATACACAAATTTTCGGTGATGATCTGTCGCGCTTTAATTCACAATTCGATCTTACTGTTCTTTCTACCTGCAATAACGCAAACCCATACCTGATTAATGAGTTGAAACATACTACAGATTTCGTAGTTGCGTCGCCCCAGAATCTTCATTTGTCATATCTGAGCTTAGATCAACTAAAATTGCTTGAACAGGATCAACAAACCGAAACCAAAGAACTTGCTCTTGCCATTGCAAAGGACTCATTTGAAAAACTGAGCTCATATCTTCAGACAATGGTAACTGTTGGAGTTTATGATCTCACTCAAACGGATGGATATTCTGATGAATTGGCCTCCAAGTATAATCTGTATTTAGAAGATGTTTTCGCGAAACCACTTTTCACAGATAATGTGGATTGCAGTTCCATTCCTTCTTTGCAACCTTTACTTGATTCGACGGGAGTGCATATATTTTTCAAACCTGCTGCATTTGGAAGAAAATCTACACTGACTAAACATTCCGGTTGGGGCTGTAAAGAAAAAGAATAGGTTCTTCATTTTAATTCAAACTGCCTATCTTTCTTTAAATATATTATCTATGAAAGAAATTGAATCCTACAAGCTGGGAAAAATTGAAGTAACGATCTCGGAAACAGACAAGCAGAATAAATTACTTGTTCATTGTTTTGACGGAGAGTTTAAATCTGAATTTACGGTCAGCCAGTACGAGTATGAAAACTATCGCCGGCTAATGAATCAGAGAATTTCCAGAGCTTTTTCGGGCGAGTCTGACGAAGACTAAATTCCTGAAATCTGAAAGAACACAAAAATAAAGCTCACTACAGAAAGTACCAGGCCTATCATAAAAAGATTGTAGGCTATCCTCAGCAGCTTATATTTTTTTGCTAAAACTACTCCAAGTCCGTGAAGGTCTCTGGCCATATTATCATACAGTCGCTCACTGTCCTGCATTAGCTCTTCCATTCCTTCTACATAATCTGCCCTTGGTAACGTATAAAAATTTCCGAAGAACAGAATATTAGCCCGGTTTTCCCGAACATCTTCAAGCGTTACTTTTTCTTTACTTACTCTTGGGCGAGCTGAAAGAACTGCATAGACCAAGGATATAAGACAGGTGATCAATAATATTGATGTAGGCAGCAGGAGCCATGGATTAGAATCTATTTTTGGGGAAATGGAAGCGATGATGATCGAGATAATAATACCATTGATACTGATCATGATATTTGACTTGTTATCTGCAATGGCGCTCAGTTCCATATGTGTTCGGTAGGAAGTCCGGAACATATCCGAAACCCCTCGTTTCCTGGAGCCTAATTTCTTCTTTGAGTCTGAATCTGATGACATTTTGTTCTTTTAATTTTACTGAATATAGAAAATTACACCGTAAACTCGATGCAATTTAAGATCAGTGATTTAACCCCATTCTTTCCAGAAGTTGATTGTATCGGATATCACTCCTTAACTTATCGAGTGGAAACATCGTTTTTATAAATAATATAGCTCCGAGTTTTTCGTCAACAGCTTTATTTAGATATGTAAACGCTTCATCATTTTCTCCCATAGCTGCATAAATAACTGCAAAATCCAGACTCAAATTCAGGTCCGGGTTTGCCAGCCCTCTTTTCTTAATAATTTCCAGGTTTTCGTTTGCCAGCTTTTTGTTCCCTTTTAATGCTGCTATATATCCTAACTGGGTTCCCCCTTTGTATTCAGAATCCACCAGATCTAAATACTTCTTTACCACCTTTATTGCTTTATCGTACTTCTCTTCTGCAACGTAGACCAAAGCCATTCCCTCTAATGCTGACCTGAATAAGGGATCCAGTTCAAGTATTTTTTCATAAGTTTCCATGGCTTTTTCATGTTTCCCTGATAACCAATATGAATATCCGTGTTGAAGTAATACCGGCAAAGAAACCGGAGCAATTTTGCTTGCCGCTTTGGTATGATGAAACATCCGTTCAAGGTCGCCGGTTATTCTGTAATACATTGCCAGCGCAATCCGAGCCTCCTCATTGTTTGGCTCCATTGTTATCGCTTTTCTGAAATTAGCCTCTGCACTGTTGTAGTCCCATTTATAAAAGAGATCTACAAATCCCAAAGACACAAAAGACTCTCCGCGAAAGTCATTCAATTCCAGGGCTTTTAACGCAAATTTTTCGGCCTTCGGAAAAGCCGCCTTTCCTTTTAAGTGACCAATTGTTCCTAGAAAGCTGTAGCAATTTGCCAATCCAGAATACGCTTTGGTATAGGTTGCACATTTCTTTATTGCTTTCCGGTAACAATCTATTGCTTTTTGAACAGATTCAGGCGTTCGCTTATTCCAATAATAAAGTCCTTGCAGATAATGGTTGTATGCAACAACACTATCCGTTGATGCTTCGTACAGGTTCCTGGATATACTAAACTCAAAATTCTGTTCCAGCTTCTCAGCTATTTTTTGAGATATTTCATCCTGCACTTTAAAAATATCTTTCAATTCGCCGTCATAGTTTTCTGACCAGACATGAAAGCCATCATCTGTGTTTATAAGCTGTGCCGTAACACGGATCTTATTTCCGGCTTGCCTCACACTTCCCTCTAAAACCGTGGCTACATTCAGCTCCTTGCCAATTTCCCGGATATCCTTTTTAGTGTTTTTATAAGCAAATACAGACGTTCTGGAAGGAACCTGTAATCCATCCAGTTTAACGAGCGCGTTTATTATTTCCTCCGTTATACCGTCACTGAAATATTCATTTTCCGGATTGGGGCTGAAATTCGCAAAAGGCAATACCGCCACACTGTTTTTATGGCTTCCGGTTATTCCTTGTATATAGGATTGTTCAGGAACGGAAAGCCCTTCATTTGCCAGAGCAAAAATGCTGATCTGATTGAACACATTCTTCAGGTCGTGCTCTCCAAAAGCTTCAACTTTTATACCCGGATGGTTTTTAATTTCTTCAAATACTTTTCCGGACATCATCACCCCTCCCGGTACAGAAAGTGACTGTACTCTTGCCGCTACATTTACAGCGTCTCCGAAAACACCTTCTGAATCATGAACCACATCTCCAATATGAATACCAATTCTCAATGGTACTTTTGGATCTTTTTGCAGTTGCTCTTGAATTTCGCGAGCAGCTTCAACTGCTTTAATGGCACTGGTGAACATGCTCAGCGTTCCGTCGCCATAATACTGCATTACCCGTCCGTTATGAGTGGCAATGCTTTTATCAACAACATTCCTTTGTCTGTCGCGAAGCAACTTCGCCTTAGACTCATCCTCTTGCATAAGTTTGGTATAACCAACCATATCAGCAAACATAATAGCTGCAAGGGATCTGTAATTACTTTGCTCTGACATTCTTTTTTTAATCGTTGTTGATACACTATCAATATATCAATAATCGAGCCATGGTTGTATATCTAGAAGAAAAATCCTGCTTTTATTTCAAATAATGTCCCTTCGTCAGACACACCTATTGTAGAATTAATTAATACAGAGTCAAAAGCGTTGAACCAAACTCCACCACCATAACCTTTATGCCATAAAGATGAACTTTCACCGTCAGTCCATACTCTTCCTGTGTCAAAAAAGCCGGTGATTCCAAGTTTCCCTCCCAGCAGGTAACGATAGAAGTCAAGAAGTTCTACTCTGATTTCGGTGTTATTATAAAAAGTACTTCGACCTGAAAACCTTCTGCCATTATATCCTCTCAGGTTTTGAGTACCACCAATGGTGTTCGACTCGTAGAAAGGAAAGGGGCCAAAATTATGTGCTCCGCCAACGCGATTGGCAATTACAATTTGAGGACTAAACCTGATCGGATAAAAAATTCTGAAATCAGACTCCATTCTGTAAAACGTTTGAGACGTATTTCTTATTCCGATATTCACATCCGAATGAAGAGAATATTTATATCCTTGTCTGGGATTTATGGAATTGTCTACATCTGAAATAGAGACATTGGTAAATACAGTATTGAACCATTGATCTTCATCTGTGGTGGCGCTAAATCCATTTCCAAGTTCATTCAGAATATTGTTTTCGTCCGAATTATCATCGATTATAGTTGCGCTCAATCTGTTCCCCATGTCAACCGATAAAACCTGATTTATGGAACGGCTCAGGCTTCCCTCAAAAGCATATCTGGTTAGCCTGGCCCGATAGAATTTGTTACTTCTTGCTTGTAAAGTTGTTTCGTTTCCAAGCCCAAAGAAATTTCTGAAACTCTTGGGAAACAGCACTTCGGAACTAATATTCAGATCCCAATGTCCGACTCTTTGAAACCAGGTTCCATCATATTTTAAATTGGAAGCTCCTGTTTTAGGGGCATAATTAAATCTGAGATAATGTGTAACAGCAGGGAACTTTCTGAATCCGTAACGAACAATTCTTGGGCCTCCCCCGATGAAAATTCCATCAAATGAGTTGTACTCAAAGTAGTAGCCCGGAAACACTCTGTTCCATCTGAAATCAGCTTCGTAATTGTACTTACTAATTGTTGGATCATCAGTTAAATGTCTGTGAACTTTGTGGTTTGATACCATTGTATTTCCTTTTTCGGAATCAAAGATCTCTACATCCCGGGATGTTTTCTTATTTAAGTTTTTTGTATCAAAGAGATCATCGCCCGGGCCTCCGATAACGAGTAATCTGGTTTTATTATCTGCCTCTCCCGACAGAATAAATTCATCATTTCCACTTAATCCATAAATGCGTATTTCTTTCGTTTCCCGGTCTGTGAAAGTTCTGTCGAAGTATTTCTCCCGGAGCTTTCCTTTTCCTGATAACTTATATACACGAACTCTGGTTTTGTCCTTGTCAATTGTTTCTACCAAAAATCGCTCTCTCTTATTGCTTCCGGGAACCGAAACTATTCGGTTCAGCATTGAATAATACTCTTCTGTTACTTCAACGAGCCTATCTCTTCGGGCTTTCAAATGGTTTATCGTTTCAGTTCCGTATTTTTCAAATATCTCCGGAGGATACTCTCTTACTGATCTTTCAATAACTGAGTCTGAAAGTTCAGAACTGACTGATTCCGCGATCCTGATCCACTCTTCATGACCTAACTGATTCGTAAACCTTCGGGTTTGAGCAAGCGAATTGTAATTCAGACCAACCAGATTTCCGTAAGAATCCCCAAAATTTTGATACTGGAAAAAAGATCCCAGTTTCATGATTGTAGGAACTATTCCATTCATATTCATGAAAGCAACATCTCTGTCTCTTGGAATTGGCCTGTATATCTTTCCCTGATTATCTGCAGGCTCGAACGTTGCCCATCGCCATTGGTCACTGTGGCGGTCCCAGTCTCCGATCAACATATCCAGTAAGCGGGCTCTTGCAAACATTTCCTGATCTACACGGTGGTCAATATCTCCATCAACTTCTCTGATCATGTCTCTGTAAGCAACAACTTCTTCTGACCTGCCTACACTTTCTACATGACTCATATCATTATCCGGCTTTTCTTCAAACAATCCCAGTTGTCCACCAATCTGATCTCCGTAACGTCCCAACATAGGATCATTTGGGACATAATATATTTCAGGATTAGTATGGTAAACCCCTATAGCATCAGCTAAAACAGGAATTATGAGTGCTCCATATGGATTTAATATTGAGAATTGATCCTGTGCCACATCTAAAGCAAAGGTTTTTTTAAGGTTTTCATCCCAGATCTTTCCCGCTTGTTTATCTACCGACCTGAGCACATATTCGTTTCCTTCTTTGTCTTCCAGATGAAGTGTGTTTGATTGTCCTTTCCCGCCCATTCTTACAGGAATTAATCCACCTTTAAGTTCTGAAACGTCAAAAACAGGAAACTCAGATTTTACTGACCAGTACTTGCGATTGTGAGCCCCAATAACTGCTTCAAACAATGCTCCTTTTCCGTCGTAGTCAGGGTTAGCTGCAATAACTTTAGTGCTGTCAGTGTAATCTGTATCCTCCAACACAACTTCTTCTTCAAGTGGATCTTCATATGGCGGTTTCATTTGGGTTTTGTAGAGTAGCTTTCCATCTTCGCTGCCGTCGTGAGTCCAGGCCTCCAGCCATACAGAACCGTCACCATAATAATTTAACTTTGTAAAGCCTTCTCCCTGATAACTAAATTCGGTTCCTCTCCCGCTTGCTACATATGCCTCTTTAGTTCCTGCTCCGGTGACTACAAAATGCCTGGTTTCCCTTTTATCTTCTTCTCTTATATACTGAAGACTATGTGAATGTCCGGACGCGTAGATCAAGTGATCGTTATTGTTGAACAGCTCTTTAAAAGTATTTGCCATATTGCGATACTTATAATGATTCACATCCTGTTCAAGACCGAATATCCTTCTGTAAAGTGCGTAAAAGGAACCAAAAACCGGAGGCTTCAAGTGGGTTGATGGAGGTAAATAACCACCATGTGGGCCTTTTGTAATAAGCGGATGGTGTGCGGCAACTACTAAAAAATCTTTCTGGCGTTTAATGAGTATATCTTCGAACTCATTCAGAAAATCGCCGCCGTCAAATAGTTCATATTCTCCGGTATCACCGTAAGGCTTTTCATGTTTATGCAACCACCATTGTGTATCCAGCACAATTAGCCTGATATCATCTCTTAATAGTGGGTGCTCATCGTCGTCCATTAATTCGATATCAACCGGTCCCGGAAATCCATCATCCGGCAGAAAAGTATTTCCTCTGTTCAGGTAATTTTCAACAAATTTTTCCTGTCGCCTTACTGCTGCTAATCCGTCTTTACCTCCGTCATCCCAATCATGATTTCCGGGAACAAAAAAGATCCTGCCTTTAAAATCTTCTACGGTTTTCAATTGCTCTATGATCCTTCCCTCATAAAACTTCCTGTCAGGGTGGGTAGAGTCGGGCAAACCATTCAAATAAATATTATCTCCTAAGAAAACTACTGCACTTCGTTCAGAGCTTTTTGAAAGCTTATTCTGCAGAAGCTCGAGATTAGGCTCTTGACTTTCCTGAGATGCAGATCCGGCATCACCAATAAGGTACATCTCGTAGATCAGTTCATTCTCTGAACCCGGGGTCATATCCTGCCATTCTTTTGCCTCTGATGAGTAATATAACTTTGAACTAGAACAGGAAACTAATGCAATATATAGAAATGAAATCTGTAGCGCTCTTTTCATAATCAAAGATAAAATAAGTTGGGCTGATTACACTAACAAAAAGTGCGCTGATTGATGGGCATAAAAAAACCCTGTCCTTGGTGAACCGGGTTGCGTTTTGAATCAACTGTCACCAATATACGGCAGGGAACCCCGCCTGACCAAATCTTTTTTATTATCTATAACTAATGTTATATAATGTATAACTAATATGCTATCTTTGAGTAAATAAAATTAGGTAATACATAATTATATTTTTAGAATATGCCGCGTAAAATTGGTTCATTAACCCTTTATTCCATTGATGATCTGCATGAAATGCTTGGAATCTCAAAAATGACGCTCCGGGCTTACCTGAGAGAAGGCAGACTGAAAGGCCGGAAACTCGGCGTTAGTTGGTTTGTTACTGAGAATGCCATCCGGGAATATTTTGAAGAAGAGGAAACCCCTGGTACTGTTTCAAAAAAGAGAAAAAGTTTCCGTTATATTGTACAGGGTGTAAATGATCTTGTAAGCGAAACGGAATATTGTGAAACTATACAGGATGTAATACAAACCTTAAACGAGCAGGCAATTATAAGTTTATTTCAGGTTCAGAAAATTGATGGTGAAACTGAAGAGATTGTCGAAATTATAAAAGCACGAGATTTTTTAGATAAACATGATTCCAATTGAACAAACAGGTATTGAAGAATTAAGCTTTGGAGACTCCAAAGAAGATATTTTCCACGTATTAGTAAACAAGCAGGTTTCTCCAAACGGGATCGACCTTGATAAACTCAGGCTTGCCGATCCCAGAAACTTTGATGCTGCTTTGACGTCTGCCGGCTGCATTATTATGCTGAATGAAATTGAGATCGATGAACTGTCAAGAAGAGGAGAGCTGAATCCCAAAAAGCTACACCAGAGTTTATATGACCTTGCGGAACAGGAAGGGTTGCTTTAGATCCTTCCGGCCTTTTTTAAAAACTCTTCTGCCCTCAATAAACAGCAGATCGTTTTTCCGTCATTGATTTCGCCTGAGTGAACCATTTTTACAGCCTCTTTAAAAGAGATCCGTTCTTTCTGAACAAACTCGTCGTCATCAGTTGCGTCTTCATTAAATTTCAAATCCATCGCAACATAAATGTGTATAACTTCATCTGCATATCCTATAGCCGGAAAAAAATGACCTATATAATGAAGTTCTTTGGTTTCAATTCCGGTTTCTTCTCTTAGCTCTCTTTCAGCGGTCTGATGAGGGTTTTCCCCTCTATCAATTTTACCCGCCGGAACTTCCAGAAAAATTTGTTTCGCCGGATACCGGTACTGATTGATCAACATTACATCTCCGTTTTCAAAAACAGGAACTACCGCAGACGCTCCTGGATGCTTGATCCATTCTCTTGATGAAGTCGTATCATCCGGAAGTATTACTTCATCGTAATAAACATGCAAAAGCTTCCCGTTAAAAACTTCCTTTGAAAATTTTTGCTCTTCAACTAATCCTTTAGAATCCGTCATTTATATTAGGTCTTTAAAATTCTTTATAATATAATGAGTTATAGGCAATTAAGGTGTCGTTTATGAAGGATTATAAACTTGAAACAGAACAAAGAGAAGATTATTTATTCGCCTACTACGAAGCTGAGCGAGACAGTATTGATTTGTCAAATGCTATTTGGGAGGAAATTTCATTAAAAATGAAAGAATACGACCTCACAAAAATATTGGTTGTTGAGAATATTAAAATGAATCCCAGTACAGTTTTTGAAATGTATCAAATTATTCAGGCTTCATTTAAGCTTGGTTTTGCAGGAAAATCTATTGCCTTTGTTGACTTAGTGGAAGAACACTATAAACACAATAAATTTGGCGAAACACTAGGCAGGAATCTGGGGGTAAATTGCAAAATATTCAAAACAAAAACGGCTGCCCGTGAGTGGCTGAAAACACAGCCTTGAGGCTGTTCTCTATTCATCTGTTGCTTTAGTTGCTCTGTTTATTTGTGTTGGCTTTGTGTGGTTAATGAGCGTACCTTTACACTTTAAATGATAATTTTTTCGCTTGATTGAAAATAAAAACATAGATGGTAAAACGGTTCAGGTTTCGGGAAGAGTGTTCACGCTTTCCAACCTGATATCTTTCTCGCGCTTTTTGGTGGCGATTCCTGTTATTTATCTGCATATCCAAAATGGCTACCAATATGATACTACCATCATCGTTTTAATTTTATATGCCGGCATTTCTGATTATTTAGACGGATTGGTTGCCCGGAAAACAAATACGATTTCTGAAGTTGGTAAAATGATCGACCCAATTTCAGATAAATTATGCGCCGCAGCATTGTTTATTTATACCGTTTGGTTAGGCTGGGTTCCTCCTTGGTTTCTAATTCTGAATGTATTCAGGGACTCTTTCATTATGATCGGCTCTTCTTTTATCAAGATAAAGTACGGGAAAGTTGCCATGTCAATATTGTCAGGGAAAATTGCTGTTAATATTCTTGCCTTTTACTGGATTGCGGTATTCTTTTTCCGAGATTCTGTTCAGGTTCATAACTGGCTACTCTATATTTGTACATTCGTGATGGTGTATTCATTTTTTGACTATTTTAATCGTTACCGCAAAATTATGCAGGGAGCAAAATTTAATTGATATATGGGCTTTTTTGATAAAATTGGATTAAAGAAAAAAGAAACTCTGGACAAAGGAGTTGAGAAAAGCAGAGAGGGGATCCTAAACAAACTTGGGCGTGCTTTTGTTGGTAAGGACAAGGTGGATGACGAAACGCTTGACGATCTTGAAGAAATTCTTATCACATCTGATGTCGGAGTTCAAACTACTCTGGAAATCATTAAAAGGATTGAAGCGCGTGTAGCTAAAGATAAATTCGTTACACAGTCAGAGCTTCAAGCATTACTTAGAGAAGAAATAGTAGACCTGCTTAAAGACAATGACGCCGACAAACCTGCTGATTTTGACGCAACCTTCCCCGTTAAACCACATGTGGTTTTAGTAGTTGGTGTAAACGGTGTTGGTAAAACAACGACGATAGGAAAATTGGCCAATCTTTATAAAAAAGCCGGAAAAAATGTTCTTTTAGGAGCTGCTGATACCTTCCGTGCAGCCGCTGTAGATCAGCTGATTATTTGGAGCGAACGGGCTGATGTACCAATCGTTCAACAAGGACAGGATGCCGATCCTGCTTCCGTTGCATACGATACCGTTGCTTCCGGAAAATCCCGTGGTTCTGATATAGTTTTAGTAGATACCGCAGGACGCCTTCACAACAAAAAAGCCTTAATGGACGAGCTTACTAAGATCAAAAGAGTGATGGGCAAAGTTGTTGATGGCGCGCCTCATGAAGTAATTCTTGTACTGGATGCATCAACCGGACAAAATGCAATGCAACAGGCAAAAGCTTTTACTGAAGCCGTAGATATTACAGGGCTGGCTTTAACAAAACTTGACGGTACTGCAAAGGGTGGAATTGTAATTGGTATTTCTAATGAACTGAGTGTTCCGGTAAAGTATATCGGGTTGGGTGAAAAGATTGAAGACCTACAGGTTTTTGATCGCTCCGAATTTGTAAATGCTTTATTTGGAGAGTAAAATCCTGAAGGCCTTCTCTTTATTTAGTTTTCGCCTCCATCTGTAGGTGCGGTTCTTTCTCCGCCACCTTCTGGTTTAGGCTTGCCATCCGGATTTTGAAAGCGTTCTGCTTTCTGGTTGTGTTTTACTTTTAACATGTATCCCCACTTAGTTTTTGGTTGTGTGTAAACAACAAAATATATTCAATGTATGCTATCTCTCTTTAAATATATTTTCGGCCAAAGATCTTTTATTCTTGCAGCCCTTCTGGCTATGCTGTTTTCAGGCGTATTTATTGTGGATGGCTTTTCCCAGTATGCAAATAGTCAAAATGATTCTTTACTTGCTTTAGGAAACAAAGTCTATCGTTCCGGAAACTATGTTGAATCCGAAAAAATTTATAGAAAAGCCTTAGCTGATCATTCAACAAATAAAAGTAGTAATGAGTGGATCATTGCCGCGGTTGGCTACGGTGCTTCTTTGCTGGATCAGGGGAAATATGATTCCGGTGCTTATTGGATGTTTAAAGCTGACTCTGCAGTTTCCAAAGACACTCCATTAGAGCTTCAGGCGTATGTAAAGAGTAATGTAGGATGGGGAACTTCCTGGTCTCAGAATGAGCGAAAAGCTTTTCCTATTTATCTTCAGGCTCATGCACTTGCAAAAGCTTCCAATGATCAGTATCGAATTGCTCAAATCAGTTCTTCGATTTCTTTATTGGCACATTTATTCGGTGATTACAGCTCTGCAGTAAACTACGCCAAAATAGCCGTGGACAATCTAACAGAACTCGGCGATGATTTCCTGCTTTCTATTGCATTGGTCAACCTTCACCGGGTTTATAACGATCTTGGTTTTGTAGATGAAGCAGAGGAAGCCTTATTGAAGTCTCTGTCAATAAATACACGTAATAACAGCCTTGATTTACTTATGTCTGACTACAAGGATTTAGGTTATTTCTACCAAAGAAAGGGAGACTATGATAAAGCACTCATTTATTTTGCCAAACATTTAGACCTGGCATCAAAGCTGAATAAGACACTGTTTATCCCCGGCGTAAATGATGCTATCGGAGCCGTTTACTTTGATCTTGGTGAATATAAAAAAGCACTGGAATGTTTTACCCTGAGTGAGCAGCTGCGCGTAAAATATAATTACAGCAGCAAGCCTTCTACTATTTCTCAAATAGCATTAACCAACCAAAAACTCGGACAGTTTGATCTTGCACGCTCTTTATTTCATGAGGTTCTGGAAGCCTTTGAAATAAAAAAGGATAAACATCAGATCATAGAAACTTACTTACGACTTTCTGAACTTGAGTTGGCTTCCGAAAATATATCTCGGGCTAAAAGTTTTTCAGAATCCGCATTGTCTCTTGCACTGGAAAGTGAATCTAAGCTATTACTTGCACGGTCTTATGCTTCTTTAGGAACTGTAAATGCACAATTATCTAACTTCGCAGTTTCTGTAGAGCAACATAAAAAAGCGTATTCCATTGCTTCTGTTTTTAAAGGATACAGGCTTGCCGACTATTCAATAAGTTTGGCTAAAGCATTTTACGAGCTCAACAGTGACAGCTCTTTTTATTATGCTGATATAGCATTTTCTGAAATTGAACGAGAGCAAAATAATATCTATGGGGATAATCTGGAATCAGGGGTATTCAGTGAATACGCCGGTTTTTATAATGAAGTGGCCTTCTGGTACTTACAAAAATATCAGAATACAGAAAAAGCTTTTGAGATAGCTGAACAAGGAAAGTCCAGAGTGTTAATGAAACAGTTAGCCTTTTCCGATACTGACTTTCTTAATGATCTGGATGTATCGGTGCAATTAAGTATTCGTCAAAAAGAAAAGACTATAGACAAACTTTACAGGGCTCTGGATTTTGCACCTAATTTGATGGAAGCCGACTCGCTGAAGCAACAAATCAGAATCGCTGAACTGGATTATCAATCTTTCAACAATGAGTTAAGGCTTAGAAACAAAAAGTATAAGTCTAACCGTGTTTCTCCAATAATCTCTCTTTCTGATCTTCAGGATAAGCTTTCCTCTCGTGATGCTGTTATTGAGTTTCTAATTACAGACCATCAGCTTACTTCTTTCTGGATTACCAGATCAAAAGTCACTTCTTACACAAAGAATTTCGAAGAAGATCAGATTGTTTCGGAGGTTCTATCTGAACATGTTTCAAGGTTCAGAACAGCACTTCAAAATAGTGCCTCTTTAAATGATCTGAAAACTTTAAGTACGCCTTTATATAATCTACTTATTCTTCCTTTTGAAAAATCATTTCCGAATATCGATCGTCTGGTGATAGTTCCAAGTCATTCTCTGTCGGTTCTTCCTTTTGATGCTCTTTATATTAATAATGAGTTTTTACTGGAGCGCTTTAACATCAAGTACCTTCCTTCTGCTTCCATATATAACCTGATCAATAATCCTACAAAAAAAGAGTCTGACGAAATACTGGCTGTAGCCGGCTCGGGATTTAGTTCAGCATCCTCAGCAAATAGTACACGTTCACGAAGCTCCTATGCTTCTCTGCCTTCATCATTATTGGAAGTAGATGCTATTTCTGCTGAATTTCAAGATCATACCATTCTGAAAAATGACGCCGTTACTGAGTCGTCTGTAAAATCTTTACCTCTGGAAAAATTCAGATATTTGCACTTCGCAACGCATGGAGCTGTTAATGAACGAAACCCGATGCAAAGCGGACTGGTTCTTTCAGAATTTGATGAAACGGATATTTCTTTACGGGAGGATGGTTATTTAAACAGTCTGGAAATTTCAAAGCTCAATTTAAATTCTGATCTGGTAGTACTTAGCGCTTGTAATACTGCCATTGGCAGATTGGTAAATGGTGAGGGTTTACTTGGCTTACAGCGTTCTTTTTTTAAAGCAGGGGCTTCTTCAGTTATAGTTAGCCTTTGGAGTGTTTATGACCGAAGCACTTCCGTGTTGATGAAAGAGTTTTACAGAAACTTAAATAATTATGAAGAATCTGAAATTAGCTTATGGAGCAGGGTAAAGATTTATTTTGATGTATACGAACCGCCCATGTTCGGCTATAAAGAAAAAGCTCTGAGAGACGCTAAACTATTTCTTCTGGATCATCCTTATTACAATCACCCGGTAAACTGGGCTCCCTTCATTTTGATAGGAAAGTAAGCCCTTTTAAAAATATTCGTTCAAAAGGGCTTGAGATTTTTCCTGTTTAATTTCTGGCCTGCGATTGAGTCTTTTCAATAAATTCCCGGTTATCAACTTCGGGTCTTTTCTCAGTGTTTGCGATCATTGCTGTAGTTGTATAGATCAATTGAGTTCTCTTGGCAAGAGCCTCCCACTCAATCTTATCTACTGAATCAGATGGTCTGTGATAATCAGCATGAACGCCATTGAAGAAAAAGATAAATGGCACACCCAATCTTCCAAAGTTCCAGTGATCACTTCTTCTGTAGAACTGGTTTGGATCTTCAAGGTCGTTGTATCTTTTACTTAGGTCCAGATTTACGGTTTTTTCATTCGCGCTTCTGAGCAAGCTGTCTAATCCTGATGAGATTATTTCTCCACCTATGATGTATATATAGTCTTTATTTTCTTCGTGTTCTTTATCAACGCGACCAATCATATCAACATTAACATTTGCCACCGTTTTGTCAATATCATAAATGGGATGATCGGAATAATATCTGGAACCCAGCAAGCCTTTTTCTTCTCCTGAAACATGCAGAAAAAGTACGCTTCGTCTTGGTCCTGCACCGGCCTTTGCTGCGGTCATCATAGCTTGTGCCGTATTCAACAATCCAACTGTTCCGCTTCCGTCATCATCAGCTCCATTATAGATCGTGTCACCTGTTGAGTCCGGTCTTCCTATTCCTACGTGATCATGATGTGAACTTAACACAACGACCTCATCTTTAAGCGCCGGGTCACTTCCTTCCAAGAAGGCAACAATGTTAGAAGCTTTCACGATATTGTGATTTGTCATTACTTCATGTGATAAAGAGAATTCGATTTCAGCCGGTCTGAATGTTGAAGGGTCTGCTTTTAGATCTTCTACCATTTCAACTAAATCGGAAGCCCCTTCTTTTCCTAAAAGCCAGGCAGCTAAATCTGGTTTAATTCTGTTCCATGCGGATGCTCTTGTATTTTCGTCCTGTAAATATGCCAATGATAAACTACCACTCGTTCCCAGTCTTGATTGTGTCTGTTGAGCGCTTTGAGAAAAGCCTTCCGGATTATTGTGGTCCATAATTAATATTACCCCCGCAGCTCCATTAGACATCAATGTTTGCAGAGCGTTTTGGTTTGTAAGCTGTCTGTCAAAAAGAACCATGATCCATTTGTCAGCAACAACTTCAGGTAAATGATTTGCTGTTTCATTACTTATCCCCAGTCCGCCAAAAATTATTTCTCCACTTACATCATCGGTTCCACCAAAAATAGTAACAAAGTCTCCTGTTTCTTCCGGGGTTAAAGCTGTTTCATTAACAACTTCACCTTTACTGTCTGTAATAGTGTAGTTATAGCTTTCAACAACAGGAGCGCTCAGGTCATAACTTTGTTCAAAAGTTCCGTTGTCCCCGACCGGAGTTAGCCCCATTGCCTTATAGCGCTCCGTAATATAGTTTGTTGCTTTTCTTATTCCTTCTTTGCCGGTTTCGCGTCCTTCAAACTCGTCACTTGCTATAATTGTAAGGTCTGATTTTAGCCCCTCTACTGTAATGGTTTTATCAAAATCATAAATACTTGCTTTCGGTAGGGTCGTGGTTTCTTTCGATCCGCTACACCCGGCTGTGGCAGCAATTAGTACTATGTATATTATTCTCTTCATTTTTTTAATTTCTTATTTAGCAGCTATTATTTCATCTACCGGCTTCAGGTCTATGTAAAAGTCGGTGGGGTCTTCTTCGATCAATAAATTAATTTGTTGCTCTTTTATCATTTCTAATATTGCCAGAAAGGTAACAACTATTACAACCCGGCTTGTTAAGTTTTTGCAAAGAGTTGGGAATGACTGTCTTCCGGATTTAGTAAGAGTTTCCAAAACAAATTCTGTTTGCTCTTCAATAGTGGTTTCAACTTTATTCACTTTATGTACGACTCTTTGTCGTTCAATATCGGTTAAAACCTTTCTGAATGCTGAAATCAGATCAAATAACGTTACATCTTTAAGGGCTTCTCCTGTAGCCTGTTGATCTACGTCATCTGCGTCCGGATATCCTCTTTTGTAGCGTTTTCGGGTTTCTTCATCAATGTCTGCCATTTTCACCGCCATTTCTTTATAGCGTTTATATTCCAGCAGTTTTTGAACTAACTCATATCTCGGATCTGTTTCGTCAATCTCATCATTTTCATCGTCCTCTCTTGGAAGCATCATTTTTGCTTTGATCGACATTAACATACTTGCCATGAGTATAAATTCACTGGCTACATCAAGGTCGAGCTCTTCCATCAAATTCACATATTCCAGGTATTGTTGAGTAATGTAGGAAATTGGAATATCATAGATATCTAACTCGTCTCTTTTAATAAAGAAAAGGAGCAGATCCAGAGGGCCTTCAAAGTTATTTAGTTGTACTCTATACACAGTTGGAAACTAACTGGTTATAAATTAAAATTCTCCATTTTCTTTTTCCAAAACTCGCTTATTTTATAGTTATCTTTTAATACTAACCTATGGATTATTCAAAATTTGTAATAGCGGTGCGAGATAATGATCGTGAATCTCTTAAGGAGTTCTATGAGGTTCTTACCAAAATTCTGTTCAAATTCTTGAAGGTTAGAATGGATGCCGCCCCTGAAGATGCAAAGGATTCTGCTCAAAATGCTATCATGTTTGCTGTTGAAAAGATAAAAAATGAAGAGCTTGATCATCCTGATCGGATAATCAATTATCTTTTTACTACCGCTAAGCACGATTACCTGAAACATCAGAACAAAAATAAAGAACTCAACTACGAAGAAATTCCGGACTCTCACTCAAAGGAGCCTGAACAGTTGAATAAACTTTTATCAAATGAGCGACAAAGCATTTTAAAGCGCTGTGTTAACGAGTTAAAATCCAAACAACTGGAATATATTTCATACTGGTTTAATAATCCTGATAGTGAAACTGTAGTCGTTGCAGATCATTTTGGGATTAGTGTAAACAACGCCTGGACCAAAAAACATCGGATAATACAGGTGCTTAATGAGTGTGTTCAAAAAAAAATAAACAAATAGTGTAAGGAATGGTCGGTGAAACTGTCTTACTATGTGCAAAGTTTAATGTATTTAAATACATTAATTATTAATCAGGTTAAAAAATGAGCAGTTCAAGAGATCAAATAATTTATCAGCAAATAGACGCTTATGTAAAGGGCACATTAAGCGACAAAGAAATTGACTTACTATGGGAAGAGTTTGCAAAAGATCCGGAGTTACTGGAACGACTTGAGCTGGAGGTTGGTGTTAAGAAAATTTTAGCCGATAAAACCTCTGCCTCTTCAAAAAAAGCTTCCGTCCATTCTTTACCGAGTTGGGTTTGGCATTTTTCTGCTGCGGCAACCATTCTTCTTGTTGCTCTTGTTCAACTATTCAGGGTTGAAACCCCAACCGACTTAAAGGAACTCGTTGTTTCTACAATCCCTGCGGATCAGTTTGAAGTTGCTGATGGTCTTCGCTCCCAGGAATTAATGATCAGCAGTGCTGACTCTTTATTGAACCTCGGTTTTGCAGCCATCTCCTCAGGTAACGAAGAACAGGCGATGGCTTTTTTCAATGAAGTAATTACAAATTATAATGAAGAGCCTTATGCGTCCAAAGCATTCCTGAACAAAGGTATCATTCTTTATAATGATGCTGAGTATACAGAGGCGATAAGCAGTTTTAAAGAAGCAGCACAAAGAGCAAGAGACAATCGTATGATCTCGGAAAAAGCTTTCTGGTATTTGGGTAATGCTTATGTAAATACCGGACAGCCGGAAGAAGCTTTAACAGCTGTTGGGGAAGCTTACAACAGAGACGGCGTTTTCCGAAAGCCTGCCTTTGTTTTGTACCAAAAGCTTAGTTATGATCTTGGAAAGGTTGATTTTGAAGATGCAGAGGGAGTATCTTCGGGATCATCCGATCAGAATTAAATATCCATAGGAATTGGGTTTTCTGAATCCTTAGTGTGATTCATAAGAACTTTATGCGTTGATACCTTTCGGGTTCCTTTTTTTCGGATGATTTTCTCATAGGTGCCATCCTCATTCAGAGTCCATCGTTGCATATTGTCTCTTAAATATACATTGATCACAAATTGAAGATATTTTTTAATCTTCGGTGCCTCGATCGGAGTTAATGCCTCCACTCTCGCATCAAGATTCCGGTGCATCCAATCTGCCGATCCAATAAAATACTTATGTTCATCGGCGTGATTAAAATAAAATACTCTTGAATGTTCCAGGAACCGACCTATTACTGAATGAACTCTGATGTTTTCACTCAGGTCTTTCTTCCCGGGTATCAATCTGCAAACTCCCCGTACAATCAGGTCAATCTGAACTCCCGCCTGTGACGCTTCGTATAATTTCTGGATCAGCAAAGGATCTTCCATGCTGTTCATTTTTGCTATAATTCTTGCAGCACGACCTTCTTTCGCCTCTTTGGTCTCAAACTCGATCATGTCAGTAACCTGAGTACGCATGTGTTTTGGAGCGACCAGGAGTTTTTCGAATGTTTGATCAGGAGCGTAGCCTGTTAACAGGTTAAAAATATCGGTTACATCCGATGCTATAACTTCATCACAAGTAAATAATCCCAGATCTTCGTAAAGCTGAGCAGTATCAGGATGATAATTTCCGGTTCCAAGATGACAATAGGTACGTAAGCCGTCTGCCTCTTCCCTTACCACCATTGTTACTTTTGTGTGGATCTTTAAACCGGGAATCCCATAAGCCACATGAACTCCATAATTCTCGAGTTTCTGAGCCCATGTTATATTTCTTTCTTCATCGAATCTCGCTTTTATTTCTACTAAAACCGCGACTTGCTTTCCCTCTTCTGCTGCATGCATCAGTGAATGCATTAACGGTGAGTCTTTTGATGTCCTGTACAAAGTCTGTTTTATCGCCAGAACTTTGGGATCTTTAGCCGCTTCATCTATAAAACGCTGTGTTGAAAGAGCAAAACTGTGATACGGATGATGAACCATAAAATCCCCGTCTCTGATCACTTTAAAGAAACTTGGTGTTTCTTCGTCAATCTCGTGGCGTAAAGCGGGATGTAAAACGGGTGTCCAGGATCGGCTTTTAAGTCTTGGGTATCCTGAAAGCATAGATATCTGCATGGCATCAACCAAGCCAATGGTTCCTTTCATCTCATATACATCATTCCAGTTGATGTTGAGGTTCTTGAGCAAATACTTCTTGATATGCTTTGGCATATCTGCTTCCAGCTCCATCCGAACGATCTCAGAGAACTTTCTTTCTCTAAGTTCATCTTCAATCGTTTCAAGCAGATCATCAGCTTCTTCTTCCTCACGTTCTACTGAAGCATTTCTTGTAACCCTGAACATATGAGCAGAAAGAACTTTCATGCCCGGGAAAAACTGATCTATTTTGGTTCGTATCAGATCCTCAATAGGAACCAGAGTTACTTTATTGCCTCTGCGATGAACCTGAATTAACCTAGGGCGGTTTGCCGGGATCTTGATTCGGGCGAAATGTTTTTCTTTGCTCTTTGGGTTTTCAAGTTCTACAGCAAATGATAAACTCTGATTTGATATAAACGGAAAAGGGTGTGATTCATCCACCGCTAATGGAGTTACGATAGGATATATCTGCTTTTGAAAGAACCGATCGCTTACCTTTTTTTGGTAGTTGGACAGCTCAGAATAGGCCTTAATTTTAATTCCCTTTTCTGCCATTGCAGGAACCAGCTCATTGAAAAAACATCCTCTGTATGCTTCGATCATTTTCAGCACTTCAAACCGGATCTCTTTAAGCTGATCAGAAGCAGACATCCCGTCTACAGAAAGGGTTTTAACGCCTGCAAGTTGTTGCCTTTTTAACCCACCCACTCTTTTTTGAAAAAACTCATCCAGATTGGAGCACACGATTCCTATAAATTTAATACGCTCCAGCAACTTGTTCTTTGGATTCAGGGCTTCGGCAAGTACTCTCTCGTTAAATCTCAGCCAACTTAACTCATAGTTAAAGAAATAGTCTGAACCATAAATTTTTAAGCTGCTCGAACTCAGATCCTTGTGCAATCCTTTCTCCTTCAGAATTTCATTCTTTTTTATGTTGGCTAATTTTTTTCCTCTTTTCTTTTTTTGATTCTCAATAGGATCAAAATCAAGTTTGTCAGGAGAGTAAGAATTGTATTTCATACTGTTGCCAAAATTCAATGCGCATTTCGATAATAAACTAAGTATAATTCTATAAAGTTAGTGTAAACATATTTACCAAAATTCTGTGCATAATCCTCTGCTAAATCCTGATCAAAAAGAAGATGTCTTCGAAAACTCTGTTCGTCCGGCCTCTTTAAATGAATTTATAGGTCAGAAGAAAATTATTTCAAATCTTGAAGTATTTATAAAAGCAGCAAAACAACGAGGAGACGCTTTAGATCATGTGATCCTTTCGGGCCCTCCCGGTCTGGGTAAAACTACTCTTTCTCATATCATTGCTCAGGAAATGAATGTGAATATTAGGCCTACAACCGGTCCTGTTCTGGAAAAACCCGGTGATCTGGCCGGAATGCTGACTAATTTAGAAGATGGTGATGTTCTTTTTATTGACGAAATCCATCGATTGAATCCTGTAATTGAAGAATATCTCTATTCAGCTATGGAGGATTTTAAGTTAGATATTGTTATTGATTCAGGCCCCAATGCCCGAAGTATTCAGATAGAACTGAACCGATTTACATTGGTAGGCGCAACTACCAGAAAGGGAATGCTTACAGCTCCATTGCGGGCACGTTTCGGAATAGATATGCGCCTGGATTATTACGAAGTGGAATTGTTGCATAACATAGCTCTTCGCACAGCCGGCATCATGAATTTCGGGATCACAGATGAGGGTGCATACGAAATAGCCCGGAGAAGCCGGGGAACGCCACGAATCGTAAATAAGCTTTTACGCCGTACCCGTGATTTTGCTCAGGTGGAAAATCTCAAAGAGATCGACAAGAAGATTGCTGATAAAGCACTTAACGCGCTTGACGTGGATGCAAACGGCCTGGATGATATGGACATAAGAATGCTACGTGCCATTATTGAAAATTACAGCGGTGGTCCGGTTGGGTTGGGAACGTTGGGCGTAGCCGTTGGTGAAGACAAAGGAACTATTGAAGAGGTCTATGAACCCTTTTTAATTCAGGAGGGGTTTTTACAACGAACTCCGAAAGGCAGAGTAGCTACAGCAAAAGCTTATCAGTATTTGGGAATTGACCGAAAGGCAAGTGATAAGGACCTTTTTGACAGTTGATTTCGGATTATAATCTTCTAAATTGATTACATTAGAAAGAATAATATTCATTTTATGAGTAACTCAGCATTTGTAGATAAACTTTCCGACAAAGAAAAAATCAAATTAATGGAAGAGTTATGGACTTCATTGAGAGAGCCCGTTGAAAAATACAACTTACCCGACTGGCATGACTCTGAACTTGAGAATAGAGAAGTGAAAGTATCCAAAAAAGAGAGTTCATTTACAGAATGGAATACTGCTAAAAAGGAGATAAATAATTCCATTAAATGAACATTCAACTTCTTGATGAAGCAAAAATCGATCTGCTAAATGGATATGATTTTTATGAATCCCTTGAACTGGGTGTTGGTAGTTATTTTCTGGATTCTTTGTATTCCGATATCGAATCTTTAGTTATACATGCCGGAATTCATCCTAAGAATGAACAGGATTATCACTATATGCTGGCAAAAACATTTCCTTTCGCTATCTACTATAAAATTGAAAGCGGCTCTATTTTTATTTATGCTGTTCTTGATTGCAGATCCAATCCATCAGAAAAGACAAAGAAGTTAAAATGAGACCATTTTTATAAGATAATCTTCTTACCTTTTCAGCGCTTCGTAACCGAAAGTACCTTATTCAATAATATACAAGAATGAAGAATTTATTTACCTCAGAGTCCGTATCAGAAGGGCACCCGGATAAAGTTGCCGACCAAATTTCAGATGCTATTCTGGATGCCATGTTAGCTCAGGATCCCGAATCAAGAGTAGCAGTAGAAACCCTTGTAACCACGGGATTAGCCGTTGTTTCGGGTGAAGTAACCACAGACGCCTATGTTGATGTTCAGGAAGTAGTTCGGGAAGTAATCAAAGAAATCGGGTATACAAAAGCCAGCTACCGCTTTGACTCTGAAAGTTGCGGAGTGCTTTCCACTATACACACCCAAAGTCCTGATATTGCGCAGGGAGTAGATAGAGAAGGTGCCGGTGATCAGGGAATGATGTTTGGTTACGCCAATAAAGAAACAGCAGAGTATATGCCTATGCCGCTTCAGTTTTCTCATAACTTGTTGAGAGAATTGGCTCGTATTCGCAAAAAAACAGATTTGATGCCGTACCTAGGACCGGATAATAAAAGTCAGGTTACCATTGAATACGATGATGCCGGAAAACCTAAACGCATTCATACCATTGTTCTTTCCACTCAGCATGATGAAGGCGTTGAGCAGTCACAAATTCACGAAGACGTAAAGAATATTCTGATCAAAAACGTGATTCCTTCCGAACTCATTGATGATGAAACCATTTATCATGTAAATCCAACCGGAAAATTTGTAATTGGCGGACCACATGGAGACACCGGATTAACCGGTCGCAAAATTATTGTAGACACCTACGGAGGATTCGGAGCCCACGGTGGTGGTGCTTTTTCCGGAAAAGATCCTTCCAAAGTTGATAGAAGTGCCGCTTATGCTTCCCGTCATATTGCCAAGAATTTGGTAGCCGCAGGTTTAGCTGATGAGTGCTTGGTTCAGTTAGCATATGCTATTGGTGTTGCTGAGCCGGTTTCCATTAATGTGAACAGCTACGGTACCGGAAAAATGAGTGATTCTGAACTTGCAAATCTGGTTGCACAGACCTTTGATTGTACTCCTAAAGGAATCATCACACGTTTTGATCTGAAACGACCAATTTATAAGCCAACAGCTGCTTATGGTCATTTCGGAAGAGAAGAATTCCCGTGGGAGAAGCTGGATTTTGTGGATAAGTTAGGGTGATTTTTTCACGAGCGGAGCGAAGGGGACTTAATCTCTATTAGGGATATCTTGACCGCCAGCTGGCGGATCAGGATCTTTGTTTGGATTTATAAAATGAATTATTGATCCCAATTTTATTACGTAGGGGCGAATCGCGATTCCCCCCTACGAGTGGGTTTTTATCAATAATTTCAATGATACCATGGATATGATGGGCATAACCACAAATGCATCCAAATTTATATTATCACGTATGGGTTCTGTTTTAATCCATTCATCATGCATATTTCACCATTAATCCCATCTTTGAATAAATATTAATTTCCGGTTGCGAACCAGATTCTCAAATTACCTGTTTTGGTAAAACCGATCTTTATTCCAATTCATCGGATTGTGTTTGACGTATTCCCGGATGTGAAACAACGATTCTTCATTTCGAAATATGTGATCGTAATAACCCCGTTGCCAGATTTTGGTGCCCGGTGTTTTGCGGTATTCATTTTATACCAACCAATAATTTTTGAGATCAGCATTTTACATCGGTGTTTACGATATAATTCCGGGTTTGTGTTCCTTTGTAGGGGCGATTCATGAATCGCCCCTACAAAGGAATTTGCATTAACAATTTCAATGATACCATGAATAAGATTGGGCATAACAATGTGTTCATGAATAATGGTATTTGGGTATCTGGTGTCAATTTGTTTCAAATAATCTGATGCAACCACCCTGTATTCATTCATAATCGTACCCCTGCAAACGCATGGATTGGCGGTTTAGCAATTTATTCTGCTTCATGATACACAGTTAGACAGGTTGAGGGAGGATTCCTTACAAACTATTCACGAGCGGAGCGAAGTGATTTCCGGTTCATTGCTCGCATCTGGCGTTACCATCGACATCCCTCGGATTGTCCAAAGAACCGTTTGGACAATCGTCTCCCTTCGAAGGGAGAATTTGCTACGGTTATTTTAGCAGATCAACCGGGCTTTTGATGTAGTTACCGCCTTTATTTATGACATGCGTATAGATCATTGTGGTTTTGAGGTTTTTATGCCCTAATAGTTCCTGTACTGTTCGGATATCATATCCGCTTTTAAGTAACTGAGTAGCAAAAGAATGTCTAAATGTATGACAAGTAACTTTTTTGTTGATATTAGATTTCGCTACCGCCGTTCTAAGTTTTCTTTGTACCTGACGGCTTGATATATGGTGCCGATGTTCCAGTCTGCTACGTGGGTCCTTGTTTATTTTTGATGAAGGTAATAGATATTGCCACTCCAACTTTGTGGAATCTAAAGGATATTTACGAATCAATGCTTTAGGAAGTAACGTTTTTCCATATCCCTTAGAAAGGTCTCTTTTATGAGTTAACTGTACTTTTCTTATTTGTTCTCTGAGCTTTGGTACAGTTTTTTTGGGTAAAAGACTTACCCGGTCTTTATTTCCTTTTCCGGATCGAACCCATATTTGCTCATTTTCAAAATCAATATCTTGTACGCGTAACCGCAAGCACTCAGAAATTCTGATACCACTACCATATAGTAATTCGCAGATCAAAAGAGTCTTACCACTTAGTTTTTCGAGAATTACAAGAGCCTCACTATGGGAAAGAACTGTTGGGAGTTTACTTGGTTTGTTCGCTCTCTTCAAATTATCGAGTTTGAGGATCTGTTTTCCAAGCACTTGTTTATACAAGAATACTAAAGCAGATAGAGCTTGATTTTGGGTGCTTGCCGCTACGTTTTGACGATTGGCTAAATCATTCAAAAACTCTTCTACCTTATCACTTCCTAGTTTTACAGGGTGGATGGTACCATGAAAACGAATATACCGAACAATCCAGCTTGTATAAGCTTGTTCGGTTCTGTAGCTATAATTTCTACGCCTTATTTCCTGCCTTACTTTATCTAATAACTTTGATTTACCCATAACAAACTTGTCTATATTTATAATGTTATTATCTTAGTAAGACCGATGAGAATGTGATTCCTTACAAAAATAATTAGATTTTATTTGACGTGGTTATGCGACATTCTCTTGGTTATAAAAAATAAACTATGTGATTAGGTTGTATTAAGGTAGTTTTCGGAACTTTATGCGCCGTCCCATAATGGACCCATTGTCGCATATTAATATGTTATATGGCTTAGCTTAAATTTGTACCAATGCAAACTGATCCACGAATATTCAACCAAGAGAAATACTTAAAAGGAGTTACTCTTTCTAAGAAAAAGTATTCTCAACCAAATGAAGGCTGGGACCA
>Ga0207884_1000128_pt1 | contig 79240 bp, 75 predicted proteins | sample MalvirmetaMSP144_FD_184236 | JGI IMG/M metagenome (GOLD analysis project Ga0207884, IMG submission 184236) | Marine viral communities from the Deep Pacific Ocean - MSP-144 (SPAdes) | ecosystem: Environmental > Aquatic > Marine > Oceanic | place: Pacific Ocean | collected 2011-07-08 | reverse complement strand
AAGCGCTTCCCAACATGAACAAGGCCGCCCGGCGCCTGCAGCGTCTGATGCTGGGCCACGCCACGCCGCTTGAACTGGATTCCGCCGGCCGCGTTCTGGTACCGCCAACCTTGCGCAGCTACGCCCGCCTCGAGAAAAAGCTGATGCTGATCGGGCAGGGCAAGAAGATGGAGCTCTGGAGCGAAGAGCGCTGGTTCCAGTGGCTGGATGAAGCCGATGGCGACGAAGAAATGCCGCCGGAAATGGAGGCTCTGTCCCTATGACCGCCGAGCGCAGAGAGGGTCCGGCGGAGCAGTACCGCCACCGCTCTGTTCTGCTCGACTCCGCCGTCGACTTTCTGGTCACCGACCCGGGCGGTCGTTACGTGGATGGCACTTTCGGCCGGGGTGGGCACAGCCGGCTTATCCTGGAGCGGCTCGGGGAAACGGGTGCGTTACTTGGGATCGATAAAGATCCGCGGGCAATTGACTCTGCCAAACGCCTGTCTGAAGAAGACGGGCGTTTTGGTGTTTTTCACGGGTCATTTGCCGGGCTTGATCAGGCCATTGACCAGCAGGGTTGGTCCGCGGTGCAGGGAATACTGCTGGACCTGGGGGTTTCCTCGCCCCAGCTGGATGATGCCGAGCGCGGCTTCAGCTTTATGCGGAACGGTCCACTGGACATGCGAATGAACCCTGAGCAACCGCCGAGTGCGGCTCAGTGGTTGGCCGAGGCGGACGAACAGGACATCGCCAACGTTATTTTTCGATACGGAGAGGAGCGTTTCTCTCGCCGTATAGCCCGGCAAGTAGTGGAGCGCCGGAAAGACAAGCCGCTGGAAACAACCCATGAGCTGGCTGAGCTGGTGGCGGCTGCGGTGCCGAAAAAAGAAAAACACAAACATCCCGCAACGAGAACCTTCCAGGCAATCCGGATCTTTATCAACCGTGAGCTGGAAGACCTTGAGGCGGGGCTTGAAGTGGCCGTTGACCGACTTTTGCCGGGCGGACGTCTGGTGGTGATCAGTTTTCATTCGCTGGAAGATCGCCTGGTCAAGCGGTTCATGAGGGATCTGGCCCGCGGTCCGCGACTGCCCAAAGGTGTGCCGGTGACCGCCGAGCAGGAAGAGTCCGGGTTCCGGCTGGTGGGCAAGGCGATGAAAGCCGATGCCCGGGAAGTTGATGACAACGTACGCGCTCGAAGCGCCGTTATGCGGGTACTCGAGCGCGTCGATAAACAGAACACAAGTCAGGGGAGCGCGTAAGCATGGGCGCTGTAGCAATAGAGCAGAAAACCAGGACTGTCCGCATGAACCGGCAACGGGTGCGGAATGGGCTTTCCACGGCGTTGCGACTGTCGCGTCAGGTGTTTGTCGCGTTGCAGCAGCGCCAGGCGGTGATTTCGGCGGTGCTGGTGGCGTTGCTTATGGTCTCGGCCCTGGGGGTGGTTGTCAGTGCCTATGAGAACCGGGCGCTGTTCAATACGCTTTCGCAATTGCAGGCCGAGCGCGACAGCTACCGCCGCGAATGGAGCCAGTTGTTGCTGGAGCAGAGCGCGTTAAGTGCTCATGGACGGGTAGAGCGCCTGGCGTCTGAGAAGTTTGGCATGTCGGTGCCAGGTAAGCAGGACATCGTGCTGGTGCCGGTTTCGGCGCCACTTGTCGGTTCCCGATAGCAATAATAACCAGCCGGAAGGTGAGTTCAGTGTCCGAGCAAGGGAAAGTCACAACAGGACAAAGACTGGTCGCGGGGTTAAAGGCCTGGCGATACGGCACGGTTGTGGGTGTTTTTCTGCTGGTTGTGGCGACTCTGGCCTGGCGGTTGGTTGATCTGCATGTGGTTGACCAGGAGTTTCTGAGTCAGCAGGGCGATGTCCGGACTATCCGGGTTGAGTCGATTGATGCGCATCGGGGCATGGTTACTGACCGATATGGCGAGCCGCTGGCCGTCAGCACGCCGGTTCAAACGATCTGGGCAAATCCGTCAGAGATCCAGGTTGATGATCCAAGACTTGCCGTAGTGGCCCGGCAACTGGGAATGTCCGAGGGCGACCTGCGCGGGCGCATTCGTGACTATTCCGGTCGCGAGTTCATGTTCCTGCGCCGTAAGGTCCAGCCGCAATTAGCACAACAGGTGATGGAAGTCGGCATGCCGGGTATTTACAGCCGCCAGGAATACCGTCGTTATTATCCGGCTGGAGAGGTTACCTCCCACGTTGTGGGCTTCACCGACATTGATGAAAGTGGTCAGGAAGGTATCGAGCTTGCCTACAACGACTGGCTGAGCGGCGAGCGCGGCAAGAAGCGGGTGCTGAAAGACAATCTGGGTCGGGTCATCAAGGACCTGACGCTGATCCGGGATGCCAGTCCCGGTAAGAACCTGACCCTGAGCATCGATCTGCGTCTGCAATACCTCGCCTACCGGGAACTCAAGGCCGTGGTCACCGCTCACAATGCCAGAGGTGGAACACTTGTGATGCTGGACGTGGACACCGGTGAGGTTCTGGCGATGGTGAATCAGGGCGCATACAACCCGAATGACCGCAGCCAGCTAACGGCCAATCGCCTGCGTAACAAGGCGATTACCGACCTTTTCGAGCCCGGCTCCACCATGAAGCCGATTTCCATGGCCGCGGCTTTGGAATCCGGCCGCTACAAAGCGTCGGACACCATTGATACAGCCCCGGGCTACCGTCGGTTCGGCCGGTTTACCATTCGTGACCACCGGAACTACGGCGTGATCTCGCTGACCGATGTGATTGTCAAGTCAAGCAATGTGGGCATCAGCAAGATAGCCAATGATCTGGGCGGGGATGTCATCCGCAATATGTACGCGCGTCTGGGCATCGGCCAACCCACGGGTATCGGCTTTCCCGGCGAGGCGGTGGGCGTTTTGCCTGCTCCGCCAAAGTGGCGTCCGGTGGAAGAGGCCACGCTGTCATACGGTTACGGTATGAGTCTGAACGCACTGCAGCTGGCCCAGGCCTACATGGTTCTGGCCAACGGCGGTACCCGTTACCCGTTGAGGCTGCTTGAGCTGAATGAAAAGCCGGTGGGTCAACGTGTTATTTCGGAGAAGGTCGCCTATGAGGTGCGCCAGATGCTTCGCAAGGTTGTGGCAAGCGGAACGGGCACTCGGGCGCAGCCAGGTTTCTATTCGGCCGGTGGTAAAACCGGAACCGTGCACCTGGTGGGCAAGAGTGGGTACGAGGACAGTCAGTACAAGGCAATTTTTGCAGGAATGGCGCCAATTGATGATCCGAGAATCGTCACGGTAGTGGCTGTTGATGCACCCCAGTCCGGTGAATATTACGGCGGCGAAGTGGCCGCTCCGGTATTTGCCAGAGTCATGGGCGGTGCGCTCAGGCTGCTGAACGTCAAGCCGGAACTGGAGCTGGGGCAGGCACGAAAGCCTGAATCTGCTACCGGTGAGCGGGGTTAGGGTTATGTGCATTACATCGCTCAGTACATTACTTCAGGGGATTGCCGTTGTGCCGTCCGTGTTTGACGTGACCATTCACGGCCTGAAGACAGACAGTCGGAATGTGGCAGCAGGCGACGCGTTTGTTGCCCTGTCCGGTTCGAGAACGCCAGCGGACCATCATGTTGGTGATGCCATTGAAGCGGGCGCTGCGGTGATTCTGCTGGAATCTCCGCAGGCCGGTGAGTGCTATGAAAATGGCGGCGTACTGGTGGTTCCGGTCGAGAATCTGAAGGCCAGGCTAGGCAAAATCGCGGATCGTTTTTATGAACATCCCTCGCAGCGGCTGCGGCTGATCGGAGTAACCGGTACCAACGGAAAGACCTCCGTGTCCCACTTTATCGCCCGGCTGCTGCAGGAAACCGGTACGCCCTGCGGTGTTATCGGCACCCTGGGCTATGGTCTGCCTGATGCTATGCAAGAGGCGTCTCACACAACGCCGGATGTTGTGAAGATCAATGGCGAGCTGGCGAGAATGATCGCCCAGGGTGGCCGAGCCGTGGCTATGGAAGTGTCCTCCCATGCCCTCGATCAGGGTCGTGTGGACGGGCTGACCATGACCGGCGCCGTGTTTACCAACCTGACCCGGGATCATCTCGATTACCACGGTTCCATGGAGGCTTATGGTGCGGCCAAGGCGCGCCTGTTCCAGCGTGAAGAGCTTCATTTTGCCGTGATCAATTTCGACGACCCCTTCGGCCGACAGCTTTACGAACAGCTGGAAGGTCAGTGCGACAGGGTTAGATACAGCCTCCATGAGGCGCAGACCGAACTCTGGCTGACCGGCATCCAGCAGACCAACGGCGGATTTATTGCATCCTTTGATGGTATCTGGGGGGCTTTCGAGGTGTCCGCTTCGATTCTTGGCAGTTTCAATGTCAGTAACCTGCTGGCCTCCATGGCCGCGGTTCTCAGCCTGGGTGTTCCGGTTGAGCGGGTTCAGTCGGCAGTTGAGCGTCTGGTTCCGCCGCCCGGCCGGCTGGAATCTTTCGCTGGCGCAAATGGTGTTCAGGTGGTTGTGGATTACGCCCACACGGCGGATGCCCTGAATAACGCTCTGGCAGCGCTCAGACCTCACGTGACGGGCCGGCTGATCTGTGTGTTCGGTTGCGGGGGCGACCGGGATACCGGCAAGCGGCCGGAAATGGCCCGGGAAGCGGAGCAGGGTGCCGATCTGGTGTTCGTCACTGACGACAACCCCCGCAGCGAGGACCCGGCCGATATTACCGATCAGATCGTTGCCGGTTTCCGGGTGCAGGACAAAGCAATCGTTATTCATGATCGCGCTCAGGCTATCCAGCAGGCCATTGCCGCCGCAGAGCCAGGCGACATTGTTCTGATTGCAGGCAAGGGCCACGAAGCCTGGCAGGAAATCGCGGGCCAGCGGATCCCGTTCAGCGACGCCGGCCAGGTTCGCCATGCGCTTTCACTGAACGGAGGTGTTGCATGATGCCGGCCCTTACCCTGAACCAGGCTTTGACCTGGGTCGGCGGCCGTCCGTCCGGCGATTGGCAGGGTGACGTCAGTTTCACCAACGTGTCCACGGATACGCGCAAGATCGCCCGCGGAGATCTATTTGTGGCTCTGCGTGGAGAGAATTTCGACGGCCATGGGTTTATTGATGCAGCCCGCCAGGCCGGCGCAGTGGCAGCGGTTGTTGATCGTCCGGATGAAAGCGTGGCGCTGCCGCAGCTAGTGGTGGATGACACCGTCAATGCGCTTGCCGCGCTTGCCGGCGGAATTCGGAACCTCAGCAACGCGCGGTTTGTGGCCGTCACCGGAAGCAGCGGCAAAACCACGGTGCGGGAGATGGTTGCTGCCATTCTGGGCCAGATGGGTAACACCCTGGCTACCGAAGGCAACCTGAACAACCACATTGGTGTGCCTCTGACACTTTTCCGTTTGGCGCCCGAGCACAAGTATGCCGCCATAGAGCTTGGTGCCAGTGGTATTGGGGAAATAGCCCATACCGTTAAGGTCGTTCGGCCTGATGTCGCGATACTGACCAACGCCGGCCAGGCACATCTGGAAGGGTTTGGCAGTTACGACAACATAGTTCTTGCCAAGGGCGAGATTATCGACGGGCTTTCCGACAATGGCGTCGCCGTGCTTAACCTGGACGATCCGGCCTTTGACCAGTGGAAGCAGCGGGCCGGTCAGCGCCGCGTAAGATCCGTCAGTGGTCGAGGCCGGCGGGACGCCGATTTTCGGCCGGCGGATGTCCAGTTCGACGGCCCGGAGATGAGCTTCACCGCTCAGGGGCCAAACGGATGGCAGTGTGATATCCGGCTGGCGTTGCAGGGCGAGCACAACATTTCGAATGCCTTGATGGCGATTTCTGCGGCCCAGGCGGTCGGCGCCAGTGATGATGCCATTCAGCGCGGATTGGCCGGCTTAAAGGCGTTCAAGGGTCGCCTGCAAACCCTGAAGCTGTCGCCCCGGTGGACGGTCATCGATGACAGTTACAACGCGAATCCGGCGTCCATGAAGGCGGCGATCGAGGTTCTGGCATCTCACCCGGGTTACCGCACGGCGGTGCTGGGCGCCATGGCTGAGCTGGGCGCTGACGCGGAATCGATGCATCGGGACGTGGGACGTTTTGCCCGGGCCCGCGGAGTTGACCGGTTACTGGTTGTGGGCAGCGGATGTGAAGGCTATGTGAAGGGGTTTGGCGCAGCGACAGAAGTATGTTCCAGCCACGATGATGCCGTGCGTCGTCTGTTCGAGAGAAGCGATGACTCGCAGACGGTATTGGTCAAGGGTTCTCGCAGTTCTGCCATGGATATCGTGGTAGAGGGAATAAAACAAAAGGTGGGTGATACATGCTGCTCTGGCTGACAGAGGTTCTTTCACAGTATTTCTCGGCGCTGACGGTGTTTCAGTACCTGACCCTGAGGGGCATTTTCGGGGTGCTGACGGCGCTGCTGATTTCGCTGCTGATCGGTCCGTTCATGATTCGCAAACTGAGCCAGTACCAGATCGGCCAGGCGGTCCGGGACGATGGCCCGCAGACTCACCTGAGCAAGGCCGGCACGCCAACGATGGGTGGCGCGTTGATTCTGGTGGCGGTGGGTGTCGCCACACTGCTCTGGGCGGACCTGACCAATCGGTACGTCTGGGTCACGCTGTTGGTTACGCTGCTGTTCGGTGCGATTGGCTGGGTGGATGACTATCGCAAGGTGGTGGAGCGTAATCCCCGCGGCCTGCCGGCCCGTTGGAAATATTTCTGGCAGTCAGTGATTGGTGCTACAGCGGCCGTTGCGCTTTTCTGGAGTTCCGCTCTGCCGCAGGAGACATCCCTTTATGTGCCGTTTTTCAAAAACGTATCCCTGACCCTGGGGCCGGTGATCTTTGTGCTGCTGAGCTATTTCGTGATCGTAGGCAGTAGTAATGCCGTTAACCTCACAGACGGTCTGGATGGCCTGGCCATCATGCCAACGGTGATGGTGGCTGCGGCACTCGGGATCTTTGCCTATGTCTCCGGCCATGCCCAATTTGCCGACTATCTGCTGATTCCCCACCTGCCAGGCACCGGTGAGTTGATTGTGTTTTGTGGAGCGCTGGTTGGTGCCGGGCTCGGTTTTCTGTGGTTCAACACTTATCCGGCCCAGGTATTCATGGGGGATGTGGGAGCATTGGCACTGGGTGCGGCTCTTGGCATCGTCGCGGTAATTGTGAGGCAGGAAATTGTACTTTTTATCATGGGCGGCGTGTTTGTGATGGAAACCATTTCCGTGATCCTGCAGGTGGCATCGTTCCGCCTGACCGGGCGTCGGATTTTCCGGATGGCACCGCTGCATCATCATTTTGAATTGAAGGGCTGGCCAGAACCCCGCGTTATTGTGCGGTTCTGGGTAGTCACCGTTGTACTTGTGCTGGTTGGTCTTGCCAGCCTGAAGTTGAGATAGGGAATACCGTCAAGATGGGCATGATCGCTTCAGATCGCAGAACGCTGGTTGTGGGACTCGGTAAAACCGGGCTCTCCTGCGTTCGCTATCTGTGTGAAAAAGGCCGTGAGTTGTCGGTTGTGGACAGTCGCGCAGAGCCGCCCGGGCTGGAGGAGCTGCGTAGCCAGTTTCCGGACGTGCCCGTGCATCTTGGCCCATTCGATCCGGATCTTTTTGCCGGCTTCAATGAGCTGGTTGTCAGCCCTGGCATCAGCCTGGAAGAGCCTGCGATTGTCCGGGCGGCAGACAGCGGAGCGATGATTCGTGGCGATATCGACCTGTTTGCGGAAGCGGCCGATGATCCGATCGTCGCCATTACCGGCTCCAATGGTAAAACCACTGTGACGACCCTGGTGGGAGAAATGGCCAGAGCCGCCGGGGTAAACGTCGCCGTTGGAGGCAATATCGGCACGCCAGCGCTGGATCTTCTCGGACGCGGCGCCGAGCTCTATGTACTGGAGCTGTCGAGCTTCCAGCTTGAAACCACGCACGAGCTGAATGCCCTGGCGGCCACCATACTGAACGTGTCGGACGATCATATGGATCGTTACGCCAACAAGATGGACTATTTTCAGGCCAAGCAACGCATCTTCAATGGCTGCCGCAACGCCATCGTGAATCTTGATGATGCCCTGAGCACTCCCATGGCAAGGGATACGCTGCGGTTCCTGTGTTTCGGCTTCCACCGGGTTAACCCGGAAACCTTCAGTACCCGAGATGATGACGCAGGGACCTGGATCACCTTCGGTTTTGACAACCTGCTGCTGGCGGAAGAGCTGGGGCTGCTGGGGCGCCATAACATCAGCAACGTGATGGCCGCACTGGCGCTTGGCCACGCCGTCGGCCTGCCTATGGATGTGATGCTGGACACCGCCCGCCAGTTCCGGGGCCTGCCCCACAGGTGTGAGTGGGTCCGCAACATCGACGGTGTCGACTATGTCAATGATTCCAAGGGTACCAATGTCGGGGCGACTGCAGCGGCCATCCAGAGCCTGGTGCCAGTTGCAGGAAAGATCGTTCTTATCGCCGGCGGCGACGGCAAAGGCGCCGATTTTTCAATGCTGGCGGAGCCAGTCAGTGAAAACTGCCGGGCCGTGGTCCTGATTGGAACCGATGCGCAGCGAATTGCCGCTGCTCTTGGTGATTCAGTAACCATTCACTTTGAAAATTCTCTCGTGGATGCGGTCAGTAAGGCTGCCGCCCTGGCACAGGCCGGTGATCGGGTGTTGCTGTCACCCGCCTGTGCCAGCTTTGACATGTTCCGCGACTATACCGATCGCGGCGACCAGTTCCGTCAGATTGTTAAGGAGGGGCTGTGATGCAGGCTGACATGACCCTCAATCAGCGGAATGGCCTTTTCAGCGACCTGCGGCCGCTACCTCTGCTGATCATCAGTTCTGCGGCGCTGTTAGTGCTGGGTATTGTGATGATCTCGTCGGCGTCCATGGATATGGCGTCCGAGACCGTGGGCAATGGCTATTACTACGTGATCCGACAGCTTGTTTTTGCCGGGCTGGGTTGTGTGATTGCGCTGCTCGCGGTGAATGTGCCGATAGCGTGGTGGGAGCGCAGCGGTTGGCTGCTTCTGGCGATTGGCCTGCTGTCCCTGCTGTTGGTCCTGACACCGCTGGGACGCACTGTGAACGGCTCAACCCGCTGGATTCCGTTTGGCCTTTTCAACGTTCAGGTGTCGGAGCTGGCCAAGCTCTGCCTGATTGCCTATCTCGCCGGTTACGTTGTGCGCCGGAGACAGGAACTGCTGACGACCTGGTCCGGTTTTCTCAAGCCTATCGGTGTACTGGGGCTTGCCTCGGTGTTGCTGGTGATCGAGCCTGATTTCGGTGCCACTGTTGTACTGGTCGCTGCGGCGGCGGGCATGATTTTTCTCAGTGGTGTTCCGTTGCGCCGCTTTATGCCACTGATCGGCGTGCTGGTGGTTCTTGGTGCGGCGTTGATTGTTGCACAGCCGTACCGGCTCAAGCGCGTTGTCAGCTACCTCGACCCCTGGAAAGACCAGTTCGATTCCGGTTACCAGCTAACCCAGTCACTGATTGCCTTCGGTCAGGGTGACTGGGCGGGAACTGGACTTGGCAACTCGGTACAGAAGCTCTTCTACCTGCCCGAAGCTCATACCGATTTCATTTTCGCCATCATTGCCGAAGAATTCGGGCTGCTTGGATCCTTGCTGGTACTGGGACTGTTTACGGTCCTGGTGATGTCGGGCTTTGCCATTGCCCGCCGTGCCGAGAAGGCAGGTATGCCGTTTGCGGCCTGCTTTTCCTATGGCATTACCCTGCTGATTGGTTTGCAGGCCAGCATCAATATGTCCGTGAGCACCGGCCTGCTGCCAACCAAAGGCCTGACGCTTCCGCTGGTGAGCTACGGCGGATCCAGTCTGATGATTACGGCTATCTGCATCGGCGTCCTCGCCCGCGTGGATATGGAGCGGGCTGACCTGGAGAAGAGTGGTAAAGACTCGAAAGCTGCCAGAAAGAGCCGAGGAGGTGCCGCCTATGAGTGATTCACGGCGGTTCCTGATGATGGCCGGTGGCACCGGAGGTCATGTGTTTCCGGCGCTGGCAACGGCGCGGATGCTGCAGAGTAAGGGCCATGAAGTGTTCTGGCTGGGCTCGGCGGGCGGCATGGAAGAACGCCTGATCGCTGATACCGATATTCCTTTGTCGGTTATCCAGATTTCCGGGTTGCGGGGCAAGGGCAGGCTCGCGCCTGTGACCGCGCCTTTCCGGCTGATGCGGGCTCTGGCCCAGGCGTTTACCCAGTTGCGCCGGATTCGCCCCCAGTGCGTGGTTGGCATGGGCGGTTTCGTGACCGGGCCGGGCGGGGTTGCCGCCTGGCTGACCAGAACACCGCTGGTCATCCACGAACAGAATGCTATTGCCGGAATGACCAACCGTCTGTTGGTTCGGTTTGCCCACACGGTTCTGGAAGCCTTTCCGGGCAGCTTTGGCCCGGACGTGATCACCCGTTGCACCGGCAATCCCGTGCGTCGTGATCTGGCTGAACTGCCATTGCCGCAGGATCGGCTGGCCGGACGCGACGGCGCCATGCGGCTGCTGGTGGTGGGCGGCAGTCTGGGTGCCCAGAGTTTCAATCAGACCCTGCCTGAGGCACTGGCATTGATACCCGCTGACCAGAGGCCGACCGTCCGTCACCAGTGTGGCGAAAAGCATCTGGATGCGGCCCAGGCGGCCTATAAGGAACACAATGTGGACGCCAGCGTCCAGCCGTTTATTAAGGATATGGCTGAAGCCTATGCATGGGCGGATGTGGTGCTTTGTCGTGCCGGCGCTCTGACCGTGTCCGAACTCTGTGTGGCCGGCGTCGGGGCTCTTCTGGTGCCGTTTCCCCATGCCGTTGACGATCACCAGACCCGCAATGCCCAGCAGATGGTCAAAGCCGGAGGCGCTATTTTGATCCCCCAGCCGAAACTGGCGGCGGATACGCTGGCGCAGACCCTGTCCGAACTGGCGCAGGACCGGAATCGAATTCTTGAAATGGCGACAGCGGCAAAATCGCTGGCTCGCCCGGACGCGACGGAGAGAGTTGTGAATTATTGTCTGGAGGCCGCCAATGGCTGAGCCAACGAATCCACCGCTGGTATACCAGGTGCCCGAGATGCGCCGTATCAGGAATATTCACTTTGTTGGCATCGGCGGTGCGGGCATGAGTGGTATTGCCGAGGTGCTGAAGAACCAGGGCTACGACGTATCAGGCTCGGATATTCGCGAAAGTCTGGTCACCGACCGCCTGACAGCGATGGGTGTGAAGGTGTTTATCGGCCATCGTGAATCCAATAGCGAGACCGCAGATGTGGTGGTTGTGTCTTCAGCGGTGAATGCTGATAACCCGGAAGTGTCTGCTGCCCGCAGCAGGCGTGTACCGATTGTGCCAAGGGCGGAAATGCTGGCGGAGATTATGCGGTACCGTCACGGAATTGCCGTGGCCGGAACCCATGGTAAGACCACGACCACCAGCCTGATTGCATCAATATTGGGCGAGGCCGGACTTGATCCCACCTTTGTGATTGGGGGCAAGCTCAACAGTGCGGGTACCAATGCCCAGCTTGGCGGTTCCCGTTACCTGGTGGCAGAGGCGGACGAAAGTGACGCGTCCTTCCTGCATCTGACACCCGTGATATCCGTGGTTACCAATATCGAAGCCGACCACATGGATACTTACGGTGGCGACGTGGGCCGTCTGAAGCAGACTTTTGTGGATTTCCTCCACAACCTTCCGTTTTACGGCGTGGCGGTAATGTGCGTGGATGACGATTATGTTCAGGAAATCATTCCCCGCATTTCCCGCGCCATTATTACCTACGGCATCGATAACCCGGAGGCGGACTACCGCGCCGAAGATATCCAGTCCGACGGCCTGCGTACCCGCTTTGTGGTGCGTCGCCCGGGCGGGCGCAGCGATCTGAGCGTCGAGCTGAAAATGCCCGGCCGTCACAACGTCCTCAACGCCCTTGCGGCGATTGCCGTCGCCACCGATGAAGGGGTTGATGACGCGGCTATCTGTAGTGGTCTTGCCGGCTTCGCTGGCGTTGGCCGCCGATTCCAGGTGTACGGTGATTACCAGACCCGTAAGGGCACCGTTACCCTGGTTGATGACTATGGCCACCACCCCACGGAAGTGGAGGCGGTGATCCGCGCCGCACGAGAGGCCTGGCCCGGCCGTCGGCTGGCCATGCTTTACCAGCCCCATCGCTATTCAAGAACACGGGATCTTTACGAGGACTTCGTCCGGGTTCTGTCGGAAGTGGACGTGCTTCTTCTGATGGAGGTGTATTCAGCGGGTGAACCAGCAGTTCCTGGCGCTGACAGCCGCGCCCTGTGTCGCAGCATCCGTCAGCGGGGCAATGTGGAGCCCATCTATGTCGAAGACGACGCTGAAATCGAGCACTTGCTGGGCAACGCCCTGCAGGACGGCGACCTGCTGATTACCCAGGGCGCTGGTGATATTGGCGGCGTTGCAACACGGCTTGGCGCAGCGGGGGTGATTGCGGATGAGTGATACCCGGCGTATGGACGTACCGACCTATCAGGCGGATCCGGCCATGGTAAGAGCCTTTGGCCGCGTTGCAGTGTTTATGGGCGGCGACTCGGCAGAGCGCGAAGTATCCCTGAAAAGCGGTCAGGCGGTCCTTGCTGCGTTGCTGTCCGCCGGCGTTGACGCATTCGCCGTTGATGTCCGGGGCTGCCTGCTCAGAACCGTCGATAACCCGGACTTTGATCGGGTGTTCATCGCCCTGCACGGCCGTGGTGGAGAAGATGGAACTCTTCAGGCGATTCTGTCTCAGGCCGGCATTCCGTTCACGGGCAGCGAAATGATGGCCTCGGCCCTGGCCATGGACAAGCTGCGGACCAAGTACGTTCTGGAAGGATGCAACCTGCCGACGCCCCGCTTCAGCGCCATGGGCTCTGAGGCAGATGCGGACCGGATTCTCCTGACCCTGCGGCCGCCGCTGGGCGTGAAACCTTCCCATGAGGGCTCCAGCATCGGTATCCGCAAGGTGACAAACCGTGACGAGCTGGTGTCCGCCTATCGTGAGGCCGCCCTGCTTGATCCCCTGGTACTGGTTGAAGAATGGGTGGAAGGCCCCGAGTTCACCGTCAGCGTGCTGCAGAACGAGGCCCTGCCGGCGATCGGGCTGAGCACCGACCATGTGTTTTATGACTACGAAGCCAAATATCTGACTGACGACACGCGCTATCAGATTCCCTGCGGGCTGGACCCCGATGCCGAGCTGCGCCTTCAGAATCTGGCGCTTCAGGCTTTTCGGGTGCTGGGATGCCGGACCTGGGGCCGTGCCGACATCATGCAGGATGCTGCCGGTGACTTCTGGCTGCTGGAGATCAACACCGTGCCGGGCATGACCGATCACAGCCTGGTGCCAATGGCCGCGAAGGCAGCCGGCATCAGCTTCGAGGAGTTGGTGGTTCGCATTCTGGAAGACACACTGGACCCCACAGGTGGCCAGGAGGCTGCGCATGTTTGACCAGATCCTGATTCGCAGCCGCCCGGTACCCTCGGATCCGCCCCGGCGCCGTGGCGCCACTTCCCGTGAACCGGAGCAGAAGAATCGTTTCCGGTTGCTGGGGGCCATTCTGGCGGCCGTACCCTGGAGCCAGGTGGTGATTGGCGCCGGCATTGTGCTTCTTGCGGCATTGGTGCCCTGGGGCACGGGTCAGGTTCTGAACGCCATGGACCGTCAGGTGATGGCCATTGATATTACCGGCGACCTGGTAGGGGAAAGCCGGGTCGAACTGGAACGAAGTGCCGGTCAATGGGTCGGGCGCAGCTTCTTTGCCACCGACCTGTCGGATGTGAAAGCAAAACTTGAGAAGCGCCCCTGGGTTGAATCAGCGGCCGTGAGGCGTGTCTGGCCCGACCGCTTTGCCATCGAGATCCGGGAAAAGAAACCCTTGGCCTACTGGAGTGACGGCCGGCTGGTCAGCCGCAGCGGCGAGGTGTTCGCACCCGGCAACCCCGAAGTGGCGGGGAAGCTCCCCGTCCTGTCCGGCCCTGATGAGCGGGTCATGGACGTGATCCGCATGGCCCAGAGCATGTCGGACACCCTGACCGAAAACGGCGTGGGATTCGCCGGTCTGAGCCTGGAGCAGCGCGGCGCCTGGACCCTGACCCTCGCCAACGGCATTGAAGTGGTGTTGGGCAAGGACCAGGTGGAAAAACGATTTGAAAGATTTGTGACGGTTTATCAAGAGCGCCTGGTGTCGCGGGCAAATGAAGTCAAACGTGTGGACGCCCGCTATAGCAACGGTGTGGCGGTCAAGTGGAAACCGGATGCCCAGGCGTCCGGGAAAAACACATAGCAACGATAAATTCAGACCTACGGTTTGGTGGAACGCATGTCATCGGTTGAAACGGAAAACATGATTGTCGGCCTCGATATCGGAACCTCGAAAGTGGTTGCGATTGTCGGCAAGCGCAAAATGGACGGGTCCATTGAGGTGGTGGGCATTGGCTCTCACCCATCCCGCGGGCTCAAGCGTGGCGTGGTGGTCAATATTGAAACCACGGTCCAGGCAATACAGCGGGCCGTGGAAGAAGCCGAACTGATGGCGGGGTGCCGCATTCATTCGGTCTACGCGGGTATTGCCGGTAGCCACATCAAGAGCCTGAATTCCCACGGCATTGTGGCAATCCGGGATCGGGAGGTCACCCAGGCCGATATCGACCGGGTGATTGATGCTGCCCAGGCGGTGGCCATTCCGGCTGACCAGAAGATCCTTCATATCCTGCCGCAGGAATTTGTGATCGACAGCCAGGAGGGCATCAAAGAGCCCATGGGGATGTCCGGTGTTCGCCTCGAGGCGAAAGTTCACCTGGTGACCTGCGCCGTCAATGCGGCCCAGAACATTGAGAAGTGTGTGAAGCGCTGTGGGCTGGAAGTGGACGACATCATCCTGGAGCAGTTGGCTTCAAGCCACGCCATCCTGACTGAAGACGAAAAAGAGCTGGGCGTGTGCGTGGTGGATATCGGTGGTGGCACTACCGACATTGCGGTATTCACCGGCGGCGCCATCCGTCATACCTCGGTGATTCCGATTGCCGGCGACCAGGTGACCAATGATATCGCCATGGCCCTGCGGACACCGACCCAGAATGCTGAAGAAATCAAGATCAAGTACGCCTGCGCCCTGACGCAGCTGGCCGGTGCGGACGAAACCATCAAGGTGCCCAGTGTGGGCGACCGGGCGCCGCGGGATCTCTCCCGTCAGGCCCTGGCCGAGGTGGTTGAGCCGCGCTACGAAGAGCTGTTCACCCTGGTGCAGTCGGAATTGCGCCGCTCGGGATTTGAGGATCTTATCCCGGCCGGCATCGTGATTACGGGTGGCTCCTCCACCATGGAAGGTGTGGTGGAGCTGGCCGAGGAGATCTTCCACATGCCGGTAAGGCTGGCCTGTCCGCAGGCGGTTTCCGGCATGACGGAAGTGGTCAACAACCCTATCTACGCCACGGGCGTGGGGTTGCTGATTCATGGCTTCCGCCAGATGGATCTTGGCCGGGCGCCGGCAATGAAAGGCGAGGATGCGCCGTCATTGTTTGAACGCATGAAGAGCTGGTTTACCGGTCATTTCTGACGGTTTGCCAAAAAAAGAAAAACGAAGGTTCTCGAATTTAAAATCTCGAAAATCGGTTTCAAAGAAAACCGATAAACCGCACGAAGGAGTAGGGGAATGTTTGAACTCGTCGATAATGTCCAGCAAAGCGCTGTCATTAAAGTAGTGGGTGTTGGCGGTGGTGGCGGCAATGCCGTTCGTCACATGCTCAACAGTGATATCGAAGGCGTTGATTTTATCTGCGCCAATACAGACGCCCAGGCCCTGACGGACCTGGACGCCCGGCAGATCATCCAGCTCGGTGGCAACATCACCAAGGGGCTCGGTGCCGGTGCCAATCCGGAAGTGGGCCGGCAGTCCGCACTGGAAGACCGTGACCGCATTGCCGAAGCGCTCAAAGGTGCCGATATGGTGTTCATCACCGCCGGCATGGGTGGCGGTACCGGCACCGGTGCAGCGCCGGTGGTTGCCGAAGTGGCCCGGGAAATGGGCATTCTGACGGTTGCCGTTGTCACCAAGCCGTTCATGTTTGAAGGCGGCAAGCGCATGAGTGTTGCGGAAGCAGGTCTGCGGGAACTGGAAGAAACGGTGGATTCGCTGATCACTATCCCGAACGAGAAACTGCTCGCAGTGATGGGCAAGAAAACCAGTCTGCTGGACGCGTTCGGTTCCGCCAACGATGTACTGTTGGGCGCAGTTCAGGGTATTGCCGACCTGATCACCCGTAACGGCATGATCAACGTCGACTTTGCTGACGTGAAAACCGTCATGTCCGAGATGGGTAACGCGATGATGGGTACGGCTCGTGCGACTGGCGAGAATCGTGCGCGCGAAGCCGCCGAAGCTGCCGTTCGTAGCCCGCTGCTGGAAGACATCAACCTGCAGGGTGCCAAGGGCATTCTGGTCAACATTACCGCCGGTATGGACCTCAACCTGGGCGAGTTTTCCGAGGTTGGTGACATTGTGCGTGAATTCGCCTCTGATTCGGCAACGGTTGTTGTGGGCACGGTGATTGATCCGGAAATGACCGACGAGCTGAAGGTGACGGTTGTCGCGACCGGCCTCGGTGGTGACCGCGAGAAGCCGACCAAGGTGGTGGACAATTCCCGCACCCTGGATGGCACCACGGACTACAACCAGCTGGATCGTCCGGCCGTCCTTCGCCGTCGGGCTGTTTCCCACGGCAATGTGGCGATTGATCACAGCAAGGACCAGGAGGAGCAGGGCGTCGACTATCTCGACATTCCCGCATTCCTCCGTCGTCAGGCCGACTGATAAAGTGTTGCAATCGTAAATCGGAGTGAATCCAGTTCGCTCATATAACGTATGCAAGCTACTGTTGGTAGTTGAGTGCCAGGGCCGGGTGTTTTGTTAACATTGGTTAAATGGTATTCAATTTGGCTTTCTGATATTCTCCGGGCAGATTTTTGCCCAGACTGTATCGTACTTTTGTGACGGAAATATTTACCGATGATCAGACAACGGACACTCAAAAACACCATCCGCGCTACTGGTGTCGGGCTTCACTCGGGAGAGAAGGTTTACCTGACCCTGAAGCCGGCACCGGTAGAGACCGGGATTGTTTTTCGCCGCACTGACCTTGACCCAGTTGTCGAGATTCAGGCGCGGGCGGAAAACGTTGGTGAGACCATGCTCTCGACGACGCTTTTGAAAGACGGTGTCCGGGTGGCGACAGTGGAGCATCTGTTGTCGGCAATGGCTGGTCTCGGGATCGATAACTGTTTCGTCGAGCTGAGCGCCGCGGAAGTGCCCATTATGGACGGCTCTGCCGGTCCATTCGTGTTTCTTCTGCAGTCAGCGGGCATCGCTGAGCAGGATGCGGCCAAGAAGTTCATCCGTATCAAGCGTGAAGTAACAGTCGAAGAAGATGGCAAGATGGCCACACTGCTGCCCTTTGAAGGCTTCAAAGTCAGTTTTGGCATCGACTTTGATCACCCGGTGTTCAAGGGTCGTGCCCAGACGGCAACAGTGGATTTTTCCAGTACATCTTTTGTGAAAGAGGTCAGCCGGGCCCGTACCTTTGGTTTCATGCGTGATATCGAGCAGTTGCGCGCCATGAACCTGGCGCTGGGTGGCAGTGTTGATAATGCCATCGTCGTGGACGACTACAAGATCCTCAACGAGGACGGTCTTCGTTACGACGACGAATTCGTCAAACACAAGGTGCTGGACGCCATTGGCGATCTGTACCAGTTGGGCAATAGCCTAATCGGCGAATTCCGTGGCATCAAATCCGGTCACGACCTGAACAACAAGTTGCTGCGTAAGCTCAGGGCTGAAGAGGATGCGTGGGAAGTGGTTACCTTTGACGACGAGGCCACGGCTCCAATTTCCTATATGAAACCTGTGCTGGCGGCGGGCTGAAGCCGGATGCTTTAGTCCCTGACGTGGCTAGCGAGTTTTTCGAGAACCTCGCGTAATTGTTGGTCCTTCGTGTGCCCGGCTTCCTCTTTGAGGAGCCGGGCATTCTCGTTACTGAGCGGGGTAATCTTGCGGGCCGGCCGCTCCCTGTAACGCGACGGAAGCACCTTGACCTTCAGCTTCCAGACAAAACGGAAAAGCTCGTTCTCCCTTACGGCTGCCATGATGTCGTGCTGGCGAAAGCGGATCTGGCTTGCCTTTGCCGCCGAGTCGGTGGCAATGACAAGTTCGCCCTCGCGGCAGCTTACAAACCGGCTTCCCTTGGCCAGGGCAGGCGGCAGGGCAGCGATAACCTGTTGTTCTGCGTCGGCATGCTGCCCCGCCTTTGCCATCAGCTCTCGAAGCTTCGAGGCGCGGCTATAACTCTCAGGCGTTAGTTGAAGGTCACTCTTTTTCTTCATGTCAATCGGTAAATCTCGACGGCGGCGGTAACGATTGGTTACACTTCGGCACGGTTAAACAGCGTTGCCTGTATTACACTCGTTTTACATTGTCCGGCGTGTGTATGTCTACGGGCAACCTCTACTTCTCTACGGACGTAGTCGTTGCAATGGATGGCACGCGCGTTTTCGGACACGGTCACTGCTGTATATGCAGGTCCGGTCAGATAACTCGGGGCGCAACACTACAGGATAAGGTTGCGTTCCCTATGGCACCAGATGACTCTATGAATATTATTCTTGTTGGCAAGCGTCACGGGAAGTCTCGTGCAGTGCCCATCAATCTGCCAGTGGCCCTGGGTGTTGTGCTGCTCATTGTTTCGTTGCTGGCTGTCGCCGGCTGGTCAGGCTATCGGGTAGCCCTGAGTGAAGCCAGCGCAAAGCAGCCCAACAACACCGAACTTGTGTCCGAGTGGCAGGCCCGACTGGATGAACAGAAGGCCGAGCTGGCGCAGGTGCGCCAGAGTGTCCGTCAGCAGGTTGACGCGCTGACGCTTCGCCTGGGTGAGATGCAGGGCCGGCTGCTAAGGCTGGATGCCCTGGGGCAACGTTTCGTCGAATCCGGCGTTGTAGCCAGTGATGAGTTTGACTTCAGTCAGCCGGCAGCGGTCGGTGGTCCTGAAGAAAGCCTGAGCGGTGAGTCTTACACAGCGCCAGAGCTGACAGACATAATTGATGGCCTCTCCCGGCGAATCGAGGATCGGGAACACCAGCTGCGTATGCTGGACATCGTCTCTTCCCAGAAAAAGCTGGAAGATCAACTCTACGTTGAAGGCCGCCCGATCACCTGGGGTTGGCTGTCGTCCAAGTACGGCTACCGTTCTGATCCTTTCACTGGAAAGCGCGCCTGGCACAGTGGCGTCGATCTTGCCGGCCGAGAGGGCAGCGACATTATTTCTGTGGCGGCGGGCGTGGTCACCTACTCCGGTGAGCGCTATGGCTATGGCAACCTGGTGGAAGTGGATCACGGTGATGGTCTGAGAACCCGCTACGCCCACTGCAAGACCCTGAAGGTCAAAGTGGGGCAGGTCGTCAAGAAGGGGCAGGTGCTTGCGTTGATGGGCAGTACCGGTCGCTCCACCGGCCCTCACGTACATTTCGAAGTTCTTCAGAACGGCAAGTCCGAAAACCCCGTAACCTATATTCGTCGCGCCAGCCGATGATTTGTGTGCCACTGCCTTTCGAGGCAGTGGCAACCCGCCGCACTGACCTGTTTCAAGGCTTTGAGTCAAGTAGGGCTTCTGTGAGGCCCATCTTTTGTACTCCTGTGAAATAAGGTTAGAATGCCGCTTCCTCCGATTAATCAAAGAAGCAGTGGTCTATGTTCACGAAGCTTGCAACTAAGATGTTTGGCAGTAAGAACGCCAGAGAAATCAAGCGTATGCGCAAGACGGTCTCGCGCATCAACGAACTTGAAGAGCAATATGGCAACCTGTCAGACACTGAGCTGCAAGGCAAGACCGCCGAGTTTCGCCGCCGATACGAGGAAGGCGAGACCCTGGACCAGCTGCTTCCGGAAGCGTTTGCCACCGCCAGAGAGGGCAGCCGACGGGTCATGGGTATGCGCCACTATGACGTCCAGATGGTCGGCGGTATTACCCTCCACGAGGGCCACATCGCCGAGATGAAAACCGGTGAGGGTAAAACCCTGGTGGCAACCCTGGCGGTTTACCTCAATGCGCTGACCGGTAAAGGCGTTCACCTGGTAACGGTGAACGATTACCTGGCTCGCCGTGACGCGGAGTGGATGGGCAAGCTTTACCGTTTTCTGGGCCTGCAGGTGGGTGTGGTTGCCTCCGGCCAGCCCCATGATGAGAAGCGCGCCGCCTACCAGGCCGATATCATCTACGGCACCAACAACGAGTTCGGCTTTGACTACCTGCGCGATAACATGGCCTTCAGCACCGAAGACAAGGTGCAGCGCAGCCTGCACTTCGCCATCGTTGACGAAGTGGACTCCATCCTGATTGACGAGGCGCGTACGCCGCTGATTATTTCCGGCGCCGCCGAGGACAGTTCCAAGCTGTACCGGGCCATCAATGAGCTGGTTCCCAAGCTGAAGAAAGGTGAAGTCAGCGAGGAAAATGAGGGCGAGCCGGACGGGGATTTCACCATTGATGAAAAGTCCCGTCAGGCCGAGCTGACCGAGGCCGGTCACGAGCATGTTGAGGAGCTGCTGCGCAGCATGGAACTGCTGCGCGAGGATGAGAGTCTGTATTCAGCGGCGAACCTCAGTCTTCTGCACCACGTACACTCCGCGCTGCGCGCCCATCACCTGTTCCAGAAGGATGTTGACTACATCGTCCAGGGCGATCAGGTGGTCATTGTTGATGAACACACCGGACGTACCATGCCGGGCCGCCGCTGGAGCGAGGGCCTGCATCAGGCGATCGAGGCAAAAGAAGGTGTGCGTATCCAGGCCGAGAGCCAGACTCTGGCGTCCACCACCTTCCAGAACTATTTCCGTCTTTATGACAAGCTCGCTGGCATGACCGGCACCGCCGACACGGAAGCCTTCGAGTTCCGCCAGATCTACGGTCTGGACGTTGTGGTGATTCCGCCCAACAAGCCGATTCAGCGGGTCGATTACAACGACCTGATCTATCTGACGCAGGAAGAGAAATTCCACGCCATTATTGACGAGATCAAGGATGTCATTGCGGAAGGCCGCCCAATTCTGGTTGGTACCGCATCCATCGAGGCCTCCGAGCTACTGTCGATGCTGCTGAAAAAGGCCCGCATTGAGCACAAGATTCTGAACGCCAAGCAGCACGAAAGCGAAGCCCACATCATTGCGCAGGCCGGTCGTCCCGGTGCCGTTACCATCGCCACCAATATGGCGGGCCGTGGTACCGATATTGTGCTCGGTGGCAACTGGGAATTCGAAGTGGCGGAAATGGACAATCCGTCCGAGGAAGAGATTGCCCGAATCAAGGCCGAATGGACCGAGCGTCACAATCAGGTGCTGGAGGCCGGTGGTCTGCACATCATCGGTACCGAGCGTCATGAATCCCGGCGAATCGATAACCAGCTGCGTGGCCGTGCCGGTCGTCAGGGCGACCCCGGTTCATCAAGGTTCTTCCTGTCACTGGAAGACAACCTGATGCGGATCTTCGCACCGGATCGGGTCAAGAGCCTGATGCAGGCGATGGGTATGAAGAAGGGCGAGGCTATTGAACACCGGATGGTGACCAATGCCATTGAGAAGTCCCAGCGCAAGGTGGAGGGTCGCAACTTTGACATGCGGAAGACCCTGCTGGAGTACGACGATGTGGCCAATGACCAGCGCTCGGTGATTTACGATCAGCGCAATGAAGTGATGGCCTCCGAAGACATTTCGGACATGGTAAAAACTATCCGGGAGGATGTGGTTGATCAGCTGGTCTCGGAATTCATTCCGCCCCAGAGTATGGCCGAACAGTGGGATGTTCCGGGTCTGGAGAATCAGCTTCAGTCGGAACTGGCCATCGACCTGCCCATCCAGCAGTGGCTGGAAGAAGATTCCAAACTCTACGAGGAAAGCCTGCGTCAGCGTATTCTTGACGCCGTAGTGGCGGACTATGAGGCCAAGGAAGAGCTCGCCGGCTCCGAACCCATGCGCAAGTTCGAGAAGCAGGTCTTCCTCCAGGTGCTGGATACCCTGTGGAAAGAACATCTGTCCAACATGGACCATCTTCGCCGCGGCATTCACCTGCGGGGATACGCTCAGAAGAACCCCAAGCAGGAATACAAGCGCGAGGCGTTCAACCTGTTTGAAACCATGCTCGACACCATGAAGCGGGACGTAATCCGGGTGATCTCCCGGGTCAGAGTCCAGAGCCGGGAAGAGATGGAAGAGGTAGAGCGGCGCCGTAAGGAAGAGCTTGAGCGAGAGCTGGCCCAGGCCAAGCTGCGGCACGATGAAACCAGTGCCACGGCAGCAGCGAGTGGTGAAGGTGACCAGGGCGCTTCAGGGCAGCCCCAGGGCACGCCGGATACGTTTGTGCGGGAAGGCCGCAAGGTGGGTCGAAACGAGCCCTGTCCCTGCGGGTCCGGCAAGAAGTACAAGCAGTGTCACGGCAAGGTCAGCTGACCTGAGGCGAATGCCTCGTGAGTGACACAGCGCATCAATGGCCCGCATCTGATCCAGATCAGGATGCGGGTTTTTCATTTATAAAGATTTATCACGACGTTGATTAACAAGGAGCGCGAGCATGGCTGTGGGCCCCGGAACTCTACCCCGGTTTTTTCCGGTCAAGGGAGTAAAAACAGGCGTTGCCAGCGCAGGCATCAAAAAGCCCGGCAGAAAGGATCTGGTGATCTTTGAGCTGGCCGCCGGAAGCCGTGTTGCGGGCATTTTTACCAAAAACCAGTTTTGCGCCGCCCCCGTGCACATTGCACGTCGCCACCTGAAGGCCGGCGAGCCACGCTATCTGCTAATCAACACTGGCAATGCCAATGCAGGCACCGGTGCTCGCGGCATGACTGACGCCATGGCCTGTTGCACGGCGCTGGCAGAAAACACCGGCGTGGCTACGGAAGCCATACTGCCATTCTCCACAGGTGTTATCGGCGAACCACTGCCCGCCGGGAAAATCATTGATGCCCTGCCGGAGCTCCTGGCCAATGTGGGAGAAGACCAGTGGGACGCAGCGGCGTCGGGAATCATGACTACCGACACGCGCCCCAAGGGTGCCTCGCGCCAGGTGCAACTGGGTGATCATCAGGTCACCATTTCCGGCATCAGCAAAGGCGCCGGCATGATCCGCCCCAATATGGCCACCATGCTGGGCTTTATTGCCACCGACGCAGCACTGGCGCCGGAGCTGCTGTCGCAATGGTCTTCGGAGCTGGGTGAGCAGTCCTTCAATCGCATTACCATTGATGGCGATACCTCTACCAACGACTCTTGCATGCTGATGGCGACAGGACAGTATGGCGGCCCGGAAATCACCGCTGAAAGCCCGTTTGCTGACAAGCTGAAAACCGCGTTGAAAGAGATCTATCTTGAGCTGGCCCATGCCATTGTTCGGGATGGTGAGGGCGCCACCAAGTTTGTCACCATAGAAGTCAGCCGTGCTGCGTCCGTTCAGGAAGCGCTGGATGTGGCCTATACCGTGGCCCATTCACCCCTGGTGAAGACGGCGCTTTTTGCATCGGATCCCAACTGGGGCCGTATTCTGGCAGCCGTGGGCCGCGCGGGGGTTGCCGATCTGGATCTGCAGGCGCTGGAAATATACCTCGGCGACGTCTGTCTGGTTCGCCAGGGCGGGCGCGCAGACGATTATAGTGAAGAGCGGGGCAAGGCCATCATGAGCCAGGAGGAGATAACCATCCACATCGACCTCAAGCGCGGTGAAGTGTCTGAGCGTGTCTGGACCTGCGATTTCTCCCACGACTACGTCACCATTAACGCGGAATACCGTACCTGACCATGTCGGATGCTGGGGCCGCTTTGCCGGTTATCCATGTGGCCGTTGGCGTGATTCGTCGGCACGGGCGGGTGTTGATTGCCCGCCGCCCGGACCATGTTCATCAGGGCGGTCTGCTTGAGTTTCCCGGCGGTAAGGTGGAGCCGGACGAAACGGTTCAGCAGGCGCTGGTGCGGGAGATTCATGAAGAGACCGGCCTGACGATTGCGCCGGCCGATCTGACATCGCTGATTGGTATTCGCCATGACTATGGTGATAAATGTGTGTTTCTCGATGTCTGGGAAGCGACCGACTCCGAGGGCGAACCCGAAGGCAAAGAGGGGCAGGCGGTGGAATGGCGTGATCCGATGGAGTTGGCGGACGAGAACTTTCCGGCAGCAAACCGGCCCATTATCCGCGCCCTGCGACTCCCCCGCTGTTATGCCATCACCGGCGACGGCTCGGGGCCCGCGGATTACCTGCAAAAGCTGAAACACGCGATTCCGGCCAGTGGCCAGCAATTGTGCCTGCTGCGTGCTCCCGAGCTGGAGCAGGCACGGTATCGCGAACTGGTCACGCAGGCGCTCAGAGCGGCCGAGTGGAATCGGGGCGTTCAATGGATGCTCCATGGCGGCCCGGCGCTTCTTGACGCTTTCCCGGAGGCGGCGGGAGTTCACCTGCCCTGGCGGGAAGCCCGGCTGCATTCAAGCCGTCCAATCGATCGCGGCTACCTGCTGGCGGTTTCCTGTCACAGCGCGGGTGAAATCCAGCATGCGGTCGCCATCGGGGCGGACTTTGTGACCCTGGGGCCGGTGAAGCCCACGACTTCCCACCCCGGGACAGTACCCATGGCGCCTGAAGAATTCCGTGACCTGGTGGCTGATGCCCCGGTTGTGGTTTATGGCCTGGGCGGGCTCGGTAAATCCGACCTGAATGAGATGACAAGCTGCGGTGCCCAGGGCATTGCGGGTATCAGCTATTGGTGGCCCGGCCCGGTGGCCGGTCAATAACTTCCGAAAGACGGCAACGGCCTATGAGCGAAAACAGCGATAACAGCAAATTGACGCACCTGGATGAGAAGGGTGAGGCCCGCATGGTGGATGTGGGCGCCAAGTCGGTCACCGAGCGCGAGGCGCGAGCCGAGGGGGTGATCAGAATGGCGCCGCAGACCCTGTCGATGATCATCGAGGGCGAGCACCCCAAGGGGGATGTGCTGGCGGTTGCCAGGATTGCAGGCATTATGGCTGCGAAGAAAACCCATGACCTGATACCGCTGTGCCACTCGCTCAATCTTTCGTCAGTGAAGGTGGAGCTGACGCCAGGAGAAGATGGCCGCTCCGTGACGATTGTTTCACGATGCAAGCTGTCCGGGCAGACCGGTGTCGAGATGGAAGCACTGACAGCCGTCAGCGTGGCGGCCCTGACGCTCTACGACATGTGCAAGGCGGTTGACCGGGGCATGATCATTGACGGTGTCCGGCTGCTCGAGAAGAAGGGTGGACGCAGCGGGCACTGGTCTGCTTCTGATTGACCATCGTAACCCTCTCCATAACTTATTGCGGTTATATAACCCCACTCAACAGGAGAGGCCGATGCAGAGACTACGCCAGGAAGATGGCTCCGTGATAGAATGCGCGGCCCGTTTGACCGAACCACGAGGAAACACTGTGGCTGTTCGTTACGTCCAGACCTGTCGATTACCGACACCCTTTGGCGTGTTTGATATGCACGGCTTTGAAGAGCCCGATACCGGCAAAGAGCACATTGCCCTGACTCTGGGGGATCTGGACAGCCCTGAGCCAATGCTGGCCCGGACTCACTCCGAGTGCCTGACCGGCGATGCGCTTTATAGCATGCGGTGTGACTGCGGCTACCAGCTCGAAGAAGCCCTGAGAAGCATTGCCAGGGAAGGGCGGGGTATTCTGATGTATCTGCGTCAGGAAGGTCGCGGCATTGGCCTGTTGAACAAGATCCGCGCCTACAACCTGCAGGATCAGGGGGCGGATACCGTCGAGGCCAATGAACGTCTGGGGTTTGCCGCCGATCTGCGCGATTACAGCATGTGCCGGGATATGCTGGGGCACCTGAATATTCGCAGCCTGAAACTGATGACCAACAACCCCCGCAAAGTGGACGCCCTGACCGCGCTCGGCATCGAGATCTCAGAAAGAGTGCCGCTGCACGTGGGTCGCAATCCGCACAACGAACACTATCTCAACACCAAGCAGGCCAAGCTTGGCCACTGGTTCGAGACTCATCAGGACGACGATCCGGCGGTCTGAGCGGGTTACTTGACCGCCGCCAGCAGGTCCGTCCGGCGGGTGAGATCCCACCGGCTCTTGATCGACTGGTGAATGCCTTCCGCATCCAGGCCTACCTCGGACAACAGCTGACCGTGTTTGCCATGGTCGACAAAGGTGTCCGGAAGCCCCAGCTGCAAGACCGGCTGAAGTAGATTCCGGCTGTTCAGGAATTCAGTGACCGCACTGCCAGCGCCGCCGGCGATTGCGTTCTCTTCCAGTGTGACCAGCAGGTCGTGTTCTTCTGCCAGGGCAAGCACCAGTTCCTCGTCCAGAGGTTTGACGAAGCGCATGTCAGCCACGGTAGCGCCGAGCGCCTCCGCCACTTCAAGTGCGGGGGTGAGTAGGGTGCCGAAATTCAGTATGGCAATGCCTGAGCCTGCTCTTACCCGGCGGCCCTTGCCAATGGGCAAGGCAGCCAGTTCCGCTTCGATTTTGGCTCCCGGCCCGGTTCCACGGGGATAGCGAACGGATGCCGGTCCCTCATACAGCATGCCGGTGTGTAGCAATTGCCGGGTTTCGTTTTCGTCAGAGGGCGTCATCACCACCAAATTGGGGACGCAGCGCAGATAGCTGATATCGAAGGCGCCAGCGTGGGTGGGGCCGTCTTCGCCTACCAACCCTGCCCGGTCGATAGCAAACAGGACATCCAGGTTCTGGATGGCCACATCGTGGATCAACTGGTCGTAGGCCCTTTGCAGAAACGTTGAGTAGATCGCGACAACCGGCTTGGCGCCGTCGCAGGCCAGCCCGGCGGCCAGAGTCACTGAATGTTGTTCGGCAATGGCCACATCGAAGTAGCGTTCCGGAAAGCGTTGGGAGAACGCCAGCAGGTCCGAGCCTTCACACATGGCGGGGGTAATGCCTACCACCCGCTCGTCTGCTTCGGCAGCGTCACAGAGCCACTGGCCGAAGACGTTGGCGTACTTGGGCTTCGATGGTTTCGGCTTGACCGGCTCCGGTTTTGACGGCGGCACCGGCTCAATCTTGTTGATGGCGTGATAGCCAATCGGGTCGGCTTCTGCCGGGGCAAAGCCTTTGCCCTTGGTGGTGACCACATGAAGGAACTGGGGACCGTCGAGTTCGCGAATGTTCTCCAGGGTTTCCAGCAGCAACGGCAGGTCGTGGCCGTCAATGGGGCCGATATAGTTGAAGCCCAGTTCCTCGAACAGCGTGCCGGGGGAGATCATGCCCTTGAAGTGTTCTTCGGTTTTCTTCGCCAGTGCCATCAGGTTCGGTGTGCCCTGCAGTACCCGCTTGCTGCTGTCGCGCACCTGGTTATAGGTGCGGCTGGCCAGCAGCTTGGCAAAGTAATTGTTCAGCCCGCCCACGTTACGGGAAATCGACATATCGTTGTCGTTCAGAATCACCAGCATGTCGGCGTGCAGGTGTCCGGCGTGGTTCAGGGCTTCAAAGGCCATGCCGGCGGTCATGGCACCATCGCCGATGACGGCAATGCTCTTGCGCCCGGTCTTCTGCAGGCGTGACGCGACTGCCATACCCAGTGCGGCACTGATGGATGTGCTGGAATGGCCCACGCCGAAGGTGTCGTACTCGCTCTCGGACCGTTTGGGAAAGCCTGCCAGTCCATCCTTGCGGCGAACGCTGCCCATCCGGTTGCGCCGCCCGGTCAGAATCTTGTGGGGATAGGCTTGATGGCCGACATCCCAGACCAGCCGGTCTTCCGGTGTGTTGAACACGTAGTGCAGCGCGACCGTCAGCTCCAGGACGCCGAGTCCGGCGCCAAAATGCCCCCCGGTCTGTCCCACGGACCAGAGCAGAAACGCGCGCAACTCCCGGGCCAGCTGGGTCAGCTGTTCCGCAGGCAGCTCACGAAGCTGGGCCGGAGTGTCAATCCGGTCCAGCAGCGGCGTGTTGGGCCGTTGGGACGGGATTTCCTTGAAGGTATAGGGCTCGTGCATCTAATTGGGTCTTTGTCGGCTATTTCAGAATATTCTGTTCATTATACGGGATGGTCGCACCGGATTTCATTTTCGCGACCTTAAATCATCCGTCATCCCCAGTGTGCATGCCTGCCCGGCGGGGTATCAATGGGTGCGGGCGACCACGTAATCTGCCATGGCTCTGAGCGTATCGGCCTCACTTCCAAAAGCGTGGAGGCTGGACAGTGCAGTTGCAAGTAACTCGGCCAGATAGTGCCGCGCCGCGTCCACGCCCATTAGTGACGGGTAGGTGGGTTTGCCCCGGGCCTGGTCGGATCCCTGGGGTTTGCCAATAACCGTGGTATCACCCTCAATGTCCAGCAGGTCGTCCTGCACCTGAAAAGCCAGGCCCAGGGTGCGGGCATAGTCCGTAAGGGCGGCGATCTGTTCGGGTTCCGCATCGCGGGCGGTCAATGCACCGATTTTTACGGCTGCAACAATCAGTGCGCCGGTTTTGTGACGGTGCATGGATTCCAGCTGCTCGATGGAGGGCCTCTTGCCCACCGATTCCAGATCAATGGCCTGGCCGCCGACCATTCCCAGATGCCCGCTGGCTCTGGCGAGCTCCTGCACCATCGCAAGACGGGTGGGAGCATCCAGTGCCGGCGCATCCGCCAACCAGTCGAATGCCAGCGATTGCAGCGCGTCCCCGGCCAGGATGGCAGTGGCCTCGTCAAAGGCGATATGGGTGGTGGCACGGCCCCGGCGCAGTTCGTCGTCGTCCATGGCGGGCAGGTCGTCGTGAATCAGCGAATACGCGTGGATCAGCTCAACAGCACAGGCCGGCAGCAACGCCGCTTCAGTGCTTTGTCCGACGGCCATGGCCGAGGCCATGCACAGGGCCGGGCGCACACGTTTGCCGCCCCCAAGCACGCTGTATCTCATGGCATCCAGAAGCCTTGCAGAGCCCGACTCGGGGGCCATCAGACGATCGGCCAGGGTGGAGTCGACCTCGTCGCGGCACTGTTCAAGAAAGCCGGTAATCGGAACCATCAGGCAGAATCGTCAGGCGAAAAGGGCCTGGTCTCCATGGTTCCGTCGCTGTTCTGAACCAGCTGTTCGACCCTCTGCTCGGCCGTTTTGAGGGCTTGTTGGCATTCCCGGGTCAGCTTCACGCCTCGCTCAAACGCGGTGAGCGACTGTTCCAGCGACAGTTCGCCCCGTTCCAGGTCGTTGACCAGCTTTTCAAGTTCATCCAGTGACTTCTCGAAGTCGGTGATGGACGCAGTGCTTTTTTCAGCGGCCATGCGGGGCCTCCGGTTGTTCGCGGATTTGCGCGGATTATATCAAAGCTTCAGGTGGCGCGCTGCCAGCGGAACTGCCTGTCTTCCAATTTTTGCGCATTGGGACCATAGCTTTGTTCGGTGACCACTATCTCGCCCCGATGGCTGATGCTGACAATGGTTGTCGCGCGGGTGCCATAATCCTCGCCCCGGATGAAGGGAGAGGACAGAAAGCGCTCGGTCTCAATACCAACGCCGGTGTCGGGTAGCTGCCGATCGGGTGCGGGAGTGGTGTCCTGAAGTTGACGGATCAGGGCGTCATGCAGCTGGTCTGTCCGCTCCGCCGGTGTGTCTTGCAGCAGGTCACTCACGGCAGTGCGCAGTCTGAGCAGTTTCGGCCAGGGTGTCTGCAGAAGATGATTGCTGAGCCCGAAGATGCCCCGGTGAATCTGGCGTCCGGGATGAGTGTCGCGGTTGCTGAAGTACCATCCCCTTTGAGGATGAACCTGGACCAGATTGAACCCGGAGTATCGGTTGCACTCGGGCAGCAGGAGGCCGGTCAGAACATCTGCGTCGTGTTTCTGGGCCAGCAGTGGGAGTTCTCCCCTGGACCTTGCCCCGGTGGTAGCGCCCGGTTCACGGACGTTGGTCACGGCGGATACCATGCCCGCCCGATTGACGGCCAGCCAGGTGCCCCCGGAGAGCAGGTCCCGCCCGGCCAGTACCTCGTCTTCCGCCAGGTCGCTTTGCCACCATTCCATCGGGGCCGTGGGCCGCTGGAAAAACTCATCGCGGTTAGCGGCAACAACCAGCGGAAAGTGTCGGTGCTGGCCTATGGAAAATACGATCAGGCACATGGCTATCAGGTTTCCTGTTCCGGGGACGGTGAGTGGCACTGCGCCAACAGGCAAGTGAACAAAAGGTCGACGGTGTGTATCATACCAGCCTCTGTTTTCCGGTGCGTATGGCCTGAACGATGACGCTACTACTCCTGATTGCCCTTTACCTCGTTCTGGGCGCCGTTGCCGGTACCCTGGCAGGCCTGTTTGGCATCGGCGGTGGTCTGGTGATTGTGCCGGTTCTGATTTTCAGTTTCGACCTGATGGATTTCAGCCCGGATATTGCGGCGCATCTGGCGGTTGGTACGTCATTGGCGACGATTGTGTTCACGTCTTTCAGTTCGATCCGGTCCCACCATCAGCACAAGGCCGTAAACTGGGAGATTGTCCGGGCCATGGCCGTGGGGATTTTGCTCGGCGCTGTGCTGGGTGCCGTGACTGCCTCAATGCTTTCCGGTGCCTCGCTGCAGCTGATTATCGGCATTTTCGTGATTCTCATGGCCGTTAAGATGTTTCTGGATGTCAACCCGAAACCCGGGCGCGACGTCCCCGGCCGGCCTGGGTTGGGCGGGGCCGGTGCAGGCATTGGCTGGGCTTCGGCTTTGTTTGGCATTGGCGGGGGCACACTGACCGTGCCGTTTCTGAGCTGGTGCAATGTGCGGATGCAGGACGCGGTTGGCACTTCCGCCGCCTGCGGGTTTCCCATCGCGTTTGCCGGCGCGCTGGCCAATATGGCGACCGGATGGAATCATCCTGAATTGCCGTCGCTGAGCGCAGGATTTATCTATCTGCCGGCGTTCGCGGGCATTGTGCTTGCCAGCGTCCTGTTTGCCAGCGTTGGGGCCAACCTGGCTCACCGGCTGGACGCCCGTGTGCTTAAAAAGATATTTGCCGTGTTCCTCATTGTGGTGGGAATCCGGTTTTTGATCTGACCCACGACCTTAATACTTGAGCCTGGAGTTACCGATGTTGCAGCACCCGCAGATTGACCCGGTCGCCATCTCCCTGGGGCCATTGAAAATCCACTGGTACGGGCTGACCTATCTGGTGGGTTTTGCGGTGGGCTGGTGGCTGGGCCGACTCCGCGCCCGCAAGCCGGGCTCGCCCATCACGCCCGCCCAGATGGACGATCTGCTTTTCTACCTGGCGCTGGGTGTCATTCTTGGCGGACGTTTCGGCTACGTTGTTTTCTACAATTTCGACGCCTTCCTGGCGGACCCGCTCTGGCTGTTCCGGGTGTGGGAAGGCGGCATGGCATTCCACGGCGGCCTGTTGGGCGTCATTTTCGCCATGTGGTGGTATGGCCGTAAAATCGGCCGCGGCTTCTGGCAGCTTGCCGACTTTGTCGCGCCCCTTGTGCCGATTGGCCTGGGCGCTGGCCGGATCGGCAACTTCATCAACGGCGAACTCTGGGGCAAGCCGACGGATGTGGCCTGGGGAATGGTGTTCCGCACCGCACCGGATTCACTGGCACGTCATCCCTCTCAGCTCTATCAGTTTGCGCTGGAAGGCGTTGCGCTGTTCGTGATTCTCTGGTGGTTCTCGTCAAAACCGCGGCCGCGAATGGCGGTGTCTGGCCTGTTCCTGCTGGCGTACGGTATCTTCCGTTTTCTGGTGGAATTCGTTCGTCAACCGGACCCGCAGCTGGGCTACCTAGCCTTCGACTGGCTGACCATGGGACAGGTACTATCCTTCCCAATGATTCTCGCGGGCGCTGCCCTGATGTTCATCGCTTATCGGAGAAACGCGGAATGAAGGCCTATCTGGATCTGATGCAAGACGTAGTCAACAACGGCTTCAACAAAGGCGACCGCACGGGCGTGGGCACGCGGTCTGTTTTCGGCCGCCAGCTAAGATTCAACCTGCAGGAAGGCTTCCCGCTGGTCACCACCAAGAAAGTCCACCTGCGCAGCATCATCTACGAACTGCTCTGGTTCCTGCGCGGCTCCACCGACAACAACTGGCTGAAAGAGCGCAAGGTATCTATCTGGAACGAGTGGGCCCTGGAAAACGGCGACCTCGGCCCGATCTACGGCAAGCAATGGCGAAGCTGGCAGTGCCCTGACGGCAGTGTGGTGGACCAGATCAGTGAAGTGATCGAACAGATCCGCACCAAGCCCAATTCCCGCCGCCTGATCGTCTCCGCCTGGAACCCGGCCGAACTGCCGGACGAATCCATCGGTCCCCAGGACAACGTGCGCGAGGGCCGCATGGCGTTAGCCCCTTGCCACTGTCTGTTCCAGTTCTACGTCGCCGACGGCAAACTCTCCTGCCAGCTCTACCAGCGCAGCGCGGACCTTTTCCTGGGTGTGCCGTTCAATATTGCGTCCTACGCCCTGCTTACCCACATGATCGCCCAACAGTGCGATCTGGAAGTGGGAGAGTTCGTGCACACGTTCGGTGACTGTCATCTCTACCAGAACCATCTGACGGACGAGATTGTCTTCGAACAACTCAAACGCGAACCCCGGGCGCTGCCTGAATTGGTCATCAAACGTAAGCCTTCGAGCATCTTTGAATACGAACTTGAGGATTTCGAGTTTGACGGTTATGACCCTTATCCTGGGATTAAGGCGCCCATTGCGATATAGGTTTTGACCTGGGTTCCGGTCCTGTTGGTTAGGGGGCGTGCAGGGCAGTGGGAAGGGCTTTCCGAAAACCGCTGCGAGCACATCCATGTGCGCTTGGGCTCCGCCATCCATGGCTCCGCACATTTTCGGAAAGCCCTTCCCACTGCCCTGCGTTCAAACTTATGGAGATTGAATTTCTGAGAAAACTGATTTGTGTATTGGCTTTGAGTTGGCTGGAATAGCAAATTTCTGCCTCTACTACTGCTGAGCAATTTTCCTGGAAAAGCCTATGCAAGGTTGAGCCGCGAAAGGGCGGGTGGGGACGTTCAAAAATGTGCGGAGCCATGGATGGCGGAGCCCAAGCGCACACGGACGTGCTTGTAGCGTTTTTTGAACTTCCCCACCCGCCCTTTTGCAGCCCCCAAAGCCCGAGAGCTCAACGAATAAACTCCCAAGCCAGAGAGCTACCAGAACCAAACTCCCAAGCAAGAGGACGAAAGAGTGAGAAAAGCCCTCATAGTAGCCATGTCCCAGAACCGGGTCATAGGCCGCGATAACAAGCTGCCCTGGTACCTGCCGGGGGATCTGAAGTATTTCAAGCAGGCCACCATGGGAAAGCCCATCATTATGGGTCGGAAGACCTGGGATTCGATTGGTCGGCCACTGCCCGGGCGAATGAACGTGGTGATTTCGCGGAATCCTGAGTGGGAAGCGCCAGCAGGCACGGTTGCGGCCGAATCACTGGAAGCCGCACTGGTGAAGGCCGAAGCTCAGGCTGAAATTGAAGACGGGGAAGAGGTGATGATTATTGGCGGTGGGCAGATTTACGCCGAAGCACTGCCAATGGTGGATCGGATGTACGTTACCCTGGTCCACGATGAGGTGGAGGGGGATGCATTCTTTCCGGAGGTAAACTGGGAGGAGTGGGAAGAAATCGGACGGGAGGATTTCTCCGCGTCCGATAACAATCCCTATGACTACAGCTTTGTAGTCTATCAGCGGCCCAAGACCGACTGATCAGTCCTTGCGGGGAGGGCGCTTGCCGGCGGGCTTGCCGCCGCCTTTGCCACCCTTGCCGGGTGGTTTGCCCTTGAAGCCGCCGGGGCCTTTCGGGCCCTTCTTGAAGTTGCCCTTGCGGTGAGCGCCGCCCGGGCGTCCACCCTTGTTGTCCCGACGTGGGGCTGAGGCAGAGACCTCAGGCAGGGCTTCCGGCTGTTCCAGAGGCAGCGTGCCGGGCTGGATGGCTTCCATCCAGCAGGCCAGAGCGCCGGCCACCATCGCGATATCCATCTCGTTGCGCTCGGCGATCTCGTCCAGCAGGCCCATGGCCTTGGCCAGCTTGCCGTCCTCGGCAAACGCCAGAAGCTGGGTCTCGAACTGCTGCTCACGCATCTTCTTCAGCTCAACCGGTGACGGCAGCTGATAGGATTCCATCGGCGAATTGGTGGCACGCTCCAGCGTGCGCAGCCAGCTGCGCTCACGCGGGGTGACCAGCAGAATCGCCTTGCCGTTGCGGCCGGCACGGCCGGTGCGGCCTACACGGTGAATATAGGCTTCGGTGTCGTAGGGAACGTCGTAGTTGATCACGTGGGTGATCCGCGAAACGTCCAGGCCTCGTGCGGCCACGTCTGTCGCAACGATGATGTCTTTCTTGCCGCTCTTCAGGTCTTCAACGGTCATTTCCCGCTGGCGCTGGTTCAGGTCGCCGTTCAGTGGCGCCACTGCATGGCCCCGGGCCGAGAGCTTTTCAGCCAGCAGGGTGGTTTCCGCCTTGGTGCGCACAAAGATGATGGCGCCATCAATCGGTTCCACTTCCAGAATCCGGGTCAGGGCGTCCAGCTTGCGCTCAGCGTAGACCGGCAGCACGAACTGGGAGATTCGCTCGACCGTGCGGGTTTCGCTTTCGATTTTTACTTCTACCGCGTCTTTCAGGTAGGTCTGGGCAACTTTCTTGATTTGCGCCGGCATGGTGGCGGAAAACAGGGCCCGCTGGCAGTCCGGCGGCGTTTTCGACAGAATCGCTTCAACGTCGTCGATAAAGCCCATGCGGAGCATTTCATCGGCTTCGTCCAGCACCAGCGCCTTCAGGCTGCCAAGCTTGAGTGTGCCCTTACGCAGGTGGTCCAGCATGCGTCCCGGTGTGCCTACGATGACCTGGGCGCCGCGTTTCAGGCCCTTGATTTGGGGGTGAAAATCCTGGCCACCGTAGATCGGCAGTACGTGGAAGTTACGGAACTTGCTGGCATAGGTGGTGAAGGCTTCAGCCACCTGGATGGCCAACTCTCGTGTGGGGGCCAGTACCAGAATCTGCGGCTCCATAAGAGAAGCGTCGATACGGCTGAGCAGGGGCAATGCAAAAGCGCCGGTTTTACCGGTACCGGTCTGCGCCACGCCCAGAAGATTTTTGCCAGCCAGCAGCGCAGGAATGGTTTGCGCCTGGATGGGTGAAGGTTTTTCATAGCCGACGGCTGCAACGGCTTCAAGCACCGCCGCATCGAGGCCGAGTTCGGCAAAAGTCAGATCAGACATTCATTTTCTCGGAATTCAGAGGGTAGGGCATTGCCTGGCAATGCGAGTTGTGCGCCGGAGTATACCTGTTTTGCTGGTGCTTTTATATCCAAATCGCCAAAGACGGTGTAGGTAGATGTCTCCGGAGCAGTTGCGCCGGTTTGGAAGTTTGGGCAAGCTCAGCCCTGATTCGAATAGGATGCTAATGAGGCAGGCGAATGACCTTTGATGAATTGTTGAGTGTAAGTGCCGTCGAAAGCAGCGTTACCGTTCCGGCAAGCTGGAGCCAGGGCCGGGCGACTTTCGGCGGTTTGACTGCCGCGCTGGTTTTCAATCGCATGGCAAGTGTGGTGGCCGAGGGGCGGCCCATGCGTTCGATGCAGGTGTCCTTCGTTGGACCTGTCAAACCGGATGCCCCGGCGGTTGTGAGTGCCGAGATACTGCGTGAAGGCAAGGCGGTCAGCCAGGCGAGCGGCCGCATTGATCAGGACGGCCAGCCGCAACTGGTTGCCCTGGCCAGTTTTGGCGGCGGTCGGGACTCCGTGGTACAGGTTGAGCCACTGCAAGCACCCGAAGCACCGGCCCCGAAAGACTGCAAGCCGTTGCCCTATATCAAGGACGTAACACCGGAGTTTACCCGCCATATCGAGATGCGCTGGGCCTTTGGTCACATGCCGTTCAGCGGGCAGGGCGGGCGTGAAATGGGTGGCTGGATGCAGTTCCGTGAGCCACCGGAGAAGCTGACGGATGCCCATATTGTTGCGCTGATCGATGCCTGGCCACCGGCGCTGCTTCCGCATCTGAAGACGCCGGCGCCGGCCAGTTCGTTGAGCTGGGCGCTGGATATCATGCATCCGCGGCCGGATATCAGGCCCGGTGACTGGTTGCTTTATCGCGCGACGATTGACCAGGCGGGGGCGGGCTATGGCCATACCCAGGCCGGTATCTGGACCAGCCGCGGCGAGCTGGTGGCAACCAGCCGTCAGACCGTAACGGTGTTCGGTTAGTCAGGCGGCAAGTTCGGATTTGCAGGCGTCGATGATGATACGGGCAAAGTCTTCCGGGGAATCTTCCTGAAGAAAATGGCCGCCCTGCAGGGTAATGTGGGGCTGGCCGTGGGCGCCGGGGATGCGCCGTTGCATGTGGCGGTCACCGCCCCGAGTGATGGGGTCGCCACTGCTGAAACAGGTGATAAACGGTTTTTTCCACTTTTCCAGGACACGCCAGGCAGCCTTGTTGGCAGGGCTGGCTGGGTGGTCTTCCGTTACCGGAACCAGTTTTGGAAATGCCCGTGCGCCAGCCTTGTATTCTGATGTCGGGAACGGCGCCTCATAAGCGGCAAGCTCTGCCTTGCTGAGCGTGCGCTCGGTACCGAGCTGGACAATACGCCCGATGGGCAGCCAGGGGCTATGGGTGGCGAAGGCCTTCCAGAGGGTGAATACAGCAGGGATTGAGCTTTCCCCGGTGGGCAGCATGCCGTTGCCGACGATAATGCGCCGGAACAGATCTGGATGCTCGGCCGCCAGGCGCAGGCCCAGCAGGGAACCCCAGTTCTGACAGACCAGGGTGATGTTTTTCAGTTTCAGGGTCCTGAGCCATTGGGACAGCCAGGCAATGTGGCGATCATAGCTGTAGTCGCGGATGTCCCCCGGCTTGTCGGATTTGCCAAATCCGATCAGGTCCGGTGCCAGCACTCGATGGCCGGCGGCAGAAACCATGGGGATCATATGGCGGTAGAGATAGGACCAGGACGGCTCACCGTGCAGCATGACCACCGGGTCGGCGCTGATGGGGCCTTCGTCCACGTAATGCATTCTCAGGCCGGGTTCGGCTTCAAGATAGTTCGGCGTGAATGGGTAGTCCGGTAAGCCTGCAAAACGGCTGTCGTCGGTTCTCAGGATACGCATGCCATCGACTGTCCTAACTGATAGGTTGCGTGATCAACGGCTCCGTTGACCTTCACTTATCAGCATAAAGCAGTTTGAAAACCGGTGTGTTAGGTTTAGGTAACAGTCCGTTGACCAATTGAATCAGTGGTCGGGATCGATGACGGGGCGGCGGTTGGAACGCTTGTCTTCCCAGTCCAGAGACTCCGGATCGTACCAACCGATGTCGTGCAGCACCTTGTCCCGAGTGGCCGGCGACAGGGTTGGCCATAGCTCCTGAAAGTCTTCCAGGCCACGGTCGCGCTGCCTTGCCTGTTTCGCCTGCAGGCGGCGAATAATCTGGGGAACATGCAGCGCTTCCCCCAACTGACCGGGAATCAGCACTTCCTGCCCCATCACCTTGCGACGGTGGGTGCGGGCAGCGAGCACACGGTGAAGTGCCGTTGCTGCGTCAAGCGCGGTTTCAACGGTAAACTCTTCGTTATCCAATCTTCAGACCTGTTTAACGAATGACCAACAACCAATAACTATACCCTGAAACCCGCTGCACTGGCCATGATGCCATGCTAGTCTGCGGAATCGATTTCATTTCATTCAGGGCCGCGGAAACGCTCTATGTACGAAAAACTTGAGACACGGACCTTTTTGGCGATGCTGGTGGGGGTTTCGCTGGCTTTTATTCTGTTGATGAAGCCGTTTTTTGGCCCGATTTTCTGGGCGATGGCCATCGCGCTGATATTTCACCCCGTGCGGGAAAAACTGGTGACAAGGCTGGGTGATCGCCCGAATCTTGTTGCTTTGCTGACTCTGTTGCTTTGCCTGGTGATTGTGATTATCCCGGTCCTGGCGCTGGTTACCTCGCTGGTGGCTGAAGGCGTCTCACTCTATCAAAAGATTCAGGATGGCCAGCTCAGACCCGGCGAGTACATTGATCAGGTGGTTGCCTCTTTCCCCGCTATTGAGTCCTTTTTTGCCGAGTTCGGCATTAATTTCTCAGATATAAGGGATCGAGCTGTCAGTGTCTTCGTGGGCGGAAGCCAGCTGCTGGCCAAACAGGCGATCGGCTTTGGTCAGAACACCTTTCAGTTCTTCATCGGTCTGGCCCTGATGGTTTACCTGGCTTTTTTCCTCCTGCGTGATGGCAGCAAGCTGGTGGATCTGATGATCAAAGCACTACCACTTGGCGATGAGCGCGAACGCCTTCTGTTTGCGAAATTCGCGGAAGTCACCCGTGCCACGGTAAAGGGCAACCTTCTGATTGCCATTATTCAGGGCGCCCTGGGCGGCTTCATTTTCTGGGCCCTGAATATACAGGGAGCTTTGCTCTGGGGGGTTGTCATGGCCATTGTGTCATTACTCCCTGCCATCGGGGCTGCGCTGGTCTGGGTGCCCGCAGCGATTTATCTGGCCGCCGCCGGTGATATGGTTTCAGCGGTTATTCTCACAGCCTTCGGCACGGTTGTTATTGGTCTCTCAGACAACCTGCTTCGTCCCATTCTGGTCGGACGGGACACCAAATTGCCTGACTACATAGTGCTGTTGTCGACCCTGGGCGGCCTCGCCATGTTCGGTATCAACGGATTCGTCATGGGACCGCTTGTTGCGGCGCTGTTCATGTCTTTCTGGGGTATCTTCATCCGGGAGTTCAGCGAGGAGAACCGCAATACGGACACGAAACTGCCGGGTTCTGCTACAGAATCACAACAATCCGGCCCCGCGGACCAGAGCTGAGGTGTGCTAGGATTTGGGCATAAAGGCCGGCAACAGGCCAGTTTACAAAAACAATTCAGATCAGATTGGAGTGAATTATGACTAGCTTCTCACATCTTCGAGGGTACCTGACCGCAGCTGTTGTTGCCGGGTGCCTCGTGCTGGCTCCGGCGGCTATGGCTGACGAAACGGTTGCGCTGAAAAATGCCCTTTACGGGGCTGGTTACAGCATCACCAACGTAACCCCGCAAATGGATGAGGCGACACGTCAGGCCCTGATCAAGTTCCAGAAAGACAATGGTCTGACGGCGTCCGGTGTTGTGGACGAAGCCACCAAAGAGGCTCTGGGCATGGTGCCGGTTCAGGTGGCGGCAGCGAGCCAGGCGAGCAGTTCGGCAGGCACCAGTCAGGCTGCGACCTCTGAGCCTGAGTCCGCCCCCGAATCGGAAAAGGCAACGGAAGAAACTGAAGAAGAGGAAGATGACGGCGGCTGGTCGTTCTTCTGATACGCTAAATCGGCTGTCCGTCCCTGCGCCAGCGGGGACGGCAGTTGCCAAGTCGCCGAGCCGCTTTCGGCCGGCCCTCCCTGATTTTCTCCCCCTCCGCTGATTTCTTCGTAATACCGTCCGCCGTTCTCTACAATCTCATTGTCATCGTTGATGTGGCACCCCTCCTTGAGCACAGAGAATGTCCTAATTAGCTCCATACGGATGGTTGTTTCAGATATCCGTGCTTACAATGTGTTACAGACTATGGGAATCGGTGGATCGGGGAGAAATCTATGGCTGGCGAGGAAAGCCTGTCTTTGCGTCGTTTGAGGGAATTCCAACCGCTCGACCGGCTGACAGATGATCAGCTTGTGCTATTGGCCAACAGGGCAGAGCGGCGGCGCCATGGCCCCGGCCAGAGGATTATTGAACGCGGCGTCCGTGATGGTATGGATTTCTTTCTGGTGTCGGGCCAGGTTGAACTTGAATCAACCGATGGCCGCAAATACCGGATCGATGCGGAATCGGAGAAAGCCATCAATCCGATTGCCAGGTTGCAGCCCCGGATGTACACAGTAACGGCGGTCAAGCCCTCGGAATTTCTGGTGATCAGGCAGGACATGCTGACCCAGCTGCTGCGCTCGGCTCCGGTCCAGCAGGTAGAAATGGATTCCGGCGTGTCCTCCGGCGAAGACGAGAGCGAGGAGCATTATCTGTTGATGGAGTTCTACGCGGAACTCCGCTCTAATCAGCTTACTCTGCCCAGTGTGCCGGACGTGGCCTGGAAGGTTCGGCGCCTGGTGGATCGTGAAGACACGGCGGCCGACCAGGTAGCTAACGCGGTTTCCGCCGATCCGGCGATGGCAGCGAAACTGGTCCGGGCCTGTAACAGCCCGTTGTACCGGGGCTTTTCGGATGTCCGCAACGTCAGGGAAGCGGTCATCCGCCTGGGTATGCGCACCACGCGGCAGCTGGTGACGGTGTTCTCGATGCGGGAAGTGTTCCGCTCCCAGCGGCCGTCCTTGCAGAAAGAGATGGATCGCCTTTGGCGCCATTCCCGTGAGGTCGCAGCGCTATGCTGGGTTCTGGCCGATAATGCCACCTCCGTGGACCCGGAAGAAGCGCTGCTGGCGGGGCTGCTGCATGACATTGGCGTGGTGCCGATTCTGGTTCAGGCGGAGCACCACGTGAACCTGTTTGCCGATCAGGCCAATCTGGATCATGCCATCAAAGAGTTGCGGGGCGATGTGGGAACGGCCGTGCTTGAAAACTGGGCGTTTCCACCAGCTTTTCAGGATGCCGTAAGGCACGCCGAGGACTGGGATTACGAAAGCCGGGAATCTGCACCCCAGCTGGTGGACATTGTGATTGTTGCGCAGCTGCACTCGATGATTGGTGCCAGTCAGAATTCGGATTTGCCGCCTTTCGACCAGGTGCCTGCCTACCGCAGGCTGGGCGAGCTTGAACTTAACGCGTCACGGAGTCTTCAGCTTCTGACGGAGGCACGGGCACGGGTGGATGAGGTGCACCGTTTACTGTCAATTCGCTGAAGATATGGCATGGTAGCCAGTCTTTCGGAGTGTGTTATCTGGTGACAAGTACCATCATGAATGTACCGCTTTTTCCTCTGAACTCTGTGGTGTTGCCCGGCGGCAGGATACCTCTGCAGCTTTTTGAGCCCCGCTATCTCGACATGCTGACCCAATGCCTGAAAGAGGATCGGGGCTTCGTGGTGGTGCTGCTGCGTGACGGTGCGGAAACCGGCAAGGTAGCCGCGTTCTATGACATTGGCACCTACGTGCGCATCATCGACTTCAAGCAACTGGACAATGGCCTTTTGGGCATAACCGTTGAGGGCCAGAGCAAGGTTTCCGTGGTGCGGTCCTGGCAGCAGCAGGACGGTCTGAATGTCGGCGATGTGGAATGTCTACTGGCGGAGGATCTGCTGACCGTGCCGACGCGCTATGCCGAGCTGCCATCAGTGCTCCGGGCCCTGTTCCGCCACCCGGTTATCCGCGATCTGGACATGGAAGTGGATTACGAGGATGCCCGGGATGTGGGCTGGCGGCTGACCGAGTTGCTGCCTCTGGATAAACAGGAAAAACAGCGCCTGGTAGAGCTTCAGAATCCGCTGGAACGGCTGGACCGTCTGAATGACCTGCTCGAGGCGCTGGAAGAAAACAACTGAAGGGTCAGGTCAATGCGTACCGGGCCATGGCGGCCGGCCATTGATGGAACACATAGCCGGCAGCGAAGATCACCCATGCAAGAACCGCCGCCACCAGTGAGCTGTCAATGGTCAGGGGCGCGTTATCAAACCGGCTGAAGCTGGTCCTTACCAGACCTGAAATGGCCAGCCCCAGCAAGACACCTCCTGCAATATCGGTCATCCAGTGCACACCCAGGTAAACCCGGCTGAGCGCCACCATCACAATCGGCAGACTAAACGCCAGATAGGTTTGCCAGCGGGCGCCAGGGCGGCTTTCACGGGCAATGAAACTGGCCAGTAGAGCGCAAAGCACCGTTATGCCGGTGGCATGACCGCTTGGAAAGGCGCCAGAGGCCGGCGGATCAGCGACCAGCTCGGGTCGGGCGATGCCGCTGGCCTCCTTCAGAAGCCATACCAGCAGCACGGCCAGCGCCGCTGCACCTGTTACATGCAGGCCGGCCGCATAGAAACCCCGGAACACCAGAACCAGCACCGCCAGAACGGCCGCTGAAATCAGCACTGCCGGGTTGCCAATCAGGGTGATGGCGACGAAAACACCGTCAAGAACCGGATGGCGGAGTTGAATCAGCCAATCGGCGGCCAGCCGGTTATAGGGTGCAAAAAGCTCGGTGGACACGGTTAGCTGGGCCAGCAGGGTAAAGAGTGCCAGGGATCCAAGGCCCAGCATCAGCGAGGGCAGGGGGAACTCTCCGGCGTAATCAGGTCTTTGGCTGGAATAGAGACGCCAGAAATGGTGCGTTGCCCGATAGTTTTCCATGCGGTCGGCAATCCAGTCGTAGATGCGGCTGTCCCGTCCCAGTCCCAACTGAAACCGGAAAAGCACCAGGTAGATTGCCGCCAGAATAGCCAGGCTGATCGCCAGCACAGGGTAGAAGTGCGGTGGGGGTTCCAGTGCAGCCGCCATGGCGCTGCCCACCAGATAACCCGGCAGGATGTAGACCGGTGCCCAGCCCACTGCGGATGCCAGGTTAAACGAAAGAAAACGGCGCCAGGGCATCCGGAATGCCCCGGCGATAAGAGGAATGACCGGGCGCACCGGCCCCACAAACCGGCCGATAATGACGCTTTTGCCCCCGTGGGCCCGGAAAAAGCGCTCGCCCTTTGTGATGAAACCTGGGTAGTACTTCAGGGGCCAGAGGGTGTCCAGTCGCCCGTGGAACAGTCTGCCGAGGGCAAAGCTGAAGCAGTCGCCGGCGATGGCGCCGGTCCCTGCCCATATCAGTGCCTGCATCAGGGGCATGGCGGTCTGTCCTGCGAACGCCGCAATGGCAAATAGCAGTGCGACGCCGGGTACGACGATGCCCGCCAAAGCCAGGGATTCGGTAAACGCGGTAATGAACAGGGCAAAGGCGAGCCAATGTGGGTGCAGGGAAAGCCAGTCGGTCAACGCCTGGAAACCATCGGCGCTCATGATTCGACTGCGTCTCCTTTACTGTGCTCTCCCTTGCTGTACCAGGCGGAGTCTGCGCCCCTTTTCTGAGCCTCGTGCAGGGCGGCCCGAACCCGTCGATGAAGGTCCTGTGTGCGTCTGTCTTCGCTGGCGCGAGTGGTGCAGCCCATGCTCACGGTGACCTTGCCGACAACAGGCCAGCGCTCCTCGGCAATCGTGCGTCGGATACGCTCGGCGATGACACGGACGCCCTCTTCCGGGGTAAATGGCAGAATCAGATAGAACTGGCCGTTCTCAAGCGTATAAAGAGTGTCGCCGGCCCGGATAACGCCAAACAGGTGTTGCGTCAGAACTCGTAGCAGTTGCTGCATGCCGTCCTTGCCATGGAGATCTTCCACTTCATCGGCGTAATCAACCGCGAGAGTGATTACCGACAGACAGTGATTCATGACGATGGCGCGGCTGATTTCCTTCTGTAGAGTCTCGTCAAGAAACCGGGCATTGTGGGCGCCGGTAACCGGATCGGTAATGGCAAGATCTTCCGCTGACTGGGCCATGTGGTCGTAGTGCCAGGTATACAGGGCGGCAACGATGATCAGGGCAAGCACGCCAGCGCTGACGGTGGTGGCCTGCACCGGGCTGGCGGTTGCCAACAGGAATCCGGCCAGGGCGATCAATACTATGAGTGAAAGAATCAGGCCCTGTCGTAATGGCAGTATCAGCAGATTGAACACGATCATCGGCATCACCCAGTGGCTGATACCCGGGGGCGAGAGGCCGAACATGGCGGCCACCAGGCAGCTGTTCAGGGCTGCGAGAATGAACAGATGACCCCTGGCAGATAGCTGGTGGCGACGGGAAACGGCGGTGTAACCGGCGCCGCCCAGTGTCAGCAGGGTCATGCCGGCGGCCAGAAAGAACAGGTCATAGAAGCCATAGCGCAGATTCTGGATTGCCAGGCTGGCAATGAACAGCGAGGCCAGCGTATAGCCGGCAAGATGGGTGAAGGTTCTGAGGCGTGTTTCCGTCAAGTTGACTTGCCTCCTGTGGGCTGGCCGGTATTGGCGTTTCTGGTCTGGTTCCAGGCACTGTAGGCCTGGGATCGGTCCCCGCCCTGCTGCTGGGCCCGGCGTAGTGCATTGGCGACCGAGCTCTGCAAGCTGTCGGCGTCGTCGCCGATGTTGAGCCCGGCGATTCCGGCGCTCACCGTTAGACCCAGTTCGTGGGAGTTGAGCAGGGATTTCAGGCCACGGCGGATGGTCTCTGCCAGGGTGGCGGCATCCGCCGTCGCAATTCCTGGCAGAATAATCAGAAACTGCAGATCCGCCACCCGGTAATAGGTATCGAAGTCCCTCAGCTGAGAGTGCAGGTAGCGCCCGATACGTGGCAGAATAGAGCGAATGTCGGCGTCCGGGTCAGAGTCGCTCAGGTGGGTGTCCAGGCCAATCATGATAACGGACATATCGGTGCCTTCCCGTTCACTGCGCTGGATCTCTTTATGGAGGTCCGCAGTCAGGTATTCGCGGCTGGCGGCCTGTGTCAGTTCATCGGTCCGGCGCAGGGGGGCCAACTGGCGGGACTTATACTCCCGCAGGAACACCAGCAGGCAGGACAGCACCGTGGCCATCAGAAAGGCACTGATCATCTGGTGTCTTTCCGGCATTCCGGTCAGCCCGGAAATGGCGAACATGGCCATGACGATGCAGGCCAGGGTTAGTGCAGCGGCCCATGGGAGCGGAAAGAGCGCAAAGGCGACCAGCGGTACCGCGTAGAGCCAGTGGACAAGGCTCCAGGGCCCGAGCCAGAGGCTGCATAGGAGCGCAATGACCAGCGCGCCAAAGGCGGCTCGATGGGCCAGACGCCAGGAGGCTTCGGCACGGTTGGAGTGAAAGGCATTGCTGGTGAACACCACGGCGGCGGCGATCAGGGCGGTGACACTGGTCAAGTGCCCGCCCTGGAACGAGGCGAGAAGTGCGATGGCAATCAGTAAAGCGAATCCTGTCCGCGACAGGCGGCTAAGCAGGAAATTTTCAGCCATCTGGGCCATGGTATCCGTCCTCTCCCGAGCGTCCGTGTTTGACAGCATAATGCAGGTGCACGTTATACGCATGCCCTTTAACAAGTGCCAGGCCGGTATAATAATCATTTGAAGGGCATACTTGAAACGGCAAAGAGGGCGTCAGGCGTCGATTGACACAACTGACTGGATAAAAAAGAAGGTAGGTAAATGGATATTGCAGCTTATATGGCTGATGTGGGCCAGCAGGCCCGGCAGGCGGCAACCCAGGTTGCCCGCTCCACCACGGCAGTGCGCAATCGCGCCCTGCTGGCCACCGCTGTGGCCCTGGAAGGTGCCCGTGGTGAACTGGCGGAGGCTAACGCGATTGATCTCGAGCGCGGGCGGGCCAACGGCCTCGATCCGGCCATGCTGGACCGCCTGGAGCTGACTCCGGCGCGCATTGACAGCATGATTGAGGGGCTGCGCCAGGTGGCGTCTCTGCCGGACCCGATTGGCGAGATTACCGACATGACTTACCGGCCCTCGGGTATCCAGGTCGGCCGTATGCGGGTGCCGCTGGGTGTCATCGGGATTATCTACGAATCCCGTCCCAATGTGACGGTGGAAGCGGCGAGCCTGTGTCTCAAATCCGGCAATGCCACGATTCTGCGTGGTGGGTCGGAAGCCATCGAATCCAATCAGGCTATTGCCGCCTGTCTGGCCAGCGGGCTTGCCGAGGCTGGTCTGCCGGAGAGCGCGGTACAGGTTATTAAAACCACCGACCGGGCCGCCGTTGGTGAGCTGATTACCATGCCCCGCTTCGTGGACGTGATTGTACCCCGTGGTGGCAAAGGGCTGATCGAACGTATCAGCCGGGATGCCCGGGTGCCGGTGATCAAACATCTCGATGGTGTCTGTCATGTTTACATTGACAGCCACGCCGACCCGGAAAAGGCCCTGAATATTGCCCTGAATTCCAAGACCCATCGCTACGGCACCTGTAACACCATGGAAACCCTGCTGGTGGATGCCGAAGTTGCAGATGACATGCTGCCGCTGCTGGCGGAGGCGTTTCAGCAAAAAGCGGTGGAACTGCGAGGCTGTGAGCGTACGCAGGCGATTCTCCCGGACGTGATCGCGGCAACAGAGGAAGACTGGCACGCAGAGTACCTGGCGCCGGTGTTGGCGGTAAAAGTCGTGGACGGGCTTGATGGCGCCATCGGCCACATCAACCGATTCAGCTCCCAGCATACCGACAGCATCGTGACCGAAAACTATACCCGCGCCCGGCGGTTTCTGACCGAAGTGGATTCCGCCTCGGTCATGGTTAATGCGTCAACCCGTTTCGCGGACGGCTTCGAGTATGGTCTGGGCGCCGAAATCGGCATTTCCACCGACAAGATCCACGCCCGTGGTCCCGTCGGCCTGGAGGGTCTCACGTCCCAGAAATACGTGGTGTTCGGTGACGGCCATGTGCGGTCCTGACACCCTATGAAAGTGATCTACGGCGGCACGTTTGATCCGGTCCATCATGGCCACCTGCGTCTTGCGGTGGAACTGCGGGAGTATCTGGGCACTAACGAACTTGCACTAGTGCCATGCCATATACCGCCCCATCGGGCGACACCCGGCGCCACCAGCGATCACCGTCTGGAACTTCTGCAGATGGCAGTGGAGGGAGAAGCGGGGCTGGTGGTGGATGAGCGGGAGCTGGGGCGGGAGGGCGCCTCCTACACCGCGGATACCCTGCGACAGATCCGTCATGAAATCGGCCCCGACGAACCACTGGCAATGGTGGTGGGTACAGATTCTTTTGCCGGGTTTGACCGCTGGCGGGAGTGGCAGGCCATTCCGCAACTGGCTCATATTATTGTGGTGGTGCGCCCCGGTGCGGACATTCCCCGGGGTAGTGCCCCTGCCGAACTGATGGCGGCGCGCCGTGCCGAGTCGGTGGAACAGCTTCATAATGAACCCTGCGGTCGGGTGCTGGTGCTGGAGCCGCCACTGATGGATATTTCCGCCACGTCCATCCGGGAGAAAATCGCCGATGGCCTGTCGCCGCGTTATCTCCTGCCGGACTCCGTGTGGCGCAGAATATGCCAACTCGGGCTCTATGGCGCATGACGTAGCGGGAACTTTTAGTGATACAATCCGGTCAGAGATCGATCGAAACGGCCAACCGGGCCGACTCCTATTCAACAGGGTGGTTATGCAGGCAGAGCAACTTAGAGAACTGGTAGTGAATGCGCTTGAGAACATCAAGGCGCAGGACGTAAGCGTGATAGACGTGAGAGACCGTACCAGCGTGACCGACTACATGGTGCTGGCGTCGGGAACCTCTAACCGCCACGTAAAGTCACTGGCAGACTCGGTTGTCTCGGAGGCGAAAGAGCAGGGCGTGCGGGCCAGCAACGTCGAGGGCTCCGGGGTCAGCGACTGGATTCTGGTGGACCTTGGGGATGTGGTCGTCCACGTCATGATGCCTGCAACCCGCGAGTTCTATGATCTTGAACGCCTGTGGCGTGATGCACCGAACCTGGGTGTGGCAGGAAGCGAATAGCCATGCGCCTGAAACTGATCTGTGTTGGGCAGAAGATGCCCGATTGGGTCAGCCAGGGTTTCAGTGATTACACCCGCCGTATGCCGCCCGAACTGGCAATCGAGTTGACTGAAATTCCCATGGCCCATCGCGGCAAAAATCCGGACATCCCACGGCTGATGAAGCGAGAAGGCGAAGCCATTCTCAACGCGACTGGTCCGAAAGACCGGGTCGTTGCCCTGGAGGTCGGTGGGCGAAGCTGGTCCACGGAAAAGCTGGCGGGCCAGCTTGAGAGCTGGCAGCAGAACGGTCAGGATGTCAGCTTCCTGATCGGGGGCCCTGACGGGCTGGACCAGGCGTGCCGTAACCGGGCTGATCAGCTCTGGTCCCTGTCGGATCTCACGCTGCCGCATCCGCTGGTTCGAATTATTCTTGCTGAACAACTTTATCGCGCCTGGACGGTTACCATTAACCATCCATACCACCGGGCCTAGGAAACCGTCATGCCCTGGGGAGAATTCAAAGATACCGCAGCCGAGAGGCGCCTGTTTCAGCGCCGTGCGATGGTCATGGTGGTGCTGGTGCTCATCATGCTGGGTATTCTTGTTGGCCGTATGTATCAACTGCAGGTGGTCGAGAAGGAAATCTACACCACCCTGTCTGATAAAAACCGCGTTCAGGTCCAGTCTGTTGCTCCTACCAGGGGGCTGATCTACGACCGCAACGGCGTGCTCCTTGCCGAGAACCGGCCGGTGTTCAGTGTGACACTGGTGCCCGAACGGGTAGACCAGATGGATCAGACGCTGGCCAGGCTGCAACAGCTGATCAGCGTGCCTGAAGAAGACCTGGAGCGCTTCCGACGCCGGCTGGATGAGCGTCGCCGGCCTTTCCAGGCCTTGCCCCTGCGCTACGACCTGAACGAAGCCGAAATTGCCCGGCTGGCGGTGAACCGCCATAAGCTGCCGGGGGTCGAGGTGGCCGCAGAGCTCGTCCGGTATTACCCCCACGGTGTTCTGACAGCCCATGCCCTGGGTTACGTGGGGCGTATCAACCAGCAGGAGTTGCAGCGTATTGACCCCGTCAACTACGCCGGCACCAACTACATTGGCAAATCCGGCGTCGAGCGTTTCTACGAGGAGCTTCTGCATGGCGGGGTCGGCTACGAGCACGTGGAAACCAACGCCCGGGGCCGCACACTTAGGGTGCTGGAACGGGAAAGCCCTGTGCCGGGGGAAGATATCAGGCTGCATCTGGATCTGCGCCTGCAGCGCCTTGCCCACGAGTTGCTGGACGGGCGCCGCGGCGCGATTATTGCGATTGAGCCCTCAACGGGCGGGCTATTGGCCCTTGCCAGCGTACCGGGCTTTGATTCCAACCAGTTCGTCACCGGTATTGGCGTGGATGCCTACCGTGAACTGAGTGAGAGCCCCGACAAACCCCTGTTCAACCGGGCCCTGCGGGGGCAGTATCCGCCTGGCTCAACCCTCAAACCTATGCTGGCGGTCGCCGGGCTCGACAGTGGTGCAACCACCCGGGATAAAACCATCTGGGACCCAGGAGTTTTCCAGCTCAAATCGGGTGGCCGGCCCTGGCGGGACTGGAAACGCGGTGGCCATGGCTGGGTAGACCTGAAAGACGCGGTGGCCCAGTCCTGCGATATCTATTTCTATGAGATGGCGGTGGACATGGGCGTGGACACCATACACAAGTACCTGTCTCAGTTCGGCTTCGGAGAAGACGCCACGTTGGATGTGTCAGGCGCTCTTAATGGACTGCTGCCCTCCAGTGACTGGAAAAGGGCGGTACACGGTGAGATATGGTATCCGGGGGATACCGTTAACCTCGGTATCGGTCAGGGCTATATGCTGGCGACACCGCTACAGCTGGCCACCGCTACCTCGGTGCTTGCCAATCGTGGTTCCTGGGCCGAGCCAAGGCTTCTCAAGGAGATTCTGGGGGACCGGACGGTCGAAAGCGCCCTGCCGGATGAAACCCATCAGTCGATCAGTCTCAAAAATCCAGCTACCTGGGAATTCGTTGTCGATTCCATGGCCGAAGTGATGCATGGCCCCAAGGGTACGGCCAGAAGTGCGGGCCGCGGCGCCCCCTATCGGATGGCTGGCAAGACCGGTACCGCTCAGGTATTCAGTCTTGGAGAGGACGAGGAATACGACGAAGAGGAAATCCGCATGCGACTGAGGGATCATGCCCTGTTCGTCGGTTTTGCGCCGGTCGAGGATCCGCAGATCGCCGTGGCGGTTATTGTGGAAAACGGTGGCAGCGGCAGTGGCACTGCGGCTCCCGTGGCCCGTTCGATTTTCGACGCCTGGATCCTTGAGTATTCCAAGACCGACAGCCCGGTGGTTGCCGGTGGCACAGGAGCTGAGGGCTGATGGCGGCTAGCGAACTCTTCGATCAGTCACAGAACCATTCCCTGTCCGGTCGTGCCCGGGGGTTCTGGTCATTTGTACACGTCGATCCGATCCTGTTGCTGCTGCTGGCCATACTGGTGATTGCCGGGCTGTTTATTCTCTATAGCGGGGCAGACCAGAACCTGGCGGTGGTGAAGGCTCAGGGGATTCGCATGGGCGTTGCCCTGGTGGTGATGCTGGTGTTTGCCCAGCTTGACCCGGCGGTGTACCGGCGCTGGGCGCCCTGGCTTTACCTGGCGGGAATGGTCGCACTGCTTGGTGTGTTGTTGTTTGGTTCCAAGGCGGGCGGGGCGCAGCGATGGCTTGATCTGCCCGGTCTTCCGCGGTTCCAGCCGTCCGAATTGATGAAGCTGATTGTGCCGATTACCACAGCCTGGTATCTGTCTGGCCAGTTTCTTCCGCCACGGCTCCGTTACGTGGGGGTTTCTCTGGTGCTGGTGCTCATGCCCATGGCTCTTATTGTGGTGCAGCCGGACCTTGGCACCTCGCTGTTGGTCGGTGCCGCCGGCATTTTTGCCATATTTTTTGCTGGCATGAGCTGGAAGCTGATCAGCGCGTTTTTTGTGCTGGCGTCCGTGTCGGCCCCAATGATGTGGTTTTTCGTGATGCGGGAGTACCAGAAGCAGCGGGTGCTCACGCTTCTGGATCCCCAGAGCGATCCACTGGGCGCCGGGTGGAATATTATTCAGTCGAAAACCGCCATCGGCTCTGGCGGAATGGATGGCAAGGGCTGGCTGCAGGGCACCCAGTCACACCTGGAGTTTCTGCCGGAAAGCCACACTGATTTCATTGTCGCGGTTCTGGCAGAAGAATTCGGATTTATCGGTATGATCTGCCTGCTCGGGCTCTATCTGCTGATTATTCTCCGGTGTTTCTATATTGCCGCGATGGCTCAGGACTCTTTCAGTCGTTTGCTGGCCGGCGCATTGACCATGACCTTCTTCGTCTACATCTTTGTCAACATTGGCATGGTCAGTGGTCTGCTGCCGATTGTTGGCGTGCCCCTGCCGCTGGTGAGCTATGGCGGCACGTCAAGCGTAACGCTTATGGCCGCATTCGGGGTTCTGATGTCCATTCACACTCACCGGCGCATGATCAGCGCCTGAGCCGCAGGGTCTGCAAGGAGTCACCGTGCCAAGTATTTCACCGGTTCTGATTCTGCTGGTTGGCGGAATGTTGATGTCAGCGGGTTCTGTGGCGAACCAGTATGAACGGACGCCAGAGGGTCAGGCATTTATAAGTACCATGGTTGAGGATTTCGGATTCGAAGCGGGTCGGGTAGAAAGTCTCCTCGGCGACGCAAAGCGGCAGGACTCGATACTGGAGTCGATCAGCCGACCGGCAGAGAAATCCCTGGAATGGCACAGCTACCGGGATATTTTTATCCGGCCGGATCGTATTGCCCAGGGGCGCGAGTTCATGACGACTTACAACGCTGAGCTGGCCAGAGCCCGGCAGGAGTTCGGTGTTCCCCCGGAAATCATTGCGGCTATTATCGGCGTGGAAACCTGGTATGGCCGGTACCGGGGCAACTATCGGGTGCTGGACGCGCTGGCGACGCTGGCCTTTGATTACCCGCCCCGCAGCCGATTTTTCCGCAGTGAGCTGGAGCAGTTTCTGCTGATGACCCGCGAGCAGGGACTCGACCCCACGGCCCTGAAAGGGTCCTACGCCGGGGCCATGGGTTACGGACAGTTCATATCAAGCAGTTATCGCCATTATGCGGTGGATTTTGATGGTGACGGCGTGGCCGATATTCTGGAGAATCCGGTTGATGCCATTGGCAGCGTCGCCAATTATTTCAAGAAGCACAGATGGCAGCCCGGGGAACCGGTGGCTCATCGTCTGGCGGAGGATTTGCCTACAGGCTCACCGCTGCTGACGAAGGGGCTGAAACCGGATTTGCAGGTGGCAGACTATCGGAAGGCAGGATTGTCGGTACCGGCGTCCGTTGAAGACCGTCTGCCGGCCCGGGCGATTCGGCTGAAAGGGGAAAATGAACATGAAGTTTGGCTCACATACCGCAACTTTTACGTTATAACCCGCTACAATCACAGTCACTTGTATGCGATGGCCGTTTACCAGCTTGCAGAAGCTCTCAAGCCGGGCCGTGATCGTAGTGAAAAGCAGCCGGATGGATAATCAGTCTTGAAAAACGCCGTTTCCTTAATGATTGTGATCACAGCTTTGGTGCTGTCCGGATGTGGCACTTCCCCCACTGATTCCTCGTCTCGTTATTCCATTGCTCAGGATCGGGCTCCGGAGGGCAACTTCGATGTGTCCGGCCTCGAAGATGCTAAACCCCGATACGAAACGCCACGTAAGGCTGGCAACAAGTCGCCCTACACAGTCTGGGGCAAGTCCTATCAGGTGATTGATTCCAACGGGGGCTACGTTCAAAGGGGTGTGGCAAGCTGGTACGGTGAAAAATTCCACGGCCACAAGACCTCCAACGGGGAAACATTCAACATGTACGCCATGTCGGCGGCCCACAAGAGCCTCCGGATTCCCAGTTATGCGCGGGTAACCAACCTGGATAACGGGCGCTCTGTTGTTGTCCGGGTTAACGACCGGGGACCCTTTCACGGGGACCGTCTGATTGATCTCTCCTATGCGGCGGCCAAAAAGCTGGGTTATCTGGGGACGGGCACGGCCAGGGTAGAGGTGGCCGCCATTACGGTCAGACCGGACGGCTCCATGACCCTGGCGGGCCAACCCTTTGGTGACAATAGCGCTTCGGAGCCCACTGTCGGTGCGGCCGAGGCGTTGTTTGTCCAGGTCGGGTCGTTCAGTCAGCGTGACTCGGCGCAAACGTTGCTCGATCGCGTGCGTCAGGTCGTGGGCAGTCCCCTGCGCCTGAAAGAAGTTGTAACCACTGAAGGTCGCTTTCACCGTGTACAGGTTGGACCTTTCAGTGACGAAAGTGAGGCCCTTGCGGCCCAGTCCCAACTGGAAAATCGGGGATTTGAACAGTCGATTCTGCTGACCGACAGCCATTGACGCTGTCATTCAATCAATTCATCACACAAAACTGAACGGACCCATGGCATTCACTAGATTCTCTCGCGTAATCCTTACTTCACTGCTGCTGGTGCTGCTGCCAATGGCGCAGACCGTTGCCCAATCGGTGTTAATACCTTCACCACCGCAGATTGCCGCCAGCTCATACATTCTGATGGACCCGCTTTCGGGGCGGGTGATCATGGACGAGAACAGCGACGAGCGCCTGCCACCGGCCAGCCTGACCAAAATGATGACGGCCTATATCGTCGAGCGGGAGCTGGACGAGGGGCGCATCAGCATGTCGGATATGGTGCCGATCAGCGTGAATGCCTGGCGCACTGAAGGGTCACGGACCTTTGTCAGGGAAGGCACCCAGGTGTCGGTGGAAGATCTGTTGAGGGGTGTGATTATCCAGTCCGGAAACGATGCCTCGGTGGCACTGGCAGAGTTCGTTGCCGGTAGCGAGAGCGCTTTTGTGGATATCATGAACCAGCAGGCCCGCCTGCTCGGTATGGAAGATACCAACTTTGTAAACGCGACTGGCTTGCCCGCTCCGGAGCATTACTCCACGGCCCATGATCTGGCCCTGCTGGCCAAAGCCATCATTAATGATTACCCGGAAAACTATCCGATCTATGCGGAGAAGCACTTCACCTTTAATGACATCCGTCAGCCGAACCGGAACAGCCTGCTCTGGCGCGACGATACTGTGGATGGCCTGAAAACCGGGCACACCGAAGAGGCGGGATACTGTCTGGTGGCCTCGGCCAAACGTAATGATACCCGCTTTATTGCGGTAGTCATGGGGGCCGACAGCACAGCAGCCAGAGCCCAGGAAGTTCAGAAGATGCTGAACTACGGCTTCCGTTACTACGAGACAGAGCGCCTGTTCAGCGAAGGACAGGAACTGATGCAGGCCAGGGTATGGGGTGGCAACAGTGATCAGGTGTCTGTTGGCATACTGGATGATGTGTACGTCACCATCCCCCGTGGCGCCCGTGATTCACTTGAATCCGTGATTGAACTCGATAATGTTATTCAGGCCCCGGTATCGGTTGGCGATGAGCTGGGCCAGGTGAAGGTCACTCACGACGGCAAGACGGTGGTCGACCAGCCGGTCATGGCGCTGAGCGATGTACCGGAAGGCGGCTTCTTCAAGCGCATCTGGGACGCCATCAAGCTCTTTTTCATCCAGCTGTTTGAGTAACGGTGCTCTGGCACCGTGGGAGTGAGATTCAATGAGTGATCCGAAAGCACCAAAAATCGAGTTTCCCTGTGATTACCTGATCAAGGTGATCGGCGATTCGGCCCCGGACTTCGAGGAATTCGTGGTCTCGGTGGTGGAGCGCCACGCACCCGGAGTATCGGACAACGAGGTCACCGTCAAGGACAGCAGTGGGGGGCGTTTCGCCTCCGTAAACCTGACCATCTGGGCCACCGGCGAGCCTCAGCTCAAGGCCCTGTTTGACGACCTCAAGGCTAGCGGCCGCGTCCACATGGTGCTGTGACTGAATGGCCGACCTGATTGTGCGGACGCTTGGTCAGCAGGCTTATCCAGAAACCTGGGAGGCCATGAAGGCCTTCACCTCTAACCGTGGTCCGGAAACCACCGATGAACTCTGGTTCCTGGAACACCCCCGGGTTTATACCCAGGGTCAGGCGGGCAAGGCGGAACACATTCTGGCGCCGGGGGATATCCCGGTCATTCAGGTTGATCGTGGCGGGCAGGTGACCTATCACGGCCCGGGCCAGCTGGTGGTCTACCTCATGCTGGATCTGACCCGCCGTAAACTCGGTATTCGCGCCCTGGTGGATACCATTGAGCAGTCCATCGTGCAATGCCTGGACGACTTCGGCATAACTGCTGCGCCAAGGTCCGACGCGCCGGGTGTGTATGTGGGCGATGCCAAGATTGCGTCCCTGGGTCTGCGGGTCAGGCGCGGGTGTTCATTCCACGGCCTGGCGCTGAATGTGGATATGGATCTGGAACCTTTCGCTCGAATCAATCCCTGCGGCCACGCCGGCATGCCAATGTGCCAGATGCGGGACTTCTCCGCCGGCACGGATATTCAGAGCGTGAGTGAAAAACTGATTCAGGCGCTGATTGGTCAGCTGGGCACAGGAGCTGTGTCGCGGCTCAACGGCTGGGATTGACAGCGCCTTAGCGGGATACGAGGTTCCGGCCCCGGGTCTTGGCATCATAGAGTGCTTCGTCGGCCCGCTGTAACAACCGGTCAATGGACTCCGCCCCACTGATGGTTGCCACACCGATACTGACGGTGGTCGCAATGGTCCGCCCGTCTGCCTCAATCGAGGTTGTCGAAATTCCGAACCGAATACGCTCGGCAGTCTGCGCCGCCTCTTCACTGCCGGTTTCAGGCAACAGCAACAGATACTCCTCTCCTCCCCACCGCGCCAGGGTATCCACCTTGCGGCTCTGGGACTCAATGGTTCTGGCGACCATAACGATGACCTCGTCGCCCACGTGGTGACCGTGGTTGTCATTGATGGATTTGAACAGATCAATGTCCATCAGCAGTACAGAAAACGGCCGGTTGTTTCTCAGGTATCTTTCGTACTCTGCGTCCATCTGGGCGTGGGCTTCCCGACGATTGGCCAGCCCGGTCAATGCATCATGCTTGGCTGCGTACTCGAACTCGGATGCCAGTTTAATCAGACCGAGCTTGCTGCGCCTGCGGCTCTGGTCCAGCGCGTAGCAGGTGGTCATAACGAAGGCCAGTACCGCGAGCATGGTGACCTTGAAGCCTGTGGTGTAGGGTAAATCCAGCGCCGATGAACCCAGTGGGCTGAACAGTCCGGCGGCGCCGAAAAGCCCGGCCGAGCAAGCCAGCACCCCGACTCGGGCCTCGCTGATGTAGAAGATGATGGCCGGATAGGCAAAGAGCCACAGAATGGCCGCGCCGTCTTCAACGGCATTGACAGCCAGATAGGTAAACAACACTGTAATAAGGGTAATAAAGCCACGTCGCTGCAGGGTGGTATGGCGGCTGATCAGATAGACAAGGCCGTTCAGCGCCAGTAACGCGGCGAAGATCGCCAGAATGTAGGTGGACGCCGCCTCGCCCTTTTGCAGCGAGCGCCAGCCGAAAAACAGCAGTAGTGGAACGGCGGCACAGGTCAGCCATCCAATGAGCATGGGAACAGGAATCTCTCCCTTCAGGGCGTGGAGCGTAGAAGTAGAGAAAGAAGATTCTGGCGTTATTTTTGTCATGCCAAACATGTTAGCGCCCCTCGGGACCGGTCACTGTGTAAAAAAGTAAACTGTTATGGGTGAACAGAAGTAAATCCCCACAGTGCCGAATGCATTGGCCCTGAGGCCGTTGGAGGTATGACGTCACGGTTAGGTCCCTGGCGCCATTGATCCGTATAATGAGCAGGCAGGCCCAGGCCCGACATTCGTAACCCGAAAGCCCCGAACAGGATACAGATGGCATCAAAGCGCAAAGGCATTTCCGTCTCACGTATTAAAACCGGCAGTTTCGAGCGTCGTCTTTCCCTCACCAAGGCAGGATTGTTCGCTGGAACGCGTATGGCGTCTCACATGGCCACCAACTGGTTCCGGGGCGAAGAGCAACGGGAAGCACGACACAGCGCCATGTTGTCCAGCCAGGCCCAGTTTCTGGTGGATGAGCTGGGCCAGCTGAAGGGCAGTGTGGTTAAGATCGGGCAGGTGATGGCGCTTTACGGCGAGCATTTTCTTCCGGAGGAGGTCACTGAAGCGCTGCATACGCTGGAGGACCAGACAACCGCCCTGGAATGGTCGTCCATTGAACGGGTACTAAAAGCGGAGCTTGGCAAAGACAGACTGGCGGAACTGGACGTGGACCCGGAGCCCATCGGCGCCGCCTCCCTTGGGCAGGTGCACAGAGCCAGGCGTAAGTCGGACGGGCTTGAGCTGGTGCTTAAAGTCCAGTACCCGGGGGTCGACGAGGCTGTAGACAGCGATCTCAATTCCGTCGCCCACCTGTTGAAGATCGCCCGCCTGGTGTCATTCGGGCCGGAGTTCAGGGATTGGCTGGAAGAAGTCCGGGACATGATGCACCGGGAAGTGGACTATCGCCTGGAAGCACGAACCACCGAGAAATTCCGGTTGATGCTGGAGCAGGATCCCCGTTTCGTGGTGCCAAGGGTTCTTCCCGAATACTGCACCGCCCATGTGATTGCTTCAACGTTCGAGCATGGCTATTCCATCAGCTCACCGGAGGTGCGCCAGCTGTCGCTGGAGCGCAGAAGCGAGATTGGTAAAGCCGCCCTCGAGCTGTTTTTCCGGGAGCTTTTTGTCTGGGGAGAAATCCAGACGGATCCGAATTTTGGCAACTATCGCATTCGCATTTCCGATGAGGAAGCCACCGACAACCGGCACGACCAGATCGTGTTGCTGGATTTCGGAGCGGTTCAGTCCTATTCGCACACATTCCTGGACCCGGTCATCCAGATGATCCGGGCCTCCTACGAACGGGATCTGAAAGGTGTGGTGGACGGCGGTATCAAGCTCCGCTTTATGAACGAGGACTGGCCACAGGACGTGCTGGACAAGTTCGGGTCGGTTTGTATGTCGGTGCTTGAGCCCCTTGCGGGCAATCGGGACGAGTGGCCGGATTACGCCGTCAACGACAAGGGTGAATACCGCTGGAAGCAGAGTGATCTGCCCTCCCGGGTGGCGCGTCAGGCCGCTCGGTCGGCCATCAGCCGCTACTTCAAGGTGCCGCCCAAGGAGTTTGTGTTTCTCAACCGCAAGCTTATTGGTGTCTATACCTTTATCGCGGTTTTGAATGCTGAATTTAACGGCGAGTCATTGCTGAGAACCTACCTCTATGGCAATCCTGGCACACCGGATGCCTCCAGTATCAGCCAGATCACCAAGCCATAACGCAGACCCTTGCCGATAGCTACCAACACCACAAAATTGAGCCAGGGCACGCGCATGATGCCGCCCACCAGCGTCAACGCGTCGCCCCCAATCGGCAACCATCCCAGAAGCAATGACCACTGACCGTAACGATTGAACCGGTTGCGGGCCTTTTCGAGCTGACGTTCGGAGACGGGAAACCAGCGTTTATGCTTAAAGCGATCCACCTGCCGGCCGATAACTCCATTAACAACGGAACCCAGGGTATTGCCCGCTGTAGCCGACAACCAGATCCACCACAGCGAGTATCCCTGGGTGACCATGCCGCCTACCAGTATTTCGGAATAGGCTGGCAGCAGGGTAGCCGCCGCCAGAGCGGTAAAAAACAGAGTAAGATACGCCAAAGTTTCACCTTGCTGGTCACGGTCAATTCTTAATGGCCGTTCTGCTCAAGTGGAGCTGATACCCAATCCGACGGATACAGGCTGTAAGAGTAATGAAAAACCGCACACTGCGCTTCAAGCTATACGCCCTCGTGGTTACGCTTTTGCTGGTTATGGGGATCAGCATCGTTGTGACCGCTCAGTTATCACTGGGCAGTATGGAACAGCGTATTACTTCCGAGACCCGGGAAACCGTCAGGGAACTGGCCACCGACCGGCTTTCGGCGACCGCGGGAAAATACGGCGAACTGGTCAGCGGCATGTTTGCGACAGCGTACCGGACGCCCGAAGTGGTGCGCAATGTGATCACCCGGAATATCGAGGCTTCCAGCTCCGGGCGTATCAGCCGCTCCGCCCTTCAGGAAACCGTTGGTGCTGTTCTGGAAGAGCAGGAAAGCCTGAGCTCTATCTACGCCCAGTTTGAACCTGACGCCTATGACGAACAGGACCGCTACTTTACCGGCGGTGTGGAAGAACACAGTAGCGACGAAGGCACCCTGGAGATTTACTACTACCGCACGCCGGAGGGCGAGGTAAAGTTCAGCCGCACGGAGGACCCGGCCACCAAGTATCTGGATGAGCGCAATGAGTTCGGCATTCGCGAGGCGGAGTGGTATCTGTGCTCCCGGGACACCAAACAACCCTGCATCATGGAACCCTACAACTATGAAATCGAGGAAGGCTATACCGAACTGATGACCAGTCTGGTGATGCCTATCCTCAAGGGTAACGAGTTCGCCGGTGTAGTGGGCGTGGATATCAATCTTTCTACCCTCCAGGAAACCATAGAGAGCGTCAGCCGTGAGCTATACAGCGGCCAGTCCCGGGTGACCCTGCTCAGTAAAAAAGGGCTGATTGCCGCATCCAGCCACTACAGCGAATCTCTGGGCCGGCCGCTGGCGGAGGCGCTGCCCGAAAAGGCAGGCGCCTACACCGCGCTGCACCAGAGTGAGCAGAGCTATGATGATGGTGAAACCCTGGCCGTGTCCTATCCCATCGACATTGAGCTTCCGGATACCGAGTGGTCCCTGTTGATCGAGCTGCCCCGGGAAACCGCCCTTGCGGATGTGGCTGAAATTACCGGCCTGCTGTCTGCCGAAGTCAATGCCACTGCCCGAAATCAGGCGCTGGTGGGCGTTCTGGTGTCGGTGATTGCCATCGGTATTCTGATTCTGCTGGTGCGCTCGGTGACCCGACCGCTCAACGAGATCCGGGATCGCATGAAAAGCCTGGCCAGCGCCGAAGGCGACCTTACCCGTGAGCTGAAAATCGATACCCATGCCGAGCTGATTGAGCTGGCAGGCGGATTCAACCAATTCCTGGGGCGCCTGCGGACCATGATCAACGACCTCAAGGACGTCAATGCCAAGGTGAGCCAGCAGGCGGCGGATGTGAATACCATTGCCCGGGAAACCAACGAACAGACGGAAAGCCAGCATGACGACATCGAGAGCGTGGTGACGGCAATGAACGAAATGTCAGCCGCGGCCGGTGAAGTGGCGGGTTTTGCTGGCGAGGCGGCGGAGAACGCCCAGAAGGCCCAGGACGGCATTCGCTTTACCAAGGATACGCTGACGTCGGCGGTCAATGGGGTCAGTGCGCTGGCCAGTGATATGGACGAGGCCAGCACGGCGATCGGCCATGTGGCTACTCGCAGCGAAGACATCAACCGGATTATCGAGGTGATCAGGGGCATCGCCGAGCAGACCAATCTGCTGGCGCTGAATGCCGCCATAGAGGCTGCGCGAGCCGGGGAGCAGGGCCGCGGTTTTGCGGTTGTGGCCGACGAAGTCCGGACCCTGGCCTCCCGTACCCGGGAATCCACCGATGAGATCAGCCAGATGATTGATGGCCTGCAGGGCGATGTCGGTGGCGCTGTCACGGTCATTAAGGGCGGCGTCGACCGGGCCACCCAGGCGGTGGACGGAACCCGGGAAGCGGACCATTCCCTGGCCACGGTGGTGGAGCGTATTGGCTCCATTGTCGAGCATGTGACTCAGGTGGCGACCGCCGCAGAGGAGCAGAGCTCGGTAAGTGAGGAAATTAACCGGAACCTGACCCGCATCAATGACGCGGCTAACGATCTTCGGTCTCTGGCTCAGAGGGTGAGTGGCAGCGGGCGGACCCTTGATGAGCAGGTAAAAGTGCTGGATTCGGAGCTTAGCCGACTGAAAACCTGAGGCATCGATGATTGCTATCGGTGCCATTCAACTCATTAATTTCATTTTTCAACCTACCTGTGGTGATAATGCCGGCTTGTTAGGGGCTGTCAGACGCCGTCGAATTTCCGGACCAGGAGTTGAAGAATGGAACAGGTGACTATCTTTGGTCGTGCATCCTGTGGTTTTTGCACCCGCGCCAGGCAGCTCTGCGAGATCAAGGATCTGCCTTACCGCTATGTGGATATTGAAATAGAAGGTATCAGCAAAGACGATCTGTCGCAGTCCATTGGTCGGCCGGTCTACACGGTGCCGCAGATTTTCATCGGCGATCGTCATGTGGGCGGTTTTGATCATTTCTTCGAGTATCTGCAGGCTTCTGCGAACTGAGCGACGCCGGTAGCACGCTCAGGCACAAAAAAGGCGCCACGGGAATCACCGGTGGCGCCTTTTCTGGTTTCCCGGCGGTCAGAACTGGAAGTCGGCCTTCAGCTTCTTTTCCACCAGCCGGTTCTTGAGTTTGGCAACCTTGGGAATGCCATTCTCGAAAGGGGGGAAGCTCTCGCCGTAAATCAGTGGCTCGAGATAATCCCGGCAATCCTGGGTAATGGCGTAGCCATCGTCCGAGATGAAGTGGATCGGCATTTTCTTTTCCTGGTTGGCCACCTCACTCAGCGGCGCCTCGCCAATGTGCCAGCGGTAGGGGCGTGACTGTTCGCGAACAATGGTGGGCATCAGTGCCTGCTTGCCAGCGATGGCCATTTCAACGGCCGCCCGGCCCACCGAGTAGGCCTGCTCTACGTCAGTAGCGGACGCAATATGACGGGCACTGCGCTGAAGGTAGTCCGCCACGGCCCAGTGGAACTTGTGACCCAATGCCTGGCGCACCATGTTGGCCAGCGCCGGTGCCACACCGCCCAACTGGGTGTGGCCGAACGCGTCCTTTGCGCCGGCATCGGCCAGGAAGCGGCCATCTTCGTATTGAGCCCCTTCCGAGGCCACCACCACGCAGTAGCCATATTCCTTCACACAGAAATCCACGCGCTCCAGGAACCGGTCGCGCTCGAAAGGGACCTCCGGGAACAGGATGACGTGCGGCGGTTCGCCCTCGCCCTGGCCGGCCAGGCCACCAGAGGCGGCAATCCACCCGGCGTGACGGCCCATAACCTCAAGGATGAACACCTTGGTGGAGGTGTCGCACATAGAGCGGATATCGAGACTGGCCTCGAGTGTGGAGGTTGCGATGTATTTCGCAACCGAGCCAAAGCCCGGGCAGCAATCGGTGAAGGGCAGGTCGTTGTCGACGGTCTTGGGTACGCCGATGCAGGTGATGGGGTAGCCCATCTTCTCTGCAAGCTGGGATACCTTGAACGCCGTGTCCTGGGAGTCACCGCCGCCGTTGTAGAAGAAGTAACCGATGTCGTGGGCGCGGAATACTTCGATGAGCCGCTCGTATTCGCGGCGATTCTCGGAGAAGTTCTTCAGTTTGTGGCGGCAGGAGCCGAATGCACCGCCTGGCGTATGCATCAGGTCCTGAATGTCCTCGTCACTTTCAAGGCTGGTGTCGATGAGCTCTTCCTTCAACGCACCAATAATACCGTTCCTTCCCGCGTAAACTTTGCCGATCTGTTCCGGATGTTTGCGCGCGGTCTGGATCACGCCACAGGCGCTGGCATTAATGACGGCGGTAACGCCGCCTGACTGGGCATAGAATGCGTTTCGAATGGCCATTTCGGGGTCGGGCTCCTGCAGTTGCATCAAATGCCGCAAATGATACGTCAAACATCTTTTTTTTTCATGAGCCAAACGTCATAACTCAGCGCTTGACGACCTGAGCGCGATACGTGAGGCTTTGCAGGTTTCTAACAACGGAATCAGGGCAAGAGGCCAATACCGCAATGCACATTCATATTCTCGGGATCTGCGGCACCTTTATGGGTAGCCTGGCTGTTCTGGCGCGGGAGCTTGGCCATCAGGTGACCGGGTCGGACCAGGGTGTCTATCCGCCCATGAGTACCCAGCTTGAAGCACAGGGTATCGGTCTGATGGAAGGTTATAGCGCGGAACATCTCAAGCCCCAACCCGACCTGGTTCTGATCGGCAACGCCATGTCCCGGGGCAATCTGGAAGTCGAGGCGGTGCTCAACCGCAATATCGATTACATGTCCGGCCCGGAATGGCTGTCACGGGAAGTGCTCCGCCATCGCTGGGTACTGGCGGTCGCCGGCACCCACGGCAAGACCACCACCACCGCCATGCTGCTTTATATCCTTGAGCAGGCGGGCCTGGAAGCGGGCTACCTGATCGGTGGCGTGCCCAATGATTTTCCGGTCTCCGCGCGGCTGGGCAACAGCGACTTTTTTGTGATCGAGGCCGATGAATATGACAGTGCCTTTTTTGATAAGCGATCCAAGTTCGTCCACTACCGCCCCCACACCCTTATCCTGAACAATCTGGAATTTGACCACGCTGATATCTTCGAGAATGTCGAAGCCATAGAACGCCAGTTCCACCACCTGGTGCGAACGGTTCCCTCCAACGGGCTGATCGTGCGCCCCGCGCTCGACCCTCATCTGGACAAAGCCCTGGAACTGGGTTGCTGGACCAATACCCAGGAGACCTCCGTCGACAGTGAGGTTGCCTATATGAGCGACTGGCGGGCGGAGCTGCTGAAAGAGGATGGCAGCGAATTCATGGTGGTTCATCGTGAGCAGCCAGTGGCAGCGGTGAGATGGAACCAGACCGGGCTTCACAGTGTACGTAACGGGTTGGCGGCGATTGCGGCGGCCCGTCACGTGGGAGTGACGCCGGACCATGCCATTTCCGCCTTATGCCGTTTCTCGGGAGTGAAACGGCGAATGGAACTGTTGGCGGATATCGGCGGCATCCGTGTCTATGACGACTTTGCCCACCACCCCACGGCCATTGCCTCCACACTGGAGGGGCTGCGGAACAAAGTAGGTAATGAAACCATTGTTGCCCTGATCGAGCCACGGTCCAATACCATGCAGCAGGGGGTTCATCAGCATACCCTGCTGCCCAGTGCCGGAGCGGCGGATCGGGTTGTGTGGGCCAATCTCAATCAGTTGGACTGGCTGCCGGACCTTTTGAATGCTGGTGAGTCTGAAGAGTCGCAGCGCCACGCTGCTCACTCCGTGGAGTCGACAATCGAGGCGTTGATCGATCGTGTGGCCGGGCAGGCGGTGTCGCCCTGTCATATAGTGATTATGAGCAACGGCGGTTTTGGTGGCATTCATCACAAGCTGATTGCGGAACTGGAACGTAGATCTGCCTGACCATTCACGTTCAACCAGGGATCAGAATCCATGAACAAGGCCTCCCAGCAAGAACCGGGAACGAAACGACCGGTCGTCAATCTGGCGTTCACCGGCGCTTCCGGCGCGCAATACGGGCTGCGGCTATTGCAGTGCCTGGTGGCCGCCGGTTGTCAGGTGCATGTGATGATCAGCAAGGCGGCGCAGATCGTGATGGCGACAGAAACCGACCTGAAACTGCCGGGCAACACCGCAGCCATGCAAGAGGCCTTTTCCGCCTACGCCGATGCAGAGACCGGGCAGGTGCTGGTTTTCGGACGGGAGGACTGGTTCTCTCCGCCGGCTTCGGGCTCCGGGGAAAAAGCGCCGCTGGTGATCTGCCCCTGCAGTACCGGCACTCTGTCGGCATTGGCCACCGGCGCCAGTAACAACCTGATTGAGCGGGCCGGCGATGTCGCTCTCAAGGAGCGCCGCAAGCTGATTCTGGTGCCGCGGGAAGCTCCTTACTCGGAGGTTCATCTCGAGAACATGCTGCGCCTGACCCGCATGGGCGCGGTGATCATGCCGGCCAGCCCCGGCTTCTATCACCAGCCGCAGTCGATTGCCGATCTGGTGGACTTCATTGTCGCCCGCCTGCTGGACCATCTGGATCTGCCCCAGGACTTGATGCCCCGTTGGGGCGAAGAGAGGATCGCTGCCAAAAAGCCGGACTGACCCGCTTCCTGGCCGGTCACGCGATGTTTTTGGTCAGCCCGATTGACGCTTTTCATCATTGAGCGTCGCGGCACCCCCGGGCAAAACTGTTGAGACGACAACAACACAGTTTTGCTGAGGTTCCCAATGATTCCACGCACCCTCTTTGACGCCGACCTTGAAGGCTTTCGCGATTCGGTCCGCAAATTCCTCCAACAGGAGGCGGCCCCTTATCACGATCAGTGGGAAAAGGACGGCCAGGTCAGTCGCGAGCTATGGACCAAAGCCGGCGAGCTGGGCTTCCTGTGCCCGACCATGCCCGAGGAGTACGGCGGTGTGGGTGCGGATTTCCGCTACAGCGCGGTGATCATGGAAGAGGTGTCCCGGGCGGGGCTTTCCGGCATTGGCTGGACACTGCATTCGGATATCGTGGCGCCTTACATTCTGAACTACGGCTCCGACGCCCAGAAAGCCCATTACCTGCCGAAACTGGCGTCTGGTGAGATGATTGGCGCTATTGCGATGACCGAACCCGGTGCCGGTTCCGATCTGCAGGGCATCAAGACCACGGCGGTCAAGGACGCCTCCGGTGAGCACTATCTGCTCAATGGCAGCAAAACGTTCATTACCAATGGCCAGATGGCGGATCTTGTCATCGTTGTGGCCAAAACCGATCCGAAAGAGGGCGCCAAGGGCACCAGCCTGTTCATGGTGGAAAGCGCTTGGGAAGGATTCGAGAAAGGCCAGAACCTGAACAAGGTGGGCATGAAAGCCCAGGACACCTCGGAACTCTTCTTCCAGGACGTCAAAGTGCCAGCTGACAAGCTGCTGGGCGCGATGGAGGGGCAGGGCTTCTTCCAACTTATGCAGGAACTGCCGGCCGAGCGCCTACAGGTCGGCCTGACGGCAGTGGCCGCATCCGAAGCCGCCTGGCAGTGGACGCTGGATTACGTCAAGGAGCGCAACGCCTTCGGCAAGCCGGTGATCAAGTTCCAGAATACCCGTTTCAAGCTGGCGGAACTCAAAGCGGAAATCACGGCGGCCCGGGTGTTCTGTGATCGTTGCCTGGAACTGCATCTGGAGAAGAAGCTGGATATTCCCACGGCGGCCATGCTCAAGCAGCTCACCACGGATTTGCAGTGCAAGGTAATGGATGAGTGTGTGCAGCTGCACGGCGGCTATGGCTATATGTGGGAATATCCGATTGCCCGCGCCTGGGCCGACGCCAGGGTTCAGCGAATCTACGCCGGCACCAATGAAATTATGAAGGAGATCGTCGCTCGGTCTTTCTGAGTGATCCGTGAAGCGCCGTTCCCGCTCGGGGCGGCGCTCTATCGTTACCAAAGTTTACAAATTGCCAAACCTATCAAGGTTCAAATCAGTAACATCCCATAAAGTAGCGGCACAACCTCTAACAAGGACAATGGTTGCCGCGATGAAACGCCTGCTCCCCCTCACGATCATTCTGTTACCGCTGTTTCTCACTGCCTGTGACGAACAATCCGACTCCTATCCGGCGGATGGCAGGGATTTCGATGCCGAGGCCTATATTGCGGGCTCACCCTACACTGGCAAAGTCATTGACGGGTACCTCAGAAATGCCCGGGTCTGGCTGGATATGGACGGCGACGGGCAGTATACCCCCGGCCCGCTGACCCTGGAGAGCCAGTCTGGAGCGGAGCTGGTGGTGCCCAGTGGGGAACCCACCGCCATGACCAGGGAAGACGGCGAGTTCTCACTGGATGTCTCCGAGCTGGAACAGGACCCGCTGGTGGCGCCCGATCTGGATCCGCGGGATTACCCACTCTTCGCCCTGGCCCTGCCCGGCCAAACCGAGGAACAGACCACTTCCGGTCTCCAGATGCTTGATCAGGGTTTCATGCTCAGTGCGCCTCCCGGGGTTCGCAATGTCACGCCGCTGACGACCCTTGCCCGGCAACGCCGAATCAACGGTATCGGTGAATTTCTGGTCGGCACCAGTGATCTGGCCATTGCCCTGGGTAACATCAATCTGGTCAGCGATTACGTGCGCTCGGGTAATGTCCGGGCGCATACCTATGCCCGGGCCTTTGCCCGTTTTCTGGCCTCCCAGTTGCCCCAGGATTATGAAGATGTTTTGCGCAATGGCGATGGCCGAGAACGGTTCCTGAGCTCGGAAGCCGTCAGATTGATGGGTATTTCATTTGCACGCAACGCGCTATCGATTGTCCGGATCGTTGATGAGGCCGCCGCCGGTGATTACGCCACAGTGGACGTCGATAGCCTGAATCTGCCCCAGATCGAACTGGAGCTGGACGATTCCATGCTCGTTACCGGGCAGACTGTCTTTGCCCGCGCTGCCGGTGGCCTGCCCAGCTCATTTTCTGCTCTGGATCCCCTTGCGGAAATCTCGATGAACTACTCGGAAAGTGGCCGCCTGAGCTCGGTTGTAGCCAACGGTTGCATGACACCGTCGCTGCGGGAAATGGTGCGGGTGATCAACGCCGACGGGAAGATCGCCGCCACCGAAACCCAATGGGTGCCAAACCTGTCGCTCAAGCAACAGGGCGGCACCTTCTACGATGACGCGGGTATTGATGAGCGCCTGACATTCGACTGGAAAAACGGCACTGCCGCATTTGAAACCACCACCACCTGTCACGAGGGTCTTGCAGCGTCCTCAGAGCTGAGTGGCCCGGCCGCGATTGCATATGAATGGACCCTGAACGGGGATGGGAAGGTAGCGTCCCTGACAGCCACTAGTGCTGGCAGGACCGAAGTGATTACGCCAACCTACGATTTCAGCTCGAGCTTCTTTTTTGGCTATACCCGGACGGTCAACGGTGTTGATGAGGAAGTTATTCAGCTTTCATCGGCGCAGTCCTGTGAAGGCGACATCGCCAGCGTTGACGCGGACAAACCCCAGGTAGTGTCCGCCTTCCAGCCGTATACGGTTTCAGGCTCGCTGCCAATACCCGGCGGTTTCACCGGACTGCGTGTGGAGCTGGACAATCGGAACGGGCTGAACCGGCCGCTGCGGTTTGGATTTCTGAACGAAGAACTACGCACCACCGAGGGGGTCAGCAACACCGGCGGTTTTGAATGGCGGTTCTATTACCCTGGTGTGGGAACCGAAGACTTCGTCAATGATCAGCCCAACCTGATCCAGACCGCCTACCTTACCCGTTACGACGGCGCCAGGGATTGCGGCCGTGCGTTCGGCTCTGTGCCGGTTTCCGCTTACGCACGGGTGGTCTATTCCTACCAGTCACTTTCCCGGTATCTGGCAGGGCAGGTCAACGGACAGGCTGATTAGGCCGGGAAAACACACGTAGCCTGGGTGGCAGCAGTGAAGGCCAGCCACGTTTCCGTCTCGGGAAAAGCTGGAAAGCGCTGAGAGTTCTGCAAATCTGGAAATTTGTCACCATTCCTTGAGGGAAGGAATGGTGCCGAGGAGAGGACTTGAACCTCCACGGGGTTGCCCCCACTAGCACCTGAAGCTAGCGTGTCTACCAATTTCACCACCTCGGCAGGTGATTTGCAGTCTGTCCGCTGGGTTTCAACTCTATTTCACATCTGAAAAAGCTTCAGATCGTTGATTTTCCGGACATTCTGCTGCGGTCACGGTGTTGCCGATGACCGATGGCGCATACTTTAATCATTCGCAAAAAAACTGTCAAATGTTTTTTCTTCGCGAATCAGCCTTTGTCACACCCTTATTTTGTCCGCTTGTTGGCCACTGGCGGGCCGGCGGCGTTATACTCTCGCGACAGTTAACATCAACGATACACTAAAGTCACCGGCTACTGCGGAGTAGCTGGCACAAGGACACGAATGGTTTCCCGAAAAAAATCTGATCAAGACCCTTATGCCCAGCGTGAGGCAAGCAAGTACGACAACCCGATCCACAGTCGTGAATACATCCTTGCCCATCTGAAAGAGCGGGGAGCGCCGGCCACGCACGAAACTCTCTGTGATGAATTTGGTCTGGACTCAGAAGAGAGCATTGAAGCACTCAGGCGCCGCCTGATTGCCATGTGTCGCGATGGGCAGATGATCTGTAATCGCCGCGGAGCCTATCTTCCGATTGAAGAGGCGGACCTGGTCACTGGCCGGGTGATTGGCCATAAAGACGGCTTCGGCTTCCTGGTGCCGGACGACGGTGGCTCTGACCTTTTTCTGACCGCTCGCCAGATGCGCCTGGTTTTTCACGGTGACCGTGTTGCCGCCCGGGTGGATCGTGTGGACGACCGGGGACGCCGCGAAGGCGTCATTGTTGAGGTGCTGGAATATCGCACAACCCAGACGGTCGGCCGTCTTTTCCACGAAAGCGGCATCTATTTCGTCGTTCCTGAAAATGCCCGCATCAACCACGAGGTGCTGATTCCGGCCGAGCACGTTAATGAAGCGCGGCACGGCCAGTATGTTGTGGTGGACATAGTGCGTCAGCCCTCGGTTCGCACCCAGCCCCTGGGCAAGGTGGTGGAAGTTCTGGGCGAGCACATGGCGCCGGGCATGGAAATCGATGTGGCCATCCGCTCTTACGATATTCCCCACAGCTGGCCGCCGGCTGTCGGCGAGCAGACGGCAGAGATCCCTGACGAGGTCACCGAGCAGGACAAGCAGAATCGCGTGGATCTGCGGCAGCTTAATTTTGTCACCATTGACGATGAATCTGCCCGGGATTTCGACGACGCCATCTACTGCGAATCGCGCCCCAAAGGCGGTTACCGGTTGATGGTGGCGATTGCCGATGTGTCCCATTACGTTCGCCCGAATTCGCCGCTGGATGAAGAAGCCATCAACCGCGGCAACTCGGTGTACTTCCCGGATCACGTGGTTCCCATGTTGCCGGAAAAGCTCTCGAACGGGCTCTGCTCGTTGAATCCGGGCGTTGACCGGCTGTGTATGGTCGCGGACATGACGCTCAGCGCCGCCGGCAATATCAGTGGCTATAAGTTCTACCAGGCGGTGATACACAGCCATGCCCGCCTGACCTATAACAAGGTCAGCGACATGCTGGAGCGGCCGGATTCGGAGCCGGGATATCGGTTGTCGGAGCAGTACGCCGACGTGTTGCCCGATCTTCATAACCTCTATGGGCTTTACAAGCTGCTTCGCAAGGCCCGCACCGAGCGTGGTGCCATCGATTTTGAAACCACCGAGACCAAGGTGGTGTTCGATGCCAATCGCAAGATTGAAGAAATTGTTCCGGTTACCCGCAACGATGCCCACAAGATTGTCGAAGAGTGCATGTTGTGCGCCAACGTCGCGACCGCGCGCTTTCTGAGAAAGCACAAGGTTCCTTCCCTTTACCGGGTGCATGACGGGCCTTCGGAAGAGCGGCTGAGTGCGGTGCGCCTGTTCCTCGGCGAACTGGGTCTGCAGCTTGGCGGTGGTGACAAGCCAACCTCGGCCGATTATCAGGAACTGTTGTCCAGCATTTCGGACCGCAGTGATGCCAATGTCATCCAGACGGTCATGTTGCGCTCGCTCAGCCAGGCGGTATACAGCCCGGATGAGGGCGGTCACTTTGGTCTGGGATTCAATAGCTATGCCCACTTTACTTCGCCGATCCGTCGATACCCGGACCTGATCGTCCATCGGGGCATCAAGTCGGTGATTCACGCCGAACAGCGCTCCAAGGATGTTGAGGTTCCGCCCAAGCGGGATCCGGAACTGGCGGAGTATCCGTACGACCATGCTCGCATGCAGCAGCTTGGCGAGCACTGCTCGATGACCGAGCGCCGGGCCGACGACGCCACCCGTGATGTGATGGCGTGGCTCAAGTGCGAGTACCTTCGTGATCAGGTCGGTGAAGAGTATCAGGGCGTCATCGCCTCGGTGGTGCCTTTCGGGTTCTTTGTGGAATTGTCCGGCGTCTATATTGAAGGGCTGGTTCACGTATCCACCCTGGCCGGTGATTTTTTCCATCACGATGCGGCCAAACATCGCCTGATTGGCGAGCGTACGGCCCAGAGCTTCCGTCTGGGTGACGAGGTGCGGGTCAAAGTGGTTCGTGTCGGCATGGAAGACCGCAAGATCGACCTGGAGCTGACCAGCGAGCCCCAGCACCGTCAGGCGGACCGCGATGCGCTGAACGTTGAAAAACGTGCGCCGAAAGATAAAGACAAGGCGCGGGGCAAGTCGCGGAGCAGGAAGCCCGCTGGCGGTGCAAAGAGGGGCGATAAGCCTGCCCGTTCACGCACGCCCAAGCCGGAAATGCCCGCAAGCAGTGATGGCAAGATGTCCGCCAGGGATAAGCTGGTGGCCGAAGCCGCTGACCTTACGCTGAACAGCAAAGATAAAAAGGGCAAAGGGAAAAGCGCGGGCGGCGATCAGAAGCGCAAGCCCCGAAAATCCGGAAAATCAGGGAAATAACCGGTGTCTGACGAGTTTATTTTTGGCTGGCACGCGGTCGAGGCGGTGCTGAAGCAGGAGCCCGCTCGCCTGCAGCAGGTCTGGATCCAGACAGGGCGTCAGGACCGGCGGGTTCAGAGCGTTACCGAAACGCTCGATAGCCTGGGCGTAGCCTGGCAGGTGGTGCACCGTAAAGAGCTGGATCAGCGGGTGTCCGGTGTTCATCAGGGTGTGGTTGCGCAGGTGTCTGAAAGCCGGGAATGGTCGGAAGATGATCTGCTGGAATCTCTGGCAAGTCAGGATAAACCTCCGTTCCTGCTGATTCTGGACGGGGTCACCGACCCACACAATCTCGGTGCCTGTCTGCGGACCGCCGATGCGGTGGGCGTTCAGGCGGTGATTGTACCGAAGGACAAGTCAGCGTCGCTTTCGCCCACGGTCCGGAAAGTGGCCTGCGGTGCGGCGGAAACGGTGCCCCTGGTGAGAGTCACCAATCTTGCCCGTTTCATGCGGGTGCTTCGTGATGACGGCGTCTGGCTGATCGGAACCGCCGGTGAAGCCCAGAGCACGCTCTATCAGGCTGACTTCAAAGGCCCTGTTGCGCTGGTAATGGGGGCTGAAGGCAAGGGAATGCGGCGTCTGACCCGTGAACATTGCGACATGCTGATCAATATTCCCATGCTGGGGCAGGTCGACAGTCTCAATGTGTCGGTGGCAACCGGCGTGTGTCTTTATGAAGCGCTTCGCCAACGGCTTGCATAGTAGGCTCCACCCCCCTAGAATACGGCACCCCTTTTTTTAGGGGCGTTGTCGTTTTGTCTTTTACCCAGTCAATCCGGCGCAGGCTTTTACCAAAAGCAAAAGAAACCGGCAGCTGTGTCTGCCACCTCCTTGCTTCTTGCTGAATACACGCCTTCTGGCGACGGATTCTGTAAGGGGCTGCATAAACCGTAGGGAGAACTCATGCGTCACTACGAAATCGTATTTATGGTACACCCGGATCAGAGCGAGCAAGTGCCCGCGATGATCGAGCGTTATACCAACGTCATCACTGAAGATGGCGGACAGGTACATCGCCTGGAAGATTGGGGCCGTCGTCACCTGGCTTACCCGATCAACAAGATTCACAAGGCTCATTACGTGCTGATGAACGTTGAATGTTCACAGACCGCAATGGACGAGATGACTCACAACTTCCGCTTCAACGATGCCATCATCCGCGACATGATCCTGCGCCGCGACGGTGCCGATACCGATATGTCGCCCATGAAAGCATCCGAGTCCCGTGAAGACCGTCGTGGCGGTGGTGATGATCGCCCGCGTCGTTCCGCCGAATCTGACGACAACCGTCAGTCGGAATCCCAGGACGAAGAAGAGTAAACATTACCGGAGTTGAGGAGTTAAGTTATGGCTCGTTTTTTCAGACGTCGTAAGTTCTGCCGCTTCACGGCAGAAGGTGTGAAAGAGATCGATTACAAGGATCTGGACACACTGAAAGGTTACATTACTGAAACCGGCAAAATCGTGCCCAGCCGTATTACCGGCACCAAAGCACGTTATCAGCGTCAGCTGGCTACCGCTATTAAGCGTGCCCGCTACCTGGCACTGCTGCCGTACTCGGACAGCCACGATAACTAAGTAACAGAATTACGGGACTCGGGACCATGCGTGCACTGGCACAATTTGTAATGCGCGGTCCCCTGCAGGCAGGCGGGGTGGCGGTCGTGACGACCGCAATACCGCTGTTGTTCTGGATTGGTGCGGCAGTCGTGGGCCTGGTTATTCTCAGGCTCGGGATGCGTCAGGGCCTCAATATCGGCCTCTGGGCGTTGTTGCCGGCACTGGGCTGGAGCTTGTTAGGGCAGGACCCGACGGCTCTGGCGGTGCTGCTACAGGTCATGCTGGTGGCATCGGTGCTCAGAACGTCACTGTCTTGGGAAAGGGCTCTGCTCTCGGGCAGCCTGCTGGCGATCATCATTAGTTGGATGTTGCCGATGCTGTACCCGGAACTGATTGATTCCCTGGTACAGACGGGGGTGAGGTTCTACGAGCAGTACAACGCCGAAATGGCGAAAAGTTTCGGAGACAATCTGGAACTGGTCATTCGGCAGACCATGATTGCCAGTATGGCGGGCACCTACCTGTTGACAGGTGTTGGCATGACCATGCTGGCGCGGTCCTGGCAGGCCGGGTTTGATAACCCGGGAGGCTTCCGCAGGGAATTTCATTCCCTTCGGCTGTCTCCGGCCATCGCAGTTGGCTGCGTTGCCATCATGGTGGGCGGTTCGGTGATCGGGCTGAACCCCATGCTGATGGGCTGGGCCGGCGGGCTACCGCTGATTCTGGCGGGCCTGGGCCTGGTTCATGGTGTTGTAAGCCGTAAGGGGCTGAGTATTCACTGGCTGGTGTTGTTTTATCTGGCGTTGGTGTTTCTGGGTCCGAGTCTGATGATTCTGTTGTTGGTTCTGGCGTTTGTGGATAGCTGGTTGGACATCCGGGGGCGAATCAAGCCCACGGGCCCGGCTGAATAAAGCACGAAGAGGTTAACGAGATGGAAGTTATTCTGCTCGAAAAAGTAGCAAACCTTGGTTCACTCGGTGACAAGGTCAAGGTCAAGGCCGGTTACGGTCGTAATTTTCTTCTGCCCTATGGCAAGGCTGTTCCGGCAACTGCGGACAACCTGAAAGCGTTCGAAGAGCGCCGTGCCGAGCTTGAGAAAGCCGCCGCTGAAAAGCTGGCTGCTGCCCAGGCTCGTGCCGAAGCCCTGAACGGAGCATCGGTCACGATCACCTCCAAGGCTGGCGAAGAAGGCAAGCTGTTCGGTTCTATCGGTGTGCGTGACATCGCTGATGCGATTACCGCTGCCGGCACCGAGGTAGAAAAAAGCGAAGTTCGTCTGCCGGAAGGCCCCCTGCGCGTTGTGGGTGAGTACGAAATCGAGCTGCAGCTGCACTCGGACGTAAGCGCTTCAATCAATCTTGCGGTCGTTGCTGAGTAAGCGACCAAAAGGCGTTGAGCAATACAGGCCCGGTTCCACGCTAGTGGAATTCCGGGCCTGTTGCGTTCTGGTGTATGCTAGTCGCTACTGAACTCCGGACGAAGACGTATCAATGGCCAACCCCAATTTCCAAGCGGTTTCCACCGACCCCGAAACCAGCCGAATTAAAGTCCCGCCCCATTCCGTGGAAGCCGAACAGGCTGTACTGGGCGGCCTTATGCTGGACAATCGCCGGTTCGACGAGATCGCCGAGATTATTTCCGCGGCCGATTTCTATCGCCAGGACCACCGGCTGATTTTCGGCGCGGCCGAGCGCCTGGCCGGCGAGGGTGAGCCGCTGGATGTGGTCACACTGGCCGAGTTTCTTGACCGCGCGGGAGATATCGAGGACGCCGGCGGCCTGTCCTATCTGGCCGAGCTGGCGGAAAAAACACCTGGCGCCGCGAACATTCGCGCTTACGCCGATATTGTCCGTGAACGCTCGATTCTGCGGCAGTTGGTGGAGGTGTCGGGAAAGATCTCCGATTCCGCTTTTAATCCACAAGGGCGAAATAGCAACGAAGTACTGGACGAGGCGGAACGTAACGTCTTCCAGATTGCCGAGTCCCGGGTCAAGGAAGGGACAGGCCCCCAGACCATCAATCCGATTCTGACCAAGGCCCTGAGCCGTATCGAGGAGATGTTCGAGTCCGGCGAGACCACCACCGGCCTGACCACCGGCTTCAAGGACCTGGACGAATGGACCTCTGGCATGCAGCCGTCGGACCTGCTGATTGTCGCCGGCCGACCTTCCATGGGTAAAACCACCTTCGCCATGAACATCGTCGAGAACGCGCTGATCACCACCGGCGCGCCGATTCTGGTGTTCAGCATGGAGATGCCGGCGGATGCGCTGGTGATGCGTATGCTGTCTTCCCTGGGGCGTATCGACCAGAGCAAGATCCGCAGTGGTCGCCTGGAAGAGGACGACTGGCCCCGGCTGACCTCGGCGGTGAGCCTGCTCAAGGACAAGCCCCTTTACATCGACGACACGCCCGGTCTCAGTCCCACCGAAATGCGCTCCCGTGCCCGCCGTATTGCCCGTGAGAACGGCGGTCAGCTGGGGCTGATCATGGTGGACTATTTGCAGCTGATGCGGGTGCCGGGCAACACCGAGGGGCGGACCGCGGAGATTTCCGAGATCTCCCGGTCGCTCAAGGGTCTGGCCAAGGAGCTCAGTTGCCCGATGGTGGCGCTTTCCCAGCTTAACCGGAGCCTGGAGCAGCGACCCAACAAGCGGCCAGTGAACTCCGACCTTCGTGAATCCGGTGCCATTGAGCAGGACGCGGACGTGATCATGTTCGTGTATAGGGACGAGGTCTACAACGAAGACACATCGGACAAGGGTATCGCCGAGATTATTATCGGCAAGCAGCGGAATGGCCCGATCGGTACCATCCGCCTGGCGTTTATAGGCAAGTACACCAAGTTCGAAGACCTGGCCCACGGCGATTACGGCGGTGACTACTGATGCCGCGAGCCACTGTTGCCAGAATCAGTACCGAAGCGTTAAGGCACAATTACCGTAAAGCCGTGGCAATGGCTGGTGGCGCCCGGGCTATGGCGGTGATCAAGGCGGACGGCTACGGTCATGGCATCCAGGCGGTCGCCCGGGCATTGCAGGGGGACGCACCCAAGTTTGCGGTTGCCTGCATCGAAGAGGCGCTGGCCATTCGTGGCGCCGGGATAACGGCGCCGGTGGTTCTTCTGCAGGGCCCGCACAGCCCGGAAGATGTGGCAACCAGTGCCGATCAGGATTTTGAGCTGGTGATTCACAGCGAACACCAGTTGCGCTGGCTCGAAGAGTCTGTGCGCGTGCCAACGCTCTGGATCAAGGTGAATACCGGGATGAACCGGCTGGGCTTTGCTCCAGCGGACATCGACGGTGTCATGGATTCACTGGGAAATGCGGAACTGGCTTCCCGGGTAACGGGCTTTGTCACCCATTTTGCCTGCGCGGACGACGCCAACAGTGATAATACCGCCAGACAGACAGCCTGTTTCCTGGACGCGGTTGACCCGTGGCCGGATCTTTCCAGAAGTCTGGGTAATTCAGCCGCGCATTTTCTGGAAGGGCAGCCGCTGTTTGACTGGACGCGCCCCGGCATCATGCTTTACGGCGGCTCGCCGATGATCGGGCAGCTTGGCCCGGAACTGGGGTTGCAGCCGGTGATGACGCTGGAGGCCGAGCTGACCAGTGTGCGTACTTTAAAGCCTGGAGAATCCGTGGGTTATGGCGCATCCTGGACTGCCACTGGCGAGACTCCTATGGGCATTGTGGCCGTGGGCTACGGTGATGGCTATCCACGACATGCGGGCACCGACACGCCGGCCTGGGTGAACGGCCGGCGAATCCGGCTGATTGGCCGTGTCTCCATGGACATGCTGGCAGTAGATCTGACCGAAGCGCCGGACGCGAAACCGGGGGACAAGGTTGAATTATGGGGCCGGAATGTCTCTGTGGACGAGGTTGCCCAGCATGCCGGCACCATTGGCTATGAACTGCTGACCGGCGTTACGGTGCGGGTGCCTCGGGTTCATGAATGATTTCCTCGATAAAATCGAGGATCGCTGACAGACTTTTGTCGTCCAGTTTTTTAAGAACCTTGTAAACCACCATTTTGCTGCCCTTGAGCATGCTGCTGATGCCCATTCTTGCCATACCCATCAGCATGTTGCCGGCATTCAGGCGGCGCAGTGGTTCCAGGAAGAAGAAGTCGAGACCGTTGTCGGTCATGTCTACAATCAGGTCAAACAGTTTGTCGATCGCTTCCTTGTCGGCTTTACCGCGTTCGCGCAGTTCGCTGACGGTGTAAAGTGCCCGGGTGCGAAGCTCATCGGGGATGGGAGCGACAATGTGGCTCTGTTGTTTAAGCATGGCAAGTCCTGTTGTTGTATGCTCGTAGGGTGACTGATTTTCGGTGATCCTAGTGTAATCCTGTGCCGGTGGCTGCCATTGGCTCTGTAACTCTCTTGTCTCGTCATATCAGTGAAATTCGCAAGCTCAAACGGAGGCAGTAACCCAAGTGCACGTGCTGGTCGTTCATGATTATGGTCCCCTGGGAAGGGTATTGCTGGAGACGTTGCGTGAGACGCATCTCCAGGTGAGCCCGTTACTGATCAGTGAAGTGGACAGCGTGGAACTTACTGCATTGGCAAACTGGGTTCCGGACGACACCGATCTGATTGTCAACGCGCTGTGGCTTGCGGACCCGGAGCTGGCCGAAAATGACCCTGAGTTTGCTCACAAGGCCTCGTTTTCTCTGCCGGTAGCCCTGGCGGAGTACGCCAGTGAGCACAACATGTCTTTGCTGCAGCTTTCTTCCAGCTACGTTTTTGACGGGCGTAAACAGAGTGCCTATATCGCCTCGAATCCGGGCCAGCCGGTGAACGAACTGGGCAACTGGCAGTGGGAATGTGAACAGGCAGTCCGTACCCTGCTGACCCGTCACATTCTGCTTCGCACCGGCTGGAGCCTTGGTCGTTTTCTGCGCAAGGTTCAGGAGGTTGCGGCCAGGTCCGACACCATTAAGCTGCCGGGCAAGTGCCACGGGCAGCCGGTGACGGTGACTGATCTTGCCCGGGTCATCACCGCCATCGTCAAGCAGATTGATTGTGGTGCCGAGGTCTGGGGCACCTACCAGTACGCCGGAGCAGAGGATATATCACTCTACGAGCTGGGCCTTGCCATTGCCGGCCTGCCGGGTATTCCCAGCGGCCTGCGAGTGGTGGATGAGATGGCGGACTGGGCGAAACTGGAGCCTGCCAACGCCACCATGATCTGCACCAAGATCCGCAATACCTTTGGCATCAAACAGCTTCCCTGGCGCTCCGGCCTTTCCGAAGAGTTGGGCCTGCTGTCCCGTCAGGAACGCCAGTCAGAGTTTACCGACTGACTTCGGCTTCGGCTGTTTCCCGCTCGACCATTGCAGGCGTTTCGAGAGACATCCGGCCGAGTTTTCCGGCCCGGAATTCGTTCAGCAGAACCTCCGCTACCTTGTGCAGATCGGGAACACCACCACGCCGGAAAAACCGCCGCTTGGCGGCGATGCCATCCATCAGTGCCAGCCCGTCCACAGGGGTTTCCTCAAATCCGTACCGAGCGAGTATCTGTTCAGGATAGGCCTGCAGAAGGTAGTCCGCGGCAAACAGCGCCACGTCCTCGAACTCGATGACGGCACTTCGGATGGCGCCGCTGATGGCCAGCCGATAGCCACAGGCCTCCGGCTCCAGTTTGGGCCAGAGAAACCCCGGGGTGTCATAAAGCAGCACGTTTTCCCGCAGCTTGATCGCCTGTTGTGCGCGGGTAACCGCCGGCTCATTGCCGGTCTTCGCCGCAGGCCGACCGGCCAGGGTATTGATCAGTGTGGATTTCCCCACGTTGGGGATACCCAGGATCATCACCCGCAGGGCACTCTTCTGGCGGTCGTGCCCCGGTGTCATATCATTGGCCAGACGCAGTATGTCCAGCGCCTCGCTACGCTGGTTGTGGGTCATGGTGATGGCCCGTACGCCACGCTCTTTTTCCAGCCACGCCTGCCATTGGGCCGTTATTTCCGGATCTGCCAGATCCCGTTTGTTCAGTACCTTGATGACCGGCGTGTCCCCGCGCAGGGCCGGCACCAGGGGGTTTTCACTGGAGAAGGGTAGGCGCGCATCCAGAACTTCGATGATCAGGTCCATCTGGGGCATGATCTTTTTGATCTCCTTGCGGGCCTTGTGCATATGCCCTGGAAACCAGTTAATGGCCATTGAGGTGAACTCCGTCGTGGGTGGCTGAAAAACTGCGGGAATGGCGTAACGGCGCCATTATGGACGGGAATGACCAAATTTTCACATTTCCTTGAGCGCCCGTATGGCAGGCGCTCTGGCGGGCCATGGTGGGACGTGTGTACAAAAATGAGGGTCATGGGATGAAATCCGGGTTTGATTTGTACTAGGGTGTAGGGCTTGAAAGTTAAATTGTCTGTTTAAAAGATCTTGGAGATCAATCTATGAAGCTCGTAAAACTGTTTGGAACTGCGCTGATCGCCCTCGGCCTCAGTACTGCTGCCGTTGCTCAGCAATCCGGGGGTCAGCCGGATCAGGTCGATCAACTTGCCCAGATGGTCGGTTTGTCCGATGAGCAGCAGAAGGAAATTCGCGGCATTCTCGAAGACATGCAGGGCGAAATCCAGCAGCTCCGTCAGCAGGCCCAGCAACTGCAACAGCAGATTCAGGGGCAGATCAAGCCTGATTACGATGAGTCAGCCATTCGCGAGAACGCAGAAGAGCTCGGTGACATCACCGGTGAAATTGCGGCTCTGTCCACTCTGATGCAGGCCAAAGTAGACGAAGTCTTCACCGAAGAGCAGCGTGAAACGCTGAACAAGCGCATGCAGCAGATGCAGCAGCAGATGCAACAGCAGCGTCAGATGCAGCAGCAGTAATTACCAAGGCCTTGCCTTGCAGAAAACCGCCCCCGCCGTTCAGGCGCGGGCGGTTTTTTTGTTTGCCCGGCGAAGCCGGCAAACCCGTCCGCCTGAAAGAAGGCGGAGTCACCCCGACTGAGGGGAAGACAATCCGATTGGCAAGGGCGT
>Ga0207884_1000127_pt1 | contig 79380 bp, 57 predicted proteins | sample MalvirmetaMSP144_FD_184236 | JGI IMG/M metagenome (GOLD analysis project Ga0207884, IMG submission 184236) | Marine viral communities from the Deep Pacific Ocean - MSP-144 (SPAdes) | ecosystem: Environmental > Aquatic > Marine > Oceanic | place: Pacific Ocean | collected 2011-07-08 | reverse complement strand
AGCCTACGGGTTCAGAAACTTTGAGAACTATCGATTGAGGGTCTTAACCCACTGTGGCTGGGATGGCATCATCAATCGAGTTTAGTGAGAACCGGTCTATCCCCCGTTAATTGGGGAGAGCCGAAGGTTAGTGGCTGCTAAGCTGCAGACCCTTACGGAATTGGCGCGCCTGGCACGATTCGAACGTGCGACCGCCTGGTTCGTAGCCAGGTACTCTATCCAGCTGAGCTACAGGCGCGTTGAGGGGCGCTACTATAGGTATCGATACCCTGTTCGTCAAGTCCCCCCGCGCCAAAAACACGTCAATCGCTCAGCACCCCGCCCGCCACCGCGCCGCGGGACGGCGTGTCGACCAGAACGCCCGGGTTCATCATGCCCTGCGGATCGAGCACGGCGCGAGCGCCGGCGAAGGCTTCGCGGAACAGCGCTGGCACCTGCTCGTCATAGCCCGCTGGACGATGATCCCGCCCCACGGCGTGGTGGTGTGTCACCGTGCCGCCAAGGCCGGTGACCGCCGCGTTGGCGGCACGCTTGATATGCCGCCAGCGGTCCAGCATCGCCTGCATGTCACCCCGGTCGGTGCCTCGCGCATAGAAGGTGAAGTACGGTGCAGGGCCATCGGGGTAGACGTGGGTAAAACGGCAACTGAGCAGGCCATCTGCCCCGGTTGCTTCGCGAATGGCGCGCTCCAGTGCAGCGCGCACACCGGTGTAGAAAGCGTCGAAGCGGTCCCAGGTGATCGCGGTCTCAAAGGTATCCGCCATGACGCCACGGGGTGTCAGGTAGTTGCGATAATAGGGCGCACGCAGGAACTGGTCACGCCAGGTGCCCGCTGCGCCCTGCCGGTGCTCCGCCGCCGCGCTGTCATCCTGGCCGTGCAGGGAGCGCTGCACCGCCTCGGCATCCCAGCGCCCGCCGTGGTCTGCCATCAACTCAAGCGCACGCGCCAGCCAGGCATCCAGCGGGTGATCGGCGGCTTCAAAGGCCAGCACAAGCAGCGCTGTGGTGCCGTCACCGACACCGTTCAGCAGCGCTTCCGCCGGGTCCAGCAGGCGGCAGTTGCTGGGAAACAGCGCTGCCTGGCTCACGGCGCGAACCGCACGGGTGGCCCGCGCCATATCGGGGAAGCGCACGCTGGCCGAAGCGCGGTAGCGCGGGCGGTCCTGCACCCGCATCCAGGCGCGGGTGATAAAGCCGAGCGTCCCCTCGGAGCCGATCAGCATCCGGTCGGGGGACGGGCCAGCGCCGGAGCCGGGCAGGCGGCGCGTCTCCAGCACACCACGGGGGGTCAGCATGCGCAGGTTCTCGACAAAGTCGTCGATGTGCGTGTACTGGGTGGCGTAGTGGCCGCCGGCGCGGGTCGCTATCCAGCCCCCCAGGGTGGAGAACTGAAAGCTCTGGGGGAAATGCCGCAGCGTCAGCCCCGCGGGTTTCAAGGCCGCCTCGAGTTCGGGGCCCAGGGCGCCCCCCTCCATCAGCGCCGCCCGGCTGCTGCGGTCAACATCCAGCACGCGATTCATGTATTGCAGGTCGACGGACAGCACGCCGTCGTAGTCGCCCGGGATATCGGCTTCGACACCACCGCAGACGCTGGTGCCGCCACCGAAGGGAATCACCGCAGCACGCACACTGCTCGCCCAGTCAAGCACCGCTTCGAGTTGCCCCTCACTGTGTGGGAAGACTACCTGATCCGGCACTGCCGGCACCGTGCGGTGCAGCAGGCGCAGGCTGTCGGCAAGCGACTTGCCCAGGGCATGAGACAGGCGGTCGTAGGGTGAGGCGGAGCAGATGGCCTGCAGCGGCGCGGGTGGAGTGATGCGTGGCGCGGGTAGCGTGAAATCCGCCAGCGTCGGTGCGGCAACAGGCGACCCGCCCCCCAGCAGCGACACCAGGTCAGCCAGACGTGTTTCCTCGGCCGCATCCAACACCTCATCGGCGTAACCCCAGCCCCAGAAGCGCAGCACACGCCGGTGGCCGAGGGTTGCAGGCGAGGCGCTCACGTCAGCGGATAAAGCCTGTGCTGGATTCCATGTAGAGACGCAACGGCAGGCTGCCATCGTCTTTCAGGTGGATGATCAACCCGTAGTTGTCGTTGTCATAGTCCGCGACCCACTCGTAGCGGAAGTCCGGCAGTATGTCGATGGGCTCGGGACGGCGCCCCACCACCCTCACCTCTTCCAGTGCGTCAGGGTCGAAGGCCACACGCGCCTTCGGAATGATCAGGGTGATTTTGCGTTCACCGGTGGCTTCGCCGGGCTCTACATTGCCGACGGTGATACCGGAGTCAGCATCAAGGTGGCCTTTCACCAGTTCCAGCCAACCACTCTCAGTAATCGCCTGGTCGGCCCAGGACACGGGGGCCGCAAGCATCATACACAGCGCACTCGACAGACAGACAGAACGAACCAGCATGATGACCTCCAGCGTGCCTTGCGGGGAAGGTGGGGCAGTTCCTCAAGGCCGGTCCAAAACGGACCGGAAAGAACTGCCCCGACGACAGTTACTGCATGGCGTCCTTGACAGCTGCATTGGCGTCGTCAGCCATCTCGCCCGCTTTTTCCTTGGCGTCGTCCATGGCCTGCCCGGCTTCATGCTGCATATCTTCAGCGGCCTGACCCGCATCGTGCATGGCATCTTCCGCCATCTGCTTGCCATCGTGCACGGCATCGTCCATGGCATTGCCTGCCTCGTCCATCGCGTCGCTGGCTGAGCTGGAAGCGCTGTCCATGGCATCGCCGGCAGCATCAACCGCGTCGTCCATGGCGTCACCCGCTGCGTCCATGGCATTGCCTGCCGCTTCCGCTGTGGCGTTGCCCGCCTCTTCCGCTTTCTCCACCACCGTGCTCATGGCATCGGAAGCCGACTCGCTCACCGCCTCGGCGTCTTCCTTGCTGCATGCAGAAAGACCGAAGACCATCATCGTTGCCAGTACGGCACCCGCTACTTTTTGTGTTTTCATACAATCACCCCTTGATTTGGTTGTGTTGTCGCGTCCGCACAGGACCCCTTGAGACTACACAGCTCGCGCTGCGGAGTAAAGTCGGACGAGCGACCGTATGCACTGCAGGCCTACTCCGCGACGATATCACCGTGCATGGCTGCCAGTCGCTGCAACAGCGCGTTCTGCGCGCCGACGGCAATCCGTTCCTGTTCCATGACCCGGATCAGGTCATCGACGAGACGGTTGAACTGGGCGGAGGTGACGGCGAGATGGCGGTGCGTTTCACGCATGCTGTCACCCGTGTAAACGCAGGGGCCATCACTGACCGCGCAGAGCTGCTCAGCAAGTTTGTTGCGGAAACGTTGAATGTCGGTGTCGGCGAACAACGCACGGATCTCCGCGTCTTCCGCTATCTCCCACAGCAGGCCATCGACAATTCTGTCTATACCCGCCTGGCCACCCAGCTGGGTGTAAAGCGGTCGCGGCGAATGAACCTGCGGCGTGCAGCCCGCTGCTAGCAAGGTACAGGCCAACAAGACTTTCAGCGCATCAGACATCTCCGGCTCCTACTGGCTCAACTGAATTGACAGGTACCAGCCATCCTGGTCCTCCAGACCCGCAATGTCACCCAGCTCGGTCCAGGCGAGCACGGCGGCGAAACGCTGGTTGGGAAACCAGCCCAGGAAAATATCAGCCCAGTCGTCCTCGGCCACCGCCGGCAGGCCATCGGGCTTCTGCCGATATTCGGCGCCGATAACCCAGTGGCGATCCAGAAAGAGGCCGGCGCTGAGCTCGGCGACCAGTTCGCGCTGTTCCGCAAAGCCCAGCAAACCCGTCTGGTGCGCCGCCGTCCAGCGCAGGCTGCCGTTGGCAAACACATTGCGCCCCAGGACCCCATTGAGCCAGAGTTTGCCCACGGCGAGGTACAGGTCCGTGCCGCTGTCCCGGGCCGCTCCCAGGGCCTGCGGTACGGCCATGTCGCGGTTGCGCTTGTACTGCAGGCCCGCCGTCAATTGCGGTGTACTGCCGTAGATGAAGTCCCCCGCCAGTCGCACCTTTGCCCCGAACACGTCCTGGCGAATCGCGAGGCCCAGCGGCTCAACCTGAAGGTCCTGGCGGCTGACGCTGAACTCCAGGCGGTTGTCGAAGCCCAGGCTGGCACTCTGCGTATCCAGCTGGAAATCGTCGACCTCAACCCTGCTCAGGCCCAGGGCACCGCCCCATTCACCGACATCACCGTAACCGCTGATAACCGCCCAGGGAGTGATGCCGCCACCCGCCTGCCCTTCTATGCTGCTCGCGCCACCCGTCGCCAGCAACCGGCTGTCGGCCTGCGAAGTGGCAGCCAGACAGAGCGCCAGCGCCGCGACGGACGCGCGCACTGTCATCATGCCGGCTCTCCCCGAATAGCCAGCACCGGCACAGGCAGGTCACCCAACCAGGTTTCCAGGTCAGCTGCCGACATCGGCCGGGCGATGTAATAACCCTGCACGGCGTCACAACCCATTGCCTGCAGGAGACGCAGGGAGGCGATGTTCTCCACACCTTCCGCAACCACCTTCAGGCCCAGATAGTGCGCCATCTCGATGGTTGAGCGAACGATCTGCTGGTCGTCTGCGTCCTGGTCCAGCTGCAGCACCAGACTCTTGTCGATCTTGAGCTCCTGCACCGGCAGGGTTTTAAGCTGCGCCAGGGAGGAAAAGCCCGTGCCGAAATCATCGATGGCCAGGCGTATACCCACTTGTTCGAACTCGCGGATGTTGGCCAGCGCGAGATCCATATCCGACATCATCATGGTTTCGGTAATCTCAAACACTACCGCACTGCTGTCCAGACCGGAGCTGGCCAGCTGCTGGATCGCATGGCGCACAAAATCCAGTTGCAGAATGTCAGCCCCTGACAGATTGATACAGACGGTGAGTTCAAGCCCGGCGCGCTCCCACGCCTGGATCTGGCGCAGCACCAGCCGCAGCACGATCATGCTGATATCGGTGATGATGCCGGTCTGTTCCGCCACCGGAATGAACTCGTCGGGATACACTTCACCCAGCTCTGGGTCGTTCCAGCGCATCAGCGCCTCGACCTCCAGCACACGGTGATCAGCCATGTCATATTTGGGCTGGTAGACCATGCGGAAGTTTTCTGCATCCACGGCCGCCTGTAAACGGTGTGCCAGGGTAATCTGGCGCAGGTGGTTCTCATCCTGTCCGATTTCATAGAACGAGTAGCCGTGTTTGACGTTGCGCGCATTGCCCAGCGCAATCTGCGCTCGACGTAACAGCTCCTCAAACCCCTGGCCGTGCTGCGGTGCGAACACGAAGCCCAGCAAGGGCTCAACGCGCACCGGGATACCCTCAATCGACAGCGGCGAGGCAAAGTCGCCGCGCAGCTTGTCCAGCACCACGTCCACGCCGGCGTGCGTCAACGCGTCGAAGAACAGCAGGATCTGGGAGTCGGCAATGCGGGCTGCCATATCGCCGCGGCGCAGGCTGTTGCTGACGCGCTCTGCCACCGCCTGCAGCACGCTGTCGCTGAAGTCGTTACCGTAGAGGTCCGTCAGCTCACGCAGGTTGCCGAGTTCCAGCAGGGCCATGGCGTAATGGCTATCTGCATTGGGCTCCGCGAGCCGACTGTTGAAAGCGCCCGCAATGTAGTTGCGATTCGGCAGGCGGGTGAGCATGTCATGCTGCGCCTGGTAGCGGATACGTGCCTCCCGTTCCGACACAGTGTCCTGCATCAGGTTCAGAGTATCAGCAAGCATGCCGAACTCGGCGCCGGAACGCAGTTCAATACGGTGCGTGTAATTGCCATCCGCAATACGCCGGGCAGCACGCACCAGAGCGTATATCGGCTGGGTCACTCCGCGAGCGATGACCAGCGCGGTGAGGAAGGCCAGCAGCAATGCTACGCAGCCAATGATGATCATCTGCTGGCGCAGCGGGGCATAGTTCTGCAGTGCCTGCTCCAACGACTGCGAGAGCAGGGCTGTCAGACGTGCACCGCCTTCATTCAGCAACGGCACGTCGCGAGTGACCCAGCGCGTCATCGCCGACGTGGCTGCGGGCTCAGGCTGCGCGAGCGCTTGCAGCTCCGCGCTCAAGCCCTCCGGCAACGTGGAGTGCAACACGCGCGCCGGCTCTCCGCCGCTCTGGGCAAGCAGTGTGATTTCGGCATTGGTGAGCGTCCGCAGGGCTTCCAGCATAGACTCATCCACGGCTGTGCCAAGGCCGACCCAACCCATCAGATCGGGTGCAAATACCGGCACCAGGACCAGTTGGAAGGGTTCTCCGTTAAACAGGGCCAGGATCGCGGTGCCGCCGGTGGCCTTCTCACGCAATACAGCAGCGACGCTCTCGGGCAGGCGTTTGACCTCGTGGGTGCTGAGCAGGATGTCACCCTCACGGGACAGCATAACGACGAAATCTGCTGCTATGCGCTCCCCGTGGTTGGCCAGCACGCTGAGCATGGTCGCCTGTTCACCGGTGGCAATCGCACGTTTGAACGCGAAATCCGCAGCCAGGACCTGCGCCCTGCCGCGTAGCTGTTCCCGGTCTACTTCCAGCAGAGAGCGAAAGACCCGTTCCACGACTTCCAGTTCGTCGCGCACAATACTCTCGACCGCCGTGTTGGAGGCGCGCATGACTGCCAGCAGGCTGCTCGCCAATGTCACCGCGAGGAGCCCGCCAATCAGCAGCAGGAGCTTATTGCGAAAGCTGATTCGCATCGCGGCTAAATCGTTTCAGCATATTTTCCAGTTCAGAGTCTGATTTGCTGCCCTGAGGGTCCTGCCAGGCCATGGGCAACTCCAGCGCAAGCGAGCCAGCGCCATCCGCCGGCAGTGGGAACTGCAGTGGTTCAGACAGCTGCGGATGCCACACTTCAATGGCTGTCGCGGCCCCTTCCCAACGCAGGGTCGCACTGCCCTCTGCGTCAGTCACTACCGCACTGGGATTGGCGCTGACGTACAGATAGGCCTTCATACTGTCGTGGATATTACAACCCAGCGTCACCACACCCGGGGCATTGAACGCTACCGGCGGGGCGTCGTTGGCGCGGAACAGCTTGAGCTCGAAGGCATTGCCGGGGGAGAAGGAATAGACATGGTGGCGGGTGTCGTCGCTGTTGGGAAAAGTCACCTCCGTACCAGGGGTGATGGTGGTGACAAGGGGGTCAAAGCGCCGCTCGCGCTGGTCCACCCTGGCGCCGTTCTGCGGCACTCCGGGCGCCGCCTCGACACCCGGCACGGTCAACACCGCGAACGGAACCGGTTCACCATCACTGCCCGCGAGCCGCACCTGCAACTCGCCGGCGCTCACCTCGCTAAAACACAGTACCCAGGCTACCGCCAATACGGGCAGCTGCACTACACCAACTCGCATACTTCAAGACCATCCTGTCCAGGGACGCGATGATAGCGCATTCCGTTGCGATTTCGCGTGCTGCACGCCAGAAAATCGGAACCGCCGCGATGTAAGGGAGCGTTTTGCGAAAGCGCCAGTGAGCGCTACACTGCTCCGCTTTCACATCCAGAGGAAGACAGAGCATGTACAACTTCAGCGCGCAGTCCGTGGCCTATCAGGAGCAGCTACAGGCTTTCATGGACGAGCATATCTACCCGAACGAGCAACGCTATGCTGAAGAACTGCATGCTTCGAGCTCCCGCTTCGCCGCCCTGCCACTGATGGATGAACTGAAGGCCAAGGCCAGGTCGGCGGGCCTGTGGAACCTGTTCATTTCACCCCACGAGGCGCAGTTTTGCGACCACGACGGTTTCAGCAATTTCGATTATGCACCGCTGGCCGAGATGATGGGTCGCGTGCTGTGGTCCGCCGAAGTCTTTAACTGCAACGCGCCAGACACCGGCAATATGGAAGTCCTGATGCGCTATGGCAGCCCGGCGCAGCAGGAGCGCTGGCTGCAGCCGCTGCTGGCCGGTGACATACGCTCTTCCTACGCCATGACCGAACCCCAGGTTGCCTCCTCTGACGCGACCAACGTGGAACTGCGCATCGAACAGGACGGCGACCACTGGGTGCTGAACGGCCGCAAGTGGTTCATCACCAGCGCGATGTACGAACGCACAAAGATCTTCATCGTCATGGGCAAGTCCGACCCAGACAACCCCAACCGTCACCTGCAGCAGAGCCAGATCCTCGTGCCGCGGGACACCCCCGGAGTCACCCTGGTGCGCCCGCTCACCACGCTGGGCTACGATGACGCGCCCCTGGGTCACGCGGAGGTGCTGTTCGAGAATGTGCGGGTGCCGGCAGAAAACATGCTGCTGGGGCCGGGACGCGGTTTCGAGATTGCCCAGGGGCGGCTCGGCCCGGGCCGCATCCATCACTGCATGCGCCTGATCGGTGCCGCACAGCGCTCGCTGGAACTGGCCTGTGCGCGCGCCGAGAGCCGCACCACCTTCGGCCGCAAATTGAGCCAGCATCAGTCGGTACGCGAAGACCTCTCACGCTGCTTCTCGGAAATCGAGATGGGTCGCCTGCTGTTGCTGAAAACCTGCTCGAAGATGGACGAACTGACCCCCCAGGGTTCCCTGGACTATATCGCCGCAGCAAAAAGCACCGTACCGTTGCTGATGCAGAATGTGATTGATCGCTGCATGCAGATCCACGGGGCCGGCGGCCTCACCGAGGACTACTGCATGGCAGAGGCCTTCAATTACGCCCGCTGGTGTCGCCAGGCGGACGGCCCGGACCAGGTTCACCAGATGGCGTTGGGGAAAATGGTCATCAAGCGCTATGTCGATGCCTGAACTACATCCACAGTTGCAGGCCGACTGCCACGACCTGGGGCGCATCGACAGCGGTCGCCTGCTGCTATCGCGCAACGCCAGCCTGCACTGGCTGATTCTGGTGCCGGACACACAGGCCGTTGATCTGCTGGACCTGCCGGACGACGCGCTGGGCCTTGCGCTGCAGGATTGCCGGCGTATCAGCCAGTGGCTGAAGCAGGCCTGCGGCTACCCGAAAGTGAATTTTGGCGCCCTCGGCAACCTGGTCCCGCAACTGCACCTGCACGTGGTTGGCAGACGCCCGGGGGACCCTTGCTGGCCGCAGCCGGTCTGGGGCAACCTGCCCGCGGCGGGTGAGTGGTCCACCGTCGAGATCGCCGCGATCAGGAGCGCCCTGACCGATGACCACTGACCAGAGCGCCCTGATCGTGGGGGCCAGCGGCGGCATCGGTCGGGCACTGGTGAAACGCCTGCTGGAAGATGCTCGCTACCAGAGCGTCATCGGCATCAGTCGCTCGGAGGCACCCCCGTCCGAGCTTGCGACACAGGCGCAATTGCGCTGGCTGCCCTGCGCGGGCACAACCGCAGCGATTGAGGCAACGGCAGCCGAGCTCGAAGACGCGCTGCCCCGGCTCTCACGCATCGTTATCTGCAGCGGCATCCTGCACGACGCAGAGCACGGCCCCGAGAAGTCGCTGGAGCAGTTGGACGCCGGGTGGATGGCCACCGTATTGCAGGCCAACAGCATCACTCCGATGCTCTGGCTGCGCGCCCTGGCGGGCAAGCTGCAGCGCAAACAGGCCTGCAGGATCGCCGTGCTCAGTGCCCGGGTGGGTAGCATAACCGACAACCAGCTGGGCGGCTGGTACAGCTACCGGGCGTCGAAAGCAGCGCTCAACATGCTGCTGAAAACCGCCGCAGTAGAGCTGGCCCGCCGGGCGCCTGCATGCAAGCTGATAGCCTTTCACCCGGGCACCACAGACACCGCACTGTCTCGCCCCTTTCAGGCGCGCGTGCCCAGCGAAAAACTCTTCACGCCGGATTTTGTCGCCGGCCGCTTGCTGGACATCATGGATCATGCAGACGCAGATGGCACACTCTCCTACCTCGACTGGGACAACAAGCCCATAGACTGGTAGCACCCTGCTGGAACACCGGGCCTGCCCCGATCCCGTCGAGGTAGGCGCCCGGGTTTCCTCGACCTCGCCACAGCAAACCGCTATCCTGCCATCGCATTGACTAACTGGCCTGTGCGGCCTACGGGATACGGTGTGGAACTGGTTGTTTTTGATCTCGACGGCACTCTGCTGAATAGCGAATCCGGTATCAGCAGCTACACCCGGGATACGCTGGCGATGCTGGCAGAGCGCAATATCGCCTATACGGTGGCAACCGGGCGCACCCTGCACGCAGCCCGCGACATCCTCGATGGCCACGGCTTCGCGCTACCGCAGATCTACAAGAACGGCGCGATGATCTGGTGCCCGAAGGCCACGGATTACAGCCACACGAGTTTCCTGACCCAGCGTGAAATCCAGCACGTGCTGGAGGCCGTGATGGCACAGGACGTCACGCCCTTCATCTTCACACTCGCACCCGGCAACTACCACGCGATCTACCACACGCCCCTGCGCAACGACGTGGAAAAGCGCCTGTCCGAAACCTTCGCGCAGCGCTCCGAGGTGGATGTACTGCCGGTGGAGCGCATGCCCGCTGATGCGGACATCACCAACATCAGCGCGCTGGGCAAGCCTGCGCGCATCCAGGCGATTGCTGCGATGGTGGAGAACGAGGACAATCTCGTTGCCTACAGTGGCGATGCCCTTGAGGGCGCCGAGTTAAGCTGGATAGACATCCATCACAGCGACGCCAGCAAGGGCAACGCTGTGGAGGTGCTGAAGCGCGAGTTGGGAATACAGCGTGTGTTGTGTTTTGGCGACAGCGACAACGACCTGAGCATGTTTGCCCTGGCCGACGAGTGCTACGCCCCGGACAACGCCAAACCCTATGTGAAAGCAGCCGCGAGCGCCGTTATTGGCCACCATAACGAGGACGGCATCGCGCGCTTCCTGCGCGAGCGGTTCGGCCTGCCTGACTGACGTCCGGCAGGCCTGATGTGCCTCAGGGTGCCGCGTTCCCGGGCGGGAAGGCACCCAGCACCAGGTTGGCCGCCTCGTCATACTTGCTCTGGTCACGGCCCAACTCGCCCTTCAGGCGTGAGGTGGTCACACTGCGCCAGACCGAGCGGTTCTGTTCCGGGTCGATCATGTCCACCACGAAGGTGCCCTGGGTATATTCATGCACCGACACTTCCGTGCGGGTCGACATGCAGGACCAGCAGCTGTACATGCTGTAGGTGTTGTACCGGTAGAAACCGGGGCCATACATGCCCATGGTGGTCGCAGAGGGCACCTCGTAGCTGCGCACATCCATCTTGTCCTCGGTCACCAGGTGCCAGCTCAGTAGCAGATCTGCGTCCTGCACATTGTCCACCAGGGTGAAACCGCGGGTGGCGAGTGCGGACTTCAACCCGTTCTCAATACGGTCGCGCGTCATATCGCTCAGTTTCAGCGGATCCTCACCGGGCGCAGATTCCGCAGCACGGTACAGCGCGACGGTCTTCACGGCGCTGAAGTCGTACTCGGGGTTGTAATCCACGGAGGGCGTTGGCGGCGCACTGGCGCAGGCAGCGAGGAAAACGGCGGCCAACAGAGCGAGCGCCGTGTGGATGTTCGAGCGGTACAACGATGTAGCCATGAGGGGACCCTGTAAAGTCTTCGCAAAGAAGGAACGCAATTGTAGCGCCTGTATGCAGCGAGGTGTAGCGTGAATTTCGGAGCACGCCGCTGGGCACCTGTACTTTAGCTCGACCGGCGTGCGCGCTATCATTAGCCTCTTGAGCAAGGGGCTACCATAATGATCAGAAACCTCCCCGCGTTGTCGATGCTGCTGTTTGCCGCTATCAGTCACGCCACCGATATCCAGGTCACGGACGCCCAGGGCAACCCGGTGTCCACCGCAATGGTGACGGCCAGCCCCCTGCAACTGCCTCCTGCCGACCTCAGTGATGACGGCTATCCGCCCCATGGCGTGACCAATACCGCCGCCGTGACCCTCACCCGCTTCACCGACGCCGACGGTCGCGCCAGTCTGCCCGATGCGGAGGATGACCGGCAGGTGCGGGTACGCGCCCAGGGGTATGTGGACGCCACGGTTACCGCTGAACCCGGTGCCGCCAGCCTGTCAGTCTCCCTGCAGACCATGACGCCGGAGCAGTATATCGCCAGCTTTCCCTCCAACGTCTGGCTGTCGCAGCTGAGCTTTGGCGGTGATGCCGAACTGAAAAAAACCTTTCAACTGAACTGTGCGTTCTGTCACCAGCAGGCCTCACCGTTCATGCGCAACGAGCGTACGGTGGAGCAGTGGCTGGCCGTATTCGAGCGCATGAACAGTTACGGGGCGCGACTGCCCACCGAAGACCACCGGGCGATCGCCGAACACCTGCAGCGTGAGCTGCGCGCGCTGCGCGAGCAGCCTGAGACCGTGCCGGAACCGCGCGCCTGGGGTGAATTTCTTGCTGGGGTGAGCATGACCGAGTGGCCCATCGGCGACGGCTTCTCACAGATGCACGACTTCCTGCTGCACCCCAACGGCATGGTCTATGTGGGCGACAACCTGTTTGACCGCCTCTACGAAGTGGACCCGGACAGCGGTGAATACACGGTGTATAAAGTGCCTCACCGCGCGGACGACGACATCGGTGGTATTCTAGGCAACCGCTTCACGGTTTTTCCCAAGATGTACAACTACATGGGGGTGCATTCCTTCGCGGTGTCGCCGCGGGACGGCAATATCTTTATCACCCCGTCCATGCAGCAGGCACTACTGGAGTTCAATCCCCGCACCAAGGCCTTCACCATCCACGAGATGGAACGTGGCTACTACCCGCACACCATCCGCATCGATGCGCAGGACCGGGTGTGGTTCACCCTGGCCCTGTCCTCCCAAGTCGCCAGATTCGACCGCGACAGTGCCGAGTTCACGCTGTACGACCTCCCCGCGCGCAGTATCAAGGAGTGGCTGGTGCTGAAATCCCTGCCGCTGCTGTTCAGCCTGGACCCGGAGGTGCGGCCACAACCGGATCCCGACCGGGAAGGCACTGGCCTGCCCATGCCGTATGGCATCGATGTGGCGCCGGATGGTCGCATCTGGGTCGCGCGCCTGTATGCCAACGACCTCGCGGTGATAGATCCGGCGACCGATGAGGTCACCATGATCGAGTTTCCCTATGCCGGGCCGCGACGCCTGCGCGCCGATGCCCGCGGCAACCTGTGGATCGTGGCCTTCCAGGACTCACTGCTGGTGAAGTATGAACCAGAGAGCGGCCGCTTCAGCGAATACCCGCTGCCGGTACGCAATGAAATCCCCTATGCGCTCAATGTCGACCGGGAGCGGGGTGTGGTGTGGGTGAACGGCAACCAGAGTGACACGCTACTGAGCTTTGACATTGCGACAGAGGCCTGGCACGTCTACCCGATGCCGCGGCAGCGCTTCTTCACCCGGGATGTGGAGGTGTCGGAGAAGGATGGCGCGGTATACACCAGCAATTCCCACTTTCCCAGCTGGCAGACCGAAGGCGGCCAGCCCACGTTGCTGCGCATTACGCCCCCGTCCCCATGAACGTGAGGAAGCTGCGCACCGGGAGCCTGCTGCTGTGCCTGTGGGCCCTGACGGCGGCGCCGCTGGCCGCAGAGTGGCCGGTCTACGGGGGTGACCCCGGTGGCCGCCATTACAGCACGGCGAACGACATCAACATCGATAACGTTGCACAGCTGCAGGTGGCCTGGACCTTTCGCAGCGGCGACAGCCGCGTGCACGCGGAAGACATGTCCCGGACCTCGACCCAGAGCACGCCGATTCTCCTGCCGGAAGCCGCGGGGGCCAGCCTGGTCTACTGCACTCCCTTCAACCGCGTGATCGCGCTGGACCCGGGCAACGGAGAGCAGCGCTGGACCTTCGACCCGCAGATCAGCCTCGGTGGTGACCGCCCCTTTCGCTGCCGCGGTGTGGCCTACGCCGAGGACCGCGCAACTGCGGCGACGGCACACTGCCGACACCGGCTCTACCTGTCGACGCACGACCGTCAGCTGTGGGCCCTGGACGCGCAGGATGGAACACCCTGCGTCGGGTTCGGCGAGTCGGGCCGCGTCGCCCTGTACGGCGCCAGCGGCCATGCACCCGGCGATGTCAGCAACTCCTCCGCGCCGGTGGTGGCCCACGGGGTAGTGATCAGCGGTTCTACCGTCATCGATTTCACCCGGGCACAGACGCCGCGTGGCGTGGTACAGGCGCTGGACGCGCACAGCGGCGCACCGCTCTGGCAATTCGACCCGCTGCTGGACAACCCCCAGAGCGGCAGCGCCAACGTCTGGGCGCCGCTGTCGGTGGATAGCGAGCACGAGCTGGTATTCCTGCCCACCAGCTCACCCTCCCCCGACTACTACGGCGCCTGTCGGATTGGCGATAATCACTACGCCAACAGCATCGTTGCGCTGGATCTGAAGACCGGCAAGTTGCGCTGGCATTTCCAGCACGTGCGCCACGACCTCTGGGACTACGACACGCCGGCACAGCCCATCCTCTTCGACTGGCAGCGCGACGGCGTCAGCGTACCGGCGCTGGTGCAACTGACCAAGCAGGGTCTGGTGTTCATCCTCAACCGCCTCACCGGCGAGTCGCTGTGGGAGATGACGGAACAACCCGTGCCGCCCTCGCAGGTGCCGGGCGAGCGCGCTGCACTCACCCAGCCCAAGCCCATCGCACCGCCTCCGCTGCTGGACTCCTTCCTGATGCCCCACGACGCCTGGGGCCTGACGCCGCTGGACCGCGCCGACTGCCGCAACCAACTGGAGCAGCTGCACAACCTGGGACTGTTCACACCCATCAGCGAAACCCCCACACTGATGTACCCAGGCAGCCTGGGCGGGCCCAACTGGGGCGGTGGCGCCCTGCTCGCCGAGCGCGGCTTGCTGCTGGTCAACGTGAACAATGTCGCCTTCAGCGGCCGCCTGGTGCCACTGGACAGCGACGCCACCGCCGGCAACGGGCCGCCCGCGGCCGGCAAGCGTTTTCGCGTGGTCATGCAGGGCACGCCCTATGCCGTCGAAATCGGCAGTCTGCAGTCTTTCCTCGGCATGCCCTGCAACCCGCCACCCTGGGGCAAGCTGGTCGCAGTCGACCTGTACGGCGGCCGTATTCTCTGGGAGACGGCACTCGGCTCCGTGCATGAAATGGGCCCGGTGAAAGCACCCTTTCACATTGAATGGGGCACACCCAACCTCGGTGGCGGCATCGCCACGGCCGGCGGCCTGTTCTTCATCGCCGCCACCATGGACCGCCAGTTCCGCGCCTTTGATGTCAATACGGGTGAGACACTCTGGCGCTACACCCTGCCGGTGGACGCCACGGCTACCCCCATGACCTACCGCTACCGCGGGCGGCAGTACGTGGTGATCAATGCCGGCGGCCACCACATGTTCAACCGCGGCAGCGGCGATTACCTGTACGCTTTCGGACTCCCACCATGAAAAAACGCTACCTTGTTCTCCTGCTGCTGGTACCGCTCGCCTACTGGCTGGCCAGCGAAGGTGTTTTTCGCGACCCGGTGAAGGCGGGCGAAGCGCTGGTGATACGCCATGCCGACAAGCTGCCCCTGGCCTGGTTCGGGGGGCGCCTCTATGACGCGCACTGCGCGGGCTGTCATGAGAACCCCGCGATGAAAGCCCCCACGCGCCAGGCCCTGGGGAATCAGTCCCGTGAAGCCATTCTGGTCGCGCTGGAGTTCGGCAAAATGCAGCCCATGGCGGCACACCTCAGCCAGCAGCAGCGACGCCTGATTGCCCTGTATCTGACGGACTCCGCCGAGGGCGTATACGACTGGCTGGCGGACGCAGCGTGCGAACAGCCGCTGGACAGCGGTGCCACCCGGGTTGGCAGCTGGGGGCTGGGTCCGCACAACCGCCGCTTCGTGAGCAGCGCTGATGCCGGCATCGACCGCAGCAACGTGGGCACCCTGGAACTCGCCTGGACACTCGCCCTGCCCCGCGTCACCGACATGCGTTCGCAGCCCGCGCTGCTGGGCGACACGCTGTACCTGGGTGATCGTGCAGGCATGCTCTATGCCCTGGACCGGCACACCGGCTGCATTCACCGCCAGCGCGAGGTGATGGCCGGCGTACGCTCCGCCATCACCGTGGCAGAGGGCCGCAACGGCGAGCGCCTGCTGGTCTTTGCCGACTCGCTCGCCACCGTCTTCGCGCTGGACCCGGACACGCTGGAGACCGTGTGGCAAACGCCGGCAAAGCTGTTTGAGAGCTCGGTGGTGACGGGCTCCATCAGCCACCATGCCGGGCGCCTCTATGTGCCGGTATCGTCCTATGAGGTTGCGGTGGCGGGCGGACCCGGCCACGCCTGCTGCCAATCCCACGGCGGTGTGATTGCGCTGGATGCGGAGACTGGCGAGCAGCTCTGGGCCTGGCATGCGACACCCGACGCGACGCTGCAGGGCCACAACGCAGATGGCAGTGCGCGCTACGGGCCCTCAGGCGCCTCGGTCTGGACCACACCGGCGATCGACGCTGCACGCAACCGCCTGTACATCGGCACCGGGCAGAACCTGTCGCGCCCGGCAACCGATACCAGCGATGCCATCATTGCGCTGGATCTCGACAGCGGCGAAGCCATCTGGCGCTATCAGGCCACGGTGGATGATGTCTGGAACGCCGCCTGCCAGAACGGTGGCGCCAACTGCCCCAGCCAACCCGGCCCGGACTTCGACTTCGGTGCCTCGGTCATCATAAGCGACGCCGCCGAGGGCCGGCAGATGCTGCTGGCTGGCCAGAAATCCGGTGTGGTGCACGCGCTGGACCCCGATGCCAACGGCGCCCTGCTCTGGCAGCAGCGTGTCAGCCAGGGAACGACCAATGGCGGCGTGCACTGGGGCATGGGGCTTGCCGGCGAACGCCTGATCGTACCGGTGGCCGACCCGGAGCGAGACATCCCCGGCTATACCCCGGCGCCGGGACTCTATGCGCTGGACGCTGTGACCGGCAAGGTACTTTGGGCGCTCCCGGTCAGTCGGGACTGTGATTTCCCCATGGAACACGCCCCGCTGGTTGGCCTGGCCCAGGTCCGTGCCGGTGGTGGTCAGCCCCTTGTCGAGCAATACCGCTGTTCCTTCTACTACGGCCTGTCAGCCGCCACGACGGTCACGCCGGAGCTGGCGTTCAGCGGCGCCCTGGACGGTCGTGTGCGTGCCTTTGATATTCGCAACGGTGAGCTGCTGTGGCAGGCCGCCACCGCCGTGCCGTTGCGCGGTGATAACGGCGTCGACGGGCATGGCGGCGCAATCGATGTCACCGGGCAGGTGGTGTACGACGGCTGGCTCTACGTGCTGTCGGGCTACAGCATGTTCGGCCAGCTGCCGGGCAATGTCCTGCTGGCTTACCGCGTCACGCGCTAGCGGCCACTTTTTCCCGCGGCGACAGCAGCCAGGCCAGGGCGGGCAGGAACAGCAAGGCGCCAATCATGTTCCAGAAGAACATGAAGGTAAGCATCAGGCCCATGTCAGCCTGGAACTTGATCGGCGAGAACATCCAGGTCCCCACCCCGACCGCCAGGGTCAGCCCGGTGAAGGCGACCGCAGTGCCGCTGGACTTCAGGGCATAGAAATAAGCATTCTCCAGCGTCTCACCGCTGCGCAGATAGGTCTGCAATGAGGAGTAGATATAAATACCGTAATCCACCCCGATACCAACACCCAGGGCAATGACCGGCAGTGTGGCCACCTTCACGCCAATGCCCAGCGCAGCCATCAGGGCCTGCCCGAGGACCGAGGTCAACATCAGCGGCACGATAATGCAGGTGGTGATGCGCAGTGAGCGGAAGTTGATCAGGCACAGCGCGATCACGACGCCATACACCCAGAGCAGCATTTTCGTCTGCGCCTCGCGGATGACGATATTGGTCGCCGCTTCCACACCGGCGTTCCCCGCTGCCATGTCGAACTGCAGCGTGTCGCTGTTGTGCTGTTCGGCGAATTCGCTCACCGCCGCGACCACACCGTCCAGGGTGTCGGCCTTGTGGTCGTCGAGGAACAGAATCACCGGTGCCATGGAGCAGTTGGTGTTGCGCAACATATTCGGCGCACTGCTCAGGGAGTTGTTGAGGATGTAGCGGTTACGGCTGGTTTCATGCCACTTGGGGCTGCCTTCGTTCATCCCCTGAATCGCCAGTTTCGACACATCCACCAGCGACATTGCCGACTGCACGCCGGGCACCGTTTCCATCACACCCTGGAAATAGTTCACGGCGGAGATGAATTCGTAGCTGCCACACTGCTGTTCGCCGGTACTCGCCATCACCACAAACACATCCGTGCTGGTGCTGTAGTTGGCGGTCAGGAAGGCGTTGTCCTTGTTATAGCGCGAATCCGGACGCAGTTCCGGCGCACCCGGATCCAGGTCGCCGATTTTCTGGTGCTGCCCGTAATACAGTCCGCCGGCGAACAACAGCGCACAGACACCCAAAACGGTCAGCGCCGGACCACGGTGCGTCACCCGGGCAAGCAGGCGCCAGTGACTGAAACTGCTGTTTTCTTTGGTTGCCCGATAGCTGACACAGCGATCGGAAATACCGGTATAGGTCAGTACCAGGGGCAACAGCAGCAGGTTGGTCAACACCAGCACCGCGATCCCGGTGGCGGCCACCACCGCCAGTTCCTGGATTACGGGAATGTCGATCACCCGCAGCGTGAAGAACCCCACGCCGTCGCTGACCAGGGCGACGAAGCCCGGCTTGGACAGGCGGATAAACGTAAGCCTGGCCGCCTCGATACGCGAGGTCTTGAAGTAGATAAAGGTGCCGAAGCGGTTGATGATCTGCACCGAGTGGCTCACGCCGACCGCGAACACCAGGAACGGCACCAGCATGGAGTATGGGTCCAGGCCCATGCCCATCAGTTTCAACAGCCCCATCTGCCAGACCACGGCAACCGTGGAACAGAGCAGCGCGGCAGAAGTCAGCCAGCCACAGCGGGAGTAGAGAAACAGCATCACTGCGGTAATCGCGAAAGCGACCAGGAAAAACAGCCCGACCAGCGTGGCGCCTTCAATCAGGTCGCCGATCAGCTTGGCAAAACCGGTGATACGGATATTGATGTCGTCAGACTGGTACTTCTCGCGCACCATCTCTTCGAGGTCCCGCGAGAACTGCGCGTAATCGAGCCGCTCGCCGGTATTCGGGTCCGTCTCAATCAGGGGCGCAACGATAATCGTGGACTGAAAATCGTTGGCGACAATACGGCCAATCTGCCCCGACTTGAGCACGTTTTCGCGCAGCTTGGCCAGGGTGCGTTCGCTGCCGTCGTAATCATCGGGTATGACCGCACCGCCGACGAAGCCCTCCTCCGTGACCTCCATCCAGCGTGTGTTCGGGGTCCACAGGGACTGCAGCGCAGAACGGTCCACGCCGTTGACATAGAACACCTCGTCGGTGATCTGCTTCAGCAGATCCTGGAATTCCGCCGTGAAGATATCGCCCTTGCGGCTTTCGACGATGATACGCACCGAATTGCCCAGGCCCTTCAGGTCATCCTGCCGATTGAGGAAATTCTGGATATACGGGTGCGAGGTGGGCAGCATCTTTTCGAAACTGGCATCCGGCTGCAGCTGGCTGGCCTGCCAGGCGAAGAACACGGTCGCCGCAGCGAACAGCAGGATCAGCGGCAGGCGCGCCCGCATCAGCAAGGTGCCCAGCAGCGGACGCAGGCGGCCGTCTTCCGGTTCTATGGTGGTGCTCTCGTGATCAGTCACAGGGATTTTGCCTCACTCAGTGCCGTCAGGCCTTTCATGCCAACCAGCCAGATATCGCCATTGTCAGCCTGCACCGCCGACGACAGGCTGGCGCGGGACGGATGTCGCCAGGCCTGCCGATTACCGCCAGCGTCAAAGGCCAGTACGAGACCACCGGAGCCCACCATCAGTGCGCGACCGTCGGCCAGACGCACCCCGCCGTAGAGGCTGCTGCGCTCGTCGTTTGCCACTTCAGCCCAGTTCACACCCTCGTCCGCAGAGGCGAAGACATGACCACGCAGGCCGAATGTATAGACGGTGCCCTCGCTGACGACGGTGCCGAACAGTGAGCCGTCGTAGAGATCTTCAACCCGGGTCCAGTTCGCGCCCCGGTCGGCGGAGTAATACAGCAGACCGGCTTCGCCGCTCAAATAGAGGCGACCGTCGGCGCCCGCAGCCATCGCGTAATAGTGGAAGCGATCCGGATTGGCTACGCCGTCCACGGCGATCTGCCAGTCCTCACCACCATTTTCGGTGCGGTAGAGCATGCCATAGGCGCCCACGGCAAAGCCGGTTCTGGCGTCCAGGAACAGCACATCCAGGAAAGGGTCGGCCGGCCCGGTCTCGATCGCCTCGGCCGCATCGTCCACCGCAAACACGGCATCATCCAATGCGTATTCCAGCGCGTCCTGCTGCTCGGGATCCTCATTGGCGGCCACGGCTTCCTCCAGCGCGGCAACGCGGGATTCTGCCCAGGCGAGGTACTGCCGGTTGGCATCCCGCCCGTCAAACTGCAGTGCCCAGCTGAGCCCACCATCGGTGGTGTGCAGAATGACACCGGAATGGCCCACGGCCCAGCCCACGTCGGGCTGTGGAAAATGCAGTGCGGTCAGGGTGGCACTGACCGGCACATCGGCCTGCTGCCAGCTCGCGCCGTGGTCATCGCTGAGCACGATAACGCCGCGCTCACCGACCGCGACCAGGCGCTCACCCGCCAGCGCAATGTCCAACAACTGCGCATGCTGCGGGTCATCCATGCGCACCGCGGGCAGAAACGCAAACTCCTCGCCAGCTTGCGCAGGCAGCGCAAGAACCAGCAAGCCCAACAGCCAGGTGAAAGGCCGCACCAGGCCCTTCACCGCTCCTGCGCTACACACGGCGGCCTACCTAGCGGCGGCCGGCACGGCGCAGGGCCGCCGGGGTGAAGTCCTCAAAATTACCCACGTAGTCGAAGTCGTACTGGTAGCCACGCTCCTCGTTGTCGAGGCCGATCACCACATAGCGACCGGAGATCAGGTCGTGCAGAGACTCTGCGGCGAGCCAGGGCACCGCAACCTGGTAGTGCATCACCATGTGCCCTTCTTTCATTTTCCACAGCTCACCACGACCGTCATAGTGATCCACCACAGCGATCTGCCAGGTATCCTCATCCACGTAGAACGTGCGGCGGGCGTAGATGTGACGTGCATCCTCTTTCAGGGTTGCCTCCACCACCCACACACGGTGCAGTTCATAACGCAGGTACTGCGGGTCCATGTGACCGGGCTTGATGATATCGGTGTAGGCCAGGTCGCCACGACGCAGGGCATAGGCGTTGTAGGGAATATAGAGCTCGCGCTTGCCAACCAGCTCCCAGTCGTAGCGATCGGGAGCACCATTGAACAGATCGAGGTCATCCGCAGTACGCAGACCGTCGGAGGCCACACCCGGGCCGTCATAGGCGATGTTCGGCGCGCGCCGCACACGTCGCTGGCCGGCGTTATAGACCCATGCCGAACGCGGCTCTTTCACCTGGTCCACGTTCTCGTGTACCAGCAGCACATCGCCCTCAAGGCGGGCCGGGGCGAGGATGCGCTGCAGGAAGACAAACAGGCGGTTGGGGTTGGGGTTATCGGGGAAACGGTTGGCGAAAATCGCCTCTTCCTCGAACAGCACGGGCGCGAAGGCGCCATTGGCCTGCACCGGCGCCTGGATGTAGCGCCGCTTCACACCCAGCGGTGTGCGGTAGCGCGTGATGTGGTTCCAGATCACCTCAATGCCGCTCTGCGGTATCGGGAAAGGCACGTTGGCCTTGAAGTCCACAAGGCCGTTGCCGCCCGCCACCAGGTCGGTTTTGGTCGCCCACTCCTTGATCAGCGTGTACTCGGATTCCGGCAGGCGCGCGCTGCGGCGCGACGGATAGACCGGCATCTGGTAGGTATCGGGGTAACGCCGGAACATGGCAATCTGCCCGGGCGACAACTTGTCCGCATATTGGTCCACGTTGTCCGCGGTGATGGTAAACAGTGGCTGGTCAGCGCTGAACGGATCCACCAGACGCTCGCCCGGCGTGTAGCCCTCGGGCAGCTCCTGGTAACCGCCCTCCCAGCGCGGAATGCTGCCGTCCGCGTTGCCGGCGCGCTCCGCGCCCATCGGTGTCAGTTCTTCGCCGCCGAGGCGTGCGGCCTGTTCCGGGCTGACCTTGGCCAGAGCCAGGCTGCTGCCCATGCCGAGCAGCGACGCCAGGCCCATGGCGATCAATCTCTTGTTCATGTGTAACTCCTTTTATCGTTAGGTCTAGAACGCCACCGAGAAGCTGAGGGAGACAAAGTCACGGTCCTTCAACTCGTCATAATCCGCCCCGAAGAAACTGGTGTAGGACAGATCGGCGCGGTACACGTTGAGGTAGTCTGCCGTAACACCCACACTCAAGGCTATACGGTCCTCGACAAAGTTCGGTGCTGGCGAATTGCCCCGTACATCGTGCGACCATGCCATATTGGGCGTCAGGTTGATACCTGCCATCACGTCGGTGTATTCGAGGCCGGCACGCACCCGGTAACCCCAGGAGAAGTCATCGGTGAAGCCATCGTTGGTGCAGTAGTCGCCGTTGCTGTTGGGACGAATACCGGCGAAGGCCTCTGCCGCGGGGTGGGAATCACAGGCGATGGGGGACCCGGGCCACAGGGCAAAGTTGCTGGCGAAGGGCTCGAAATCACCCACGCCGTAATTGGGCGAACGGCCGTAGTTGATGCTGTCGTCCATACCGTTCAGCCACACGGCACCCACCTCGCTGGCGAACGACAGACGCTGCGCCCCGAGCACCTGCTCGAAAAACTTGATGAACGTCATCTGGAACTGGGTGTAGGACACGTCGTCGTAGCCCGCAACGTAGCCACCGGGCCCCTGCTCGAGCGAGCGCGACAGCATGCGCGACCATTCCGCCGCCGTGCCCAGCGCCACTGCCTGCAACAGGTCCGTGGTGTTGATCTGCAGCGGGAAATCGGGACGGTAGCTCAACTCACCGGATACCGCCCAGTCGCCCACATTGGTCGCGAAGGTCAGGCCCCAGAGTTCAATATCTTCGGGGAACTCGAAGAAAAACTCGGGGTTGGCACCAAAGTTCACCGGCAGGCCGAAGCTCTGTGTGGCGTTGGTGGCGCTGAAGATCGGGGTGCGGCTGTGGTAGTTCATGTAGTACAGGCCGAACTCGGTGCCGTTCAGTTCTTCCACGTAGTAGCGCAACGCCAGGCCCCATTGCCCGGAATCCGATGCCTCGTCATCCGCACCCCGGGGCAGGATCAGGCCGGCGGCCTCTGCCTCGCCATCCGGGATGGCATTGGAAATGGTGAGGTAGTCGCAGCCGCCGCCGTAGGGGTCCGCGGCGTTCCAGTAGGTGCCGCACTCATCGAGGATGGTGCGCTGCCAGTCGTACTGCACAAAGCCTTCCACGCTGAGGTCGTAGGTGAGGCCGTAGTTGGCGTACACCATGCCGACGGGCAGCAGCGCTTCCTTGATTTCCGAACCCGGCTTGCGCAGGGCGGTAACGTCGAAGGGGTTGATGACGTTCACACCGTTCTGGATAAACGTGCTTTCGCCCCAGCTCAGCACCATGTTACCGGCCCGCAATTCCAGCGGACTTTCACCCAGCTGGAAACTGCCGTACACGTAGTAGTCGAGAAATTCGATGCCGCTGTACTGCGCCAGCGACTCGAAGTCCGAGGTATCGAGCTTGCGGTTGGGCTGGTAGCCGTTGGCCGCGTGGCCGTGGGGCACATCGCTGGTGCCCACTTCGTGGTCGTACCAGTACTTCACGCGGGTGAACATGCCGTAGGTGTCCGCCGCCAGTTCGAGGTCGTGGATACCCCGTACCTGCAGGGAGAACATGTCGCCGCGGTCGTAGTTGAGGTTGCCGTCATCCGCCGTACTGGAAGACGCTCGACCGCGCCCATCAGTGTTCCCCGGGGACAATACGCCGAGGTCGGCGGCCTCCGTGCGCCAACTTGCGCCCACAGAGATGTTCGAGGAGAAATTGCCTTCGAAGGGCCCCAGCTGGAAGGTCTGGGACGAAGCGGGAAGTGCCATGCCGGCGGCCACCAGGGCCAGGATCAACGTGGATTTACGGTGCGGAATAAACCATCCGGGCTGTTTTTTCACAATCAGCGCTCCTGCTGTCTTTTGTTAGGATTTATCTTGGCAATAGGATAGCAGTATCACCCGGTATCGGCACAGAAATGTTGCTCAGGATCAATTTTTGCCCATATCGCAATATACCGCGTGCAGCCATTCACGCTGGGGGACAAGGGCCCTATACTGCAGGCTGGCAATGGATTGAAGATGCTCATGACACCGACGTTGAAGGGACCCTGGTCCCTCGAGGACACCTGCGAATTTCTGCGCGAAAGCACCTTCCCGCTGCGCCTTGCCAGCACCGGGACCGACGGCTACCCGCGCGTGGTGTCGGTGTGGTACGCATTCGCTGACACTGCGCTGCTGTGCGTTTCCCACCGCAAATCGGCGCTGGTGAAACTGCTGCAACGCGACCCGCGAGTCGGCTTTGAAATATCACCCAACGAGCCGCCCTACCACGGGGCCCGGGGCCAGGGTCGGGCCAGCATGACCCCGCTGGGCGACAGCGATCTGCTCGAGGTGCTGCTGGAACGTTATCTGGGACAGCAGGAATCGCGCGTCGGCAACTGGCTGCTCTCACGCAAGGCAGAAGAAATGCTGATACGCGTGGAACCGGAGCGCATCTTCACCTGGGACTACCGGCAGCGGATGGCCGACGTCACGCCGGATCCGGCAGCACGATAACCGGCACCGGAATCCTGGCCAGCAGCTGCGCATCTTCATCCGCCAGCACCTTGAACTCCGCGCGATGCAGCAGCAGTGCGCCGCTGCTGGCACGCTGCAGTTGCTGTTCAAGCGCTCGCGCCGAGCGCGCCTGCAGCGCCTCAACCGCGGTGCACAGCGGTAGCTGCAGCAGTTCCGACGGCACCGGCTGTGAGAGCACACGCAGCGGCCCGGGGCGCAACGGCGCACTCTCGTCGTAAACCAGCACCGTACAGGGCGCCTGCTGCAGCAGCGCGCGACAGGTGGAACCCAGCCGCACACCACCGCAGTAGGCGGACAGCCCGGCCTTGCCCAGCACCAGCATATCGGCGGGGCCGACCTGCGCCAGCGTGGCGGCGACAACGCCGCCGCGGCGCACCTGCAGTGAATAGCGCAGGCTGCGCCCGCCCGCTGCGGATTCCAGGGCGCGATTGACCTGCTGCAGCTGCCGCGACAGCGTGGCCTGCATCCCGGTGACCGTCAGCGGCCTGGCCAGCCCGGTGCGCGCGCCGACTTCACGCGCGAAGGGGAAGTCCGCTGAACGCAGCAGGTTTTCGTCCTCCACATACAGCGCCACCAGCTCCGCCCGATGCGCATGCGCAAGCTCTACCGCGGCCCGCAGCGCCGCCAGGCTGTGGCGAGACGCATCCAGCATGGCGAGCACGCGGCGCGCCTGCTGTTGCTGCAACGCCTCACTGTTCATCGTCCACCTCCTCGCTCGAGGGCGCGGCGGCCGTAGCGCTATCATCATCCGCGCGCGCTGCCTTGACCACAGCGGAAAACGCCGCGAGCCGCCGGGTGACGCGCTGCTCCAGCTCGGACGGCTCCAGGCCGGTGAGCAGTGTCAGGGCATCGTCCACATGGTGAATGGCGTAAATGCGGAAGCGCCCGGCCTCGACGGCCGCACGCACCGCCTGCTTCAGCATGAGGTGTTCGACATTGCTCGCTGGCAGCAACACCGCGTGGCCGTCCACCTCGCCCCGCGCGGCGCAGACATCAAAGAAGCCCTCGATCTTCTCGTTCACCCCACCAACGGCCTGCACCTCACCCCGCTGGTTCACCGAACCGGTCACCGCAAAGGCCTGCTTCAACGGCACCTTGCTGATGGCCGACACCAGGGCGCAGATCTCCGCCACCGAGGCGCTGTCACCGTCAACACCACCGTAGGACTGCTCGAACGCGAGGCTGGCGGACAGCGACAACGTGGTGTCCGGCGCGTAGCGGTTCGCCAGGTAGCGGGCAATGATCATCACCCCCTTGGTGTGTATGCGCCCGCCCATGCGCGCCTCGCGCTCGATATCCACCAGCTGGCCACTGCCGGGCCGCGCAGTGGCCGTGATGCGCGACGGCTGGCCGAACGCGAAGTCGCCCAGCGACAGGACCGACAGGCCGTTGACCTGCCCCACGGCCTCACCCTGGGTGGCAATCATGACGATGCCGCGGTGGATCGCCTCGTGACTGCGCTCGCGCAGGCGGCTGGCGCGCCGCAACTGCTGCTCGATCGCCGTTTCTACGTGTTCGCGGCCGATCGTCGTCGCACCCGCCTCCATTGCCCAGTGCTGCGCCTCCCGCAGCAGGTCGCGCAGTTCACGCTGGCGCGCAGTCAGCTTGCGCTGGTCGGAGGCCAGGCGACTGGCGCGCTCGATCACCGCGGCCACACCGCCGCGATCGAGAGGCTGCAGGCCGGCGTCCCGGGCCAGTGTCGCGATCATCCGCGCATACAGTGCCTGGTTGGCAGGATCGCGGTCCAGCGTATCCTCCAGGTCGGCCTGCACCTTGAACAGCTCCAGGAATTCCGGATCATGCTCGCAGAGGAGGTAATAGAACAGGCGCTCCCCCAACAGCACCACCTTCACATCCAGCGGAATGGGTTCGGGCTCCAGGCTCACGGTGCTGATCAGGCCGTAGGCCTGCTCGAGACTCTCGGTGCGGATCTGCCCCGCCCGCAGCACGCGTTTGAGCGTTTCCCAGGCACCGGGCTGGGTCAGCAGGCCGCGCACATCGAGCACCAGGTACCCGCCATTGGCCCGGTGCAGTGCGCCGGCACGGATCAGGGAGAAATCCGTCACCAGGGTGCCGTTGTGCACATGATGTTCCGTGCGACCCACCAGGTGCTGGTGGCTGGGCAGGTCCTGATAGACCACCGGCGCCCCCTTCGCCTCCGCGTTGTCGACCAGCAGATTGACCTGGAAACGGCTGAACACCGCCTCGGGAGACAGCTCCGGATTCTCGGCCAGAAACGCGGCCGCGTGGGACAGCACCGCCTGACGACAGGCATCCAGGTGCTCCAGCACCGCGGGCTGCTGCTGGTAGCGTTCTTCCAGTTCGGTCAGCGGTGCGCCGATGGCCGTCGTCAACATCTCGGCATTGAGGGTATCCACCTGCTGGCGCAGCTCCCGGGCCAGCAGGGGCATCTGGCGAATGGCCTGCGTCAGCTTGCGCTGCAGAATCTCCACCGTCGCCTCAATGCGTTCCTTGTCCGCCTTGGGCAGGGCACGAAAATCCTCGGGCGACATCATCGCGTCGCTATCGGCTTTGCCGTCAACCGGCGCGAAGGTGAATCCGTTGGGCGTGGAAACCAGCAGGATGTCCTGCTCACGGGCCTCCCGGCGGATCGCTTCAATGGCATCGCGCTGACGCTCCCCCATGGCCTGGTTCAGGTCCTGCAGGCGGTTCTGGTATTCCTCGCTTTCGAGCAGTGCGGGGATGGCCGCCCGGAGTTCGTCGACCAGTTGCGTGAGGTCGGCCACCAGTTGCCGGCCCATGCCGGCAGGCAGCGCCAGATACCGCGGTGAGGTGGGGTCGTCAAAATTATAACGGTAGGCCCAGTCACCCGGCGTGTCCTCCGCCGCGGCGCGCTGGGCCAGGAACTGCTCCACCAGGTCGTGACGGCCGTGGCCGGGGTCACCCAGCACGTAGAGGTTGAACCCGTCACTGCGAATGGCGGTGCCGAAACTCAGTGCGTCGCGGGCCCGGTCGTGACCATACAGCAGGTCCAGGGACTCCAGGCCTTCTGTGGTGGTGAAATCGAATCCTTCGCCCGAGCAGGCACGATAAATCTGTTCCGCGGCCAGTGGTTCCAGCATTGAGAGCCCTCCTTTGCAACAACGGGAGAGCGAATCATAGCAGGCAGCGGGCAAAAAAAACCCGAGGCAGTGGCCTCGGGTTCACATCAACAGGCAGCGCCTAGATTGACATCTCCAGCTTGCGTGACAGCCGGTCTTCCAACTGTTCGTCCAGCTTGCGCGAGATCGCCTCGGCGGATACCGCCAGTTCGCGCTCCACGGCCTCGGCCTGGGCCTGCTCTTCTGCACGCGTGGCCGGTTGCCAGTCTGCGCTCAGCGCCGGTTCGTTCATGGCCAGCAGCATGCGGCCCTCCTGTTCGGCCGTCTGCGCGAAGGCGGTGCTGCCCAGGGCAGCGGTAAGCGCCAGGGTGCCGAGCCTGGCTGTTGCAGCCAACATTTTCATTTCCACTCTCCTCAGATGCCGGCAACGGTTGCAGACCATCTGCCACCTCTCGTCTTGCCGGTTTGTTACCACACTTCACATATGGTAACGCTTTTACTCATTTTAAAGGTGAATGGATCATGAATTGTTTGTCATGATCGCGGCTTGAAGGCTGAAAAATTCTCGAACGAATCTACATAGATTATTTAACCTGTTGTTTTATATATTATTTTAAATACCCGACAAAATTAATCGGAAAAATGTGAAAATTACCGTACCGGTATTGTCCAGAGTGTTACCCAGCCATTAGAGCCTCGACAGCAGGCCGCCCATCTTCTGCGCCAGCGGGTAATCCCCTGCCGTCCAGCCCAGACGCACCAGCACCAGCGCCTCGTCGGGCAGCACGAGCACCGCCTGCCCCCGGTTACCCAGCATGGCGTACGCATTGGGCGGCAGGCCGGGCCAGCGGAGTTGGCTGCCGCCGCCGTTCAGCCACAGCTGATAGCCGTAGCGTGGGTCGTTGAGGCTGTTATTCGGCCGGGTTGCGCGGGCCACCCAGCCCGGCGGCAGAAAGGGGCGACCGTTGACGGCACCCTGGTCCAGCAGGAGTCTGCCAAGCCGCACCCAGTCACGGGCGGTGGCGTAGACGAAGGAACTGGCGACCACAAGCCCGGTGGGATCCACTTCCAGCACCGCGCCCGCCATCCCCAGGGGCTGCAGCACTTCGCGCTGCAGGAAGTCCAGCTGCGCCTGCGGGCCGCCCAGCCGCTCCGCGGCGAAACGCGCCAGCAGGTTGGTGCTGCCCGATGAGTAGTAGAACTGTTCTCCGGGCGGGTGTTCCGCCGGGCTCGCCAGTGCCACCGCCGAGGCGCTGGGTGCGCGAAACAGCATCCGCGTGGAATCGCTGCCCGGCACGTAGTCCTCTTGCCAGCCCAGCCCGGAGGTCATCTGCAACACCGCGGTCAGGCCAATACGCGCGCGATCATCCCGGGCCCATGCGGGAAACAGCGGCCCCGGGACACCGGCGGGAATGATCTCCAGCGCCTCCATGCGGCCAATCACAATGGCCATCAGGGATTTGCCCATCGACCAGCCCAGCAGGCGGGAACCGGCATCAAAGCCCGGTGCATAGCTTTCGGCAATCAGGGTGTCCCCCTGCAGCACCAGCAGGGCGCGGGTCTGCAAACCCTCGGCGTTATCGGCCCTCAGCACGGCCTCGGCCGCCTGTTGCGCCGGATGCGCGATTGCCACCGCAAACGGCGTGCCGGGCGACGCTGCCGTGGGAGGCACCGACAGCCCATCAAGCAGCGCCGCATCGCCGGTATCGAGGGTGCAGCCCAGACCGGGGCGGTAGGTCGCGGAGGTGGCCGCCAGACCAAACAGGGTGACCCGCACACCGTCGGCCGTGAAGTCCAGCGACAGCCGGCGATTGACCTCTGCGTAACTGGCCAGGTCATCCAGTATGCGCTGGTCGTCGAAGCCGCTGACAAAACGCCCGGAACAGGCCAGCTTGGCACCGAGCCCGGTGGCCAGCGCAAGGGCGTTGCCCAGCTGCCAGAGCGGCGTACCCAGCAACGCGGGGGGCGCCACGAACAACACGGTCAATAGCGGCAGGAGAATCAGCAACACACGTTTCATCAGCAGTTTCCGTATCAGCGCAGGGCACAGCACCGCCAGCTTACGTCAGAACCTGCTGCGCCAGAAACAGGCTTGACGCCAAGCCGCGCGATCAGTTCTACTCGCTACACCCTGTCACCAAGAGTGTACGCCATGCCCGCCCTGGAAATCCTTGCCCCCGCCGCCCTCCTCGCCAGCTGGTCCCTGGTGATGCTGATCTGGATGGCCGCTACCCGCCTGCCCGCCATGAGCAAATCGGGGCTGGATCTGTCCAAGCCACAGCCGGGTGGCCGCCGCGGCGCCGACCTCGAAGGGGTACTGCCCGACCACGTGAACTGGAAGGCGCACAACTATACGCACCTGCACGAACAGCCCACGGTGTTCTACGCGCTGTGCTGCATTCTGGCGATCACCGGCATCGACAGCAGCCTCGCCGTTCAGCTGGCCTGGGCCTACCTGCTGCTGCGCATCGCGCACAGTATCGTGCAGGTCACCACCAACTACGTGCCGGTGCGCTTCTTGCTGTTCCTGCTGTCCTCGCTGGCACTCGCCGGCCTGGCCGCCATCGCGGTACGCGCCACCATCTAGGACACCCCACATGGCTCTCCTCTTCAGGACCCTCCTGGCCGCCCTGCTGTCAGGCAGCATCAGCGCACTCGCGGCCCCCACGTTCCAGCCCGCCCAGGCCCTGCCGCCCGGACACTGGGTGGATCACGGTGATGCACTGTGTGACGTTGCCGCCGCCACAGCGGATTACCTGGCCCGCGGCAACGCCTACGACCCGGCTGCGATTCACGGCGGTACCACGGCGTGGTTGCGGACGCCACCCGAGCGCATCCGCGCCACGCTGGACTTCGTGTGTGCAGTCCAGGCGGAGGATGCGCGCCTGGGGCGCCCATCGCGTCTTGCCGACCCGGCGTTTGTGCAGCAGCACTTCGAACTGCTGCGCTGGCAGCCGGACCGTGCGCGGGCAGCGCAGCTGGCCAGCGGCAAGCCGCTACTGCAGAACCTGCCGGCCGAACGCCTGCTGATGACCAAGTACTACGTGCGCGTGGCGTCGGGCAGCGAGCAGCCATCCCCCGCCACGCCGCACGCGCTCTACGGCCTGCCCCACGATGAGGCACAGCTGACCCTGGACGAGGCGGACGCGCTGGGCAGCGCTATCACCCGCTTCCAGTTCGGCAAGCAGGCCATCGTGGCGCAGGAGACCAACTCGGCAACCGCCAGTGCCATGGCCCAGCGCGCGCCGCCGCTGATCTGGCTGAGCCGGGCCGACCTGGAAGGCGCCCTGCTGCAGGGCACCGCCGTGGTCGAGGGCGCCAACGGCCAGAAACGCTACTTCAACGTCCACCGCAATAACGGCATCGCCTACGACCGCACGCGGAAACCCGAAGAGCAAGAGCGCTATTGGTTCTTCAAGGAAGTACCCGGCGTGCTCGGCTATGGCAAGGACGCCGACTACAAGATTCGCGTGCAGCCCCTGGTGACCGTGGCGGGGGATATTTTCCAGCTCGGCCTCGGACGCCTGGTGCTGCTGCGCACCGAGGAAGCGGGCCAGCCCACGTACCGGCTGAACGTGATGGCGGACACCGGCGGCGCTTTTCATGACAATCTGTACCAGCTCGACTGGCTGAGCGGCTACTACCGCGATTGGGCGGGGTATCATGCGGCAAACCGCCACATTGGCGACTATGCCGACGCCTGGCTGCTGCTGAAACGGGAGTAAGTCGCAAGCCAGCCCGGCCCGCATCACACCACTCGGGAGGTTGTATGGAGTACTGGCTGGCCTGGTTTCACGAAGGTAACGATCAGGTAAAACAGGTTGCCGCGGCGGCGGAAAAAATGGGCTATGCCGGCATTGCGGTGTCGGATCACGTGGCCATTCCCCGCGACTACACCGCTGTGCATCCCTCCGGGCAGCGCCACATCCACGCCCACACCCGCTTTCCCGACCCCCTGATCACCATCGCCACCATGGCGGCAGTGACGGAACAACTGCGCTTCATGACCTACGTGTATGTGCTGACCATGCGCGAGCCGTTCAGCGCGGCAAAACAGGCCGCCACGCTTGCCATGCAGACAGACAATCGGTTCGTGTTTGGCGTGGGCGCCGGCTGGTGCGAGGATGAGATTGCCGTGCTCGGCCACGACCCGCGTAACCGCGGCAAGCGCATGGACGCGATGCTGGAGGTGATGCAGGATTTCTGGGAAGACGGCATGGCGGAAGCGGACAACGCCTTCTTTCGCTTCCCGCCCACCGGGCAGTTTCCGGTGCCCGGCAAAGTACCGGTATGGATTGGCGGCAAATCCCCTGCGGCCCTGCGCCGCGCAGCGCGCTTCGATGGCTGGATGGGCATGAACTACCCGATGGCGGAGATCCGCGAGCTGCTGGATCGGCTCAACGCCGAGCGCGCGATCGTCGAGGCGGAACGTGGTACAGAGCCCTTCGGCCGCTTTGTGATGCCGCAGACCGAGCCGGACCCCGGCATCTATCACCAGCTGGAGGACTGGGGCATCGACGGCACCATCGCCATGGCCTGGACCGTCGACGACCCGGCCTTCCACGGGCTGGAGGCCAAGCTGGAAGCCATGGAGCAGTTTGCCGACCGTTTCATCAAACCGCGCTGAGCGCCAGGGTGACCGCAATGAACTATGGCAGCGTGGTACGTGATGGCGTGACCTTGCATTACGTTGAGTGTCGCGCCGGGGCGGAGCAACCCTGGGTGATTTTTTGCCACGGTTTCCCGGGGCTCGCCTACAGCTGGCGTCACCAGTTGCCGGCTGTGGCCAGCGCAGGCTTCAACGCCGTGGCCTTCGACCAGCGCGGCTATGGCCGCTCCAGTCGACCCACCGACCCGATGCTGTATAACAGCGAGCACACCGTAGGGGATGTGCTGGGCCTGATGGATCACCTAGGCCTGTCGCGCGCGGTGCTGGTGGGGCACGACTTCGGCGCAGCGCAGGTCTACAACGTGGCGGTACGTCACCCGGACCGGGTCATGGCGGTTGCAGGTGTCGCCTGTCCCTACGATTTCGACCTCGCCGGGCGCGGCGGCGCCGGCGCCAACCCGCCCCCGGGCTCGGAATACCCGCGTGCCTTCGCCCGCCCGGATAAAGCACCGAGCGCCTGCTTCGCCGAGGTTGCGGCACAGCACTTCTACCACATGCACTACTACCAGCAGCCGGAACGGCCGGAGCGCGAACTGGCACGCGACCCGCGACTGTTCCTGACCCGCCTGTTCTGGGCGCTGTGTGCGGACGGTCACCTGCTGGACTGGACCCGTTTCTCCACCGAGGGCAACAGCTACCTCGATGTGCTCGCGGACCCGTCGATACCCCTGCCCTGGCCGTGGATGACGGAACAGGACATGCAGACCTACGTCGACGAATTCACCCGCTGCGCGCCAGGCCTGGAGTTCATCGGTGGCATCAACTCCTACCGGGTCGCAGACCGCAACTGGGAGATTGGCCGGAAATGGGCAGATGCCAGGGTGACGCCGCCGTCCCTGTTCATCGCCGGCAGCAAAGACCCGGTACTGCAGATGATTGGAGACGATGCGCTCGCCGTACTGGCGCAGCGGTCCAGCGACCTGCGGGATATCGAGCTGATTCCGCAAGCAGGCCACTTCGTGCAGCAGGAACAGCCCGATGCATTCAACCGGGCGCTGTTGCGATTTCTGGACACGCTAACCGCCGGGACGTAACGCGCTGCGCGGTCAGTCCTGAACGCGCTCCAGGTCGCCCGGGAAGGCCACACCGGCGCGCCAGTAATGCCAGGCCGCCCAGACATTGGCCAGCGAGCAGATCAACAGCGCCCAGCGCAGTGAGTGCACCCCGTAGTCCGCGGCCAGCAGGTCGCTGATCAGCCCGACCACCGAAGGGCCCAGCGCCAGCCCGATGATATTGATCACAAACAGCAGAATGGCCGAGGCCACGCTGCGCATGCGCAGGCCCACCAGAGTCTGGGTCTGGGCGAAGGTGGTGGCCTGGTAGAAATTGCCCAGCATCACCGGCAGCACCATCAACAGCAGCACCGCGCGAATATCATCCAGTACAAACACGAACACCCCGGCGGGCACCGAAATCAGCAGGGCCACCGCCACGATCCACAGATACCAGCGCGCATCGCGAGCGCCGAAGTGGTCCGCGAGCCGTCCGCCCAGCACGATCCCGATACCGCCGGGAATGCCGAATATCAGGCCCAGCCAGGTGCCGATCTCACCCGAAGACATGCCGTGGGAGCGCGCCAGAAAAGCGGCGGACCAGGAAATCAGCCCGTAGCCGACAAAGGCGGTGATGCCGCCGCCGAGGGCCATGTGTACAAAGGAGCGGCGCGCCAGCAGGTAGCGAAACACGGTGCCGATCGCGGGCTGCTGCCCGGGCGTGGTCACCCGGGTTTCCGACATGCCGCGGTCCGGCTCACGCAGGGTGAAACGAATCACCAGCGCCAGCACAATGCCCGGAACGCCCACCACGAAAAACGCCACGCGCCAGCCGAACCACTCGTTCATCCAGCCGCCGACGAAGAAGCCGAACAGGATGCCGATCGGAATACCCAGCGAATAAATGCCCAGTGCCGTAGCCCGTTCATTGGCGGGGTAGTAGTCCGCCAGCATGGAATGCGCGGGCGGCGAGCAGCCGGCCTCCCCGACCCCGACGCCAATGCGATAGGCCAGCAGTTGCCAGTAATTCTGCGCCATACCCTGGGCCGCGGTGAACACGCTCCAGATACCCACCGCGGCGGCAATCAGGTTGCGGCGGTTGGCGCGATCCGCGTATCGGGCTATGGGAATACCCATGAGGGTATAGAACACCGCAAACCCAAGGCCGGTCAGCAGGCCCATGGCGGTATCGCTGACGCCCAGTTCCAGGCGGATGGGCTCCACCAGTATCCCGAGAATCTGGCGGTCGATGAAATTGAAGGTGTAGGCGATGACCAGGATGGTCAGCACGTAGCGTCGCGTGCCCGCTGAAAACAGCGAGGACGCAACGCCGGTAGCTGGCGGTGCTTCAGCCACGTCGGGGCTCCTTTTCTTATTGTCCGACAGACTATGTGTCTATCGCCCGGGGTGCAAGCGGTGAGGTGACTGCTCGCGCCCGCGCCGCCCTATTTGGGTGTCAACGTGATATCGATGTTGCCGCTGATACTGAGTTTCATCCCCGCTGCCTCGGCGGCCTCGACCAGAGCCGCGAGGTCGGCCTTGGTCTGGCGCAGTTCATTGATGCGCTTGACGCCGGCGGCGTCGGTCTCACCGAACCGTTCACGCCGGCTCCAGTTATTGCGCTGGTGAAAACTGATCTTGTCCTCAATCAGCGTCATCAACAGTTGATTGGCCTCGTCCGGATAGAACACGCCGCTGATCAATCGGAACCGTTGTGCATCCAACTCGTCTGTCATGCTGAAGTCCTTACAGGTATTTGTCGGTGACCGCGCCTTCCGATGCGGAGGCCACGGTTTTCGCGAACTTGGCCAGCAGGCCGCGGGTGTAACGCGGTGCCGGGGGCTGCCAGCGCGCCAGCCGCGCGGCGATCTCATCCGCGCCCAGGGTGACATCAATCCGTGCGGTTTCCGCATCGATAACGATCTCGTCGCCATCCTCGACAATCGCCAGCGGACCGCCTTCACTGGCCTCCGGCGTGATATGGCCCACCACAAAACCGTGGCTGCCACCGGAGAAGCGACCATCGGTGATCAGCGCCACATCCGCACCCAGGCCCTTGCCCATCAGCGCCGACGTGGGGCTCAACATCTCCCGCATGCCCGGGCCGCCGCGGGGCCCTTCGTAGCGAATCACCACAACATCGCCCTTCACCACGCGGCCGTCGAGAATCGCCTGCAGGGATTCCTCTTCCGAGTGGAACACGCGCGCCCTGCCCTGGAAGCGCAGGCCTTCCTTGCCGGTAATCTTCGCCACCGAACCCTCCGGGGCAAGGTTGCCGCGCAGGATCATCAGGTGGCTGTTACGCTTGATGGGGTTGTCGAAGGCGCGGATGATGTCCTGCGACTCGGGGTACGGTGCCACGTCCGCCAGATTCTCGGCGAGTGTTTTACCCGTGACCGTGAGGCAGTCGCCGTGCAGCAAACCCCGATCCAGCAGCATTTTCATCAGCGGCTGGATGCCGCCAATGGCAATCAGCTCCGACATCATGTACTTGCCGCTGGGACGCAGGTCCGCCAGCACCGGGACTTTTGCACCGACGCGGACAAAATCATCCAGCGTCAGCTCCACCTGTACTGCGTGGGCCATGGCCAGCAGGTGCAGCACGGCGTTGGTGGAGCCACCTAGGGCGATGACCGTGGCGATGGCATTTTCGAACGCCTCCCGGGTCATGATGTCGGAGGGCTTGATGTCGCGCTCCAGAAGCGCGAGTACCGCCGCCCCCGCCTGCCGGCAGTCCTCCGCCTTGGAGCGGGACACCGCCTCCTGCGCGGAACTGTTGGGCAGGCTCATGCCCAGGGCCTCGATTGCCGACGCCATGGTGTTTGCCGTGTACATACCGCCACAGGAGCCGGGGCCCGGGATGGCGGTCTCCTCAATCTGCTTCACCTGCAGCAGGTTCAGGTCACCCCGCGCGTGCTGGCCCACCGCCTCGAACACCGAAATAATGTCGGTGTGGTTGGCGCCGGGCTGGATGGTACCGCCGTAGACAAACACCGCGGGACGGTTGAGCCGCGCAATGCCGATCATGCAGCCCGGCATGTTCTTGTCACAGCCGCCCACAGCCACCAGGCCGTCAAAGCCCTGGCAGCCGGCCACGGCTTCGATGGAGTCCGCAATGATCTCCCGCGACACCAGCGAGTACTTCATGCCCTCGGTGCCATTGGCAATGCCGTCGGAAATGGTGATGGTATTGAACACCACACCCTTGCCGCCGGCCTCATCGGCACCCGCACAGGCCTCGTCTGCCAGCGCGTTGATGTGCATGTTGCAGGGGGTGACCATGCTCCAGGTGGATGCGATGCCGATTTGCGGCTTGTGGAAATCCTCGTCGGTGAAGCCCACCGCGCGCAGCATGGCGCGGGCCGGGGCTTTCTCGACGCCATCCACAACAAGGGACGAGTGGCTGCGTTTGTCTTTCACGGTGATGCTGTCCTCCGGTTTTGCTGGTTGAGTATACGCTGCGGGCACTGAACTGGCTTGGCACACCGGGCGCAGCACCCCGGCGCCGACTGAGGCGCCACTGCCGAGCCGGTCATCAGGGGTTGCACCAGCCGCAATGCTGCGGGTCAGCGGTTTCCTGTGGCGGCGGCTCACGCTGCTCGTGCCGGCATACGCTGCAGCGGTGTATGACGGTGAGCGGCAGCGAGGTCGGCGCGGCGCACTCGGCACAGGGCAGCCCCGGTTCGAAACGGTCTGCCCAGAAGTCCGGGGCGGCACAGGCGGGGCACAGTGTTTGCAGGCGCTGGGCGAGCTGCTCGGCTGCCTGACGGATATAGGCCTGGCGCTCAGGGCAATGCATGGCCCTGAGATCCGGCTCAATCAACAGCCTGTCCAGATCGCCGCCCGCCCCTTGCGGCGACACCGTATCACGCAGGGCCTGCAATACAGCCGCCGCGCCGCGCAACCCCTTGCTCACGCCCCCCGGATGGCGAACGATCCAGCCCTGCTCGTCACCGTGGGCTGCCAACTGTTGCGCAAGCCGCTGCTCGGAGACCCAGGTGACAGGCGCGACCCGCACCGGGCCCGCGGCCCGCGCCACGATTTCCTGGCCGGATTGACGGTCCCAGAGCACCAGGAGCTCTTCGTCCCAGTTCACCAGGCCCGCCATGGGGCCGCCGCCGAAGCTGCCCTCACTGCCCAGACCCAGGTCGAGCCCGGTGAGTTCACAGGCCAGCCGGGCCTTGTGCCGCGCGCAGTCCAGGGGGCTCAGGCTGCGCTCAACTTCACCGGAAAAAGTGCCCAGCTGGTCGGTGTCGAAGGCATCGGTGACCGTCAGCACAAGGCCCAACGCCGCCAGCGGTGGCGCCACCAGGTCGCCTTTGGCGTGGCGGGTGAGCAGGGCAATCGGGCGGTCGGAGAGTGCGCGCATATCATCCATCATTCCAGAACAGACCGTATAGTATCCCAGGCAGGCAGCTGCGACCGCGCCATACTGCGGTCATGACTGGATTTTGTATAACAGTTACTTTCGATAGTATCGTTCTTTTTTCGAGAACTTTTTATGCGCCAGCTGAACTTTCACCACCTGTACTACTTCTGGGTGGTCGCCAAGGAGGGCCACCTGACGCGAGCGGCGCAGCAATTGCACGTATCACAGTCCGCCCTGTCGTCACAGATCAAACAGCTGCAGGAACAGCTCGGCCACGAGTTGTTCAGCCGCGATGGTCGCTCCCTGCGCCTGACGGAGGTGGGCCATCTGGTGCTGGAGTACGCCGAGAGCATTTTCAACCTGGGCAGCGAACTGCTGGCCCTCACCGAGAGCGGCGAATTGCAGCGCCTGCAGCGGCTGCGCATCGGGTCAGTGGCCACCCTGTCGCGCAACTTCCAGGAGAACTTCCTGCGGCCGGTGATCGGCGAGGCGAAAATCAAGCTGGTCATCCGTTCAGCCAGCCTGGAGGAGTTGCTGGAGCAGCTGCGCGTGCACAGGCTGGACCTGATCCTCTCCAACCGCGCCGTGGCCGCAGACACATCCACACCCTGGCGCTGCCAGCAGATTGCCGAACAGAGCGTGTGCATTGTCGGCCCACCGGGCAAAGCGGCGAAAACCTTCCGCTTCCCGCAGGATCTCGGCACCCTGCCACTGCTGTTGCCCGGCCCCAACAGCGAGATCCGCAACCAGTTCGACCTGCTCTGCGAACAGCACGGGGTTGAGGTGGACCCCTACGCCGAAGTGGAGGACATGGCCATGCTGCGCCTGCTGGCCCGCGACTCCGGCGGGCTCGCGGTGGTACCGGAGGTGGTGGTGCAGGATGAACTGGAGTCCGGGAGGCTGCAGCGCTACTGCGTGCTGGACACGGTTGTCGAGCGCTTCTATGCCATCACCGCGAAACGCCATTTCGAGCTGGTGGCGCTGAAAACCCTGCTGGAACGCTACCAGAACACCCCCCCGGAAACACCACGGCGGGGCAAGGCCGGCAAGCGGACACGCTGAGCCACGTGGCTGGGCACGGCGATACGGGCACGGCACCCGCGGTAGTCTGGTTCAAGCGCGACCTGCGCCTGAGCGACCACGCACCCCTCTGCGAGGCGATCGCCAGCGGCCGGCCGCTGCTGCTGATCTACTGCTTCGAGCCCTCCCTGCTTGCGGACCCGCACTACGCCACGCGCCACTGGCGCTTTGTCACCCAGTCACTGCGGGACATGAACCGGCGCCTGAAACCCCTGGGCACCCGCGTTCATGTCTTTCTCAGCGAAATGCTGCCGCTGCTGCAGGCCCTGCAGCAGGACGTGGGCCTCGGCTCGCTGCACAGCCACGAAGAAACCGGTCTGGCCATCACCTATGACAGGGATCGCGCCGTGGCCGATTTCTGCAGGGCGGCAGGCGTACCCTGGCTGGAGTCGCCGAGTAACGGTGTGCAGCGCGGGCGGCGCAACCGGCAGGGCTGGGCCGCCGCCTGGCAACAAAGCATGCAACAGCCGCTCGCTACGCCGCCGCTGCAGGGCGCGCGCCCGGCCCTGCTGCCCGCGGGTGGACAGAGCGAAGCCCTGCGCGCACGCGGGCGCGTCGACCCCGCCTGGCTTGCCGACGAGGCGGCGTTCCAGCGCGGCGGTGAAACCGAAGCACAGGGCTGGCTGCAGAGTTTTCTCTCACAGCGCCACACGCGCTACGCCTCCAGCCTGTCCAGCCCCGTTGCCAGCCGCGACCACTGCTCACGGCTCTCGCCCTACCTCGCCTGGGGCAACCTGAGCATGCGCCAGCTCTGGCAGGCGCTACAGCAGGCGCGCGCCCGCGGTGGCCCACAGCGGTCGCTGGCGGCCTTCGAGTCACGGCTCTACTGGCACTGCCATTTCATCCAGAAATTCGAGATGGAGTGCGAGATGCAGTTTCGCGACCTGAACCGCGGCTACGCCCGGCTCGAGCGCCCACGCAACCAGGCACATGTCGACGCCTGGGCAGCAGGCACCACCGGCTTTCCCGCCGTGGATGCCGCCATGCGCTGCCTGCACGCAACCGGTTACCTGAACTTTCGCTGGCGCGCCATGCTGGTGAGTTTTCTCACCCACCACCTGTGGCAGGACTGGCGGCTGGGTACCGCGCACCTCGCCCGCCTGTTTCTGGACTTCGAGCCCGGCATTCACTACCCGCAGTTCCAGATGCAGGCGGGTGTCACGGGCATGAATACCGTGCGCATCTACAATCCGGTCAAGCAATCCATGGAGCACGATGCCGACGGACAGTTCCTGCGCCAGTGGCTGCCCGAGTTGCGTGCGCTGCAGGCACCGCTGATTCACCGGCCCTGGGCAATCGCGCCGATGGAAGCGGCCTGGCTGGGGCTGGACCTTGACTACCCGGCACCGATCGTCGACCTGCAGGCTGCCCACCGGCGGGCACGGGAGCAGCTCTGGGCCATGCGCGACGACCCGCTGGTGATGCAGGAGGCGGAGCGGATACTGGGGCGGCACATCGAGCGCGGCAAAGGCCGGCACGCTCGACGCCGCTAGCGGTCGCCGGAGGGCTCGAGAACGGGCACCAGAATCTCATTGCGCCGCATGAACCACGGCATGAACGGCGGGTCATAGCGGGCCCAAACCGGCTCACCCACCACCGTCAGGGACTGCTCGGCAATCCATGCGGCCAGTTTTTCCCGGTGCTGCTGGTAGCGCTCTTCCGACCAGAAACCGGAATAGCGCACCGCGGCCATGAACTGCGCGGGCACCTGGCGCAGGGTAACGGCCGGATCATCCGGCTGCGGAAGCGTTGCCAGAGAGTAGGACGCGGGCATCATGAAACTCACCACCCAGCGGCCATCCACCCGCTGCTGCCCGACCGGCGAGGTCATGTCGATCTTCTCGCTGCCCGCCTGCTGGCCGACGGGTGATGTCATGTCGAGGCTTTCACGCGACGTGTTGCTGCCCGATATATAGTCAAACAGCCGGCGAAAGGCCTTGCTGCCCGCGCCCTCAAAATCGCCCTCGACGACGGTTTCGGCCAGAATATGCGGCGCATAGTGGCGCAGCTCAAAGGGCTCATCTACCTGCACAACGGTGTATTCCGCTTCTTCAACGGCCATAGCATTCCCCATCCCTGCCAGCGTAAGGAGCGCGCCCACAGCGAACGGCCTGCACATCCGCTTCAGTGAGCGCAGGGTGTTTCTCCCAACCCCTGCGGGGGTGACAGTGTAGAGTGGGGGCAAGGCCATTGGCATGGATACGCGCTCCGAAAATGCGTAAGGTAAAGGGCCCTTCGGCCGCGATACCCTGATAAGTCTGTCGGCCGGTATGAGCATGGGTCGCTCCCTGCAGGCACGGCCGCGGCGAGTGGAAACTCTGGACTGACTGGGGGGAGATTGCAATGTCGAGCGACTGGCAACGGCTGGGCGGCCTCATCGGTACACTCTTCATGGCGCAGGTGGCGTTCGCCGCCAATAACGACAACGCAAACTGCGCAGCGCTGCAACCGGCACTGGCTGCCACCGCAGGTGTCACCCTCACGGAAACGCCCCAACTGATGCCCGCGGGCGACCTGCCAGCGTTCTGCAAGGTGCGCGGCCAGGCCGCCGGTAAAGTGGGCTTCGAAATGCGCCTGCCACCTCGCGCAGACTGGAACGGTAAATTCGTGCTCGCCGGCTGCGGCGGTTTCTGCGGCCAGTTGCTGCCCGACAAGCCGGGCTATTCCAACAGCATCAACGAAGCCCTGAAGCAGGGCTATGCCGCCATGGCCCACGACAGTGGTCACCAGGCCCCGACCTCGGACACCGACTGGGCACGCAGTGGCGATGACCAGGCCGTTGCACTGTGGGCCGAGGTCGTGTTGCCGACGCTGGCCACCCTGGGCACCGAGGTGATTCAGGCCTACTATGCGCAGGCCCCGAAGCGGCGCTACTTCTCCGGCTGTTCCAACGGGGGCCGGCTGGGCCTGGTAGCAGCGCAGCGCTATCCCGAGCTGTTTGACGGCATCGCCGCGGGCGGCCCGATTCTGGACCTGTCCGGCAATGCCGGTGTGCAGGGCGCGTGGATGATCCAGCAGGCCTGGACCCCCGATGGTGAGCCCCGGTTCACCCCCGCACACATCGATCGCCTGGCTACCCATGTACGCGAGGCCTGCGATGCGCTGGACGGCCTGGAAGACGGGCTGATCGCCACACCGGAGCGATGCCATCCCGACCTCAGCGCGCTGCGCTGCACAGCCAATACCGACAGCGGCTGCCTGAGCGCGGCACAGTTGCAACAGGTTGCCGCGCTGTATCGCGGCGCGCACGACGGCGATACGCAGCTGTTTCCCGGCCTGCCACCGGGCTCCGAGCACCTGTGGCCGTTCTGGATTACCGGCCGTGATGGCCAACCCGCCTGGGGCAGAGACGCCTCCCAGGGCTTCCTCGACATCTACCGCAATGTGCCCGCAGGCCAGCACGTGAACCCGGCGAGCATTGACGTGGTGGCGGAAGCGGCGGCCATGGCGGCCTCGCCACTGGCACAGCGCGCCAATGCCACCAACGCGGATCTCTCCGGACTACGCGCTGCAGGCACGCGGCTGCTCATCTGGCACGGCTGGGCAGACCCGCTGATTCTGCCGCAGCGCACCATCCGCTATTTCAACGACGCGGCCGCGGAAAACGGCGGCGCCGAGGCGCTGGCTGAACACGCGCGCCTGTTCATGGTGCCGGGCCACGGGCATTGCTGGGAAGCGCCCGGCCTCGCACCGGACCTGTTCGACCCGCTGCAGGCCCTGGATGCCTGGGTAGAGCAGGCTGAGCCACCCGCACAGATTGTGGCCCGCGATACACTGGACCCTGCGGCGGCCACGGCAACGGCGCTGCTGTGCCCCTATCCCCTGCGCGCCATCCATAACGGACACGGGCCGCTGGATGATGCCGCAAGCTACCGCTGCGGCGAGTAGCGCAAACGTGCTTGCCATCGCAGCGACTGTCCAGCCTGCAGGGGGGATTTGCACGTGGCTATAGGCGCGTGTTTTCCGTAGAGTGAAGCGCATAGGGCGCGGGACGGCGCACACCGATGCCGCCCCGCCCTCATCAAGGAGGTTGTTATGGGTGTAGAAGTAGGTGGCCTACTCGGGCTGATCTGGCTGGTGATTGTTATCTGGGCCGTGATCAAGGTGGCGAAAAGCTCCGCCGGGGGCCTGGCGAAAGTGCTGTGGATTCTGCTGCTGTTACTGGCGCCCCTGGTGGGGCTGATTATCTGGGCGCTGATGGGTCCGAAGGGCTAGCGATCATACTCTGCGTATTGGCCAGCAGTTCGGCCCACACCGGCCCAAGGTGCTGGGCATACCAGGGGCTGACATCCACCGGCGGTGGCAGCGCCCCGGACAGCCAGTCACGCAGCCGTGACACCAGCGCGCCCGCATCCCCCGGCGGGTAGCGGCAGGCCGTTGGGTACTGTTCCGGATAACACAGCGCATCGGGCACCAGCGGCCTGGCATCCGCACTCGCCGCCTCCAGCATCGCCAGCCCCTGGAACTCGTGGCGGGCCGTGCTCACCGCAATGGCCGCCTTACCGAGCAGCGCGCGGTACGCATCCAGAGGCAGCTGACCATCCGCAACAATCCGTTCCGGCAGGGCCTCGCGCAAGCGCGCCAGCGCCGGCGGCACCTGCCTGGGGCGCTTGCCGAGCAAGGCGAGCCGGAATGCCACACCCTGCCCTGCCAGGGCGATCATCGCCTCGGTGAACAGCTCCGGCGCCTTGTCGTGTTCCCAGCGGTGATTCCAGAGAATCAACTTTCCGTCGCGCTCCGCCGCCGGCGGCACCGGGTCTACGGGTACCGGGCACACACTACTCTTCTGCGCCAGCTGGTCGGCAATGCCGGCAGGTACCGCATCAGGCATCTGCTCCAGTAGCTGCTGCACGCCGTGCAGGTAACTGTCGCGATTGAAGGCGGAGTTGAACACCAGCCGACTGGCCGCCAGACCGCCATACAACTGCACCATCTGCGGCTCCAGCCAGTGGCGCTGGCGGCTGCTGAGCGGGTAGGCAAACTGGTTTTCGTGGAAGTAATAAAGCGTGGGCACCGCCGCCAGTCGGGGGTGCAGGCCCTTGAGGGTGGCGAGGTCCACCATCGAGGTGGCCACAATCAGGTCCGGCTGTTGCGGCGGCAAGGCCGCCAGCCAGGACAGCGGATTGCCGCGAATACGCCAGGCGAAGTGCCGACCCGGCAGCTCCAGCCGCTGCCAATTGAACTGTGGCTGCGAGGCCAGCAGCCAGTCTGCCCAGGCGGCGTGGCTGTCGGCGCGGTAGGCGGAGAGTAACCACGCACAGGGCGACGAGCCCGAGACGGCGGAATATGACGATCGATGCATGGCCATGATGTATCACACCCGCAGGAGACTTGTCATGCTTTGCAAACGGCAGCTTACCGCCCCACACACCCCATTCATCGCAAAAACCTTGCAGCAGAACTCCGCCCCGTAGAGAGTGCACTTTTGACCATCGGCCGGGGGACACACCGTGTATCGACTTTTTGCCAAAATACTGGCGGGGCTCATTGCCACCGTGGTGCTGGCCGTGGGCGCGCTGGCACTGGTCGTCAGCCACAACGCCGCCTGCGAGCCACCGCCCCCTGCGGCAGACGGCGCTTCAAGCTTCACGGCTGTCATGCAGCGTTGCTACGGCGATGCGGACATCATCACCGTGGAGACTGTGGCGAAGCCCGAGCTGGCAGAGAGCGACGTGCTGGTGCGGGTGCATGCCGCCTCGGTCAACCCCCTCGACAAGCACTTCCTGCATGGCACACCCTACCTGCTGCGCCTGGTCAACGGCCTGAATGCGCCGCAGTCGCCACGCATGGGGGCAGACTTCGCTGGCGTGGTGGAAGCCGTCGGCTCGGGTGTGACACGGTTCGAGCCGGGCGATGCCGTGTTCGGTGTGGCCAACGGCGCCTTCGCCGAGTATGTGGTGCGCAGCGAAACCGGTGGCATGGCCCTGAAACCGGCCAACCTCAGCTTCGAGCAGGCCGCCGCGCTGCCCGTGGCGGCGATCACTGCCCTGCAGGCGCTGCGCGACAAGGCGCAGGTGCAGCCCGGCCAACACGTGCTGATCAACGGCGCGTCCGGCGGCGTAGGCAGCTATGCCGTGCAACTGGCCAAGGCCATGGGCGCCACCGTGACGGCGGTGTGCAGCGGCCGCAATGCGGAGCTGGTGCGCGCGCTGGGTGCAGACCGGGTAATCGACTACACGCAGCAGAACTACACCGAAGGCGACACCCGCTACCACGCCATTATCGATATGGTCGGCAACCATGCCATCTCGGACATCCTGGGTGTCACCGAGCCCGATGGCGTGCTGGTGCTGGTCGGCTCCATGAAGATAGACCCCTGGTGGGGCCCGCTGGCGCGGCCGTTACACGCCGTGGTGCGCTCGCCCTTCGTTTCTCAGCGGCTGGAGTCACTATTGGCAATGACCACCGCTGAGGACCTGACGGTACTGGCCGGCTATGCGGAGCGCGGGCAACTCACGCCCGTGATCGATCAACGGTTCACCCTGGCGGAAGTGCCCGAGGCGATCCGCTACCTGGAACGGGGCCGCACGCGCGGGAAGCTGGTGGTGAATGTGGTGCCCTAGTCCTGCGCTTCAAAATATGGGGAGTTGGTTCGCAGATTGAAAAACCATCACTGCGAGTGCCTCAACAGTACAAGATCTGTCTCATGCTCTCTCAACTCCTGCAGGTAACGCGCAGGCGCAATACCATGAATTTCGAGATAATCCAGCTCTGCATAACATGATTCAAGCCGGGCAACGCTCTCGTTTGAGACTGCAGAAAGGGCTCCAAGGTCACGTGAGAGAGCTTCATGATTCAGCTCAAGATCTAGCGGCGCAGCTCTGTCGCAGCGAGCGATATAAACGTCTCTCACGTTAAAACAGACACGCTCCGCGTATTCATTATTGACCAAATCCAGCCAGCCCCGATAGGCACTCAGGTCTCCCACCATGAACTCCCCGTGCAGGAGACCCATGCACGACACTGTATAGCGAGCCATTATTTCATTGAGTGCATCGACATCCAGTTCAGGATCCTCAAGAATGGACCTTCGCTGCAGCAACTTGGAATAGTACTGTCTCAATAGTGAAAACTCATGCACGGCATGCTGCGCGTGTTCTCGTCGCCGAGTTTCCGTTGATGCCTGCTCAGCAACAATAAGTGTTTCTGCTGCCGCTTCAAACCGAGCATCCGACAAAGCATCCCAATTCAGAGCCAAGTCCGAAAGGGCACGTTTTATACTTTGGACATCGCCTGCAATGCCATCAAGTTTACTGTCCATTTGCTTGAGCTTGTGCTGCACCATGGCGAACCCCGCCACGGAAACACCAAGGCTTGCCACCGAAGCCATAGCAGCAACATTGGTGGCAAGCTGCAGACCATCAACAATCGCCTTCACCTCGTCTACTGACCGCTGGATCCCATACAGCTGAAACCCGTTTATCGTATGCCCCACTACGTCAGCTACCATACCTGCAGGGTTAAGAGCCCCCAACGGTGATTGCGCCACAGAGGAAAGGATATTCCCCATGACGCCCGCCTCCTTGAGATGTCCCACTATCTGCCCAGTACCGGCATCCTTCAATATGGCCCCATAGCGCACGACTTTGCCAAGAGCGAGATCGGCTAGAAACGTCGACGAAGCGTCCATTAAGATAGCCATAGCTAACACTCCGGTGTGTAGCGAATGCGGCGCCCGATAAGTATCAACTCAATCGTTGCGGGTATGATTTTGCGGAAGGCAGGACCCGAAGCCTGATAACCAAGCATCCCCACTGCCAGCGCGATTCCCACGGGCCCTGCGACGGCACCCGGTGCGACGGCAGCAAAGGGCAGGCGGGTCGCCATCAGGGACGTCACCGTAACGGCAGTGCTGGCAGCAACGCCACCCACCGAGGGCAAGTAACTTGCGCCTTTGCTCAAGTTGCGCGAATCGGCCAGTGATTTGCGCTTGGCATCTGCAAACTCTGCGGCATAAATTTCAAAAATGCGATGTTCCAGATCATCGTCATCCATATCATCAATGGCTGACCGATAGTTCCAAAACTTGATCGATTTAACTGCTCTCCAGGTATCATCCAACCCCTCCGAAAAAGATCGCAGTTCCTTCAAGATGAAGCGGAGAATCTGGGTATACGTGGGAACCCGGCTACGAAATACCGGCCGGAGAATGTTTGATAGCGAGTTATCCGCTGCCTCTTGGTAGGCGGTGGCGATGTCGTCAACGCTCTGTCCGGGTGCGAGCTTCAAATGCATGCAGATGCGATCAAGCTCCGCTGGAGTCGCACGATTGAGTCGACCCAAAAGGCGACAATTAACACTATCCCGCACGGCTTCACTCATTTTCAACCCATATCCTTCAGCCGTTATTTGTATTCATCACGGTAAGTTTCCGGCCACCCCTATTCGGATGGTAACCCGATACCTTTTATGTTCAAAACACATCATGAGACTCGCAGGACAACTTCTGCGGGGGTGCCAGCTCGCCCATTCAGGATGAAGCATGCCTTGTTTGAACGTAGTTATCCGGGTGTTTCCTAGCAAACCATGGTAAAAGCCGCGCGTGGAATAGATAAAAAAACTTGACGACGGCTTACCTGATTTCCACCATTCAATCACCGCCCAAACGTCCACTCCGCCAGCTGCTGATCCGCCTTCAGGCGCGCCCGCTGGTGCAGCATGGCCTGATAGATGTCCGTAGGATTAGGCTGTTCGACCAGGGTTGGCAGGGACACGGTCGCCTCCAACAGGAAGCGTTCACGGTACGGCGACCCCAGCCACGCCTGTTCCCACCAGTCCAGAATACGCCGGTGCGCGGAGGACAGGGCGAGCGCGGATGGCAGCTTGTCGCCCTTGGCCAGGTTGACGTCGCTGCGGGCAGGCAGCAGGTTCCACAGGTCGTTGTTGAACCAGCGCGACCAGGGGAAGCAGTGGTCGATATGCAGCCTGTTCGCCTCGCGGACATGGCGGGCGCTCCACACGCAGGGCACGTCCACACCCTGCTGGCGCAGGTCCAGCAAGCGGCCGGCGGCGAGGCTGGTATCGCGCCGCCCCTCCTCCCAGGCAAATACCTGCTGGTCGCCAGCGCGCGGATCACTCACATTCCACTGACTGTGCAGCGCCGCCCACTCGCGCAGGATGGCGGGCTCCAGCCAGCAGGCGTACTGGCCCAGGGTCTGCCAGATCGTGGCGGGAATACGGAACACGCCGAACCGCGCCAGGTACTCCGCGGAAATCACCAGCGGCTGCGGCTGGAAACGAAACCCGCGCCGTTCGAAGTCAAATACAGGGTCAGCCCGACCGGGCCAGGTAATATAGCGGGTGGGCATGGTGGTGATATTGGCGCAGGCATCGCGGATGGCCTGGGTGACGATGGCAGCATGGTCCGCCGCCAGATGGCCGCCCACGCGCAGGTCATAGGGCGATATCTGCGCCAGCTTCCAGAAAGCTTCGCGGGCAAAGCCATAGCCCTGATCCGACTCGGGGCGCTCGCGCAGCTGGTGGTCGATCAGCAGGGGCTTGTACTGCTTCAGCCAGTAGAGGCCGACGATACCGAGCGGAATCTCCACCCAGTCATCCGAGCGCCGCAGCACCACCCCGGGCGCGCTCTCGGCAATCCGGGTGAGCACCCGCAGCAGCCCCAGCTTGTAGGACGCCGACTTGTTGTCGTTGACGATGATGTGGCGCAGCAGCGGCAGACTGCCGGTGCCATCATCCGGGATGGTGAACACCACCGTTTCCCACTCCACGTGGGCGCGGGTCTGGTCCGGCTGCCGGACCGGATCCTTCATCACCACCGCCCGGCGCTTGGCGAAGACCGCGAGCTCCTCGGCGGATACCGGATGAAAGCCGCGCTCCCGGTTTTCCTGCTCATCGCTGCCGTGCCGCAAGGTGATAACCAGCGTGGCGCCGGGCTTCAGCAGCTCCGTGAGGATGCGGAAGGCCCGCTCGCGCTGGGCCGGCGGTACATGCATCCATACAGCGCTAAGCAGCACCAGGTCGAAGCGGTGGCCGAGCGCGCGCAGGCGGGAGAGTTCGGGCAGGGATTCGTCGAGCCAGGTGACGTTGGGGTGTGATTTGGGTATGGCCAGTTCGCGCATGCCCCGGCTGGGTTCTACGGCGATAACGTCCCAGCCCTTGGCAGCAAGCCAGTTGGCGTCACGGCCGGAGCCGGCGCCTATGTCGCAGGCAAAGCCGGGGGACTCCGGTAAGTTACCTTTTGCCCACCTACCATGCACTATTTCTGAGGATAGTGCATGGTACTGCTCAGATAGCGCTTTGGCACGAGCACTATAATAGTTTGAGGGTTTGGTGTTCATCACAAGCGCTACGCGGGACGGGCATGTTCGAACAAGTGAGCAGGCATTGGGTACTCCAGTTCCCACACCATAGAGATCGGCCTGTCACCCTCGTAAGAGAGCAGCTCACTCACGGGTCCCAAAAATACGAAAGGAGACGTCTCCCGACCTACCCGCTTCTTAAGGCGCGCGAAAAACAAAACGGCATAGCCTCTCTCCTTGAAATGGATATAGCCCTTGCCCCGCTGGCTGTCCTGAGACGTTCCTGACTGGCTTTGCCAATGGAGCTTAGTTCGACTAATCGGGTAATCCTCGTACCGAGTTGTCGGAGAGAAATCCTTATCTTCCTTCTGAAATGTCACTAGATTGACGTAGAACTTGTTCTCCCGGGAGTGAAAAGCACCGACGCCGGTAGAGCCCGAGGCGTCTATCGTGGCCAAATCCAGAAGCGACTTGATTTCTGCTGAACCGTATTCCGCGTGAAGCCGAAGGCGATGACCAGAGGGCAACTGGATTTCGGGCATGACAGTACTTGCTATTGAAAGCCGCCAATCCGCGATCTCAGCCGCATCACTCACAAGGGTAGGATTCGCGTTCCATTTGCCAATTGACTCATTCACCGATGCAACGCCAACCTCGGTGCCCGTTCTCCCCCAGAGAAGATAATGCAGGGCTACCCCTACCCTAGTATCCTCAATACCGGTTTCGTCCTCTCGATAAGGCATTCTTGAAATTGCTTGCAGGAGAACCGGGTCTGTCCGCAGCGCAATTCTGGATAGCGCTTTTCTACCCGCTGATATATCTGCATCAGATGGCCGCGACTTGCGGAGAGCTACGGCCTTCCACTCTGACCAGGTCTTCGTTCTCAAGACATCGGCGGCTTGCAGGCCAGTCGCTTCGATAAAGGATCCAAACCACAGGGGCTGATCTGACTCAGACTCCCAGGTACGAATCGTTTCTGGAATAAAGCTGTTCAGGTCGTCCAGAACAGCTCTGATCTTTCTGAGGACCTCATCCCTGGCAACTCGCTCCAGTTGGATATTGCATCCTGCTGGCAAACTCGGGAAGTCTTGTTCCACTTCTTTGTCTAGCCGCATACGACCATCAGTGAGCAGCGCTGAAAACTTCCTATCCAATCGGTACCGTCTGTGAGTCTGACCTACAAAATCAAGCACGGTCAGGCAATCTTTCCCGGGCGCATGACGAAGACCTCGTCCAAGCTGTTGCAGAAATACGGTAAGGCTCTCGGTAGGCCGAAGAAACATGACGAGGTTGATGTCAGGAATGTCTACCCCTTCGCTCAACACATCAACCGTAAACAAGAAAACAGTAGTTCCCTCTCTAAAATCGCGCAATCGTTGTTGCCGAATATCGGAAGGAGTGTCTCCGAGAAGGACTTCAGATGGTATGCCAGCGGCTCGGAAGCTCTCCGCCATATATTTTGCATGGACTGCACCGGCACAAAAACCGATGCCTTTTGTCTCTGTCAGGTCGGGCTGGTAATTTGCAAGCGCCGTCAGAATCAGATCAAGGCGCTGCCGCGCGCGAAAATCATCTCCAGTATAGACCGCTTCCAACTCAGTAGAGTTGTATCTCCCATTGCTCCAGAACCGTTCCTCGCTCAAGTCTATAGTGTCGGTTACCCCAAAATAGTGGAAGGGACATAGCAGCCGCTCTTCCAACGCTTCGGGGAGCCTGATCTCTGCAGCATAGCGCCCACCAAAGTCAGACAAGATAGAGCTTCCATCCATTCGCTCGGGTGTGGCTGTCAGACCCAACAGTAACTCGGGGCGCAAGTTGTTGATGATGGGACGGTAGCTACCCGCAGGTAGGTGATGGGCTTCGTCAATCACTACGAATTGGAAATGGTTATCTCCAAGAGACTGCCAAAACTGGTTCGCACTCAGACTCTGTACAGACGCAAACACATGCTTCCATTCTATTGGCGATCGGCCGTCGACGAGAAGCTCGCCAAAATTGGCATCACGAAGTACTGCTCGAAAACAGCTCTGCGCCTGTTGGAGAATCTCTTTGCGGTGTGCAACGAACAACAAATTGGGTAGCCCACCAGACGCCTCCGCGAAACGGCGATAATCAAGTGCCGAGATTACCGTCTTACCGGTTCCCGTTGCAGCAACGACGAGGTTTCGATTCTCTCCACTCTCCCTTGCGGCCGCTAGAGCCTCCAACACCCTTTCCTGAAAGGGCCTGGCTGTGATGTCAGCAAAGAACACGGGGGTACTTGAATCTCTCGCCCGAGCACGACCGATAGCCGTTCTAAATCTGGCAAAGTCGTCCTTGAGAAACGGCTCAAACTCGGGGCTGTCCCAATAACTTGCAAATTCTGCTGAAAAACGCTCCAGCACGTGCTTCATATCCTGTTCTGTGACCTTCACCGTCCACTCTAAACCACTGGTCATGGCCGCATGTGACATGTTTGCCGAGCCGATGTAAGCCGTCGAGAAACCGGTGTCCCTGATGAACTGGTACGCTTTGGCGTGTAGACGCGTACCGCCTGTGTCGTAAGATAGGCGAACTTCTATATTGGGCTGGGAGGCCAGCCACTCGAGTGCTTCCGGGTCGCTAGCGCCCATATAGCTGGTGGAAATAATCCTTACCCGAACTCCCGAACCCACCAACGACTCAAATGCGGGTCGCAGCAATCTTAGTCCAGACCATTTTATAAATGAAACCAGTATGTCGACCCGATCGGCGGTGGCCATCTCCGCACGCAACTCGTGCTCCAGTGGCGGATCCCCGCGTTGTCCAGTGAGCAAAATGCTGGTAGAAAGCGGCGTCGTAGGTCGCACGCTTTTCCGGTTTTCACTCTTAACTTCCAGCAAGAGCTGCTCTTTCTTTGAGAGTATCTTCCGCTTGATCAGGTACTGCAGCCCATCGGTTTCTGATACTAGCTGAACAATTCGATTGACCAGTACGAGCCTTCCTTCAGGCTTCTCGTTCCGTAGTGCCTGCTCCAGTACCTCGAGCAGAAATCGAGAATACGTATGAGGTTGCGACTCGTCGTCGATCGATCTCAATATCGCTTTTAGCTCTGGCTTGGACTCCAAAAGCTCCTGGAGCTCTTCATCCAACAAACGCTCGTAGAGGCCAATCGGTAAACCTTTCATCATTATTTCGCCAGTTGGTTAATCTACGAAGGAAAGGGGATTCGATTATTGAGCGCCATCAATCAGCCCTGTGTTCCTAGCCTTTACTCACCGATAAATCGAGATATCAGAAGGCCAGCTACAACTCGTCGTCATACGCAGATGCTGGTGACAAGCGAGCAAATGCTTGATTTGAGTCTCGAGATCAGCATCGAAATCAAACTCCACCAGAGAGTCATCCCTGGGGGACACTTGCCAATACCCCATACCCTGGTCGAAGACGATCTTAAGTGGATCTTTGCCTGTGGTTTCTATTGTCAGCACCCGGCGGTGAGAGACTTTCCTTGAATTGTCGAACACCGACACCCTCGCTTCTGCTTTGCAAACGGCTTCGATCCAGGTCTTTAACGTCGCCTTGATCGGATCCGCACCGGACCAGTCATTCCACAAAAGCCGCGGCCGGCGATTGTCCGTTCCGCCGGGGCTGGTCATAATCTCGACACATTCAAGATTTTCACTCCTGATTTCAGACACAATTGAGAGGAACAACAACGCTGCCCAGGGTGAACGCAAGTAACGATCTTCATAACGGATATGGGTTACTTCTCCCAGGTCGAGACTTCCAAAAAGTGCGGGGGCGCGATCGGCAAGCAGTGTAAACAGACGTTTCCCAAAGCCGCTGACGGCACCATTGAGTTCACGATTGATCTCGATAACAGCAGCAGATTCCGGCTGGTTGGCCTTCTTATCGATCGTCAGCTCACCAAGCGACATCCCGGGGAGTGTGCTTGTAACCGCATACGTGGCAAGAGCATCGCTGTCCAGCCAACGCTCAGAAGGTACTAATCCCTGCGCCCCGTCGTTCAGGAGCGTCGTAAGACCCCCGCTCCTCTCAACTGCCTGGATGAGAATGCGAGGACCCGGCAGGCTTTGTCCTGAATCCAGCGTCGCCAGATGTGCTCCAAACCGACACAAATCGGTGAGGATTTCACTTTGTTCGTTATTTTGGGTAACTGCCGGGGGTACGACCAGCGTGACATCTACTCTATTGACCAGAATCCAGTTCAGAACGGCACTCTTGAAAACCGGATGTGCACTGTCCCAGCCATCAACAGTCTCGTGCAGGAATAACACGATCCGCTCGGCACCCCGGTTGATCAAACGCTTGACGAGCTGTTCAGGGGAATGTGGCCAGTGACGTGCATCCTTTGTATCACGATAGATATCCGGTAGCTGCAGGTAATCGTCGAGCTGACACTCATCTATCCAGGCCAGCGCCAACTTACGATTAAGTAGCTCGTATTCGACATTGCTGTCCTTGCCTGCGAGGCAGGAAGAGCACACCGTGTCACAGTTGGCAGAACAGCGCATAGCAGCAATCGCTCGCAGTAAGACGCCGGTGACGTCCTCCAGTGCGGAAATGGCAAACCCCGCGCCACCCGCGACCTGGTCATAGATCTGAATGATGCGCCGCTCTTGGCCCGTTTCTGTGTCTCGATCAACGCGTGTCGCAAAGCCCATTTCGGTGGCAGCCACGCCCAAACCATCGGCAATACTGTCGCGCAGTGCGACAGCCAGTGTCATCGCAACAATGCGCCCCTCATCGTCATCACCAATCCAAGCGCCACTAAGCGGCGACTTCAGAACAAACTCCATCACATGGGTCTGGGCCTGATAGCCCAAATGCAAGCCAGCTTTCACATTTTCTGCTGAGCAGTCCCGCTGGGTACTGCCTGCTTTAGGCCCGCCGACGGGACGGTGCATTTCTCCCGGATTGAACTGCTTGGGAAGGTCGCCCGTAGGGCTCATCGAGTCTGCGCGTCCACAGGCTAGACAAACAGCGTAGCCGTGTCCATGCTCCCCGCTGGAGTGGTGCAGGACCCTGCCGTTCTCCCCGAACCGCAGGAATCCGCATCGAGGGTCTGGAAGCTGAGCGAATTGGTCAGACACGCTCACCATTGGGCGCTGGACGGGAATAAATTTCTGGCTCGAGACATCGTTGGTTGTAGCTTCGTAAAAGTCGGTCACAAAGCCCACGGGTCTGAGCAGCATCTGGATATCCCGATACCCTATTTCCGTACCACACTGCTGACAGGCATTGTCATTCCCGCCGCTGTACGCGAATTGCCGAAATCCTGGTTCGCCGCAACGGCGACATTGCCAAAAAAGGTCAATCTGCTGTGCGTGACCTATCGCCTGGTCGCGATAGCTGGAGAGGCTGACACCGGCGGAGCGGTATACACGGCCGTCGATGACGACCTGTGAGCCAGGCGCATACTCTCGAATGGCAATTGGTAACCCGCGACTCGGCAGCTCCTTGTAGGTGAAGACGTTATCTTCCCGGCGATTTTCGTTGCGCTGCTTCTTGTCCTTGAAATCTTCGATGTTGCTGATGTTCAGTGTCACAACGTCGTTCGGAAAACCATATCCCGGCAGGAACGCCCTGGCCGCCAGGTCCTTCAGGAGGTATTCCTCCTCGTGGCGCCGCTGCTCCAGCTCCAACGCCTTGCGAAAAGCCGGCTCTGTCACCGTTGTCAGCCGGTCCCGCAGGCGCGCAGCTGTCCCTTTCCAGATTTCTACAATTCCCGCGACTTTCTTCGCACTCTCTCCAGCAAGTTCCTCCACTGACGTATTTTCTAGCGCAGTGCGACGCACGATGCTGCGGACATCCTGTTCACACTTTTTGGCATCGTTGAGTAGCCACTCATGAAACCGGTCACCTCGCGATGGATCACCGCCGAAGAACCATATCGAGTTCAGGCGGGTACCGTCGCCATCATCGCCAGCATGCGCGCGGAGGAAGGCGGCAAGAAAGTAGGAGTTGATGTGCCGTTGCACCAGTGGCTCCGCGCTGAGGGTTATCACTGGTGCGGGTATCGCAGTAGTAAAGGGCCAGGCAGGATTTGCAAAAACGCGCCGGTTGTGCGGATTTGGCTTGCACAACGTGTACGCAACCGCCCTTTGTTCCTTCCGGCGCCCTGCTCGCCCTGCGCGCTGTAAATAGTTGGCTGGATGGGGTGGTACGTTATTCATCACGACGGCACTCACACCACCGATATCAACACCCATCTCCATGGTCGTTGAACAGTTGAGTACATTGATCTTTCCAGCCTTGAATTGCTTCTCATACTCCTGCAGTCGTTTCGAGGACTGCTGCGCCGAGTGTTCAGCGGTACGGTAATAGAATCCGCCTTCCGCCGTCCGGTCCGAAATATCCGTCCAGAGATTCTCGTCGCGTAGCTGATGTACGATCGTGTTGGCAGTGACTCTCTGGCGTATCTCGTCCACCACGCTCTCGAGTTCGCCGCTCGGCGCGAGCGAGACGAAATTTGGAAGCGAGACACTGGCGCAACGGTAATCCTCGTACTTCGCGCGATTAGGTAGATAAGGCGTCACGCCCCGCAGGGTGGTATCGATCAGCCGATTGGTCACCGGACACCGCCAGGCACCATTCGGAAGAGAGAACTGCAAAACCTCCCGTGATAACGCGTAGCCGTTGCCAGAGACCTGAAGAATTTGTGCCTGGATCAAAGCCCGCCAGGCGCTCACAAGCCAGGTGTTCAATGTGTCTCTGCCCGTGGCATCCGTTGGATCAAGTCCGGTGACCACACTCAACACCTTGACCAGACGATGTGGACTTCCTTTACCCACCTGCGGCCACGCCTTGACCCGGCTGCCTGAGCCTTCCGTGCCTGGCGCGACAAGGACTTTGGGGGCAAATCGTGCGCCCATCCACCCCTGCTCCTGATCGTCCAGGCGGAAATACGTGTTCTCCCGTACGTGAAAGTCGAGCGATATCTTCAGGAAATCGCGCCAGTCCTCGAGTGTCAGCGCCGACCGTTGATCAGGTTGCGAAGGTAAGGATGCTTTGGTCGTCTGCCAGAAATCCGGAGTATCGACAACCTGCGCCAGGCCCCGATAGCTCACCTTGACCAGACCAAGCGTTTCTGTGCTGTTCTGGTATTTTGGCCGGCGTGCAAATTCGCGCAACAACAAAAGTCTGGCCAGGGTGTGGCTACTTTCGTTTCCGCCAAACAATTGGGGATTGGCATAACGGTTGTAGTCCAGTATCGAGTAACGAATATCATCCTCGGCAGCAAGATCGCCAACTAGGTCGGTGAACGAGCGATAGACCTCCTTTACGAGGGAGACACCCTCTTGCAATGCAGCGGCACGCTTGCGATATTCCTCTGCCTGTCGTGGGTCAAACTCTTCAACGGCCTCCGCAGCCCTCAGCAATTTCTCTGGGGAGGTTTCGGTCTGTGCTGTGGCTTCCTGGTTTTCGCGGGCCTGGTGATTGCGTAGGGTCTGGAATACCAGTCCGCGGAGCCGGGACCGTTCCGCCTCCTGTTGCATACGCACCGCCATACGCGCCGTCCCCTGACGGCTGTCGGTAAACGTAATGAGCTTGCGACCCCGGCCAGGCAGGCTCAATGCAGCCGATGCATCACTGCCAGCCTCGGGTAGGGGGTCGGGACAGAATTCGAGCACAGTGGGCACAGCATTGCTGACGTAGAATGGCGAACCGAGATACGCCCGGCTGAGAAAGTCTCCCACCCCTGTCCCGCCATGGTCACATTGGTGGCATCGCGCATCATGCTGTGGCGCCTGGTACACCATAACCTGACGGCCACTACCACCTAGCGCACCGAGCTCTCCTGTCTCGGGATTGAGCCGCACGCCCTGAAAAACGGCGTCCTGGCCTGCGGCGAGAACGAGAACCTGTTTCTCCGCACGTCCTGCTCTGGAGGATGAAGAGTCGACCTCCTGCTCGCCCTCGTCCTGCAAAGAAAACTCGTCGCTCACGTAGGGGGTTGTTTGCCGCAACAGACCGTGACTGTCCTCGGCAATCAGGTGTGGTGCACGGCACTCCCCACAAAAACCAATCTCGTAGACCGGTGCGCTGCAGTCGCAATGGTGGCATTGTTGCACGAACACCCGCCCAAAGGGCCAGTGGGACAGGCTCGTCCCCTTTTCTGGGCACTGCGGGTCAACACAAGACCAGAGACCGTGCAGCATCTGCTGAAAGAGATGGCAGCGCAGTTTCAGAAAGGGCGCCCCTCCCGCCTCTTTCTGCGTACCGGTCATGGTATCGAGCCATCGGATGACCTCCTGCTGCTTCGTTACGGCAGAACCACTTTCGGACAGCCAGGGTTCAACCGCCTCAACCAGGTCTGTCAGCTTCACGGGAGACGGGTTGGTCAGAATCCGGTGCCTGAGCTGCGTTGCGAGCCGGTCCTTTTCCAGTGCTTCAAAGCGCGCAGGCGATAGGCCTTCACCGGAATCAATAGCACGAACTGCTTCCAGCGACTGAGTCACATGGTCCGTTTGATGGGCAATATCCGGCACCTGGCGGTTGCCTGTCACAACGACTACCTGCTCGTTCGGGACGCCCGCCAATGAGGCGAGGTAAGACTGCAGCCGAACCTTGGCCTCCGCATCACCGATCGTCGCCGATGTCGCAACGAAGCGAATCTCATGTGCCTGTTTGCCGAACGCGGAAACCACACGACGCAACAGGAGAGAGAGTTCCGCAGCCTGTGAGCCAATGTAGGTATGCGCCTCGTCCAGGACGATCCAGCGCAGGCTCTGTTGCTCCCGGGAAATCTCCAGAATGGGGGCATCCACCTGGCGTACCAGCATGTACTCCAGCATAGTGGCATTAGTCAGCAGGATAGGCGCGGGTTCCTTGCGCAGGCGCTCCCGCGACAATATCTCATTTCCACACTCGGCCTGCTCTTTGCGCACCCGGCTCTCGCTTTCCTCCGTATTGCCGTTATAAAGGCAGAAACGGATATCCGCGCCACTGTGATGCGTCCAGGCGCTGAGGCGCTCACGCTGCGAGTTGATGAGTGCATTCAGCGGATACAGGAACAATGCCCGCACGCCGACCAGCGGGGTGCCCAACTGCTGCTGCTCACCCAGCAGGTCTTCCAGAATGGGCACCATGAAACACTCGGTCTTTCCCGATCCGGTGCCCGTGGTAATCACAGCGGACTTTGGCTTCTCCGCCAGTAGCGTCTGCCAGCTGTGGATCTGGTGGCGGTAGGGGTGAGCTGCCCGGGCGAAGCAGTATTCCGGGTTCGGCGAGTCAGACAGTGCCTTCAGTGTTTTGGCGGACAGCAGAGATCCCTCGAGATCACCCAGGGTTTTGGTGTCTGGCTCCCAGCCAAAGGTGTGCTCGAAGACCGGTGATGCCAGAAAGCAGCTGCTATTGCCCAGTTCGTCCGTCATGCTGGACGCAAGGTGCTGCCTCAATCCCCGATCGGCAACCCCCAGAATACTGAGCGTTGCCTCCCGCGATCGCGAGAGCGTTTGGTTAATCAGTGTCTCAAAATACCCTGCCATAGTGACTCAATCCGGTGATACTGTTGTAAGTAGATAGGCCAGTGTGATTTCGTACACTGGCTCAAACCAGGCATCCCTGTCGAAATCGGCCACGATATGCAACGCCGCCCTCAGCTCACAGGGGTCGGCTCCCAAATCATCTAGCTCGGTGATTCCCGCCGCGACCGCACCAAGAAATATCGGCAAATAGGTTACGGCTTCGTGAAATCCCACCTGAGGAAGTCGCTTAATCTCGTCGGGCAGCGACTGTCTTTCAATCCAGCCAGACAACTCCTCCGTCAAGTATGTGGGCCAATCGTCGTTGTGAGCATTCCGTCGACGTAACTCCATGTACCGTATGGACAGCACCTGGATGGCCATCGCTAGCGTGAGGGATCCAAGGCCGGGATCACCATTCCCCAGGAATTTATGCGCCGGTGTTATTCCCGCTAGTCGATTTCGTTTTGTATCCAAAAGGTCGGCCAATAGCGCCTGCTCGATGCCTCGTTCCCTGAAAAATTCTCCGTAGTGTGCTTCAGCCCGACGCCAGACGCTGATCGGTATTGCCTCCCATACGACCGAGAGCTCGTGCATGCACTGCCTGGAGAACTTTTGTGGTAGGTCCAGACGGTAAATAATCATCGCCAGTGCTTCCGGATTGCGAGCCAGTACTCGCCAGCTCTCGAAAGCTGACAGAGGCAAATAGCCGAAGTTCTCGTAAAGCTCGAGCAGGTAACCCCAACCGGAATGGGACGGATCGCTGGCCATGGCACTTATCACTCGATCAAAGACGTCCGGATTATCCCTCGGATGATAGGTGCGAGCCGCCGTATGGAGCGTAGTACTCGCACCGGGTTCGGCGATGCCGCCGTTCGTAATACCGCTGGGCCACAGTAAAGGTCGATACTGCTTGCAGGCGGCTTTAGGCGGTACCAGCAACCACGGCCCATCTGAGTCGAGCTTGTGAGGAATATCATAGCGGCCCGTCCCGACACATTCACTCGTTCTTTCCGATAGTACGATCGGCGCCAATGCTGGATCGCCGAGCGACATGGCCAAAACCGCACCTTCGGTAGCAGCCTCCGGATCCGCACCCTCCAGTTCCACGCTGGAATTGTCCGGGCTTGCCACAAGTGACGCTCCGTACCGGGTTACGTCGACCTGAGCGAGCGGTGTACTGGTGCTGACCTGAAGCCGGACCTCCACGTCCTGCTCAGGCACAGCGGCCATCAGGTTCTCGATGTCTTCCTTGAAAGAGTAAGCACTCACGCGCAAGGGTTCCTTGCCGACACGGAACTGGTAATTGCGCTGCACGGCAACCCGCCGGCTTGCCTTAGGACTCAGAGTGACGTGGAAGGCCTCGACGGACTCTCCACTAGCCGTCAGTACCAACTCCATGCCCAGCAGGTCATTGATAGCGACCCGTTTCGATGCCTGACTTTGGCCACGGCGGTCAACGAACTGAACACCCGCCTCCGGGAAGGGGAGGCGCACCGTCACAGGTTGAATCTCACCCCCCAGAGACCTCAATTGCAGGTAGATGTCTCTTGGCGGATGTTTTCCGACTCGAGATTCAAGATCGAAAACCCGGTCCCTCCCTACCATCCTGCTGCTAGATTGAATGCCATCGTTCTGGATACTGCAATCGATGTCTACCGGACTACAGACAATCAATCGCGCAGGACTTGAGCGTGTGCCGGCATAGGCCCTGATTTTTAGTTTATCCGGCAGAATACCCACGGTCTTTCTGAGGATTGTGCTGCCCTGCTCGTCAATGGCTTGGAATTGCACCACGCCGCAAACTGGATGTTTGTCGCGCCCACCGCAAATGTGCCCATCGATGACAGTGCGATAGCCGGTCAGTGGCTGTTGCTCGCTGCCAAGCAAAACCGGCCATCCATGGAAGGTCAGCCCGGGCAAAGTATCAAAACGCGACAGCATTCCATGCAGACGCGGCGCTAGCGAACTTGCCGCAATGCCCAGTTCAATACGGTAGTGCGAATCACCCACTGTCACAGTGGCATCGTCAGTAATCTCCAGCCATTGCCCCCCATCCAGATCGTCGCCGAGCGACTGCGTGGGTCCCTCAGTGATCAATTGGGCGCCCCGGGGCAAGTGGAGCCACACTTCGGATTCTGGGAGGATCGCCGACGCGTTCGCTGCAAGTGTGCGCAAGGAATCCCGCTCGACGAAAATGAGCGGCTGGTCTCGATGAGGCACGTCACTGAAGTCGATATACTGGGCAGCTACCAGCTGGCCGCCAGCGAAGAGTTTCAAAGTCAACGGCTCTTGTGGGTCTAGCCGTTCGATCTGCAACCGGCGGTGACTGAACTCCACGTAAAGTTGATTAGATTCCTCCCGATACTCTCCATAGACAACACCCGCTTTGGTCAGCAAGGATTTACCTTCGAAAAACATGACTTCAACCCGGCAGCTCGACAACACGAGTTCGTCCAGGTTGATGTTCATCGATTTTGGCAGATAGACCGTTGTACGCAGCTGCCATTTTTCCAGCTGCTCGGACAGCAATTCATGTTCACAGGTAAAATTCCGGAGATCGTGTTCTAGCTGTTGTCGCTCTCGACGCCGCTGGCTGGCGTCCTTCAGCCAGAAGTTCGCGAGATTTCGGCCATTTTCTGAATTAATGGGCAGTGGCGCCGCCGTTCGCCAATCGGGAGCGCAGCTATCAAGGTATGCGGCGGGATCCTCCTGCCCGGTGAGTGGATATCGCTCCGCGAGGCCCACCAGCCACATGACTATATCCGCAATCAGCTGAAACTTGTCCTCATTGCGAAAACTCTGTGGAAAAAAGGCATCATACCGTCGGATAGCATCGAACAGGTGTGTACCCCGGGCAGCCTCGCGATAGTAAGCATGAACGCCACCTTTGACGGCCTTACTGATGCCGTACGTATCGCTACTAAGTAATTTCCAGGGCAGGCCGCCCTCATCAAACAACGATCCCAGATAGTCGAAGCCATTAGTCCGTTCATGAACGGGTCGCATCCAGTAGGCCAGTCCTTGCCGGGTTAGGTGGCTATGATCCTGAGGAGTCAACGCGACACCTATCGCTTGGTCGAAACTTTGCCAGGACCAACCGCCTGTACCGCCATCGTATTCGCGCCGGTACATTTCAGCGACAAACAGACAGTACGCGGCAGCCCAGGTACCCACGTGGATGGGGCTTGTTCTCTCGCTCATTGAATTTCTCAACAGTCCACTGAGCGCACTAAATTCCTCATCGGTCACTTGATAGCGGAACAGACGTCGGCCATCCGGCGATGGGACAATCCCTCTAACCAGCAGAAACTCCGCCAACCAGGCCTTCGTCAGACTCGCCACCACCGACCCCCAAAGCAATTCGCAAACAGCCAATCACACTTCTCAGGCTCGCGCTTGTACTCGTTTGCCATCACGCTCCTCCGTCCCCAACTACACGGACCACGCCGCATAACACCGCGCCGACTAATCCCTGCACAACCCACAAATTACGCATAAATTCCATATTATTTTTCATTGGGTTAGCCAAACCGCTCACTCCACAATCCAGCCGAATCAAACGGTCCACCCATTACCACTCACAACCTCCTAACCCCCACCTCCCCCAAATACATAAACCGCCCCGGCGTACACGTCAGCACAACCACCTGCGCATCCCTTCCCGCCGCAGCAATCGCCGCGCCCATGCTTTGCAGGCGGCTGGGGTCGGAGAAGCCCAGGGCGTCGTCGATGATCACCGGTACGCCGCCGTCGTCGGCGACGATGCGGGCGGCGGCCAGGCGGGTGAGGATGCCGAGCTGTTCCTTGGCGCCGACGCTGAGGGAGTCGAAGGGGATGGTCTTGCCGTCGCGAATGACGTCGAGGATGGTCCAGTCTTCGCCCAGCACGATGTCGAAGTCGCTGCCGAAGACGATCTTGCCCAGGCTGCGGATGCCGTCGCGCAGGGGGGCCACGTAGGCCTGGCGGGAGGCGTCGCGCTGCGCGTTGAGTGTTTCCCACAGCAGCTTGGCCGCGACAGCGCGGCGTTCGGTGGCGGCCAGGGTGTCCTCGGCTTCCGCCAGGGCCTGCTCGGCGGCTTCCAGTTCCTCGAACAGGCCGTTGGCCTGGGCGCGGTCCAGGCGGCTCTTGAGTACGGCCTGTTCCTGTTGCTGGTCGATGATGTCGCGCTCGGCCCGGCGCAGGGCCTGGGTGGCGTTGTCCCGCTGCAGGCGGGCGCTGCCGGGGTCTTCCGCTTCCAGCTGGGCGCGCAGCTGTTCCAGTTCGGTTGTGATGGCCGCCAGTTGCTGTTCCCGCTCGGTCACGGCCTGTTCCAGGGCGGCGTCGGGTTCGGCGTCGCGCTCCTGCGCCAGGCTGCTGCGCTTGTCCTCGAGGACGCTGCTGAGCGCGTTGAGTTCGGTGCTGGCCTGCTGCTGTTGCGATTGCGCGCGGGTGAGTTCATCGCGCTGCTCAGCCAGGCGGCCGCCTTCCTGGTCCAGTTCGGATTCGCAGGCGTCCAGGGCTTCGCTGGCGGTTTCCAGCTGCGCCCGGGCCTCGCGCTCGCTGGCGGGCAGTACCTGGCCGGGGTCGCGCTGCTGCAGGGCGTCGTCGCAGGCCTGTTGCAGGCGCGCGCGGTCGGCCTGCAGTGCCTCTTCGTCCGCACCCTGCAGGGTGTCCTGCAGGCGCTGTTGGGCGGAGCGAAGCAGCTGCTCGGCGTCGGCCCGCTGTTCGTCCAGGGTGATGGCCTGCTCCACGCTCTTGACCTGGTAGCGGGCCAGCAGGGTATCCAGTTCCTGCTGCTTCGCGTCCACCTCTGCCGCCAGCTCGCCGGCGGAGGCCGCGGGGGCGATGGTGATGCGCGCCAGCTCGGGGATGTCGATCTGCAGGCTTTCGGCCACCTGCCGTTCCAGCGGCGCGCCGGGGCGCAGGCTGATGGCTTCCCCGTTGAGCTGGAACTCTGCCGCCTGCAGGGCGTCGATGCTGAGGCGGGTGGCGGCGTTGTCGCGGGTGCGGCTGGCGACATCCAGCGCGCTGGCGGCGGCCTGGATGTGCTTGCGGCCTTCCGCGGTAATGTGGATATCGGCCAGGGTCTTGCGCAGTGCCGCGAGTTCCGCTCGCTGGGTATTTACCCGCTCCAGTAGCTGCTGCAGGCGCGCCAGTTCGGCGGCGTCCTGCAGGTAGGCGGTATCGCGGCGGGCCTGCTGTAGTGCGTGCTGCAGGGCGCGGCGCTGGACCTGCAGGTCCTTGTGCGTGGCCTCCACTGCCTGCACGGTGCGCTGCAGTTCCGCCGCGTGTTCGGCCAGGGGCTGCAGGGTGGCCTGCTTCTGTTCCAGGTCCTGCTCGCGGCGGGCGATGTCCGCTGCCGCGTCCTGGCGCCGCTGCCACTGACTGCGGGCGTGGTCCAGCAGCTGCTGCAGGGGCTTGCCCTCCTCCTCCTTCGCAGTCAGCCGAGCCTGCAGGCTGTCGATGGCGGTCCAGCGCTGTTCGTGCTGTTCCTTGGCGTGTTGCAGCTCAGGCAGCGCGCGCTGCAGGCGGGAAATCTCCGCGGAGACGTTTTCGAAGCGGCGCAGGTCGTCGTCGAGTTCGCGCAGAGTGGTCTTGAGCTGCTGCACCTGTGTGCTGTGCTGTTCCACCCGCTGTTGCTGGTCGCCATAACGGGGCTTGCCGGTCTTCAGGGTGAAGTAGCGTTCGTACTCTGCCTGCACCGCGTCAAACAGGGCGCTTTCCTCGCCGCTGACTCCGGCACCGCCGGCGGCGTTGTCCAGCGCCCGGGCCAGGCCGTCGGAGTCCGCCAGTCTGACCCCGCCGATCTCCTTGCCCTGCTCCACCAGCAGGGCGTCCCACAGGGCCATGTCCATGTGGTCGCTGAGGATCTCCCAGGCGCGGTTGTGGGCGTCGTCGCCGGTGAGCTGTTCCGCCCGCGGCGCGAGGATGCGCAGTTCGGTGCCGGCCTTGCGGTTGTAGGTCTTGCTGTAGTGGAAGTGGTAGTCGCCGCAGCGGACCTCGGCGGCGACGCTGCTGCCCACGTCCTGGCCCACTGGCTGCACGGCCTGCACTTCCTTTTTCTTCGAGCCGGACTTTTCCCGGAACAGCATGCGCAGGGCCTCCACCAGGGAGGACTTGCCGACCTCGTTGGGGCCTTCGATCAGGGTGACGGCGTTGTCGAATTCGATCTGGCTTGCGCTGACACCGCGCCAGTTTTCCAGGGTGAGGGTGAGCAGCTTCATGCGCCGCGCCCGCCCTTGTCGGCGGCGACTTTCGCACCGCTGCCTGCGCCACCCGCCAGCCGGTACATCAGGCGCAGGGCGTCGGTGGCGGTGTCGTCGCTGGCGGCCCGGGCCAGCAGGGCCTTCCAGGTGGCGTCGGCGTAGCCGCTCAGCGCAATGGCACTGTCGTCCAGGGCGTCGGGGATGACGGCGAGGTCCGTGGTGCGTTCCCGGCGCTTGAGGCTGGCGAACAGGGGGGACTGGGCTTCCAGCAGCGCGTCCAGCTGCGCTGCCAGCGCCAGGTTGACGCTGCCGGTGAAGCCCACCTTGAGCACGGTGCACTCCTTGCCGCGCACGGCGTCCAGCCACTGGGCAAACGCGGCGAGGTCATCAGGGCCATCGATATCCCGCTGCAGGGCCTGGAACTCCCAGAAACCGGTGGTGAGCGGCGTCAGCCGGCAGGCCTCGTTGTCCAGCTCCACCAGCAGGGCCTGGTTGGGTGCCACTTCATCGAAGTCCGTCACCAGTGGCGTGCCGGAATAACACAGGCGGCCGCTGTTGCCGACCTTGGTGAGGGAGTGGCGGTCACCCAGGGCCACGTACTGCACACGGCCTTCCGCCAGAGCCTGCTCCAGCAGCGCCTGGCTGATAACGCCGGGCTGGCTGTGGTCCGGCGACAGGGAATCCACCTGGCCGTGGCCGAGCAGGATACGGGTCACGCCCGGCGCGGGCTCCAGAGTTTTCAGCGCCTGGGCGCAGAGGTCCACCCCCGGGCGCTTGCTGAACCAGGGCGCACCCACCACCTCCACATTGGCCAGCCCCGGCACGGGAATCGGCTCGCTGTTCTCCACCACGATAATGTGGCCCCGGGCCTGCTCGCGGAAGGCCTTGCTGCGGAAAAGGGTGGAGGCGTCCAGCGGGTCGTGGTTGCCCGGCAGCAGGAACACCGGCACCGGCACGCTGTTCAGCGCATCCAGCGCCCGGCTCAGGGTTTGCGCGGAAAGCTGGTTGGACTCGAACACATCCCCCGCCACCACCATAAAGCCGGCCTCGTGCTCCTCGGCCAGCTGGCCCAGGGCGCGAATGGCATCAATGCGCGCCTGGCTGTAGCGCGCCGCGGCTTCCTGGCTGAGGAAGGCCCGCGTCATGCCGATCTGCCAGTCGGATGTGTGGATGAATTTCACGTGTTGTTTTGCCCCTCGATTGCCAGAAGTATGGGGGATACGGCACCCCCTGCCTACGCACGCTGTGATTGACTTTGACGTGCATCACAGTACTGGCATGGGCGTCAAACAGGGTGGGGTGGCGCAGCCCCGGGAGGAAATTCACTGAACTGCGGCAACGTGTCAGAGATCTCGTACCAATCGGCCTTTGAAGCGACGTGCATATGCGCCTGAGGCAAGAGGGTCGGGCTGCTGTTCAGGGCGCCGTATCTCACATGCACCATACCGGTAGCCGGCTTTTCACCATAGAGCGTGGAGCCACACTGTCGGCAAAAACAAGACACGGTGTCTTTGCTGCGACTGAATCTCTTCAGGTGCTGCTCCCCCTTGGTAATTGAGAAAAGTGGCTTGGGGATACCACCTATGGCAGTTCCCGATGCACCGGATGCCTTTCTGCACAGCGAGCAATGACAATAGCCCGAATACACAAATGCATCCTGAACGCTGAACTCCACACGTCCGCAGAGGCAACTTCCGCTGATCATGTCCATGTTGGCGCCCTTATATCGACTGCAGTAAAGCCAGCATCGTATCGGCGGACTCACTGTCGATGTTTCTGAGGAGTGACTGCGATTTCGCATCAAGGGTGACGGTGGCGTTCCTGAACAGCTCTTCGCCCGCAGGCGTGATCTTCACCAGGCTCACCCGAGCGTCTCTAGCGTTGGTTTCCTTGCTGACAAGGCCGATTTTCTCCATCGGCATCAGCATTCTCGTGATCCCCGATGCCGTTCGCGCGAGCGCTTCAGCGATATCTATGCGCCGCAGCGCGTGATTGGGCGCCTTCATCAGATTCAGCAATACCATATATTCCGCTAAGCCGATGCCGTGAATGGCACCCAGACTATTGTCCAGATGTTTAGAGATCACGGCCGATTTCAGCCACAGGCTTTTGCTGATTGCGCCGTATTTGTCTTCAACGTTCATGAGGATATGCTTCCCACATACTTGATTGGTACAGTATATGTGATAATACTACAGTGTCAATGCACGATTTCATTCCGACACCGGGCGATCACATCGCGGCGATGAAAAACAGGGATCTGACGCGTTTCGGGGCTGTCGCGAGACAACGCGGCTGTCGCGTTGACGGTCAGGACTGAACCGTCGCAAGGTACATGAGAGGGGCAGGCAGCGGACAACATCCGTCGCGTCACCGGCGCAGCCGTGCGACGCGACGGATGCAGTACTGGTTTACAGCGTGGGAGCTTCCACCACCAGGCTGATGGCGCGGTCCAGTTCGAATACCACGAGGTCGCCCACACTGGCTTTCTTGAGGTTTTCCGGGTTGCGCGCTGCAAACTCCATCACGTTGCCCTCGGGGCCTTTCAGCGAGAAGGTTCCGGCCTCGAGGTCGATGGCCTCCACCGTGGCGGTGATGACTTCGATGTCAGCCAGCACCACGCCGGGCTTGTCGCCCTCAGCGGCGGTGGCGGCGGCTTCCATACCGCCCTCCATGGCTGCCATGGGCTCGTCGGGGCGCACCAGTGACAGGCTGATTTCCTCCAGTACCGTCATGGTGACGACGTCACCGACGGCGACCTGGTCGAGGTTGCGCACGCTGTCACCGGCAGTGAAGGAGACGGACTCTCCCCCCTCGGTGGTCAGGGTGACCTCCCGCGTTTCGTGATTGATCGCGGCCACCGAGGCCGATGCCTCGACCATGCGGCTGGCGAATACGGCGGGCAGCGCGTCGTCAGCGGCGGTAGCCAGTGCGGCCAAGGCGAGCAGCGCCGTGGCGAGTAGCAAGCGGATTGTTGTCATTCGAGTCGTCCTGCGTTAAGTGAAGTCTGCGAGCGCGCACCATCGCGCGCCCACTCTGAAATTAGCACAAAACCGCGATTTTGCCCTGTGCCGCGGTCACTGCGGCTCCACAACCGCTTGGCCATGCTGCAGGCGGTCGGCACCGCGCACGACAATGCGCTGGCCTTCCGCCAGCTCGCCCTCGACAGCGACCAGACTGGCATCGCCCGCGCCCACGACAACACTGATCCGCTCGGCAATATCACCCTCGCTGACGCGGTAGACATAGCTGCCCTCGCTGCGAATGACCACCGCATCCCGCGGTACCGCCAGGGTCATGCTGCTGTCTGCCAGTGGAATCTCCACCTTGACCAGCTGACCGGGCATGATGCTGTCGCTGTTCGCCGAGGGAAGATCAATACGCAGCTCAAAGGTCTGCGACACCGGGTTGCCGGCCGCAATGCGCGTGCGCACCACACCCGGGTGCACCCGGTCGCCTGCGACAACATCGAGGCGATCGCCCTGCGCCACCCGGGCCCGGTAGCGAATGGGCACGTCCACCCGCACCTCGAGCCGGTCCATGTCAACGAAGCGGCCGATGATCTCACCGGGTACCACGTACTCTCCCCCCAGTTTCTCCCGCTCCACCAGAACACCCGGAAAGCGGGCGCGGACTTCGGAGCGGTCGATTTCGTCATCCAGCTGACGGATGCGGGCCTCCAGGATGGCCATATCCTTGCGCGCAATGTCCCGCCGCGACAGGGCTTCATCAAGCAGGAACACGGAGAGGTTCTGTGCCTCGCTGAGCGCGGCATAACGGTCCACCACTTTGCCGTGATAGGCAGCGTTCACCGCCTCCCGCTCCAGCAACCCCTGCAATTCTTCCCGCCGCAAGCGCAGCGGTGCCTGGTCGAGCCGTGCAATGGCCTCCCCCGCTGCACGAGGGGTACCTGGCTCGGCAACCCAGTCCAGTTCACCGGCGACCGCCGCAGTTACCGCCACGTCATTGCGACTGAAAACGCTGCCATTCAGGGGCAGGCGTGCGCCCATGGCTACGCGCTCCACCCTGCCGGTTTCCACCACCGCGGGATCTTGCGCCAGCCCCGGCAGCGACAGCGACATCAACAGCAGCACCGGCACCCACATCACCCGGCACACACAATACTCCCGCAACGGCCTCATCACATCTGCCCACCACGCGCGTTTGCCGCCTCGGCAGCGGCGCCTGGCAGCGACGCTACCGTAGCCGCACCCATTCCCAGTAAACTCGGCATCAGCAGCAGGGTAAGCGCGCCACTGGAGATCATGCCGCCCACGATCACCGCGGCCAGACCTCGGTAGATCTCGGAACCCACCCCCGGCATCAACATCAGGGGCAGCATGCCGAAAATGCTGGTCAGGGTGCTCATGAAAACGGGCCGTGCCCTGGTCAGCACAGCGTCGTGGATCGCCTGCCGGCGCGTGGCGCCCTCGCGCTCCCTGCTGCGTGTCTGGTCGACGAGCAGAATGGCGTTGTTGACCACCAGACCCAGCAGAATGATAAACCCCACCATGGTCAGCATATCCAGAGATTGGTACGTGAACAGATTGAAGGCCTTGAGGGCCATTACGCCCCCGGCAACGGCTGGCGGCATGACCAGCAGCACCAGCAGACTGTCCCAGGCGGAGCGAAAGACCGCCGCCATGATGGCAAACAGAATCAGGGATGCGATGGCAAAGTTCACCAGCATCTTGCTCACCGCCTCCTGCAGGCGGTCGGCGCTGCCGCGGTAGGCAATGGACGCACCCGGCGGCAACATGGCCTGTAGTGCCGGGTCCAGCTCTGCGCGCAGTCGCTCTATGGCTTCCTCCAGCGTCACGTGCTCCGGCGGCAGGACGTTGATGGTGACGGTGCGCAGGCCATCAACGCGCTGCAACTGCACCGGGCCCACGGTGTATTCAATGCTCGCCAGCTCACCGATGGCCTGTACGCCGGCCAGCGGCGTCGCAATCGGCGTGCTCCCCAGTTCTTCCGGGGTACTCCATCCCGGGCCGTGCACGAGCATATCGTAGCGCCGATTGCCGTCGAAATATTCACCGGCATAGAGCCCATCGGTCAGTGCGCGCACGGCGTCGGCCAGCATCATCCGGTCCAGGCCTGCGAGCCCGAGTCGCTTGTCATCGGGCACGATACGCAACTCCGGTTGATCCATGGTCAGTGCGGGCTGCGCGTAGGCACTGCCCGTTTCCCACATGCCCATGACCTGCTCCATGCCAGCGCTGGCAACCCGCATCAGGGTTTCAAGGTCTGCGCCGCGAATATCGATGGCGATGCTGCGACCACCGTCGTCAACCTGGATCATCGAAGCGCGACGCACAAACGGTCCGACGTCGGGCAAGCCGGCGAGGATCTCCTCGCGCATGATACGGATCAGGGGATCCGTGCCCTCCGGCTCGGCCGGATACAGGAATACCGTCCCGTAGCCGGGACCGACGCCCACGTTGTAGCCGCGCACCCTGGGCTCCCGCTCGCCGCTGTAGTAAGGCTGCAGGCGCCGTTCGATTTCACCGAACACCTCACTTTCGATGGTGTCCAGGCTGGTGCCCGGCGGCAGGTCAAGATAGCTTTCCACGGCGTCCACGTCAGCTTTTGGCAGGAAATCGACCTTGGGTAGCAGCAGTACCACCACCAGTGCGGAGAACCCCAGGATCGCCACGACCCAGCGCATGCGGACCCGATCTGTCAGCGTGTGCTGGTCGATCCAGCCCGCGAGCCGCAGCCAGAAACGCTGCAAGGGGTCCGCGGGAACTTCGGTCAGGGCGGCGTGTGCCGTGGCCATGGGAAGCACCGTCAGGGACACCAGCAGTGACATCAGCACAGCCGCAGAGAGCGTGATCGCGAGATCCTTGAACAGCTGGCCTTCCAGCCCCTCGAGGAAAATAATGGGCACGAAAATGGCCACCGTGGTGAGGGTCGACGACAGCAGGGCCGGCGCCACCTCGCCGGCACCCGCCTCCGCCGCGTCACGCCGTCCCATGCCTTGCTGACCGAGGCGCATGATGTTCTCCTGTACCACAATGGAAGCATCCATGGACAGCCCGACGGCAAAGGCCAGCCCGGCGAGTGAAATGACGTTCAGGCTGTGGCCGGTAAACTGCAGCGCCAGGAAGGCCCCCATCAGTGACAGGGGAATACTCAGCGCAATCACCAACGTCGCTCGCATCACCCGCAGAAACAGAAACAACACCACACTGGAGAGCAGCAGCCCCAGCAACAGGTTGCTCTGCACCAGCGCGATTGCACGCCGGATATGCAGGGAAGAGTCGAAGCTCAACTCCAGAGTCAGCCCCTCGGCAGCCAGTGGCCCGTCATTCAGCTCGGCTATCACCTCTTTGAGCGAATCCAGCAATTCCACGGTATTGGCACCGTTGCTGCGATTGAGCCGAATGTAATACGACGGGTGGCCGTTGCGCCGCGAGAAGCTGTTGCGCTTCATGAAGCCCGCCTCCACAACGGCCACATCCCGCAAGTACACCGGCTGTGCATTGCGCCAACCAACCACCAGATTGCCCAGCTGGTCGATACCGAAACTGCCTGCGATGCGGACGGTATACTGCCTCCGGCCGACATCGGCAAAGCCGCCGGACACATTGGTGGCGCGGCGCAGCGCGCGCGACACGTCATCAATCGCAACACCCATGCCCGCAAGCCTGTGGGGGTCGATGTTCACCGCGATCTCGCGCTCGCGGCGAGACTGCAGATTGACCTCGGCAACCCCCGGCACACGCGCCAGTCGCGGCTCGATGAGCGTGGTCACCAGGTCTTCGTAGGCACTGACGTCGCTGTCGAGATCGTCAGCGCGAAACAACTGCAGCGTGGCCGCGGCGTTACTGCCGGTGGTCCCGGCGCCGGCACGCACGATCGGCTCATCCGCGTCCGCGGGCAGGGGCGGCGCCTGGTTGAGATTGGTGATCACGTCAATCAGCCCCTGCTGCATGTCCCAACCGATCTCGAAGTTGAGTTCAATGTAGCCCTGGTCGCGGGCAATGGAGCTGACCATGCTGGTCACGCCCTGAATGTTGGCGAGGACACGTTCCTGGCCCTGAATGATCTGCTCCTCGATTTCCTCCGGCGCCGCAGCGCGCCAGCCGGTGAAAATGAAAATACGCGGAGGAGACAGCTCAGGGAGCAGCTGGATAGGCAGTCGGTAGATGGCCAGCGCACCAAACCCGAGCACCAGCATGGCGGCAACCAGAGTCGCTGCGGGGTTGCGCACGGCGAGTTTTATTATGTTCACGGTATCGCCCCCTGCGAAACCGAGCTTTGGCCTGCAGTATAGACTCGCTCACTGCGGATTTTCAGCTTTTTTTCCCGTGACTAGCGCACCCTGCTCAAAATGCGGGGTAGCGCTGCAACACCGCCTCATCCGGCTGCCAGTCAACGCAGTCCAGCAAATCGTCAGCGACCTGGGTGATCACATCGCGCAGCTCCAATGGCTCGAGCAGCGCCGCGGGAATCGCCTCCTCGCCCCAGTGAGCGCCCAGCAGATTGCCTGCAATTGCGCCGGTGGAGTCGGAGTCGCCATCGTGATTCACCGCGATCACCAGCGCTTCGTGCAGGTCGGTAGCCACCAGCGCGCAGTACACGGCAATGGCCAGCGCCTCCTCCGCCACCCAGCCTTCACCGAGCTGGGCGACGGCCTCGGCATACGGGGTGTCCGTCGCGGCCAGGTCTGCAGCGCGCTCCAGCGCCGCGGTGGTTTCCTCCGCATCCAGCTGCCCGGCCAGCTGATCCAGCGCGACATTCAGCGCATCGTCGATATCGCCCCCATCGCGCAACACGCTGATCATGGCGGCGAGGGCGCCGCCGGCGTACCAGCCGCTGGGGTGGCCGTGGGTGAGCGCCGAGAGCTCACAGCCCAGGGTGAAGGCTTCCTCCGCCGAGTCGGCGAACAGGCCCACCGGCGCCATGCGCATCACGCCGCCACAGCCCTTGCTGTTGTTGCGCGCCGGCTCGCCGGGTGTTTCGGTGTGGGTGAGCGCCGTCAGGCAGGTGTTGCCCGGGCCGCGCCGGTTGTGCAGTGCGGCCACTTCATACAGCCAGCCGCTGTCCGGATGCAGGGCATCCAGCTGGAAGCGGTTGACCTGCCCCTGGGTGAGCAGCCAGCGCTGGTAGGCCCAGGCGGTGACCTGCGGGTATTCGATCAGCCCGCTCTGGCGGTAGCGCATGAGGCCGCGAATCAGGCCCTCGGCGGTGAACAACGTCATCTGGGTGTCGTCGGTGATGGCGCAGGGCAAGCCGTAGGCCGGCGCATAGTGGCGGATGCCGTCGGGGCCGAAGCGCGCCAGTATGGCGTCCCGACTGTCGAACTCCACCGCCGCGCCCAGGGCATCGCCCGCGGCACCCGCCAGCAGGCAGCCCCGGAAGCGACTGCGCAGGCTCGGCTGGGAGCCCAGGGAAAGATCGTCTTGCATGGTGCCTCTCGCGCATGTGGGCGGCACAGCATAATCAAAACATGCTGCGCATAAAAGCGGCCGGTGCGGCGGCACAGCGCACCAAACAGGGCACTTCTCTGCCTGCGGCAATACTCACTATAATGGGCCACTCTACGCCGCGAGGGTGCATATGTTTGAACAAGCGCTTCAGGACGACCTGAGCCTGCTGGCCTTGCCGCTGTACCTGGCTGCCGTGCTGCTGGAAGCCTGGTACGCCCACCGCCACCACCTCAACCGCTACCGGTTGGGCGACACACTGGCCTCCTTGTCGATGCTGGTCGCCTCGGGCATTGTCGAGTTGTTGCCCCGGCTGCTGGCCCTCACCGCCTTCGTGTACCTGCATGAAATCAGCCCCTTGCGTGATGTGGTGGGCCGCCAGTGGTGGGCCTGGTTGCTGCTGTTCTTTCTCGACGATTTCACCTATTACTGGTTCCACCGCGCCAACCATGAAGTGCGCCTGCTGTGGGCCGGGCACGTGAATCACCACTCGTCCCAGTACATGAATTTCGCCACGGCGCTGCGCCAGGGCGTGGGCGAGCGCGTACACAAGTTCCTGTTCTGGATGTGGCTGCCCCTGCTGGGCTTCGACCCGGCGATGATCATCACCGTCATCAGCGTGAGCCTGTTCTACCAGTTCTGGATACACACCCGCGCCGTCGGCAGGCTGCACCCCTGGATCGAGGCCGTGTTCAACACGCCTTCACACCACCGGGTGCACCACGCCTCCAATGTGCGCTACCTGGACCGCAACCACGGTGGCGTGCTGATTGTCTGGGACCGTCTGTTCGGCACCTTCGCGGAAGAGCGCGATGACGACCCGGTGGTCTATGGGCTCACCACCAACATCGACTCCGATAACCCCTGGACGGTCTTGAGCCACGAATACCGGGCCATCTGGCGCGACCTGCAGCAGGCGCGCAGCTGGGATGAGCGGCTGCGCACGCTGTTTCTGGCACCGGGTTGGTCTGCGCGGGGGCCCGATAAACGCGCAGCCGTGCTGCGCGAACAGGCCGGCATGCACTAGGCAGAGCGATTCGACTCCACCGCGTCGTCGTCACCCTCTGGCGTGACCACACCCAACAGCTCGGCTTCGGACTCCGCCGTGAGGTTCTGCAGGCGCTTTTTCCAGCGCCGTTTGGCGTGGCGGCGGAGGTTGGGGATGTCGTCACTCTCGTCCATGATCGGCTGGCCGATCAGAGCCTCGATCACATCCTCCATGGTCACTACACCCAGCCAGCTGCCGTACTCGTCGTACACCAGGAACATGTGCTGACGCTCGCGAATAAAGCGCGTCATCACCGACTCCACATTGGCGCGGTCGGTAACGATGGTGGCGGGCTTCATCAGGTTCGCCACCCGCTGGCCTTCATCGGCGCGAATGACATCGTGGCGAAACAAAATACCCAGCGGCGCTTCATCTTCATCCAGCACCGGATAACGCGAGAACTGGTGCTCCTGGATCTGCTCGATAAACTCGGCGACCGTCTGGTCTGGCGACAGCGTCTGGCACACCACGCGCGGCGTCATGATCTGGCGCACGTTGACTTCGTGCAGGTCCAGCACATTGGAAATGACCCGCTGCTCGTCTTCGTCGATCTTGTCCAGCTCGCGGCCGAGCAGGGACAGCGCCTTGATCTCCAGGCGGATATCATGCTCCGGCGGCTTGCCACCGAACAGCTTCATGATCTGGTCGGACATCCAGATGGCCGGCTTGAGAATAAAAATCATGCCATTGAGGATGGACGGCAGCACCGGCGCCATGAACATCCAGTAGCGGGCACCGATGGTCTTGGGCATGATTTCCGAGAACACCAGAATCAACAGGGTCATGATGGCGGAAGCCACCCCGAGAAAGCCGTCGCCGTAGATTTTCACCACCTGCGCACCCACACCGGTGGCCCCCACCGTGTGCGCCACCGTATTCAGCGTGAGGATGGCCGCCAGCGGCTGGTCGATATGGTCCTTCAGCACTTTCAGCTGCTCCCAGCGCCTGGGGTGCTGCTGCTTTTGCTGGGCGATGTAACTGGGTGTGATCGACAGCAGCGCCGCCTCCAGGATGGAACACACGAAGGACACGGCGATGGACAGAATGGCGAAAGCGAGGAGCAGGGTCATGGACGGATTTTGGATTCCAGCAGCGGTTGGATCGGGGATACGCCGGACTGTACGCACTTCATCCCAGCGCGTCCAGCGCCATGCCGCGAGCGCGCAAGCGTCAGCTACTCGACAGCGGCGCGTGCCTCATCCACTGCCTGAGCCACCAGTGGAATGATTTCGCTGAGCACCAGGTTTACCGGAGCGCCGGAATCGCGGCGGGTGTAATCGTCAATGGCTACGTAACCGCCGATCTTGCGCTCAATATCAATCCACGACACGGCGCCAAAGGCACCCGGGTCGTAGAACACCGTGGGGGTTTCACCGGCGGCCTCTGGCGCCACAATCCACCAGCCCATGCCGTAGGGCACGCCGAAGGCACCGCCACGATCAACCTGCATGAACGCCACCGAGTCTTCAGACATCACCCGGTTGTCGCCACAGCGTCCACCGTTGAGGTGCATGAGCAGCAGCTTGGCATAGTCCTGCAGGCTGGAGATGGCGCCGCCCTCTATGTTCGGGTTATCCAGCCCCTGCAGGCTGTCCGGGCTGCCGGTCCAGGCCGCCAGGTTTGACCACATATTGCCAAACTGGAAAACCTCAAGATCACAGGGCTCGGCAATGTAGGCATCAAACACCTGTCGCCAGGTGCTGTTGCTGACCTGCTCCGCCACCGCGCCGGCCAGCTGCCACTGTGACCCACCGTAATCAAAGGTACTGCCCGCTGGCACCGTGCCTTCCAGTTCGGTGCTGTAAATGGTGCGCGCGCAGGCTTCCAGCGTGCCCGCGGGGGCGTACTGGCACAGGTGGGCACCGTAGACGCCCAGACTGCCAAGCCCCGGAATGCCCGAGGTGTTGCTCACCAGCTGGGCGACGGTGCGGTCTCCGTACACACCCTCCCAGGGCAGGTAATCAGCGATGGGCGCTTCCACGGAAAAGTTCAGGTCCGGGTCGTCATTCAGGGCCATCAACAGCATGACCACCGGTACCTTGCTGGTAGATGCCAGCATTACAACGGTGTCCAGCGTATGATCGCCGAACGCCGCCTCGTGTACGGTGCCCTGCTGCTGGTCCACCAGCGTGACCGAAATGCCGTCGAATACCGTACTGTCGTCGAGGAACTGCTGGAAACGCGCATCGACTGCGGAAAAGTCGTAAGCCGGCAATACCTCAACCGGCGGCGCGGGTGTGTCGCTGCCGTCACTGCAGGCGCCGAGAGCGAGAGCGGCAAGCGGCCAGAGCAGCCGCCGCAGGGTCTTTTCTTGCATCACGTGGGGTGTCCCTTGTTATTGTTGGAGGGCAGCAACTACCCGGTTTAGGGCGTGCGCACAGCCTGTAGATCGATAATTCAGCCCCAGAATTGACCGCGTGTAAAGCCGCGAATTCTCAACGCCGAAAATCCGCTGTGCTGTCTGCGGCCAGCCAGGCGAAGACCACATAGGCGGCCACGTTCTGGTCCAGCGCGACGGGGTCGATCTTGTCCAGCGTGTCATCGTGGGTGTGGTGCAGGTCGAAATAGTCCATGCCATTCTGCACCAGACGCAGGGAGGGCAGGCCCGCCTCCACCATGGGAATCAGGTCCGGGCCCGCGCCAGCGGTGTCCATATCACCCGGGGCAATGCCCAGCGGCGCCAGCAGTTCGGCCATCAGGTCGACCACTGTCTGGCCAGCGGCCGAGACCTGCGCCGTGAGCTTCCAGATGCGCTCCGCGCCGAAGTCGCTTTCGGTGCCAATCACGTGCTGGGCGAGCTGCTCGCGGTGTGCCCTGAGGTATTCGTGGCCACCCAGCAGCCCCACTTCCTCCGCACCCCACAGCACCAGGCGCAGGGTGCGCCGGGGCCGCTTGCCGGAATCCAGGATCATTTTCGCCGCGGCCGTGGTGATGGCTACGCCGGCCCCGTCGTCGATCGCGCCGGTGCCCAGGTCCCAGCTGTCCAGATGGCCGCCGATGATGACGATTTCCTCCGGCCGCTCGCGCCCGACAATTTCCGCGATCACGTTGCCGCTGGGCGCGCCGGGGCTGCTCTGCGGGCGCAACAGGAGACGCACGCGCACCGGAAGCTCACGCTGCAGCACCCGCTCGATCTGGTCGGCATCCGGGTTCGACAATGCCGCGGCCGGAATCTGCGGCACGGCCTCGGCATAGCGCATCTGGCCGGTGTGGGGGAAGCGATGGTTGTCGGTGCCGATGGAGCGGATGAGAATCGCCTGCGCGCCCTTCTCTGCCGCGACACTGGCACCCACACGCCGCAGCTCGCCATAATGGCTGTAGGACGAGCCGTCCTGCGTGCGCTGCATGGCGTGGCTGACGTAGGCAATCCTGCCTGCCAGGCTGCCCGGCTCCGCCGCGCGCAGCGCCTGCAGGCTGGGGAAGGCTACCAGTTCGGCCTCAATGCCCTCTTCCGGCGTGGCCACCGAGCCGCCGAGCGCGGTGATGGACAGTGGCTGGGGGAACGGCGCCAGCAGGGCCGCGCTCTCTTCACCGCGACGCCAGCCGGGAATCTCGAAGGGTTCAATGCGCACGTTGGCAAAGCCCATACGTTGCAGGCGCTGCACAGCCCAGTCGCGGGCCCGGGCCTCGCTCTCACTGCCCGCCAGGCGCGGCCCCACTTCGGTGGTCAGCGCCTCCACAATATCCCAGGCCATGGTGCCACCGAGTGCACGGTCGCGCAGTGTGCGCGCATGCTCGATGCTGGCCGCTGTGAGACCCACCGCCTCCGCGGGTTGCTGCGCGACCACCGGCAGGGAGGTCAGCAGCGCCAGCACGACGGCGGCCGCGCTGTGTGCACGCCCTGAAAAAACTGAAAATTTCATCAATAACGCCCCAAAAAACGCGGATATAGCGCTATTATCGCGCAATACGGCGTCCGCCGCACGCTGCGATCACCAACATTGCGCACGCAACTGAAAACCTTGTGCTACGCTGTAAAGATTCCACGAGACCCCATGCTCCGGGGCTGCCGCCATGACACGTACACCTGCACCACTGCGCTGGTTTGTAATCTGGCTTCTGGCCTGCGCTGGCTGCCAATCTGCCTTTGCCACACAGCCAATCACCCTGCAGGCCAACACCGAGACCGCCATCCGCCTGCAGCCGGGGAACCTCGAGCTGTTATTCGATGCGGCATCGGACGGTGTGCCCGAAAGCATTGCGGCGCGCTGGGCCGCGGGTGACTTCAGCCCGGCAAGCGCGCTGAATCTCGGCTTGCAGAGCCGCGGCGTCTGGGCGCGCCTGGTGATCGACAACACACTGGAACAGCCTACGGCCATCGTGCTGAGCCACAATTACGCGCCCACGGACCTGGTTGAGGTACGCCACCCCCGTCCCGACGGCAGCTGGTATCAGCAGCGCAGGGGCGATTTACATCTGGCGGGAAGCCGGGAAAGCCCGAGAACACCGTCCTTCCTGCTGCAATTGCCGGCGCGCTCGAAAACGCCGGTTTACATCTTCGTGGAAACAGAGTCCAACCTCAATTTCGACATGTCGGTGTACGCGCCCAACGCCTACAACCGCATTGAACAATCCCTCACTCTGATCTACGGCGCGCTGTTTGGCGCCGTGTTGGTTTCGGCGTTCTACCTGGTGTTGAGCGCGGTCATGGTGCACAGCGGTCTGGCTATCATTCTCGGGGGTTACCTCGCGGTCTACGCGGCCTACGTCAGTTTCCTGATGGGGTTTGCTCACTACGCCATGCCCGATGCCCTGATCCTCTGGACCAACCAGTTGCACATGCTTTCACTGGCACTGCTGATGCACCTGGGCGCGCGCTTCTACCGCGGTTTCCTCGACCTCAAACACAAGGCGCCGAAGGCCGACAAGGCCGTCGCACTGCTGCAGTGGCTGGCGCTGGGGCTGGCACTGCTGCATCAGATGCCGCCCATGCTGGCGCTGGTGCTCAGCCTGGCCGTGATTGTCATCGGGCCGATCTGCACTACCTGCCTGGCCCTGTACCTGTGGCAGCAGGGGGTCAAGCAGGCTGGTATCTTCACCCTCGGCTGGGTGCTGGCACCTATCGCTGCTGTGTTAAGCACGCTACGGGTGAATGGCCTGCTGCCCAACGCCGACTGGCTGATCCACCTTCCTGCGATCAGCCTTCTGATGACGCTGGCCTGCTTCAGCTATGCTGTCCTGCGGCATTTTTCCCTGGAGCG